>Ga0209002_10001336_pt1 | contig 19915 bp, 25 predicted proteins | sample Rifsed16ft2_FD_184010 | JGI IMG/M metagenome (GOLD analysis project Ga0209002, IMG submission 184010) | Soil microbial communities from Rifle, Colorado, USA - sediment 16ft 2 (version 2) | ecosystem: Environmental > Terrestrial > Deep subsurface > Rock core/Sediment | place: Rifle, Colorado... | reverse complement strand
GCTAATGTGTAGATTGAATAATCAATGTATTTGTTGCCTTTTCTTTTTGCGACTGCATCTTCTAAAAATTTTATGGCATCATCAATACTTTTTTCTTCAACATAAGATTCACCAATCCAATACAAAGACGGTCCGAAGTACTGGCTTGATGGATAATCATTGATTAAAATATTTAATCTATCTCTCGACTGATCAAACTTTTTAATATCGTAATAAATCAATCCCAATTTATAAAGGGCAGCATCTCTGAAAGTTGACCATTTATAATTATTAACCAGAAATTCGAATCTTTCTTTTGCCGCATGTCCTTCACCTAAATTCAAAAGTGATTCACCTGAATAATATTTTGCAGTAGAGAACATTTCATCAATTTCATTGTACTCCCTGAAGAAACTTTCGAAGTAATTATTCGCTTCTACATAATCTTTATTCTCAAATGCCTTCATTCCAAGGTTAAATTTCTCAGCCACAGATTGCGGGAGTATCTGAGAAGAAAGAAATATCATTAGGATGGAAAATAAGGTTGCTTTAGTCATAAAATTGAACTCGCTAATGCAAAAGAAATAAATCCGCCAAACAAGCTTGCAGCAAAGTTGACTGCATCATTGTTTAACCACCTATATCCTTTTATGTGAACAGAATTTTTTCCGCAATGAGATTTACTTTCGATTTTCTTATTGCAAACGGTACAATTAAATTTTCCTTGCAAAGTGGAACCCAAAACGCTATCAAAGGTGCTTCCTAAGAAACCAGACAAAAATATTATCAAAATGATTTCACTTATATTATTTAACCATGGTGTTACTGAAACTGAGATTGACATCGCACCTAAAGCTGCACCCATAAAACCGATTAACGAAACTCCGCCGGAAATTCCTTGTTCAACTTGATGAAAATTAATAATGTTAAAAGTTTTTGTGTTAAACATTGTTCCTATTTCGGTTGCCCACGTATCCGAACAAACTGCAGCTATTGCTGAGACGTAAGCAATATAAAAAAGTTCCGAACCATGTAACTGATTAATCAATACTAATATTCCAGGAAATCCACCATTTGCTAAAACTTGAACTTGATCCCGTTCATCACTCTTCGGAAAATACGAGTCAACCTTTGGATTAATTTTCTTGCGAAATTTTGATAGCAAACTCGAAAGAATAAAAAATGTTAGAATTGGAATTGTCCATTTAACTTGCCCGAAACTGAAAATAATCCATGCTAAAAAGAAAGTAGCAATTGCACCACTCAGATTAAGCAGCTTAAATTTGTAAGAAACTACTGAAATAATTAATGCAAGGACTACACCCAAAACTAAGTTCAAAATCATCTATTTTGATTCATGGTTAAGAAATTGATAATTGTTTCAAATTATTAGGTGGTTAAAAAATCAAAAAACTCTTTTTAATCCGTGACAAATATAGGTTTTTAGTAATTTTAAAAGCAAGCTATTTAATGGAATATACAAACTCACTTAAAGCAAAGTCTTAAGCCGTCATTTTGGAGAGTTAGGATTAAAAGGGAAATTTCGATATGATAAATTGAGAAAGGTTACTAGATAAATAGATCCCTCCAGCTTTCCGGAGGGATTATAAACTAATTATAAAACGAATTATTGTAAAAGAGTAAGTTCGTACTCAGCAGTTTTTTTGTACTGCGGATCAACCTTTGCATTATTAAACATTTCTTTCGCTTTTTGTGTATCACCTTTAAACTTGTAAGCAATACCCATGTAATAATAAGGTCCACCTTTGCTAATTGATGATCTATATTTCATAGCACTTTCGCTAGCTGTGAGAGATTTGTCATAATTTCCAGTCTCGGAATAAAGTTTAGCAAGTGAAAGATAAGCTGCATCGTAATTATCGTATCCAACTGATTTTGTAAGATACTCAATGGCTTTTGATGAATTGCCATTTGAAATTTCATTCGTACCGAGTTTAGCGTAAGCTTTTGCCATATTTTTCTTAACTGTATTTTTCACGCTGCCATTTGTTGAAATTTGCAGCACCTTTTCAAAATTTGTTATTGCCTCGGATAACTTTCCCATCGAAAAAAGAACACCGCCAAGAGCATTGTACGATCCATCAAAATCAGATTTTAACTTGATGCCTGCTTCAAATGAGTTCTTAGCATCTTCAAGTTTGGCGGCTTTCTTTTGTGCAATTCCTTTTTGATAATAAATTCTATAATCCTGTTGAATTTTTAATGCATCATTGTAGCTTGTGATGGCAGCGTCATAATTTCCTGCCTTTAGTTTTTCATTACCTGCGTTATAAAGCTTTGCTGCCTCAGGGTTCATGTCTTGTGCATGGAGTGCTAAAACTGAAACCACAAAAAGAATTATAGTCAATGCTGAGAAAGAGACTTTTTTCATTTTTATCCTTTTTTTTATTTGTTAATGCAAGTGCGGAAGACGGGACTTGAACCCGTACGCCAGTTACGGCACTACCCCCTCAAAGTAGCGTGTATACCAGTTTCACCACTTCCGCAATAATTAACGCCAAAAATATAGCGGAAGGGTTAGAAAATCAACTGCGTAGAAATTTTTGCACTTTTTTTAGAGATAATTTAATCATTCCGCTGCTTTTTGAGTCGTTCTCTGAACAGTAAACCGCTGATTTCATTTCGAAATCGTTCCTCGAACACAACGAGTTTTGCCATTTGTTCAGTTGTCAGGATTTCACTTGCATCTTTAAAGAAATTCTGCCGTTCACGCATTACATTCTCTTGCAATTGCAGATATTCATCTATTAATTTTTTAAGAATCGGATCATAATTTTCTTTTTGATCTTTTATCATCTCATCAATTTGATCAATTTTTAATCTGCCAGTTTCATTAAATCCTTCAATTTTTCTCATGTGTTCAGAACGACGCGTAAAGAACTTGATGCCCGTTTCTTCATCCATTTGAAGAATTTCGATCAACTTAACTTTTTTTAATTCTTCCATTTTCTGAATTGGTTTCATCCGTTCATGCCTTTGCGCAAATGCAGATGTGAGAAGAATAAATATTGATAGAACGGTCAGCAAATTTTTGTGTAACATTTTCCCTCCTAAAAAAATTTTTTGTTTAAAATTTCATTGTAAATTATGTCGGCTTCTTCCGGTTTAATCTCAGAATATATGTTCTCAATACTAATTTCTTCAGCCGAAACCACCCAATTTATATCTGTCTCTTCAAGATTCAACTCTGAATAGATTAGATCAGAAAAAAGCGAATCAGAATATCCATTAAGCTGCTCATTATTTATGGTTGATAGACCGTTTGAATAATAATCAAGTATTTCAACCGCTTCAGTTTCGTTAAGTGTAGAGATAATTTTATCTGCAGAATTATTTTCAGATGTTTGGAATGGATTGAAGAACAACAAAACAATTGCCGCTGATGCAACTGCAGTGAGTGCAAAGGCAGTCTTAATTTTGAATGACTTTTTATTTACTAAGATGGTCTCTCTGAATTTAGGAACCAGATTAATAAAATAATCTTCGTTGGTAAATCTTTGTTCATTTACTTTCAAGCTTTGCAATACATTTTTATAATGCTGGAATTGATTTGAAAGTTCAGAAGACTTGCTCAACTCATCTTCAAAAGATTTTCTTTCCTCGTCATTCATTTGATTATCGAGGTAAAGAATAATTCTTTTATCTATTTTCATAATCTTTCATTAGCTCCAAAATTTTATTTACTCCATGAAAATAATTTGCTTTTAATCCACCTATGCTTTTCCCGGTTAATTTAGATATCTCTTCGTATGAAAGTTCATCATAATTTCTCATAATAAAAACTTCCCTTTGTTTGGCTGGAAGTTTTTGAAGAAATTTATCAATTTTCTGAATTTTTTCTTTCATCTCAAAATCATTAATGATATCCTCATTACCGTCGACTATGTCGGCTGCAGGATCATCAAAAGAAAATACTTTTCTCAATGATCTCTTCCGCAAATAATTTAAGCTTCTGGTCGAGACAATTCGGAAAATCCAGGTGTACAGCGAAGACTTAAATCGAAAATCTTTAAGCTTGGTATAAATTACCAAAAGAACTTCTTGAACCACTTCATCGGCATCCAGATGATTTCCGGTCATTCTTCTTGCATGCCAGTAAATCTTGTTCTTATACTTATTAATGATTTTATTGAACGAAGTTTCATCTCCATTCAAAAAAGCTCTAACTAAATCATGATCTGAAATATCTTCCGACATCCGCAATATTTTTCTTAATTATTTGACAATAATTACTATCTAGAGGTTTAATAACCAGCGTTTTAAACCTAAGCAATTTTTCTATTGTCAAATTAGTGAAAAGTTAAATTCCAAAACCAATAGGAGGTATAAAATGAAAAACATCGTAAAAAAATTCATGCTTGTTGTTCTCTTCTCGACTTTCATCGCGCCATTAGCTTTTTCACAGCATGGAGAGAGCTGGAATCTAAAAAGACTTGAAAGCAAGCTTAATCTAACCGATGCCCAGAAGGATCAAATTGAAAAATTACAACTTGATCATCAAAAAGCTATGGTTGATCTTAAAGCAAAGTTAGATAAAGCAAGAATCGAATTGAGAGAAGTTACGAGTAAAGATGACTTCAGCAGAAGTGAATATCTCGCAGGGCATAATAAAATGGCGAAATTGCGAGAGGAGATTCAATTATCTGCTGCAAATCATAGGATGGACGTTCTTGATTTGATGAATAAAGATCAAAGAAAAATATTAATAGAAGAACGTAAATTTGAAAAGAGAGAGAAATATTTTAACCGAAAAGGACGCGGCGGAAATGGTTTTGATGATCCAAAAGATCGCGAAAGAAAAAGAATTCATTGGTAATCGGAACTGAGTCACTCATAATTAAGATTTTGAGCCGGTGAAAGCCGGCTCCTCACATTACGGAACCTAAAACATAACCGAACGTCTTAATAAGAAAAATCAAAGGAGTTCTTATGCTCAAGACAAAACTTTTTCTGTTTACAGTTCTAAGTTTATTTGTACTTACTGCTTCATTCATACAAGCTCAAGACAAAAAGGTTTTTAAGTTCAAGAAAGATGGGCCAATGAATTGGGAAATGAAGGGTAACCTCAATCTTTCTGATGAACAAAGGAAACAATTTGATGACCTTGAACTTCAGCATGAGAAAATAATGATTGATCTCCGCGCTGACCTTGAAAAAAGCAGATTAATGAAACGTGAACTTGTCAATAAAGCTAACTTCAGCAAAAATGATTACCTATCTGCTGAAGAAAAAATTATGCAGGCAGAAAATAAAATCCACATGGAAAAAGCTAAACTAAAAATGGATAAATATTCTTTGCTTGATGAAAAACAAAAGAAAATTTTTATAGATGAACGCGAACATGATTTTATATTCAATTTCGATATGGATGGATTTAAAGATGGAATGCGAATCTTTCGAGAGAAGATGCATAATATATTACCTTGCCCACCGGATGTGGATGATATCGAAAAGGATATTGAAATCGAAATTGATGGTGAAGAGATATAAACTCATTAGATATACCAGTCCGCCTATGGCGGACTGGCATATCTATAAAATAGAAACAGCTAATTTTACCTTGGATTTGTCGGTCTTATATCAATCTCACTTACCATTGCTCGAATAGGCATTTTCAAAACCAGAGCAACAGTTTCAGCCACATCTTCAGAAAGTAAAATATTCTTCTTCTCGGAAATTAAATCTCTATTCATATTAAAATTAGTATCGACAGATCCCGGACAAATAGCAGCAACACGAATATTATACTCTCTCACTTCAAGCATTAGAGATTTTGTAAAACCCATTAATGCATGTTTGGTTGCACTATACATTGTACCGCCAATAAAAGCGTTCTTTCCTGCGAGAGAAGAAATATTAATTATAGAACCGCTACGATTTGCTATCATATGATCAATAACTGCTTTTGTAAAATTGTACACACCATAAAGGTTTACATCAATTTGTTTCTTAAACTCATCCAAGTTTGAATCAACAAAATTTTTAAGAATTCCCATACCGGCATTGTTAATCAAGTGATCTACTCTTCCATAAGTTTTGAGAATTTGGTTCACGGCTTCATTCACAAATTTGGTATCCGCTGCATCACCTAAAAACATATCCGACTGAATGCCAAATGATCGAATCTCTTTTTTGACCTGTTCAAGAGCAAATTTATCTCTTCCAAAGAGCATCAAGTCATGCCCTTCTTTCGCCAATCTGAAAGCAATTCCTTTTCCAATTCCTCTGCTTGCACCGGTAACAATCGTTAGATCATTTTGAGCCATTTATAAATCTCCCAATATTGGTCTTAGAACAATTTCTTCTGTAACAAGATTTCCCTTTTGCAAGTAAAGCCAGACAATAACTTGAGCAATTTCTTCCGCAGTCATCATCCTGTCACCGTATTTTTCTCTCATTTCAGATGTCCACATTGGTGTCTGAGTCGCACCAGGGATCACATTTATTATTCTAACATTATGTTTTCTAACCTCTTCACGCAACGAATTTGTATAACCTATCAATCCATGTTTAGATGCCGAATAAGCACTGCTTTGAATAAATACTTTTTTGGTAACAGCAGAAAGTATATTTATAATTGTTCCACCGTTTTGTTTGATCATAGAAGGAAGAACACTCTTAATCGAATAGATGGGGCCTAAAAGATTCGTGTGAATTATATCATCAATTTCATTTATTGAATTTTCCGCAGCCAGCTTAAATGAGGTTATGCCGGCACTGTTAATGAGGCAATCTATTTTATTTGTGGATAAAATTTTCTTAGCAGTTTGATCAACATTTGAAGAAGAAGCAATGTTACAAGGAAAAATTTCAACTGAAAGATTTTCTTCCTTCAGTTCATTGTTTAACCTTTCAAGTTCAGATTTTCTTCTGGCTGAAACAAAAACTTTTGAACCTGTTCTCGCAAATTCTTTAGACGCAGCTTTTCCAATGCCGGAGCTTGCACCTGTAATCCAAATTCCGCTTGAGTGATTTTTCATTGCAAATTTTTATGAGATATAAGTTCAAGAAATTCTGATCTTGTTCGTGCATCATCCTTAAAAACACCGTGAACGGCACTTGTAGTTGCAGAAGAATTTTGTTTTTCAACACCTCGCATCATCATACACATATGAAACGCCTCCGATACAACCGCTACACCTTTTGGCTGCAGATATTCTTCAATTGTATCGGCAATTTGCTGTGTCATTCTCTCCTGCACTTGTAATCTACGTGAAAACATATCAACAATTCTGGGAATCTTACTTAACCCGACTATCTTACCATCAGGAATGTACGCCACATGAACTTTTCCATAGAACGGAAGCATATGATGTTCACAAAGACTGTAGAAGTCAATATTCTTAACTAGTACCATTTCATCGTACTTTTCGTTGAAGATAGCATCATTCAAAAGTTTTTTGATATTCTCCTTGTAACCCGTTGTTAAAAATTCGTAAGCTTTAGCAACTCGCTTTGGTGTGTTTAGCAGTCCCTCTCGCTTAGTATCTTCTCCTAATTCTGTTAGCAAGTCAATGATGAATTTCTGAACTTTTTCTTGATTCATATTTACTCTCCTCGATATTCAAAAAAATTATTTTCTGTTTCTGATAACTTGACTGCAAATAATTTCCCGCTGGGAATTTTATCAACCAGGACTTTCCAAATCGCCATTGCAATATTTTCTGTTGAAGGAATTATTCCTTTCATAAAATCTGTTTCTATGTTCAGATTTTTATGATCAACTTTTGATAAGACATGTTGTTTTATTATTTCCTTCAATTCAGCAATGTTAAGAACAAAGCCGGTTTCAGGATTTGGTTTTCCAGCAACCACGACTTCAAGTACGTAATTGTGTCCATGCCAATTAGGGTTGCTGCACTTACCAAAAATCCTTTCGTTCTCTTCATCTGAAAATTTAGGATTAAAAAGTCTATGTGCTGCGGCAAAAGTTTCGCGTCTTGTAATATATACCATAATTTATGCTTTCAATACTTCCATAACTTCGTTGTTGTGATCATCAACTTTCACTTTTGGAAAAATCTTTTTGATTATTCCTTTCTCATTGATAACGAAAGTAGTTCTAACAACTCCCATATATTTTTTACCATACATGCTTTTTTCCTGCCATACACCATATTTTTCTAACACTTCTTTTTTCTCATCGCTAAGTAAGCTGAATGGTAATTTATATTTTTCTGCGAATTTTTTGTGTGATTCGACTGAATCAGGACTTACACCAAGTATTACTGCATCAATCTTGGAGAACTTTGGAAATTCATCACGGAAATTACAAGCTTCTTTTGTGCATCCCGATGTATCATCCTTCGGATAAAAATAAAGAACAACATTTTTACCTTTATATGATTCAAGTGATACTACTTCTCCAGTTTGATCTTTTAGCTTGAAAGATGGCGCTTTCTGCCCTTCTTTTAACATAACTATACCTTTCTATTTATTATTTCAACATGTTTGAATGATTTAATAAATCGCTTAAAAAATTGACATGAATGAATTAAAACTTAATGAATTGATTAAGTACATTCAAGCACTGCTGCGTTAAATGTGTAACATATTTAATGATTAAAAGTTCAAATTGTTTCTGAAGATTTTCATGAAGTGTGTTTTTTACAAATTGATAATTCTAAAGTAACCCCTTTTTATTCGTCCATGTTTTAAATCCGTCTTCAAGCTGTTGGAAAGAATCAATAGCGAAAAGAATTGGCTGGAGATGCCAAACATCGTAATCTTGTTTAACGACGCGTTCGGGATCAAAGGGAAATACTTTTACATCTTCAGAAAGTGCGTGCTTAATTTCCTCTTTTGATGAAATAATTCCCGCACCATAAATTCTCATCCCTTCACGTTTTTTAATTAATCCAAATTCGACCGTGAACCAGTGCATCGTTTCTAATTCTTTTCTCGTTTCCCCTTTGGCATTTAACGCAGCTTCACCAAACATCTGGTAAAATGATGCAAAGTTTGCATCGGTTAGCAATGGCATATGACCGAACATATCATGAAAAAGATCAGGTGCCGGTGTGTAGTCTAATTCATTATTCCCTCTTATGTAATCAGTTGAAGGAAATACTTTCCTGCGAAGCATACCGAAAAAATCTTGTTCATGAATCAACCCGGGAACGCGGGCAACTTTCCAGCCAGTTGTACTATAAAAAACATTACTTAATTTTTTTAGAGAAGGGATTTTATTCGGTGAAAAATTTAATTTGCTTACACCATTAATGTACTCTTCGCAAACTCTATTCGGTAATGAAGCCATTTGCCTATTATAAAGAATTTTCCACGTTTCATGATCAGATTGAGGATAATCAGGATATTTAATTTCATCATGCTCAGGAACAGGTCCATCTAACTTTTGTGGAATACAGCGAGGATCAATTCCTTCTTTCGCTGCTTTTTCATAAGCGGTTAAAATTTTTTTATCTTTGTTCTGATTCATGGGTAAAATCCTTTTGTGGTTTGCAAAGATTTATAAAATGATTTATTTGAAATATAAGAAGAGGCGAAGTGAAAGCAAATGTATGAAAAAGCTCCGTCACAATATTTTTATCAAGAAGACAATTCAGCGTTCTAAACTTATTACTGAAAGTTAGTTATCAAGGTATCTTTTAATAAGTAAAAGTTGATAACTAACTAAAGTTGATCGTAAAAAAAATTCTACGACGAATTATACTAATTTTCACGAATTCTTCTAATCAAACAAATCAAATTAGAGTCCATTCGTGAAATCCGTGGCTTAAATAAAAGTTTCTTTAAAAGCGTTCAACCTGAGTAATTAAATTATATTCACTTCTTCCCGAAGCTCGATATTAAATTTTAATTTTACCTCTTCCATAATTTTATTTTTTAATTGCAAAATTTCTTCTGGTCTTCCATTACCATAATTAACAATAACCAATGCTTGTTTTTCGTGAATGCCTACATTTCCAAATCTTTTTCCTTTAAATCCGCATCTCTCAATCAACCATCCAGCGGGAATCTTTATAATTCGATCCGCGACTTTGTAACCTGGTAAATCAGTAAATTTATTTTTTAATAATTCATATTCCTCAACTGATAGTTCCGGATTTTTGAAGAAGCTTCCTGCATTACCAAGTATTTGCGGATCAGGAAGTTTGCTTATTCTTATCTTGCAGACAACATCACTTATATCTTTTAAAGTCAAATTATCTTTTTTAAGCTTAGTTAATTCTTCTTCGATCGCACCGTAGCCCACATTTAATTTCGGATTTTTATTTAACCGCAACGTTACTTCTGTTATAATAAATTTATTCTTTAACCTCTTCTTAAAAATGCTATCACGGTAACCAAATTCACATTCTGTACTGTTGACATTCATTTCTCTTAAATCATCAATAAAAATTCCTTTCAGAGAATGAAAGACATCTTTTAATTCTTGACCATAAGCTCCAATGTTTTGAATTGGAGCGGCTCCAACTTTTCCTGGAATCAATGAAAGATTTTCAATTCCACCTAAATTTTTATTTACACAAAACAGAACGAGTTCATGCCAAATTACTCCGGCTTCTGCCGAGACGAACGCATATTCGTCGTCTTCGGATGAGATACTAATTTTACTTGAGGTTTGATTTACAACCAAGCCGTCAAAATCTCCGGTAAAGAGTATGTTGCTGCCACCGCCGATAATCAATTTGGGTGAATCCTTGAATAGCTTTTCAGAGAGAACATGTCTGATCTCATTTTCATTCTCGACTTCGGCGAAGTACTTGCATGAGATATCAAGTCCGAATGTATTGTGTTTCTTTAACGAATAGTTCTGATGGATTTGCATATGATGTTTTATTATTGTCATTCAAAGATAAATATTTTAACATAAAACATTTACTGCCCATTATTCCAATTCTCGAACTAACCTAATTTCTTAACATAAATAACCTTGATTTAGATGGGAATGGAAATCTATATAAAGATTTATTACCAGAGAGTTGAAAAGATTATCCTTTAATCTTTGAAGCTACTTTGCTTTGTGGGCTGGAAAGAATGAAATCATCACGTATGGCATGACAATTGATTTAGATATTTGTGGTCGCAATGATTACTGATACTTCTGTAATATTAAAGATGATCTAAAAGAAATTTTGAAAGCTGAAGAAATTTTATTAAATAAACCATAGGAAAAATTATCAAACAAGCTTTAATGAAATTAGAAGTTAATTTTAGTCAGTCTGCAGTAATTCCTTACCGATTAAGTAAAAATGGTTTGGAAATTCTGCTAATTACATCTATTAAGAAGAAACACTGGATTGTTCCCAAGGGATATGTCGAATTTAACCTGACTCCATTTGAATCGGCAAAGAAAGAGGCATATGAAGAAGCCGGTATTTTAGGTTCAAATGAAACAATTGAAGTAGGTACTTTCAAGCTGAATAAACCAGTGGGCACCTGTTTGATAAAAGTTTTTACAATGGAAGTGCATGAAGTGCTCGATGATTATCCTGAAAAAAACGATAGGAAAAGGAAATGGTTTACTCCAGAAGAAGCTTCCGGATCAATTGCAATTCCCGAAATCGGGCAAATGATTAAAGAGCTGAATATAAAATTAAAAGTCGCTTAGTTCATCATCTTCGAAGAGCTTAGTATAAATCTGCTTGCATAAATCATAATCGTAACCGCGTGAAACTAAAAAAGAATAAATGCTTGATTGAATTTTTTTTTGATCCACTTTTCGGTTAATTAATTTTTTAAGTTTTTTTCTTGCTAATTCTAATCCAGATTCGATTTCCGAATCGCCGCTAAACTTCTCCTCAATAACATTGGCAATAACTTTTGATGAGACTCCCCTCTTAATCAGCTCGGACTTAATTTTATTTTTTCCCCAATTTTTTGCTTTAACTTTTTCATCTGCAAAAATCCTTGCAAAGGAAAGGTCATCTACATAATTATTTTGTGCTAGATCATTCAGAGTTTGCTCAATAAGTTCTAAACCGAATTTCTTTTGCCTAAGCTTATTTCTTATTTCATTTTTTGAATGCTCTCTTCTTGCAAGAAAATTTAATGCGCTTTGTTTTACCTGATATTTCTGATCTTCCTCAAAGAGAAACGAAAGAAACTCTTCTGAAATATCTTGATTAAGCTTGAGCTGATTTTTTAAGAAAACTTCATAAGCTAATGTTATGTTTTGATCGTCATCAAAAAGTAATTCTACGCGATTCCTTCCGCTTCTCTTCGCCTTAACTATTTTCATTCCTAATTACTTTGGAGATTTTTTTTCTTTAGCAGCGGGTTTTTCTTCAACCTTTTCTTTTTCTTCTTTGATCATTCCAAGTTTGGTTTTTACTTCTCGGGAAAGCTTTTCATACATAGCAGGTAATTCAATAAGCTTCTGTTTAAACTGTTCTCTGCCCTGGAATCTATCCTCATCATAGGTAAACCAAGCACCGCTTTTTTTAACTATACCTAAATTAGTTGCGAGATCAACCAGATCACCGGATTTGCTAATTCCTTCATTGTAAAGAATATCAAACTCAACCTCTTTGAATGGAGGAGCAACTTTGCTTTTTACAATTTTAACTTTCGTTCGATTTCCGATTACATCATTACCCTCCTTGATAGCCGCAATTCTTCTTATATCCAATCGAACTGAAGCATAAAACTTCAGCGCATTACCACCGGTAGTAGTTTCAGGATTTCCGAACATAACTCCAATTTTGCTTCTCAATTGATTTATAAACAAAACTGCTGTTTTTGATTTTGAAATCGCACCTGTCAATTTTCGTAGTGCCTGAGACATCAATCTTGCTTGGACAGCCATCGTTGCATCTCCCATTTCACCTTCAATTTCTGATCTTGGAACTAATGCGGCAACGGAATCAATAACAATAATATCGAGAGCATTGCTTCGCACAAGAGTATCGGTAATTTCTAATGCTTGTTCTCCAAAATCGGGCTGCGACAATAAAAGATTTGGTGTGTCAACTCCAAGTTTTTTTGCATAGTTAATATCTAAAGCATGTTCAGCATCAATGAATGCTGCTAGTCCTCCCAATTTCTGCGCTTCAGCTATTATGTGAAGACAAAGTGTAGTTTTACCGCTCATTTCAGGTCCAAATATTTCTGTTACTCTGCCGCGTGGAATTCCGCCAATACCTAATGCATAATCAAGCGATAACGCTCCTGTTGGAATTGAATCAACAGGGGCAACGACACCATCGCCCAATTTCATAATGGAACCTTTTCCATAAGTTTTTTCGATGCTCGAAATAGTATCTTCAATTATTTTAAGCTTTTGTTCTCTGTCAGTACTCATTATTCCTCCGAATCATTTTAAATAATATTTTTTAATTTCTGTGTAAGTCGAGCCATTTGCAGTCAGCTCGCTTTTCATCAGCACAATTTCATTTGCACTAAAATTAATTTCAGGAATTTTCGCATTTGAAAATTTACTTATAAAATCTTTAGGGACATCATTTTTTATTCTTAGCAAAGTAAGATGTGCCTTAAATTTCCTGTGTTCAAATGGAATTTGGAATTTAGAAAGTCGTTGATTCAATTCTTCTACAATCGAATAAAGCGATTTATCCAAATTCAATCCAAGCCAAAGAATTCGCGGCTCATCTTTAGCTTTGAAAAAAAATCCAAATTTTTCCAAAGTGCAATTAATTTTTTTAAAATTTTCGAGAAAGTTCAACTCTTTAGTTATGAGTTCCAGGAGATTTTCTTTTACTTCATCAATAAATTTTATAGTAAGATGAATTTTGGGATTATCTTCCCATCTGAATTTGTCCTCATCGGGAAAGATTATTTTTCTTAATTCTTTAATTTGATATTTAGTTGCGTTCGGAATTATTAACGCAACAAAAAGTCTAATCATCAAAGGAAATTCCCAAAAGATGCCTTCTTACCATTTCTAAAGCAGCTTGTACAGTTCGCTGCTTATTCAAGATTCTATCCTCTCCGAAAACAAATTTTTTAGCAGTGCAAACTTTTTCATCACAAAGGCCGATGTAAACCAAACCGATGGGTTTACCTTCCGTTGCTCCGGTAGGTCCCATTATTCCCGTTATTGACAAACCAATGTCTGTTCCGCTGATTGACCGTATTCCCTCAGCCATCTGCTTGGCAACTTCCAAGCTGACGGTGCCATACTCTGAAATTGTATCCTCATCAACTTTTAAAATTTCAACTTTTGAAGCATTGCTGTATGCTACTACACCTCTTTCAAAATAATTGCTGCTGCCGCTAATGTTAGTAAGTAAATTTGAAAAATGTCCGCCCGTACATGATTCTGCGATAGCAATTTTAAGTCCCCGCTCATTTAAAATTCTACCAACAACTTCTTCAAGCTTTTCACCATCACGACCAAAAATGTACCTTCCTGCTTTGCTTCTAATTTTTTGTTCAATTTCGCTCAGCTTGTTAGAAGCTTCCTCTTCTGTCTTTTCATTTACAGTTATTCTCAATCGTACACCAATCTGGCTTGGAAGAAATGCCATCTTAGCTCCATCCAATAACTCCGAGATGTCGCCAAGTTTTTCAAATAAAAATGATTCGGGAATTCCCGTTGTTTCCAATGTTACACGCTTTTGAACACTCGGTAAGTCTTTTAATCTATCAATCAGATTCGGGATTACGAATGACTGCATCATTGCTTGCATTTCATACGGAACACCGGGCATGGCAATGAATATTTTATTTTCTTTTTCTATCCAAACGCCAGGAGCCGTACCATTTTGATTTCTAATGACTTTTGCAATTTTGGGAACCAGCGCCTGAGCTTCATTGATCTTTCTAACATCTCTCCCTCGTTTTTGAAAGATTTGTTTTATATCATCTAAAACATCATCATTTTGAATCAATTCTGTTTTAAAGAATTTCACAATGCAATTTCTTGTGATGTCATCGTGAGTCGGGCCCAATCCTCCTGTAACAATTAAGAGATCATTTTTAGCCCAGCAATTTTTAAATTCATTCATGATGTCGTCATGATCATCACCAACAACAGAAGTTTTATTTACACTAACTTGAATGTTGGTAAGCTCATCACCGATAAATGCAGCATTAGTATTTAGAGTTTGACCAATTAGAATTTCATCACCAATGGTGATTATGTGCGCAATCATATTATTTCTTTTAATTGATTAAATACTTAGCAAAAATAAGTAAAATTAAATGAACAATAATCAATGAGTAAATTGCAGAAATTAAATCATCTAACATAATGCCTAATCCGCCCTCGAGCGATTCTGATTTTCTTGCCGGAAATGGTTTAATGATATCTAGTGTTCTCCAAACAATAAAAGCAATTAAAGCAATGAAAAAATCCTTCGGCAGGAATAGTAATGAAATCCACATTCCAACAACTTCGTCAATTGTACATTCGGCCGGATCTTTTCCATACAAGCTTTCGAATTTTGTCCCCAAACGTATTCCTAATAAAGTAAAAACGAAAATCGCGGGAATAATCACATGGGGTTTTTCAAAGTTAGGAATAAAATAAATTGCTAAAGCAGCTAAACTTGCAAATGTTCCTGAAGCCAATGGAATATATCCGGTATAAAATCCGGAACCAAAAAATTTTTCAAAAAAATTAATCTTCATGATTAAATAGCTTTGTAATTAGCTGACGATTTCGGAATAAATATGTTAAACCCGAATGCAAGGTCAGCAGTGTTATGAATAACATACCAAAGTATATAAAATTCTTATCAAGAAGTATCTCAAATATTTTATCATTGCCGTTATTAATTTGTGTAGTTAACGATCCAACATAAACAATAAGTAAATAATACAAGAATATAATCTGAATAAATGTTTTCCATTTAGCGTAAACCGAAGTTGGGAATTGAATATTCCGGTAGTCTGAAAAAATTCTTAATCCGGTTATAACGAAGTCTCGCAGAAGGATTATGATAACCATCCAGAGTTCAACTATTCCTAAAATCACCATGGCAATAAAAGCTGCCGAAGTAAGAATCTTATCCGCAAGTGGATCCCAAACTCTTCCCCAATTAGTTAGGTAATTAAATTTTCTTGCAAGCCAGCCATCGTACCAATCCGTTAAAGCAGCCACTAAAAAAACTCCAAGGGCAATTTGCTTCAGCAAAGTATCATCCGAAAGCAAAAGAATAAAAAAAATGGGAGTTAAAATGATTCGTAAAACTGTTAGCTGGTTTGGAAGTACCATTGGGATTCAGAAGAATCAATTTTCAGAAAGTTTTTTAAGAAATGGGAACTCATATATTCCTGTATTGTGTCCATCTTCCCAAAGAATGCCGATCGCATAATTACCGATTTTATTTATTCCGCTAATCGTGGTCTGACCCGAATGAAACAATGGGATGAAAGCTTTGCTGCGATTTTCTCGTTCAGCCATACATGTGGCACAAGGACAAAATTTTCGAAGCTTTTCCAAAGAAATAAATGACTCTGAACTATCATCCCACTTCAAGAATAATTTTGTACTATCCATTACTTTAATTTTAGTAGGAAACATTTATATCAGCTTTTCTCCCGTAAGCTTTTCCAGCACTTCAAGATATTTTTTGCTTGTCTTCTGAATTACATCATCAGGTAAAATTGGCGGAGGCGGCTGCTTATTAAAATTAATTGAGAGAAGGTAATCGCGAATGATTTGTTTATCGTAACTCTGCTGGCTTCTTCCTTTTTGATAACGGTTGGCAGGCCAAAATCGTGAAGAATCCGGAGTTAAAACCTCATCAACTAAAATTAAATTGTTTTCATGAAATCCAAATTCCATTTTTGTGTCCGCAATAATAATTCCTTTAGATAAAGCGAAAGTGGATGCCTCCTTATAAATCTCCAAAGAAATATTTTTTAATTTCAAAATAGCATCTTTGCCGATAATTTTTTCGGCTTGTTCGAAAGAGATATTCTCATCGTGTAAGCCGATTTCTGCTTTTGTTGAAGGAGTAAAAATTGGTTCATCAAGCTTTTCCGAATTAACTAAACCTTCGCGCAATTTTATTCCCGATATTGATTTGGTTTGTTTGTAATCATTCCATCCCGAGCCTGAAATATAACCTCGAACTATGCATTCGATCGGGACAACTCCTGCTTTTTTTACAAGCATTGATCTTCCTTGTAAAATATTTTTGTACTGCCGGCACTCAGATGGAAACTCATCCACATCTGTAGTTATTAAATGATTAGGAATTATTTGTTTGCTAAAATCAAACCAAAATTCCGAAATTTTTGTGAGCACTTTCCCTTTGAATGGAATTCCCTGCGCCATAATAACATCAAAAGCAGATAGCCGATCTGTAGATACGATTAAATAATACTCTCCAATGCTGTAAACGTCTCTAACTTTTCCGCGCTTGAATAACTTTAAGTCAGGGAAATTTGTAGTGAGAATTATATCTTGATCCATGCAATGCTCAATAATTTATTTGTTTACAAACAGGACGGCTTTCAATTCTCAATTTAGTATAAAGTTAATATTCCTTCAAGCAAATTTACAGCTAAAATTGGTATAGATTTTGGGTTATTAGCAGTTGGATCGTAATTATCTATTTCCATGTTACATATTTCAAGGGATTTTCAGCTTAAATACTGCGCCGGGAAAATAGATATTACCTCCGTTAGAAATTATTACAATATTTTTAGTAAAAATGTATTACCTAATATTTCTCGTATTAGGATTTAGTTCTATCTCATTTTGTGTTTTGTTTTTTGATGTATGCACCAAAGAAAAATGCGGCTAAACTTAGAAATGAATGGTAAATATTAAAAGGTAACTGATGATTAAGGGAGGTAAATATGGTATTAGAAAATCCGATGTTCAAACTGTCAATTTTTGTCGCGATAATTTTTTCGCTATTCTTTCTTGGTTTCTCTTATCTCTTCTTTGAGAAATCTCTAACTGAAAAAGAAATAAGCATAACAGTCATTAACAAAGAAAAATTTGGAAATGAAGAAGGCAGATACCTAATCTTCACACCGGAAGAAGTGTTTGAAAATTCAGATAATTTTTATCACAGAAAAACAAACGCAGATATGGTTTATAAAAAGCTCGAACGAGGTGTTAGGTATAGAGTAAAAGTTGTGGGGGTTTATCTGCCGGGGATTCGACGGTTAAGAAATATTACTGAGGTGTTAGGTGCAGAAATTAAAAAGGAAGGCAAATTCTAACCTGATCAAACCGGAATAAAAAAGGAATAATGAATAACGAACCACCGCTAAAGCGGGGCAGGCAAGGAATGTCGAATATTGACCTGTCACTCTGTGAAGGTTAAAAACTTCATCATTCAGTATTCTTTATTCAATATTTGATATTCAATTTCTGGAATGATTCTTTGGATAAGAAAAATCCGTTAACTAACGGATTCTGATAATTATTAGATTAAGCTGAACAAGAATTATAATTTTAACGTACTAATAACTCACCCTGCACAAATTGGCGAGATGACATCTCTAATTATTAACAACTAACTTTAAATTTCTCATCGTAAAATCGCTCATATTTGAATTTCAATCCGAAAGAAAGATGTCATCTCTTTAAAATTCTATCAGCCAAAACAAAGCACTTTTTCTGATCCATTCATTTCTTGCTCAGCTAAAGCGAGATTTCTTCTGCCGGCTTCTTGAATAATTTCCTTGTACACATCCCAATTTTCAAACCATATTTTCGGATGCATACCTTTAATTTGAAAGTACTTCGTTTGGGCTGATTTAAATTCTTCGAGGTTTTTGATGATCGCTTTTGATTGAATCTGTTCAAGCTTTCGTAACTCCCTGCAATACAAATATTCAAATCTCCTGCCTGCATAAGCAAGGTTTTCCAGGATTTGACTGTTCGACAATTCTGTGACCGCTTCCTTATTCGGCTCTTCAACCCAATACATATTCATCCTTTCTAAATAATCATTGCTCATCATAATAACCAACTAAGACATTAACTATGCCATTGCTTTTTTAGCATAGATTTAATTTTTTGAGGTTTCTAGGGTGAAAAAATTACCGACAAGTTTGTCCAAGAATGAGAGAAAAGAAATTGGTGGGCGATAACAAAAAGGAGGAGTAGCTATATGTGAAGTAAGCAAACTCTTGGGGCATTCAGATATTAGAGTTACTCAAATTTACACCCATCTCAAGCCCGAAAACTTTAGAAATGCAGTTGAGTTGTGGAATTAAATTAACATTACAGATTTCTGGTCACGTTAATGATTCTTCCTTTGTTGAAATCTCATGCAGCCAAACTATCCGCAAACAACTCAGCTTGCTTTAGAACTGTCTCAATTGCTTTCTGCTGCTTATCGGGTGGATATCCATATTTTGTAAGTGTGCGTTTAACGAGTACCATCAGCTTTGCTCTTGCACTCTCCCGAATCGTCCAATCAATCGTTGCATTCCTTTTAACTTTATCGGCTATCTCTCGCGCAATTGTCTTTAATGTTTCATCGCCCAAAACTTTAACAGCACTATCATTCGTTTCCAGCGCATTATAGAATGCAACCTCTTCAATTGATAATCCAAGCTTCTCACCTTCTTTATCGGATTCTTTGACTTCTTTAGCAATTCTGATAAGTTCTTCAATTATCTGAGCCGTGGTTAATAAATTGTTTTGATATTTCTTAATTGCCGATTCAAGCATTTCTAAAAATTTTTTGCTCTTAACAAGATTAGTTCTTAAGCGTGATTTTATTTCATCATTCAATATTTTCTTCAACAGTTCAATCGCAAGATTTTTGTGATTCATCCCTTGAACTTCTAGAAGAAACTCATCCGATAAAATTGAGAGTTCCGGTTTTTCAATCCCCGCAGCTTCAAATATATCTATCACCTTATCCGAGGTAATTGCCTTGTCAACTATCTGCTTGATCGCAGTTTCAATTTCAGAATATGGTTTTCCTTTACCCGGTGTATCAAACTTTACTAATCTCGCTTTTACTGCTTGAAAGAATGCAACCTCTTCTTTAATCTCCATAGCTTGTTC
>Ga0209002_10001334_pt1 | contig 19921 bp, 30 predicted proteins | sample Rifsed16ft2_FD_184010 | JGI IMG/M metagenome (GOLD analysis project Ga0209002, IMG submission 184010) | Soil microbial communities from Rifle, Colorado, USA - sediment 16ft 2 (version 2) | ecosystem: Environmental > Terrestrial > Deep subsurface > Rock core/Sediment | place: Rifle, Colorado... | reverse complement strand
GTTTCACAGGGGCTCCCGGTCCGGCTCCATGGGCACGCTAAGCATCTGATGCGCGAGCAGCGCTTCCGGGTCACATTCATGCCAATCCACATCGTCGAGCCAGAGAGGCTGGCAGCAGTCCGAGCAGTGCGTCACGTCATCCGGTCTCACGGGCAACTGACCCGGTGCAACCTTGCGATCGACAAATCGAAGAAGCCACTGTCACCATCGGAGGCGCGGGCCAATACGAGCACGTCGACCACAGCGTCCCGCAGCTCGCACACGTCAGCTTGCGCATCAGCACGGACTTGCCGTTCCCGGTCGAGGCTGAACGCGAGCAGGCCGCCCAGGATCCCGAGGAGCGCCCCCGTGAGGATCAGGGCAACGGCGAGCCTCATGTCGTGTGCGAGCGATAGAATGAGGCCAACAGAAGGCCGGGGCGCTGCTTCCACAGCCCCCGGCGTGGCCGACACCTACGAGGAGGTGCGACATGGCGAAGCCTACTTGCCAAGACTGCGGGAAGCCCATCTCGAAACGGCCGGCAGTACGGTGCGTGCTCTGCGCTAATAGGGCAATGGGACTGGCAGTGCGGCGTGACCCAGCAGACCGCTTCTGGGCATTCGTTGAGAAGACGGCTAGTTGCTGGCTCTGGAACGGGGCGATCAACTCCAGGGGCTATAGTGCATTCAGGGCGGGGAACGGGGCCGGCACCGTCAGTGCTCATCGCTTTGCGTACGAGTTGCTCGTCGGCTCGATCCCTGCCGGACTGACGCTCGACCATCTTTGCCGCGTTCGCAACTGCGTGAATCCGGCCCATCTTGAACCTATCACCCGCGGCGAGAACGTCCTGCGCGGCACAGGACCAACGGCCTGCCATGCGAGAAAAACACATTGCTGCCATGGCCACAAGTTCACGCCAGAGAACACCTATACGAGAAACAACGGTGGCCGGCAATGCCGAAGCTGCCTTAGCAAACGCAAGCGAACTAGGGCTCATCTCAATGCGTGAGAATCCACGTCACCAGTGCGATGATTGCGAGTGGCACAACCCGATCGATCATTCCGGTGATCCTGCCGCCGAGCCAGTGTGAGGCTGGACGAGCATTGATTTTCTTGCAGATCGACTCGAGCTTCAGGTGAATGCTGACGAGCTCGACGCGAGTGGCTGCATGCTCAGCGCGCAACACCTCTTTCACGGAGTCGATCTCGTGGTACAGCATCGAGGTCGTGACGTGAGGGTTCGCGTCGACGGGCGGCGGAGTCACGGCTTCGGCGGCCTCTTGATCAGCTTCGCCCCCGTCGCACCCCGACGGATCAACTCAGCCGCTTTAAAAGCTGCGGCGTCCAAGAACGGGGACGTGTAGACGACCCGGGCTTTCTCCCCCTCGCCCCTTACAACCTGATAGACGGGCCTTCTCTTGGGCTTGACGGGCGTTACGGGGGCAACCACGCCCTCGAGGAGGGCGGCTAGCCGCATGGTGGAGATGACCACCGTGACCCTTGACCACTGGTAGGTGCTCTCCTGTACGGCGTCGGACTGGTTCCCTCCAAGGCCGACGAACGTGCCGGCCGCCGCATCCCGGCTGACGAGGCAGGTGATGTGGTCGCAGCCGAGACAAAGCCAGTCGCCGGGCTTCGCTGCTCCCGGTGGGATCGTAAGACTCCCGGCTCGAGCATCGGCAGCGAGGTCGCAAACCTCGGCGGTCGGGCGCGGGTACGCCTTCCCGAACACCGTCCAGACGGTCAACTGGAACTCGCCTACACACCACGGCCAGCCTTGCTGCCCTGGGCCGGGGACACGAAGCCAGGTGCGCTCCTGCGCCTCGTTAACACATGGCCCGTTGTTCGATCCGCTGGGGATCTCGTGGCAGCCGACGCGGACTCTGAGGGCGGCTAGGGTTCGTTCGTTCGGTGTCTTTGGCATGCGATGTCCTCCCTGGAGGGGTAGGGTTCGGGTCGTGAGGCTCTGGCTGATCGGGCTAGTGGCGGGGCTGGCGCTCGCGACGGCACCGGGCGCGAGCGGCGCGTACACGGTGGAGCCGACGCTGACACGGGTGGCAGGCGTGGAGACTCGTTGCTACAAGCCGGGGACGTGGGAGCGGGGTGACGAGTTCGGCGGCTACTGGGATGGCACTGTGATCGCGCTTCGAGCGAACGCATGCCGCTGGATCGGCCGCACCCTTGCTGGCGAACGGCCCGCCGATTGGCGTCGCACGATAGTCGCGTTCAGTTGGCATCTGTTCGCCCATGAGGTCGCGCACTCCCAAGGGTTCGATCACGGGGAGAAGACCGTCGGCGCTGACTGTCGGGGCTGGCGGATCATGCGGCCGTTGATGCGCGCGGCCGAGATCAGCCGGGGTTACGCCTACGTGCTGTGGGTTTCGTCGGCTCACAGGGCTAGTTGCCCATCCAGTGCGCCATGAACTCCGGTGAGTAGGCCGCGGACGAGTTCACGTTTAGGTTACCACCGGACGTTTGGTAGCAAAAGGCTGTCGCATACTCCGCCGCAGCGCACGCCCAGTGGGTGGCGGTGTCCATTGCGGTTGCCGCAGCCGCCGAGACTACGGGAACTGTCTCGCTCGCGATGCCGACTGTTACGGAATGGTCCATCGAGATTTGCCGGAATCCCGTAGCGTTCGCAGCGAACTCCGCAGCGAAGGTGAGGAGATAACGGCCGGCCGTGGTGAACGTGATCCGCCCCGTGTTTGATGACGTGGAATGCATCGTGTTGTTGTCAAATCGCTCGCTGTTGAAGGTAAGAGCGGTCCAAGTCGCGTTGGCGATCGAAATGGCGGCACTGTTGTAGACCCGGCAGGCGGGGGCACTGTAGAGGAAGTTGAGGTTATCTCGAATGTGGGCGTTCATTTGCGCGGCCGATGGGGTCATCCCCACCGTCCACGTCAAAGGCGTCGTCCAGGCGATAGGTCATTCCCCCCAGGGCATCAGTTGCCCAGCCATGCGACGGCCAGCGCAGCCCTATCGTTCGTGATATGGACGCCCACAAAAAGGGACCCGATCACGGGCAAAAGCCCAATCAGGTCGTCGACAGCGAAGTCCCAGAGCGTCTTGCAGTTATGGGTACTGGGGCCCACGTTCCCGGAGTTTGGGTTCTGTTTCGCCCCGATCACTGTGTTCGTGCCGCTAGTCCGCTTGATGATCTGAACTCCCCACTCAAAGCCGTGCGTGGTGATGGCCTGGTCAACCAGGAAGGTCAGTTGGGCGGTTACTAGGTATTTGCCAGCGGTCTTGATCTGCGCGAACGCCGAAGCCGGGGTGGGGGTCGTGTCCACGGTAATCGTCCTCATCTCATCCGTGTCCTCGTCGGTCACAGCCATCGGCAAGAAGTCGTATGTGCCGTCAGCATTGGCTACGGCTTCCGCTGCCTGGTCGTGGTGGGCGCGGCAGCCCGGCCTGGGGCCATACAGGTAGTTGAGGTCGTCGCGGATCATGACGTTCAACTGGCTCGCGGTCACTTTCTCCGCGGTGGTCCAGGTTCGCTGCGTCACCCAGGGCATCAGCCGGCCAGCCCATGCGTGATGTTCTCGAATCTGAGGATGTCCAGGTCCTCGCCCGGCTGCCAGTTGCGGTTCTCAACGGGACGAACGGCTAGCAGCTGAGAGATCCGCTTCGCTCTCTCCCGACTGGGCCAGGCGACCTCGAAGTACCGGCCGCCTGCCGCACTGTTGCCGCACTCCGCGCACAGGAATCGGTCACCCTGGGCGACCGCCGCGCTTGGGCAGCATGGGCACTCGACGATCCACCTGCCGTGGTTCACCTGCGCGTGGACCGGGCCGAGCTTCGCGCTCCCCGAGTGTCGCCACTTGCCGAACTTGCTGTGGATCGTCAGGGCCATCTCAGTAGGGCTTTCGGAGGAACCAGACGCGTAGACAAACTCGCCACCACGGCGAGGCATGGCCGGTCTGGGCGAGATACATGAGCCACCGCCCGAGAGCAAAGCGACAACGCCAACAGGGCTGCCATTCCCCAACGTGGCCCAGGGGCTCGCTCGGCGAGAAGAACTCCTGACCACAGCGGCACTCAAACCAGCCCGGCGTCGCAGGGAGCCCGCCCACCGTCCTAGTACCCCACCACCGCAGGACTCGCCCCCGTCTGGAGTGTGGACGTGCCGAGAACCCAGAAGTCCGTGTCAGGATCCGCCGGGGACACGTCCAAGCTGAGCTGCCACGGCTGCCCGCGCACGACGTCCTCCTGGATCCCGTCCACATGCACGTCCTGGCTGATCGCGCTGCCCGCGCCGGGCGGCCGGCGCTTCACCGTGAACCTCGTGCCGACATCCGCGGCAAGCAGCGCCGCGATATGCGCCGTCGCCATGTGCGAGCTCACCAAGAGCGACTCAACGGTGGGGAACCGCAGGCGCGCGTCCTTGTAACGCCACACGAACAGGGAGGCGAGCGCCGCCGCCTCCCCGGGCCGAGCAAGCAACGACTGGAAGTCGTCACGCCTGGACGGCCAGTACGCACCCTCGCTCGTCGAATCCGACGCCTCCTCGCGTGTTCCGTCCGCGGTTAGCACGGCCGCCCGGTTCCACAGGCGCGAGTCGTCCATCTGCCCGACCAGGGACGGCTGGTACGGGATCTCCCCCGGTAGGTCGCCCAATGTCCCTGCCGGGGTGCCGAGCACGTCGCGGCGGTGCGCACGGTTGTGGAACGTGATTGCCCCGTCGCGGGCGACGAACAGGTAGCCGCCGTCTGAGAGGGCGGCCTGCCGGCAGTGCTCCAACGCCCCGACTGTCTGCTGGTTCGAGCTGGTCGCGTCGAGGGCGTCGATCGCAGCGCACATGTGGTCCGACGTGTCGAGGTCCCTGTCTCCGGCGGGGACGCCAACCGCGTCGAGCACCCGGCCAATCCTCGTGTGCGCGAGTTCCTCCGGGTAGCTGTTCAGGGTTACTTGCGCGCGGTTCAGCGCCATTCCGTAGTCGGCGGCGCTCACGGCGACGATTGCGTCGAGCTGCCCCGGCCAGGAGATCGGCAGGGTGCGGATGAAGCCGCCTACCCGGTCGTACGTGATCGCGTTGTGCCTGGCCTGCACCCGCATCCGTTTGCGCGGAAGCACGTTCGGGCTGTGGCTGGAGCCGGTGTAGCCAGGTTCGAGCTCCCGGTCGCGGTTGTCGAGGACGACGGCGAACTCGCCGGTTTGGAACTCGTCGAGCTCGGTTTGGCGGTAGAGGCGCGCGTGATACTCCCTGACGCGACTCGTGAGGCTCGCCCAGACGGGAGTGGCGTCCGGGTCCGTGGTCGGCGACCAGTCGACGCTGATCTCGGGGCCGAGCGGGTGCGGCTTCGCCCAGATCGCCATGTCAGGCTCTCGCGCCCCATAGGCTCGGGTTCACGCTGCCCGCACCCTGAAGGAGGGTATCCCGGATGGTGTGCGCGAGGTCACGCTCGGACATGACGGAGCCGTGGACGACGACATTCACGGTGACACCGCCGCCCATGCCGCCGTTCTGTCCGCCGCTCATCATCCGTCGGCTCTGCGGGTTAGAGAACACACGAGCTCCGCGCGGCAGGTTGACGAGCTCCGGCCCCTGCTCACCTACGAGCGCCATCCCACCGGGGGACACGCCACCGTGGGCGAACGAGAACGCGCTGCCGACCGTCCGGAAGAACGTCGTGACGGTCGTCGACCACGAGGTCGGGATGCTGTACACGGCGTTCCTCATCCCGTAGAGGGCGCCGACGGCAGTGGACACCCCCAACGTCGAGACGTGCGTGTTGCGCGATCCGGGGATTCCGCGTGCTGAGCCGGCCACGTCGTCGAGCTTGTTTCGCGACTCGACCGCACCGGGGGTCGTCACGGTCGTCGAGGACTTGTCCGGGATCGCCTTCACCTTCGCGTTCAACTCGTCGGCGAGCCTGGCCGCTTCCTTCGAGAGGAAATCAGCCTTGATGTCCTTCTTACCGGGCATCCCGTTGATCTTCGCGACAAGCGCCTCGATCGCAGCTTTCGCCTCAGCGTCCTTCAGAAACGCCTTGATCTCCGCCTTGGTCGGCATCCGATGCAGCGACTCGGTGAGGATCAAGACGGCCGCGTCCGCGACGTCGATCTGGCCGGCAAACGCGCTCAGTGAATCTTTCGCCCTGTCGAACGGACTCTTCAGCCCGCCCGCCTCGCCTCGCAGTTCCTCGAATCGGTCGCGCAGCCGCTCTACCTCGTCGGCGGCCTTGTCGGCCGGGGACTTAAGGTCGCGCATGTTGCTGGCGATCTCCTCGATGCGCTTCGCGGCTCCCTGCGCCGCCTTGTCCATCCCCTCGAACTGCTCGCCGATGCCAGGGATCCCTTTCAGCCAGCCTGCCATGTCGCCGAAGCCGGCGACGATCGCGGCGAAAGCGTCCAGTACCTTGGCGGCCGCCTGCCCAACATCCTTCGCCATGTCCCAGATCACCTCGCCGAGCGCTGCTCCCCACGGCTCGCCGATCTTGACGAGCTCCCCTGCGATCCCATCGAGCGCTCCTCTGAGTCCCTTGAGGACAGCGCCGCCGATCGTCCCCCAGTCCGCTTTCGCGACCGCCCCGGCGAGGCCGGCGACCAGCTTGACGACGAACTCGCCGAGGTCGCCGAGGATCTTGCCCCAGTCGACCGAGCCGATGAACGCGGAGATCGCGCCGAGCGCGGTGCCGAACACCTTGCCCCAATTCACATCGGCGAGCCAGCCGGTGACCGCGGAGGCCGCCTTGCTCAGGCCGCCACCGATCGCCTTCATAACACCAGACCAGTCCACATCGCCGAGGAATTTGCCGATGGTGGAGAGCACTCCGCCGAGCGCTGTCCCCAGGGTGGATGCGACCTTCCCCCAGTCGACGCCGGCGATGAAGTCGCCGATCCCCTCGAACACGCTCTTGAGACCGGAGCCGAGCTTCCCAATCGCCTCCCCCGCCGAGTCCGACTGGATCACGTCCTCGAGGAAACCGACAAACCGCTCCGCGTACGGCATCACCTTCGACGCGAGCCCTTCCGCCAGCTCCTCGAAACGGGCCTTGAGGATGTTGACCTTCCCAGCGAACGTGTCGCCGAGCGCCGCCGCCGACCCGCCGAACTCCTTCGTCAACTCTGCGAGGATGAGCTTCTGGGCGCCCATCACGTCACCGGACTCGACCATCGCCTTGATGGCGTCTTTCTGCGCGTCCGTGAACTGCACGCCAGCGCGACCGAGGGCGGTCATACCCTTGATCGGATCGTTGAGGGCCTTGCCGAGCATGAGGGCGCTCGAAGGCATGTCCTTCCCGAGCGCCACGCTCATGTCGGCCATGATGTCGGTCGCCTGCGAGAAGATGTCGTTTCCCTTCCCGACCTCGTTGCGGACACGGGTGAAGGTGAGGAGCATGTTCTGCCCGGCCTGCACGTTCACGTCGTCGATGCCGGTCAGCTTCTCGATCGCGTTCGCGTGCCCCTGGATCTCCTTCATCGAGACCTTCGCGGCCTGGCCGGTGGATTTCAGTGCGGCTGCGGTCTGAGCGTCCGCCTTCTCGTGCGCGATCAGGCTCGAGATGCCGATCTTTAGGGTGGCGGCAAGGCCGGCGCCTGCGGCTGCTCCGGCTGCGAGCGCAGCGACGCCGAGCAGCTTGAGCCCCTTGCCGGCAACATTGCCGACCTTCGATCCGAACGACCCGGCAGCACCCTCCGCCTGCCCAAATGCGCGCTTCAGCGAGCTCGCGTCGCCCGTGATCTTAATTTCTATCGAGCGTGCCATCTACTTGCTCAACCCTTCGAGGTCCTCCATGATCGCGTGCAACTCCTCGGGCGTCAGACGCCCCATCTCCAACAGCCGCACGTGGTAGACGCGGCTCAGAGCCGGGAACCAGAAGGCTCGGGGAGGGTCACCGGGGACGAGGTCGCCGAACCACTGGCGCCATTGCCACTCCCGATGCTCGCGCTCTCGTCTTGCCCGCCTGGCTCGGCGGGCTCGTTCACCGGGGGGAGAGGAGCCGCCTCCTCATCCGGGTCGAGCGCGTACTCGATCGCGCTGAACGACAGGCGGCCCACCTGCGCAACCGTCACCGAAGGGTCCGCCTGCCACATCGCTAGCCACGTCAACGCCTTGATCACAAGTGGATCGTTCAGGAACGAGGCCGCCGCCTTCTGATCGTCCCAGTCGACCTCCTGCCATGCTTCTCGCAGCGGCTTACCGAGGATCGCCCGCAGCGTGCAATGCCCGTCCAGGTCGATCGTCGCGAAGTCGATGTCGTACTCGGTCTCGTCGACCTTCATCTTCATGCCCTGCTCCCTCTTTACAGTCCGGCCTTGTTGATCAGCCCGTCCAGCACGTCCTCCAGGATCTCGACGACCTCACTCTCCCTGGCGTCCAACGCGGGTTCCAGCACCGTGCGCATCTGCAACGCGCCGAAGTCACCGCGCTGACCGGTCACCTTCCGGGCGGACTGCTGGACCGCCACCGTTGTCCCCGAGATCCGCGGCTTGAACTTGCCGATGCCCGCGTACCGGGAACCCATCGACGTCGCCTCCTCAACCACCGGGGCCGCGACGCGTTTCATCTCGCCGCGGAAGTCCTTCAGGCCGCCCTCCGCCTCCTTCAGCGCGGAACGCAGCTCCCGGATCCCCTCGACCCGGATCGAGTACGCCACCGGGTTACGCCGTCGCCCTCGTGATCACCCCAGACACCGGCAACGACACGGTGACCTTGTGCGCATCCCCGGGTGCTCCCGCGATCGGCGTGTACGCCGTCAGGATGCAAGACCCCGTGAACGTCGGGTTCGTCGACGACACCGCAGCCGACGAATACTTCGCGACCACCGTGAACGCCGCCGCCCCCACAAGACCGGACAGGGTGGCGTCAACCTCGGAGGCGGCAAAGTCCGCCCAGAAGTCCACGTCGAACGAGTCGTCCCCGAGACCGGCGATCCGCTGGACGCCGGTTGCGCCCATCGCCGTCACGTCCAGGTCGGCCCGGTTCTGAGTCACCGTGACCGACGCGACGCGATCGGACAGGTCGACGCTATTCACGACCAGGCTGGCGTCATAGATCATATGCTTCGCCATGCGATCTACTCCTTTCGTTCATGTTCGTCGTTACCCGGCTCGGGCGCGGGCTCAACGGCCGGCTCGGCCTTCCCGCCCCTCCCCGGCTTCTTCGCGGGCGGCTCGACGCGGGCGATGTGCCCTGCGGCGACGAGCTGCCCCTCCTGCTCGACCGACAGCGCGGCCTCGAACTGGCCGCGCGGGTCGGTCTCGAACACGCGGCGGTTGCCGACGACCCGGTAGGGGCGCGGCACGATCTCCACTCGGCCCGTCCCGATCAGGTCGGCTTCGAGCTCGGCGGACAGGTCCGCCTCGAACGTGTCGCCCACTTCGATCTCGGGCAGCGGGACGCTCCCGGTGGCCCGGTAGGTTCTCACGGGTTGCCTCCTCTCTACGGCTGCGTTAGCTTGATCGCGGCGATTGTCAGAGACGTGACGCCGCTGTAGGTGATCGCTGCGAGCCCGTCCGCTGCTGCGGCGAACACGTCCGCGGGGAACGGGCCGATCATCTTGTCGCCGGTGGTTGCGGGGATCGACACGGCCGCAAACGTGATCGTCAGGTTCGGGGCCGGTACCTTCGCCGCCGCGACGGTGACAGTTAGTGCCCCGCCGCTCGCGTTCTTCACGTGCAGGAAGGTGTTCTCGCTCGGCAGGAACTTGTCGCCGCCGCTGGTGCAGGCAGCGTAGGTGGTCGCGACCCCGAGCCGGGTCACGTCCTGGACTGTCAGGGTTGCCATCCTTGTCTCCCTTCTACTCGATTACGTCAACGGTGAACTCGACACCGAGGTGAACTTGTCCGCCCGGTTGCCCGTAGGTGCGATAGTCGGAATAGTCGATGACGCGCAGATGATCGACGACACCGCCCAAGGTGCGGTCAGCCTCGATCGCCGCTTTGACGCTGGTTGCCCCGGACCGGGCTAGGAACTCGTCGAGCTTCTTCTGAGCGCCGATGTCGGAGGCGAGGCCGGCGAGCGCGACGACACGGAACGTCGACCGGTCCATGCCGCGTTGCATCGCCTGGTCAAAGTCCATTGCACCGGGAACGACGTACAGGCATGGTGTGGTCGGCTGCGAGAGCATGTACGCGGACACCTGGCAGCCGGTGATCGTGGCGAGGTTCGCCCGGAGACCCTCCCGGATCTCCGCTACCGTTGCCATCTACACCATCCCCGGGCCGCGCTTCACGAACGGGGCAATCAGACCGCGCACGTCCGGGTCCTCCCGGGCGATCCTGCCCGCTACCGCGTCCAGGCCGAGTGCGACGACGCCGAGTGGCGCCTCCCGGGACCGGATCACGAGGCGGCTCGCGAGCAGCCCTACCGCCTGCTCGATCTCATACGGCACGGTCACCCAGCCGAACTTGGCGGTCACCTTCACGGTGCGCGGGTACCGGGTCGGCAGCAGACCGTGAGTTGAGAGCGGATGCGTTTTCACGAGCCAGCGCGGACGGGCGGGCGTCTCGCTCGGGTTGTTGAACGGCTCCAACGTGAAGTCCGTGTTCTCGACCCAGGTTTCCTCGAACGTGCCGTCCCCACCCGGGTCAACGAGGAGGCTCGTGAGGGTGATCACGTCGTCGACGAGCAGGAGGTTTGGGCTGGTCGGCGTGTAGTAGCGGACGTTCGTCGCGGCCGTGTCCGACCAGAAGCGGCGGCCACACAAACCCTCGATCTCGCCTTCGGCGGCGTTGAGGGCGCGCGTCAGATCGTCGTCGGCGAACACGGTGTTAGTCAGCTCTTTCGAGCCTTTGAACTCTTCGAGCGTGAGGTAGCGTGGTGTGCTGGTAGCGAGCTCGGGCTCGATCAGGATGAGGATGTAGCCGCCGTTTGGGAACGTCTGGATCTTCCCGCCCGAGTACGTGACCTTCCACTCGCCGAGGTACCAGCCAGCCGTGTCGGTGTCAACGGCCGCCCAGGTGTAGGAGACGTTGCCTCGTGTCGCCTCGCTAACGTCGCCGTTCGTGGCGGTCGCATCAGCGATCGTCATGGCCCCGCCGGCGAGGGGTTGCATCGAAAACTTGACGGTGGCGCCGGTGAGGTTAACCGCCACGCTGTCCTCGTCCTTGAGCACGTCCGCCAGTACGGACGCGGTGTCGTTCTGCTTGACGTAGAAGTCGGGGTCAGGCACGGGTGGTCCTTCCTGATCCTGGGGCGGTGAGGGTTCGCCCCGTCGCGGCCGCGCGCGCCGTCCTGCCGCTCAGCAGGACATGCAGCGTCTTCCCGGTATCGGGGTCGACGAGCGTCCTGCCGGTCGCGCCCGTGCGGAGCGTGCGGTCGGTGATCGGGGGTGCCGCGATCACGACGGCGGCCCCGCTGATAGACGCGGCGGCGGCGACAGTACCGGCGTCTATGGCCTCGAAGACGTCCTGTGCGGAGACGACGGTGGCGCTGATGATCGTGCCTGTCTTCGCGTACGTGATCGGGAGGACGATGGCCGCTGTGCCCGAGAGGACGGCGTCGGCGACGACGACGCCCGCCTCGACCGCCTCGACCGCGTCGGAAGCCGAGACGACAGCCTCCGAGACGACTGCGCCGGCCTCTGTTGCTTCGAGGATGTCCGTGCCGTCCGCCACCGCCTGCGAAACGACAGCGCCCGCCTCCGCGGCCTCGAACACGTCGGCTGCCCTGACAGCGGCGGCGCTAGTCACGGTCCCGGTCTCGGTGGCGGTGAACTCATCGACGCCGGCGGCGCTGACGGCGGAGACGACCGCCCCTGCCTCGACCGCCTCCCGGACATCCGCCCCCGACGGAACACCCGCGGAGACGATAGAACCGGTATCGACAGCCTCGAATACGTCGGCGGCAAGCGTGACCGCCTCAGCGGCCAGCAGCCCGGCCCGGTTCATGGTCGCCGCATCCGCGCCAGCAGCTACGACGTCAGCCGCAACAAGCCCCGTTTCGGCGGCCGTGAACGCATCCGCGCCAGAGACAGCCAACTCAGAAGTGACAGCTCCGGCCTCAGCGGCGGTAAAGACATCCGCGCCGGAAACCACCGCGGGGGACGCGACCAACCCAGTTTCCGCAGCCGTGGACACGTCAGCACCCGCAGCAACGGCCGCAGAAGCCACTGAGCCAGCTTCGACCGCCTCAAATACATCCGCTCCCGCAGTGGCAACAGGGCTGACAACGACACCGATCTCACTCGCAGTGAACACATCGGAGCCAGAAATGACAACAGGACTGATAACGGAGCCGCTCTCGACAGACTCGAACGCACCCTCTGCCGAAGCGACAACCGCAGAGACAACAGAGCCAGTGTCTACAGACTCGAACACGTCGGCCGCGGCTGTGACTGCCGCGCCGATCACAGTCCCGGTCTCGACGGACTCAAGAACGTCTGCGCCCTGCGCTACCGCAGCAGTAACTACCCGGCCGGTCTCTACCGATTCGAGAATATCAGCGCCCGCTCCGACGGCCGGACTGACGACCGTGCCGGTCTCCACAGCCTCGTGAACGTCAGCGGCCGATGCGACGGTAGCGGAGACGACAGCACCAAACTCCGAAGCCGTGAAAGCATCGGCACCGGAGGCGACAACGGCGGCGGCGACAGCTCCCACCTTCTCAAACACACCCTCCGCCACCAACCTTTGCAGCGGCTCGCCGCGCCGGTAGTGGTCGAACGAGAACGCGGTGACCTTCCCGGCAATCCCGCCGAGTGGCTCGCCGCGCCGGTAGTGGTCGAAGCTGTTAGGGTTGGCTGCCATGTCAGGCTACGGCGAAGTCGTCGAAGAACGCGGACCCATCACCATCACCAGCGGACATCAGTCGGACGGTGATGAGTCCTGAGGCGGTCGGCGTGAAGTTAAGACTGAGTTGCTCCCAGGTGTTCGCAGCCCCGGTCATCGTGGCGGTAGCTTCGGCAATGCCGATCTCACCGTTGGCGAGCACTCGCATACTCGGCAGCGTGCCCGCCCCATAGGCCGAGTCGTAGCGGCCGTACACGGTGACCGTCGTTGACGTTGCACCCACCGCGAGGTCGAAGTCCTGGCAGGAGGGGCCGAGCAGCTTCAACGCATTCGAGCCGGTGCGTACCGTCGTGACTTCCTTCTGGCCTGTATTGCCACGCTCGTAAGCTCCGATGCTAGCTAGGGCGTTCGCCCAGGTAAGAGCGGGACCGGAGGGCCGGGTGAGGCCGAGGATGTCGGTAGTCGGGCCACCGCTGTTCCCGAAGCCAAGCGCAGGACTCCCCAACATCGGGGAGAGAAACGGACGCGGCGACGCCCCCCGCAGTAACGCCTGCCCGATCTCGAACAGCAAAGCGTAAGGGCTCGGATGCCCCGAGATGCTGCTGGCCCCGACGCTCACGTTCGTCCGGGGTGTGGTGGCCGGAAGAAGATTGTAGTCCTCCGTGATCTGCCCCGTTGCCGCTGCTTCTAGGGCGGCGTTGCCCTGGCCGCCGACGATCGAGTTTAGGACGGTGCAGGGGAACGTCGTGGACGTGTTCGCCAAAGCGTGTACGCCGCGAGCCCCACCCAGGATGATGCAGTTGAGGATGTCCAGACCGCCGGGGGAAAACGCCCCCGCGCCAGAAGGGCCGAACACGAAGTGACGACCGTACCCGCTCAGCGAAACACAGTTTTTGACCACGACGTTTACGTCGTAGTCGGCGCTGGCGCTCCGCACCATATCGAGGTAAAACAGGTTCCCAGTCGAGGCCGTCGTAAGGAAGATGCACGAGTCCACTGTCCAGTTGAGCACCACATCCGCCGTGTTCGCAGCATAGAGGGCTCCCTTATTTGCACCTATGATGAAGGTGCAGCCAACGATGGTGATGTTCGTGGAAGTGGCCGTGGCGCCGGTGACAGCCACGGCATCACCAGAGACGAATATGAATCCTCGGATCGTCAGGTAGTCGCGGCCGGCGAGAGCCAGGCACGGACTGGCCGTGGGGACCGTCTTATCGTTCGTCGTGTACGCCGACCAGACAACCTCCCCCGCGTCACCCGTCTGCGCACCGTCAACGTCGGCTATCACCTTCGTCTCCGCGGTCGCCGAGACCATCGCCACGGTCACGGTCTCCCGATATACGCCAGCGCCGACGTACACCGTGTCCCCGGACGCGATCCCTGATGCGCCAAGCGCCTTTCCGATCGTCAGCCACGCGGCCCCGGCGCTCGTCCCCGCAGCCGCATCCGACCCCGTCTTCCTGACGTAGTACGTCGCCATATCAGGCCCCGAACCGTTTCATGATCAGCCACGAGGCGATCAGGTCGAGCAGTTCCAAACGCTCCGGCCCAGTCAGGCTCGACAGGATGTTCGGGAACGTGACCGCGTTCATCCCTGTGAAGTCACGCAGCACCGCCCCCGTTGTCGAATCACAAACCTGACATTCAATGCGGGCGCGAGGAACGTTCACGCTCGCCGACGCGAGCGGCGTCACCGTGAAGTTCTGGAGGTCGGGCATTAGTCAGCCAATCGAACGGCCACCGTTCGGGCCGATGATGTTGAAGGTTTGCGAGGTAGCCATCAGTCACACACCGCTTTCCCAGCTTTGACCGCCTCGTACACATCAAGGCCAGATGTGACAGCCGCAGTCAGGGTAGCCCCAGCCTTCGTGTACGTCGTGCCACCCGCCACCGCCTTGACCTCGAGTGCTACACCGATCACAGCAGACGGGTTCGCGCCGGCAATGTCGTGGATCTCGGCGAAGCCCGAGCCCTCAGTCGTTGCGAGGGCGGTGACCGTGATCGCCATCAGGAACTCTCGCGCAGCACGTAGACGGCCTGCACCATGTTCCGCGCCCCAGCCTTCGCGATCACCGAACGGCGCTTGCCCTTGATCGTGTCCGGCGAGTAGCCGAGCAACCGGCCCGTCTGGGCGACCGTCAGCCCGTCCGCCGCCGCCCGCAACACGGACAGCTCACTCTCCGTCAGCCGCTCCTGACGATGCGTCAGCCGGTCGGGCAACTCGGTGCGCGCCAGCTCGAGTAGCGCCCGGCCCGCCAGACGGCGAGGCAAGCAACGTCGCAGGGCCGTGTAGGCGTCCCACGTTCGGCCGGAGGCGAGCGCTCGGCTGACCCCTGGCATCAGATCAGGCAACGCCAGTGTCATCGGGCCTCCGATCACCCATGGAAAAGGCCGCTGACGCGGCCTCTCCACACCGTATGGGAAACACTCTCAATCGAAACACCGGCACGTCGGACAATGCGCCTCAGTCGCACCACGACCATGACGGCCGACGCGAAGCTCCAGGTTCTCGATCCGGTTGTCCGACTTGTCGCCGTTCTTGTGATGGATGGTTTCGTAGTCGTAAAGGGAACGGCCCAGGTGCTGGCTCATGACGTGGCGGTGCTCGAGCTGCCGGGTGCGCTCTCCGAGTTCATCGGTGGCCTGAATGCTCACGTAGCCATCCCGCTTATTCACGTAACGACCACCCTTCCAGTTCGGATGAGCCGGGCCTCTCCGCCCCCGCATCGGCTTCGTAGCACGATTGGAGCAGACCCTAGAGCAGTAGAGGCCACGCCCGGTCTGGCCGAGGCTGGTCCTGAAAACGAACATGCCCCCGCATCCCGCGCAGATCCGCTCTTCGGCCCGGCCGCGGTTGTCTTCTTCCGTTCCGAAGGGGTACCACCACCACTGCCCGGTCTCATCCCTGGCCCACCTCTGGCGTGACTTACCTTGTTGCCGTATCTCGACAAGATCCGGGCGCTGTCGCCGTCGCATGGTTCCTCCCTGTAGTGATGCTGAACCATACTATCACACTACGACGACAATCATTCATCTAAGAGTTGTATTGGAACGATGGAGTGCACTTTATGATGTCGTTCGTCGCGAGCACGACGGCGGTCACGTCGTCGAAGTTCGCCTGCCCCTCACACTTGTCACCGGTCGTGGAGAGGATGTCGCTGAGGAAGAACCCGTTGATGGTGGCGCCGGTCGCGCCGACGGTCGGGAACGTGATCTGCGAATACGTCGTCTTCCGCCCACCCGTGCCGGCGGCTACCGCCCCCCACGTCGCAGTCGCCAACTCCTGCCTCGCGTAGTTCGTGAACACGGTTTCGGTGATGTCGGCCATCGTCTGACCAGACGTGATCACCGTCGACGCGGTCTGGGACGTGAACAGGCATAGCCAGCAGCTCGTCTGCCGGGTCGAGTTTTTCGGGAACTGTCCGAGGAGCAGGTCCAAGCCTTCGTCTGGGATGATCTCTGCCATATCTCAGTTCTCCTTGTTGCCTGGTTTGCCGCAGTTTGGGCAGATGCCGTCACCGTGGTTGGCGTCAGGGTTGCCGGTCAGCATCAGTGCTCCTGCTTCGGTGATCCCGCCGGTGAACCGTCCGGGGTAGCCGACCGCGCCGAGAGAGCAGGCCGGGTTCTCGCACAGGTACGTTGTCGTCTTAGCCATCAGATGGCTCCTTCCAGCGGTTCCGGTAACGGGGCGGCGATCGGGTGGGTGGTTACACCCGAGCAGCGGTCGCACAGCCGCGGCGTGTCGTCGGGGGTGACGAACAGGTTTTGGCAGCACGCGCACGTCTGTAGCTTGTGATGTCGGGGGTCGTATTGGACGTTGAGGGCGCGTCCGAGGAAGCGCACTTGCTCCGGGTCGATGATTTGTCGTTTCTGCCGGTCGTGGACGCAGTACACCTGGGCGCTGCCGCCGAGCCCGATCCTCGTCCCGGTTGCCATCAGACCCACGTGACTTCGACGAGGGTGACCTGATACTCGCGGGTTAGCGCGATCAGCGTGTCGCGCATCAGCCGTTGCGGGGAGAACTCCTGCTCCTCGAAGCGGTCCGTGACGTTGAACGAGAACATGGGCGCGTCCAACCCAGGGCGCAATCCGACCTTGATATCCCACGTGCGTCCGTCAACGGCCTGGCAGGTGAGCTGGTAGAGGGCCGTGGTCCCGTCGGGTGGCAGATTCTCCCATTTCAGCGATGTCATCGGGAGCGCGGTGTGCCAGGCGTCGATCTGCTCGTACAGCTCCTCGAAGCGGGCGTTGACGTTCCAGGAGACGCCCTCACCGTTCGAGCAGGTGATCTCGATTACCTTAGTGGGGTCTCTGATCTCGATCGTCGGTGGCATCCCCGCCTCCTAGCTCTTCTTGACCTTCCGCCGCTTTGCCTCGGGCTTCACGTGCAACCCCGGAGCGGGCATGGGCTCGGTCAGCGATTCGAGCGGCTCGCCCAGCATCGTCTCGTCCTGGCCGCCCTCAGCCTCCGGCTCCTCGACCAGGACAGCCTTCGTCTTCAGGAGTCCGTAGCGTTCCGCGTCCGCGACGCTGACCTTACGGCCGGGCAGGGTGAACAGAAACGCCGCCTCCTTGTGCCCCGCCGGCACGAGCCGCTCCCGGTCGGCGGTCAGCCACAGCTTCTCTTCCGCTACGACCCAGCGGGAAGCCGGGTCGATTTTGATCTCAAGTCCCGCCATCACATCCCCCTTCCTAGAGCGTCGAACCGTCGCGGACGCCGTTCGCGTCGAAGTTGCCCACGAACACGGCGCCGGTAGCGAGCGCGATCTGTGTCGCCGTCAGCGCGGCCCCATCGTTCGCGAACCAGTTACCGCAGATCAGGCACTCCGCCGAGACGCCCCCGTTCATGTCGAGGTATACGGCCTTGTTGCGGGACATGAACTTGCAGCCCGAAATCTCCCACTGATAGAAGTAGGTGGGGCTCTCGCTGCCTGAGTCGTCGTCGATGTCGTCGCCGGTGTTCAGATAGAACTGACAGTCCCGGACGTTGACGTTCGTGGCCTGCAATCCCAGACACACCCCGGTCCCTTTCGAGCTGCGCAGGCCCGCCCCGCCGCACTCACGGAACACGCAGCCGTCGAACACCGTCCCCGACCCCGTATTCGCGGTAGCGGTGGCACCGAGGAAATGGAACCCGTGGCTCGTATCACTGGTGAAGTCGCAGTTCTCGAAGTAGGCACCCTCACCGTCCGAACGGACGCCGACAGCGCTCGTGCCGACGAACCGCACGCCGACCGCCGCGAACCTGTCCGACTGCGCGACGTCGAGCGCGATCCCCGTGGCAGGCGCGATGATCAGACGCTTGGAGTTACCGGCCACCTGGACAGCGATCAACTGAACGTCGTCCTTGGCGGTGAGCACGAGATTCTCCGCGAACGTCGTGCCGGTGTGCAGGTAGACGGTGTCGCCGCGACCATCGACGCACTTGTTCAGTGCCGCCTGAACCGTGGACAAGGCCGTCTCCCATGATTCCCCGTCGGCCGCAGAGGAGCCGTTGACCGCATCCACGTAGTACTCGACTCCGGGGCGCCTGACGACCTGCCCGCGCTTGATCGCCCCGGTGATGACGTTCTGGCCCTGAATGACTGGCATGTCAGTCCTCCCTCATGAAGAGGGGCGCCTGGATGGGCGCCCCTCGTTCTTGTCCTCTGGTGCGCGCTCTCACGCGAGCGCCCCGAAACTGTCCTACTAGATGCCTGTCGTCGTGCAGAATGCTTCCCCTCTGTAGCCGACCAAGCAGGCCCTAAGTCCCGCCCGCACGGTCCGCTTCCCCTCAATGAAGTCCCCGTCGTCGTAGCCGAGCTGGACTTCGAGGCCGCGGCGGATGAAGAGTTGGATCATCGCGTCGGAGAAGTCGCCGACGAGCCCGGTGCCTTCCGCGATCGCCTCGTTGTGGACGACCGGCAGACCCCAGATCCGCTCCGGGCCGGCCTCCGAAGGAGACCCCCAGATGTAGATGCCGTCGGCGGTCGTGAGGAGCCTGACCTGCTGCCAGTCGTTCGAGTGGACGACGAACGCGGACGGGAACGCCCGGCCGGTCACCCGGATCTTCGTCATCGCCTTGTGAACGGTGTCCGGCGTCGGATCCGCCCCCTTCGCCTGCGTCTGGAGACCTGTGAAGCCGAGGATCCCGTCCAACTGCGGTGCGACGTCGGTGCCGTTGAGGAGCTGGTCGTCGAGGTGCTGGCGGACGAAGAAGCCGAGGCGGCCGTTGACGTACGACTCGGCCTGGGCGACGTCCTCGAGCTGCTCGTCGGTGATCGGGATGCTCGTGCCGATCGACCGGACGGTCTTCGATCGCTCGGTCAGGACGAGGGTGGAGGCGACGTACGTTGCGCCCTCAGCGCGGGTCGCGGCACCCGAGGTGGCGGTCGTCTCCTCCATGTAGACGATCGCCGCCTGCGTCGTCGCCGCAGTTGGGATCAGGTCGATGAGCTGGATCGGCCGGAGCGCCTCTTCGACGACGCGGCCAGTCCTGACCGATTCAGGTGCCCAACCGGCCCCGGTCTCGAACAGGGTCGCCTTGATCTCGGCCGGTCCGAGGTCGAACACGCTCAGCGGGCCTGGGGCGTGGCTGCCACGCTGCCGCCCCTTGTAGGCGTCGGACTCGACGAACATCTCGCCGAGCGACTTCAGCTCGGTCCGATCGCGACGGCCCGTGGTGATGTGGCCGGGGTGCGGCTGAACCTTGCCGAGCTCATCAGCGCGGAGTCGCATCGCGTCGAGCGCGTTGAACTCCTCGAGCTGCTTGGCGTAGTCGTCGATCTTGTCGTTGATCTGGCCGATGTACTCGACCTTGGCCTTGGAGTCACCTTCGATCGCGGTGACCTTGGTCATGTCCATGTCCTCGCCGGCTTCCCGGAAGATTCCGGCGAGTTCGTTGCGGGCAGCGTCAAGCTGACCGCGAAGGTCCGTCAACTTGCTCATGGTTCCTCCCTTAGAGGTTGCGCTGCCGCTCGTACCGCGCCTTTTGGCGCAGCAGCTCGGCAGTCCGCTTGCTGTCTGTCGCCGCCAGCAGCTCGTCGAGCTTCTGGGCGGCCTCGCGCAGTGCCCCCGTGCAAGCGGTCAGGCGCTCGCGTTTGGCGACCGTAAGGCCGCCACGTTCGACCTCGGCAAGCGAGGTCGCACGGTTAACGAGGCAGGCAGCCCTATCACGTAGGGCCTCTGCTTCGTCGGCAAGAGAAAGGCCACTCGGGGCGGCCTGATCGTTGAAGTCATCGAGATGACGACGGAGGTGGCGTTCTACTCCTGCTCTGTCGCCGTCGGG
>Ga0209002_10001331_pt1 | contig 19960 bp, 19 predicted proteins | sample Rifsed16ft2_FD_184010 | JGI IMG/M metagenome (GOLD analysis project Ga0209002, IMG submission 184010) | Soil microbial communities from Rifle, Colorado, USA - sediment 16ft 2 (version 2) | ecosystem: Environmental > Terrestrial > Deep subsurface > Rock core/Sediment | place: Rifle, Colorado... | reverse complement strand
CCCGCCGTTCGAGGTGATGTTCTCGCCGCAGCCGCCCACCGAGGCCCCGACGGCGGCCGTTGTGAGCGACGGCTCGTGCTTCCGCCAGATCGAGTTCGTCGGCGTGTTGCGAGGCACCGAGAATCGTGATCTCGCCGAGGCCTGGATCGATTTCATGCTCTCCGTTCCTTTCCAGGAGGACATGCCGCTCCAGATGTATGTCTTCCCCGTCAACACGGAAGCCGCCCTCGACGAGATCTTCACCCGCCACCTCGCCGTGCCCGAGAATCCGGCCTTCGTGAGCCCCGAGGCCATCGCCGCCAATCGCGAAGCGTGGGTCGAGGCCTGGACCGAGACGGTCCTTCGATGACCCTCCCCCTCGCCCCGCCGGCGCGGTCCCGGCCCACGGCCCGCCGGCGCCCGGCGATCCTCTCGGGGGCCTTGTGGCTGGCGCCGCTGGCCTTCCTGGCGGTCTTCTATTTCTACCCGCTCGGGAGCCTGCTCTCGCTCGGCCTCTCCCGGAGCGCCGAGGGGCCGGCGGCGCCCTTCCTGGAGATGCTCGCCTCGCCTTTCCTGCGGGGGATCGTCGGCTTCACCTTCGGCCAGGCCGCGCTCTCCACCGCGCTCACCCTCCTGCTCGGCCTCCCCGGCGCCTATCTTCTGGCGCGCTACAGCTTCCGGGGCAAGGCGCTCCTACGCGCGCTGACCGCCGTCCCCTTCGTCATGCCCACCCTCGTCGTCGCGGCCGGCTTCAGCGCGCTGCTCGGGCCCCGCGGATGGCTGAACCTGGCACTGATGGGCCTCTTTCACCTGCCCGCCCCGCCCCTCCAGATCCTGAACTCCCTCGGCGCGATCCTGCTGGCCCACGTCTTCTACAACACCACCATCGTCTTGCGCATGGTGGGTGACTTCTGGTCCCACCTCGACCCGCGGCTCAACCAGGCGGCCCAGACCCTGGGGGCGTCCCGCGCCCACACCCTTTTCCGCGTCACCCTTCCGCTGCTGATGCCCGCCATCGCTGCAGCCTCTCTCCTCATCTTCCTCTTCGACTTCACTTCCTTCGGGGTCATCCTTGTTCTCGGTGGCCCGCGCCTGACCACCCTTGAAGTGGAGATCTACCGCCAGACGGTGAGCCTCTTCAATCTGCCGCTGGCCGCGGCCCTCACGATCCTCCAGTTGGTGTTCACCCTGGGGATCACGATCCTGTATCTGCGACTCAGCGCCCGTGTGCAGCGCCCGCTCCATCTTCGCGGCGGCTCGCTGACCCAGCGCCCCCTGCGCGGCCTGCGGGAGCGCCTTCTGGCGGCCGCCATGATTGGGGTGTTGCTGACCTTCCTTGTCACTCCGCTGGCGGCCCTCGCCGCGCGGTCGTTTGCCCGCCTCGAGCCCGAGGCCGGGCAGCCAGCGGCGCCCCGGCCCGCATGGACCCTCGATTACTACCGCGAGCTCGGGATCAACCGGCGGCGCTCGCTTTTCTACACTCCGCCCGCAGCGGCGATCGGCGTCTCTTTGGCCTACGCAGCGGCGACGGTCGCCCTGGCCCTCGGGCTTGGCCTGCCTGCGGCCTGGTCGCTGGCGCGGGGGGAGGGCAGCCTGGCCAGGCGTGTGCTCGATCCGATCCTTATGCTGCCTCTCGGGACCTCCGCGGTGAGCCTCGGGCTGGGGTTCATCGTCGCCCTCGACCGGCCGCCGCTCGATCTGCGCGCCTCCCCGGTGCTGGTCCCTCTCGCTCACACGCTGGTCGCCTTTCCGTTTGTCGTCCGCAGTCTGGTCCCGGCGCTCCGCAGCATCCGACCGCGGCTGCGGCATGCGGCCGGCATCCTCGGCGCGCCTCCGCTCGAGGTGATCCGACGGATCGATGTTCCATTGGTTGGGAGGGGGGTCCTCGTCGCCGCCACCTTTGCCTTCCTGATCTCGCTCGGCGAGTTTGGAGCCACGGCTGTCGTCGCCCGGCCCGAGTACCCCACCGTCCCTCTCGCCATCTATCGCTTCATCACGGCGCCCGGCGCCCTGAACTACGGGCAGGCTCTCGCTCTGAGCACGATCTTGATGGCGGTCTGCACCGCCGGGATGCTGGGGATCGAAAGGCTGAGGATCGCCGAGGTCGGGGAGTTCTAGGAAACGAGGTTCCGTAGGGGCGCAGCACCCAGTACCTGCGGTCTGGGCAGGTGTGCTGCACCCCTACACACGCACCGGCATGGATTCTCTATTGATCGTTCTCACCGTCCGCGACATCCACAAATCCTTCGGCCCCACCCGCGCCCTCGCCGGCGTCAGCTTCGAAGTCGCCGAGGGGGAGATCGTCGCCCTTCTCGGCCCGAGCGGCTGCGGGAAATCGACTCTCCTCTCAATCGTAGCCGGGATCGAGGCGCCGGACTCAGGAGATATCCTCTGGCAGGGTCAGTCGCTTCGCGGTGTCCCGCCCCACCGACGCTCCTTCGGGCTGATGTTTCAGGACTATGCCCTCTTCCCGCATTTGAACGTCGAACGCAACGTCGCCTTCGGGCTGCAGTGGGAAGGGAGGTCACCCGACGAGATTGAGGCCCGCGTGGCCGAGGTCCTCGCCCTGGTAAGCCTTCCCGGATTCGAGCGGCGGGCCGTGGATCCCCTCTCCGGAGGAGAGCAGCAGCGGGTGGCCCTGGCGCGAGCCCTGGCGCCGCGGCCGCGCCTTCTGATGCTCGATGAGCCGTTGGGCTCGCTCGATCGGACGTTGCGCGAACGCCTGCTAGGCGACCTGCCGCGCATCCTGCGCGGCCGCGCCGACGCCGGCGCCTCGCCAGTAACGCCTCCGCAGACCACTCTCTACGTGACTCACGATCAGGAAGAGGCCTTCGCGCTCGCGGATCGCGTGGTGCTGCTCAACGCGGGGTCCGTAGAACAGGTGGGGACTCCTGAGGAGCTGTATGCTCAGCCGGCCACCGTCTTCGCCGCTCGCTTCCTTGGCCTGACCAACCTCCTCGAAGGCACGCCCGCGCAACATGATGCGAACGCCGTCGAGACGGTCATCGGGCGGCTCCCGCTGCCCGGGGGAGTGAGCGGGCCGGTGACGATCCTCATCCGCCCCGACTCGGCGCGTATCGATGGGGAGGGCGTCGCGGCGCTCGAGGCGGTCGTCGCTGAGAAGACCTTCCGCGGAGGGCTTACCCAGTTGAGCGTGCTCGTCCATGGCCTTTCCCTCCGCTTTGACTTCCCCTCCCACATGAGCCTTCCGAGGCCGGGAGAGCGCCTCCGCCTTGGGCTGCCCGCAGAAGCGATCCAGGCTCTTCCATGAGCAGAACCATTACCGTTCACAAGCTGGACCATGACGGGACAGAGGTGAGGTCGTATGCGGGCCGGCTTCTTGCCGAGGACTCCAACCGGTTTCTGCTGGAAGCCCGTTTCAGCCTATCCGACAGGCAACTGGGGGAGCTCTGGCTGCGCAGAGGCGACCGGATCGTCGAGAGCTTCTACCTCGACCGCTGGTACAACGTATTCGCGGTTCACGACGTCGACGACGATCGTCTCAAAGGTTGGTACTGCAACATCACCCGCCCGGCTCGATTCGAGCCCGGAGGCAGCGACGTCTACGCCGAAGACATGGCGATCGACCTGGTGGTGTATCCGGACGGCCGCTGGTTGGTGTTTGACGTTGAGGAATTCGCCGCCCTGCCCGTCCCCCTGGAGGAGCGCCAGCACTGCCTGCAGGCGCTCACCGAGCTCCAGAGCCTGGCGATCCGCAGGCAAGGCCCCTTCGTTCGCGGCGTGGACGGGGGCGGCGCCACGGAGTAGCCGCGGCGTCAATCGCTACCGCCGACGCGAGTTCAGCGGAATCGAGTAGAAGACAAGAAGCCTCCTCCCCTTCGCCGGATGGCGAGGGGAGGAGGCGAATCCAACCGGCCAGCCCCAGCGAGCGCTCTCCGGGGCCTTCCGCCCTCAAGCTCTAGGCAACTGCGTATCGAAGAAGGGCGCTGGCCGTACCGAGCAGCCGATCCCCGTTGTTCCACAGCCACCAGCCGCCGACGCCCAGCACTGCGCACAGGCAGCACACAACCAGGACCACGATAAGGACAATCAACCAGGTTCGAGATTTCTTTGGCTCGGTCGTCTCCTCCATCGGCGTTCCCATCGGTTCAGTCATCGATTCCTCCTCAGATCCGATTGAATTCTCCCGGCCGCCATATCCCACCCGAGCGGCCGGGGGCGTCGCCATTGCACGCCTGGGCCTCCCTCCTGTCTAGAGGCCTGCGAGCGCTCGCAGGCCGGCGTCGAACTCGTTCGAGAACCCCAGGCACAAGAGGGGCGTCGCAATTCCCAGGATGATCGAGATCAGTATGATGCAAAGGGCCGCCACGGCAAAAGCCAGGTGAACATACCCCAACACGAGGCCCGCTGTTGCCAGACCGTCTCCGGTGAGCCATCCCCCCGATCCGGCGATCTCCTTCTTCGCCATGTGGCCGGTGATCACGGCGGCGATCCCGCCGACCAGGGGAAGCATAAACCAGGCCAAGACGCCGGTGACCAGGCTTACGATGGCCATCGTGCTTGTGCGCGGCAAAGGCGTCTCGGCCGGCGGTGGAAGTGTGGCGGGCGGTTCGGTCACGCTTCCCCTCCCTACTCAGTACGGCCACGAGCCAGGGCTTCCCGGTTAGCCCGGCGCCAGAGCCACCAAACGAGGAAGGCCGTCACGACGATGATCAAGGCGGCGATGAGAACGGGCACCACAACGGCCAGGATCGAGAGAATCGTCGCCAGCACGTCTTCGGCCACGCTAACGGGGAGGTTGCCTGCGCCGCCCGTCGTCACGGTGACGGCCGGACGGATCGCCGCCGATTTCACCGCGTGCACGCTGCCCGCCACGAGAAGGCCGGCGATGATCCCCACCGCCGGATGAATCCCGGTCACCACGTCGGTGCTGGCGGCGAAGAGAATCGCGCCTGCGGTGGGACGGATGAAGGTCTGGATCGCGTCGTTGGCGTGATTGACCGCTGGAATCTTGTCGGCGAAGAACTCCACCAGCCCGAGGACGACGATGGCTCCGATCACCCACCAGCTCTCCAGCGCGTCCCAGGGTGGGCTGAGGCGAATCCAATCGGTGAAGCGCGCTGCGAGAGCGATGATGAGCAAAGGCACGTAGGCATTCAGCCCGGCGCTGGCAGAAAGGCCGAACGCCGTCAGAATTCCGCCCAAAGTCTCCATGTTCCCCTCCTAGAGTGTGAAGCCATTCCAGGTGCCGGTGATCCAGTAGCGCCCGAGGTCGAAGAGGCCGATCTGCAGGAAGGTCAGGGTGAGGCCGATGGCCAGGGGCACCATCAACTCGCGCCAGGTGGTGGCCTTGTTCTCCTTGCCTCCCAGGATGAGGCTGATCATGGAATAGACGACGGTCAGGAGGACAACCACCCCCAGGGCGCTCAGGAGCGCCAGCGGGTAGAGGATCAAGGGGTTGTCACTCACCACCGCCGTGAGGATGAGGGCTCCAATGAGGAGCGCCGCCGCAAGGTCGAGGGGAGAGCGGATCACCGGCTCGGCCCGCCAGTTGGCCCAGACCGTCTGGTTGAATCCGGCGTAGACGATGGTCCCCAAGGCGATGCCCATGAGGTGACCGGTGATCAGCCGCAGAAGGTTGCTGGGCGCGTAGAGATGGGGCGCGGCCGGGAAGAACTGCAGGTAGGAATTGACTCCATCGAGCGCGAAGGCGGCCCCGAAGAGGGCGAACGCGGCCAGGATGGCCGGCGCGGGGTAGAGGCCTGCGCGGCCCCGGCCGCGGGCGGCGAGAAATCCGATCGCCAGAAGCGCTCCCAGATGCATGCCCGTACAGCGGGCGCAGAGAGGCAGTGCCCGAACCCCGAGATGAAAGGAACGCAGGTCGATCCGGTGGCAGACGGCATAACCGATCGCATCGGCCCTTCCCAATAGCCCGCCGGGCGTGTAGAGCAGCCAGATTCCGATCGCGAGTGCGGGCAGGAGAAGAATGGCGGCGCGGCGCCGGAAGGGTGTGAGGCTGACGGGCGACGCGGCGACTTGCGCGGATCCCATGCGCTCATTATAGCCGAGACCCAGGCACCAGCAACCTGAAAGCAGGCTTCGCCCATGGGCGGCACTCACTGGGAGAATCCCGAGTTGCCCGGCGGGTGCATGTCGGATGAGAGGATTGGCGTAGAATAGTGGCTGGGCGGGAAAAGCCCACTGGGAAGGATGGCGACGATGCGTCTCAAGGTGGTACTAGAGCCAAGCCAGGAAGGTGGCTTCACGGTGTATGTCCCCTCCCTGCCCGGGTGCATCAGCGAGGGGGACAGCAACGAGGAGGCGATCACAAATATCCGTCAGGCCATTCAGCTCTACTTGGAGCCGGTTGAGGACGAGCTGCTCCTGGACGAGGAGGTACTAGTCCAGGAGATCGAGGTGTGAGCAAGGTTCCGAGTCTTCCGTACACTCAAATCGTAAGAGCGCTTCAGAAGGACGGGTGGACGGTGGTTCGGCAGAGAGGGAGCGACATAAGGCTCTAGAAGCGGGTGGACCCAGAGATCCTCAAGCTCACGGTGCCGGCCCATCGGCCAGTGAAGCGCTCGACCCTGGCTCACATTCTGAAGCAAGCCCACATCGACGTAGACAAGTTTCTCGAGTTGCTGTAGCCGTAAGGCGGCGATGCACCCTAGCCTCTCGGCTTGACGCTCGAGGTCGGCGCGGTATAATCCCGAGGCCTTCCTCGGTAGCTCAATCGGCAGAGCGGGCGGCTGTTAACCGCTAGGTTCCAGGTTCGAGTCCTGGCCGAGGAGCCTCCCCCCACAGTCTCTTTCAGTTCCACCAGGCTCACTTCTCCCTCACCTGACCGCGCGTCATCTGCTGGCGCGCGACCTTCGGGCTGAACAGAACTCCGGCCCTTCATGCCAGGTCTTCGTACAGGTCCCGCCAGTGCGGGTTATCCATTTCGATCAGGGCCAGCTTGCATCGACGCCTCCATTCCTTGATCGCCTTCTCGCGATGGATCGCCGACTACTTGGAGGGATGAAGCTCGTACCAAACCAGGGTGTGGACCCCATATCGACGGTTGAACCCGTCCACGAGATCGTGTTTGTGCTGCCAGATACGCTTGACGAGGCTCGAAGTCACGCCAAGGTACAACGTGCCGTTGCGGCGGCTGGCCAGCAGGTAGACGCAGGGCTGTGTCATCTTCCGTTTCCCTGGGTTCCGGCTTTCGCCGGAACGACGGGCGTCCCGGCACCGTTTCAAAACGCCCCTGTAGCCCGGATCACCGCCCGAGCCGTTTGCAGCAGGATCAAGAGATCCAGGCGCAATGAGCGCTGCCGCAGATACTGCAAATCCAGCTTGACGCGCTCCTCAAACGAGAGCCGGTTGCGGCCGCTCACCTGCCACAGGCCCGTCATTCCCGGGCGGGCCTTCGCGTATTCCTCGATTGCCGGCCCATAGAACGGCTGCTGCTCCGGGAGGAAAGGCCGAGGCCCCACGAGGCTCATCTCTCCGCGCACGACGTTCCATAGTTGGGGCAGCTCATCCACGCTATGCCGGCGAAGCCAGCGGCCGACGGGCGTCAGCCGCGGGTCGTGAACAAGCTTTTGAAACTGCTGCCAGGTGAGCCGCAGTTCCGGATCGCGGGTGAGGACATCTTCCAGATCTTCATCGGCGCCCTGGCGCATCGTCCGGAACTTGAGCATCGCGAACCCCAACCCCCCTCGCCCGACCCGGCTCTGGCGAATGATGGCCGGGCCGGGGGAGCCAATCCGGATCAGGAGCGCAACCGCGACCATGAAAGGCAGAGCCAGAAGCAGAAACGCAATACCCAGCACGAAATCGAGGATGCGCTTGATCGCCTGGTATGGCCTTGCGCCCTGACCGGTGATCGCCGAGGCCAGCGCCTCCCGGCGGCCGATTCCTTCATCCATCGCGCCCTCGGCCTTGCTGCTCCTGGCCCGGGCCCTCGACAAACTTCCCCCATCGCTCTTCGACCATCTGCCGAAATTGGCTCTCGAACCGCTCTCTGCGGAAACGCTCGGCATTCCTCCTGATCCGCACGGCTTCGAATACGCGTGGGTCCGCCTCGAAATCGGCGATCGCCGAGAGGAGCGACTCTGCATTCGGCTCCTCGAAGAAAAGCCCCGTCTCCCCTTCGAGTATGGTTTCCCGCACGCCGCCGCGGCCGAAGGCGATCACCGGGCACCCGGCCGCCTGTGCTTCGAGCGGCGCGATCCCGAAATCTTCCTCGGCCGCGAAGACAAACGCCTTCGCCCTGCCCAGCAGGGCTGCCAGATCCGCATCGGATTGCCAGCCCAGGAAGCGGATGCTTGGCCCGGCCTTCGCCCGCAGGCGTCGCCCCTCGGGGCCGTCGCCGACGACGATCAGAGGCTGAGACAGCCGGTTGAAGGCCTCGACTAAGAGCGAAACCCGTTTGTAGGGGACCAGCCGGCTCACCGTGATGTAGTAGTCTCCTCGCGGGCTTTCCGGCTGAAACCTCTCCACGTCCACCGGCGGGTAGATCACTTCGGCCTCGCGGCGATAGGCCCGCCAAACGCGGCGCCTCACCCATTGCGAGATCGCCACGAAGTGATCCACGTGCTGCGCCGCGGCAGCGTCCCACAGGCGGAGGTAGTGGGCGAGAAGCCGGAAAAGCGCGGAGCGCATGGGAGAGCGCAGCGGGCGCGACCTGAGGTATTCATCCTGCAGGGCCCAGACGTAACGCATGGGGGTGAGGATGTAGTTGATGTGGAGCTGCTCGGGCCCGGTCAGCACGCCGTGAGAAACGGCGTTGCTGATCGAAAGCACGATCTCATGGCCGCCCAAGTCCAGTTGCTCGATGGCAAGCGGCATCAAAGGCAGGAGGGCCCGGTAGTGGGTCCTTGCGCCTGGAACCCGGTTGAGGAACGAGGTCCGGACGGGCCGGGCTGAGATAACTGAATCGGCGAACAGCTGCGGGTTGTAGATCAGCGTGTACACCGGGGCGCGGGGATAGAGGCCGAGGATCACCTCGAGCGCTCGCTCGGCGCCTCCGCGCGAGGTGAGCCAGTCGTGGACGACCGCCAGCCGGGGGCCCTCGTCCACGCTCACGCTCCCACCCTCTGACAGACCTCCCACAGCTTCTCGGCCGTGTCTTCCCAGCGGAACGCACGAGCGCGCTCCAACCCTCTTACGCTCAACGACGCTCGAATAGATCTATCCTCGAGCAAGCCTCTCAGTCCCGCCTCGATGGCGCCGGTATCCAGCGGATCGACGAGGATGGCCGCCTCTCCCACCGCTTCGGGAACGCCGCCGACTCTTGAAGCCAGGCAAGGGACACCGCAAGCCATCGCTTCCAGCGCGGTCAGCCCGAATCCCTCATAGAGCGAGGCCAGCACGTAGATTTCGGCTCCGCTGTAGAGGAGCGGCAGATCCTCGTCGGTCACCTGTCCGAGGAAATGCACGCCCCTGGGCGCCGCGCTGAGATCCACCCCCCGAAACAGTGGGCTTCGTCTCCCGAGGCACACCAGCCCGATCCCGGGAAGAGATTCGGAAATCCGCTCCCAGGCCTGCCACAGGCGCTCGAGGTTCTTGCGCGGCTCGAGCGTGCCCACGGTGAGGGCATACCGATCCGGCAGGCCATATCGCCGGCGGGCCGCGGTGCGTGCTTTCACCGCCGCAGGATGGAAGCGGGGCGAAACGCCGGGCTGTGCCACAAAGAGGCGCTCCTCCGGCACACCCAGCGCCAGCAACCGGCGGCGCGTAAACTCGGAGACCGCGATCACGGCCCGCACCTGCCGCACCAGTCGCGGAAGAAGCCAACGATACCACCAGGAGAACATCGGGCGATACCACTCGGGGTGGTCGAGAGGCGCCAGGTCGTGGACGGTGACGACCTGGTGCTTCACACCCACCGGGCCGGAATTGGCGGGGGACCAAAGCAGGCCGTCGCCCGGGAGGCGACGGGGCAGGACGACCTGCTCCCAGAGGTGGCCTAGAAGGCCTCGGGCGCTTGCCGGCGGCACAATTGCCTGTGCTCGATCGCCGAGCGCCCGGAACACTTCGCCCGCGTAGCGCTCGACGCCGGTCACGGGTCGATGGAGGAAACGGCCATTGACGTAGAGATCCATTTTCATGCCGGACGGCGTACAGGAAGAGAACAAGGTGAGTGGAGGCCCGCGCCGTATGAGCGGCCGGGAACCAGCCAGCAATCACCCGCATCCTGGTAAAATCGGCCCCATGTAGGCCTGAGAGGCCTGCCCTTTCCTCCCCAACGCCTGCCGTAGATCTGGAAGGCAGGCCGGGAGAGACTCACCGCAAACCTCTCTCGCCCATTGTTCGCACGAGCCATCATCGCGGCCAGCCGGCCTCGGCCGGGACCTTCGCCAAACGTCCACAACCGCACGTCAGGATCGGCCAATCGAACCGGGAGCAGTCTCTCCAGTCCCTCTTTGGGACCACCTTGCCAGGCTCGCCTGGGGCGCGGCCGTAGTCTTGATTCCATGGCGGCTTCACTTCGTGCTTCTGGCGCGGCCTTTCCCCCCGGTCTATCACGGCTATACCGACCTGATCGTCTATCCAGGCGATGCCGCCCTGCTCATCGCCTTGTTTGCCGCCGCGCTCGCGTGCCTACGGGCCCAGCGGCGGCTTCGCCTCGGTCCGCCGCTGCTCAGCCTGCCGCTGGCCGGCGTCGTCATCGCCGGCTGGCTGAGCATCATCCCCTCCCAGGATGGGCTCGGGTCATTCTATCACTCGGTCCGGCTCCTTCTGCTTGCGGGCGCGTATCTGTTTCTGGTGAATCAGTCGATGGGCTGGCCGTGGATCGTCGTGCCCGTGGGCATCCTGGTGGCGACCCAGGCCGTCGTCGCCATCGCCCAGTCCCTGGGCCAGGGATCCGTCGGCCTTGCCGCCCTCGGCGAACACTCCCTGGATCCGAGTTGGGAGGGCGTCAGCGTGGTCTTCGCGGAGGGCGAAAGGATCCTGAGGGCCTACGGCCTGAGCGATCATCCCAACATTCTGGGAGGATCGTTCGCCCTGGGCGCCCTGGTCCTGCTGGCTGCTTCCGTCCGCTCGAAGGAAAGCGGGCAACCGTGGCTCGTGGCAGCGACTAGTCTCTCCCTGATCGGCCTTCTGCTCACCTTCTCCCGCGCCGCAGCGCTGGGCCTGGCCGTGGGAGCCTTTCTCCTGGCCGGCGGCGTCTACCTCGCCTTCGACCGGGCGAGCCTGCTTCGCCTGCTGCGAGTCGCGGCCGCGGCGGCCTTCGTGCTCGCTCCTTTCGTTCTCTACTATGCGCCAGCGCTCCTCACCCGGGCCGGCGGCCGCGGCTCCTTTGAGGCCAACCCCCTGGAGCAGCGCTCGCTGATCGAGCGGACGGCCCTCAATCGAGCCGCCGGCCGGGTGTTCACCGAGAATCCGCTGGGCGGAGTCGGCATCGGCGCGCTGCCCATCGCCCTGAGAGCCCGCTTCCCGGACTTCCCCTACTTCTACCAACCGGCGCACTTCGTCTTGCTCGACGCCGCGGCCGAAACGGGGCTCCTCGGGGCGATGTTCTATGCGGCCGCCTTGCTTGCGCCGGCTTTCGGCCTGGCGGCCCACTGGCGCCGGGGATCTCTCTCGCTCGGCGTGTTGGGCAGTTCTGCCGCGCTCATCGGCATTGCGGTGATCGGCTTGTTCGACTATTACCCTTGGCTGCTGCAGCCCGGGCGTCTCTGGCAATGGTGCCTGTGGGGAGTCTGGGCGCGAGAATACACACGGGGTGTTCATGTCTGATCTGCTTCTGGTTCCCCTCTTTGTATTGTATTTCGCTGTCGTTGGCGTCCTATCTATCTACGGGCTCAACTTCCTGTTCCTCACCTGCGCCAGCCTGGCGCGGCGGGAGCTGCCGCGGGAGCTGCCTCCGCCCGCCGAGTGGCCGCGCCTCACGGTGCAGGTGCCGATCTACAACGAGCTCTACGTTGCGGAACGCGTGGTGCGCGCCGTATCTCAACTCGACTATCCGCGCGACCGCCTTGAGATCCAGGTTCTGGACGACTCGACCGACGAGACCTCGACCATTGTCGGCCGGCTGATTGCGCGGCTGCGGTCCAACGGCCTGGACATCCAGCACATCCGCCGCGGGAACCGGGCAGGCTTCAAAGCCGGCGCCCTGGCGGAGGGCCTGGCGCGGGCCCGGGGAGATTTCATTGCCATCTTCGACGCCGACGCGGTTCCACCAAAGGACTACCTGAAGCGCATCCTGCCCCGTTTCGATCACCCGCGGATCGCGTTTGTTCAAGCGCGCTGGACCCATCTGGATCGCGACCACTCACTGCTCACCCGGCTGCAGGCCATGGCGATCGACGCGCACTTCCGGGTGGAGCAGTTCTCCCGGCACGCGCTCGGCCTCTGGTTCAACTTCAACGGCTCTGGGGGCGTCTGGCGTCGCGAGGCGATCGAGGAGGCCGGAGGCTGGTCGGTGGACACTCTGGCCGAGGACCTCGACCTCTCCTATCGGGCGTTCCTGGCCGGCTGGCGAGGGCGCTATCTGGACGACGTCGAGATCCCAGCCGAGCTGCCCGCCAGCATCGCGGCCTATCGCCGCCAGCAGCATCGCTGGGCGCGGGGAAGCCTGGAGTGCGCCTCGAAGCTCCTCCCAACTGTCTGGCGCTCGAAGTCCCCCTGGCTCGTCAAGCTGGCGGCCACCCTCCACATGACGGGCTACGCCGTCCACCTCCTCCTGCTCCTGCTGACGCTGATCTACCCGGCCATCCTCTTGCTGGGCCCCTCGTACCCCGGCCTCAGCTCCCTCTTCGGCATCGCCTACCTCTTCAGCATTTCCGCCTTGGGGCCGATGTTGTTCCTCTACGCCGGGCAGCGGCAGCAAGGGCGCGCTGGGCTTCTGCGGCTCCCCGCCGTCCTCCTCCTCTCGGCGATGGGCGCAGGAATGATGCTCAACACCGCCCGCGCCGCGCTCGACATCCTGCGTCACAAGGACCGCGTCTTCGAGCGGACGCCCAAGTATGGGCTTGAGCACAAAGGCCAGGAGTGGGAAGCCCGGCGCTATCAGCTCGACCTGGATCGGATCGTCATCGGCGAGATCCTGTTCTTCCTCCTCTGCGCCGCCTCGGCTTTGTGGGCGGCCGCCATCGGCAACGTCTTCATCGCGTTTTATGCGGGCCTCTTTGCCTTGGGGTTCGGGACGGTCATCGCGCTCAGCCTCCGGCAGGCGATCCGCCTCGCGGAGCAACGGATAGCGGCCCGCCGATCTCCGGCAGACGCCGTCTGAGGCAAGAATGGCGATCCGCCGCTTACCTGATCCCCGCGCAAGCGCGCACGACCAAACCTCCTCCAGGCCGGCTTTGCACACAGGGCCGGAGGAGTGGAAGATCGCCGACCTGGCCTGGTCGATCCTCGCCACCCTGGCCTATGCCGACGTCTTCGATTTCCCCATGCGGACCCCGGAGATCCACCACTACCTGATCGGCCGTCGCGCCGATTTCGACGAGATCGAGCAAACGTTGGCAACCGACCCGCGCCTGAGAACCCGGATCGAGCGCCACGAGGGGGTGACCCATCTGGCCGGGCGTCAGGGGCTCAGGGAAAAGCGCCGGGAACGAGAAGAGATCGCCCGGCGGCTTCGCCCCGCCGCCGCTCGCTATGCCGGCCTGATCGCCTCCCTGCCCTTCGTCCGCATGGTTGCGCTCACCGGAGCCCTTGCCCTCGACAACACCGAGGCATTCGGCGATATTGACTTTCTGCTTGTGACGGCCCAGGGCCGGCTCTGGCTCACTCGGGCAATGGTCGTGCTCCTGGTGCGGCGTGCCGCGCTCGAAGGGGTGTCGCTCTGCCCGAACTACCTGCTATCCGAAACCGCGCTCTATCTTCCGGATCAGGACCTCTTTTCCGCCCATGAGCTCGTTCAAATGGTCCCGCTTTCGGGGCATACGCACTACTGGCACATGCGCCGCCTCAACCACTCGTGGGTGAGCTCGTTCTTGCCCAACGCCGGAGGCATGCCGCCGGCACGCAGCGTCGCGTTCCTCTCTGCCGATGGAGGCCGCGGCCTCCTGCCCCGAATGGGGGAGAGGCTACTCAGGCTTCCGCTGGCGAATCGCCTGGAGCATTGGGAGAGATCCCGCAAGGTCCGACGGTTTGCCCGCGAGATGGGGCTGGGCACGGAGGATGGGCGCCCTCTCGGACGGAGCGAAGAGCGCTTCGGGCCCGACTGGTGCAAGGGGCACTTCGATCATCACGGCGCGCGCACGCTGGCAGCCTTCTCCCAACGGCTGGAGATGCTCGCGGAAGGATGGCGATGAGCGACGTCTTGATCGGCCAATCCTACTACCTGCGTTTCGACCCCAAGCTCTGGGAAGCCATGCAGCCCTACCCGCCTTTGGGCAGCCTGTATGCCGCCAGCTGGCTGCGGGCGAAAGGCCATTCGGTCGCCTTCTTCGACGCCATGCTGGCCGAGAGCGAGCAAGAATGGGAGCAGGCGCTGGTGAGATCCGGCGCCTCCATCGCCGTCCTCTACGAGGACAACTTCAACTACCTCTCCAAGATGTGCCTCCTGCGCATGCGTCAGGCCGCCTTCAAGATGATCGAGCAGGCCCTGGCGCGAGGCTGCGCCGTCATCGTCGCCGGCTCCGACGCCACCGACCACGCCGGGCTCTATTTGAATCACGGCGCCCACTTTGTGCTGCTGGGAGAGGGGGAAGAGACGCTGGGCTTGCTGATCGACCGCCTGGCCGGCGGGGCGGCCGTGGAAGGGATCGACGGGCTGGCGTGGCGGGACAGCGCGTCGAAGGCCCGCTGGCACGCCAACCCGCGCCGCCCCGTGCTGCGGGATCTGGATTCCCTTCCCCTGCCTGCATGGGATCTCGTGGACATCGGACGATATCGCCGGGCCTGGGTTCGCCGTTACGGGTTCTTTTCCCTCAATGTGGTGACAACCCGCGGCTGCCCGTACCACTGCAACTGGTGCGCCAAGCCCATCTGGGGCCAGCGCTACAGCGTGCGCTCTCCCGAGAACGTCGTGGAGGAGCTGCAGCACCTCAAGCAGACCTACCATCCCGATCATCTCTGGTTCATGGACGATATCCTGGGCCTGAAGCCCGGCTGGATCGAGCAGTTCGCCGATCTGGTGGAACAGCGCTCACTCCGAACGCCCTTCAAGAGCCTCAACCGGGCCGATCTCCTGCTCCGCGGCGAGACGGTCGAAGCCCTTCGCCGCGCCGGGGCGCAGACCGTCTGGATCGGCGCCGAATCCGGATCGCAGAAGATCCTCGACGCCATGGAGAAGGGGACTCGCGTCGAACAAGTCTACGAAGCGGCCCGACGGCTCCGGGAGGCGGAGATCGAAGTCGCCTTCTTCATTCAGTTCGGCTACCCGGGCGAGACCCGCGCCGACATCGACCAGACGCTCAAGATGATCCGCGAGTGCGCGCCCGACGATATCGGGATCTCGGTCTCCTACCCTCTGCCCGGGACAAGATTCTTCGAATCCGTGAAGGCTCAGCTTGGCCTGAAACGCCAATGGCAGGACTCGAGCGACCTTGCCATGTTGTATCGGGGACCGTTTACCACGGGCTTCTACCGGAAGCTGCATGCCTTGGCCCATCGCGAGTTCCGCGCACGCGCGGCTTGGCGGGAGCTTCGGCGGCGATGGGGGCGGGCCAACGGAAAGGCGCTTGCCTCGCGCAAGGAAGAGAGGAAGTCGACAGCGAGCTTGCTGCGAAGCTTTCTTCTCAACCTCGCCCTCCTTCCGCCGACGCGATTGCAGGTGGAGGTGCTATCCAGACGGCCTCGCCGAGGCCTGGGCCCGATCCGACCCGAGATGCGGCCCGAGGAAGCCGCTTCTCCCTCGCCGCAAGAAGCGGAAGCAGAAAGCCCGGTGCAGCGGTAATGAGCACACACAGCGTGTGCACACACGCATCGATCCCTCGGCTGCGGAGAAATGGTTTTTCACCTCACCCCCTGCCCCCTCTCCGCGGCGGAGCAGCCCTCTTCACTGTGGAGCGTGGCGGAGAGGGGGTGGAGAAACTCGAGGAGGCAGGGGTGGGGGCCTCGAAGCGACTGCCGCCTTTTCGGCAGCCTGCCAGGCTCCCTCAGTCCGGCCAAAGCCGGGCCGGCCTTCATCAGCTTGTAGTGGAGAGGCTCGAAGGTTCGGCCCCGGCGGCCCCTTGCACGGTCCCTCAGGATGCCAGGTGTGAGGCACCGGCATGGTAACCCGCAGCCCGTTCCCCGAGATCGCCGAGGCGTTCTCGCTGACTGCGGAGAAGTACGACCGATTCGGGGAAGATCATCCCAACCTGACGCGCATGAGGCACAAGGTCTACGCCCATGTGCTCCGATGTCTCCCCCCCGGCGCGCGCATCCTGGAGCTCAACGCCGGCAGCGGAACGGATGCAGTGGCCCTGGCCCGAAAGGGCTTCCATGTCCACGCGACGGATATCGCCCCCGGGATGCTGAGCCGACTGCGCGACAAGATCGACCGGCATCAACTGGCCGACCGTGTCACCGTCCAGGAGTGCTCTTTCATGGCCCTCGACCAGATTCGGGGCGGGCCCTTTGATGCGGTCTTCTCCAATCTGGGCGGGCTGAATTGCACCGCCGACCTACGAGCGGTGACCCAGAGCCTGCCGGGCTTGCTTCGCGCCGGCGGATTCGCGATCTGGGTGTTGATGCCTCCGATCTGCCTCTGGGAGTTGGCCACGGCGCTCACCGGCCATTGGCGCTTCGCCTTCCGCCGGCTGGCCCGCGCCGGGACGAGGGCCCATCTTGAAGGCAAGTACTTCACGGTCCACTACTTCACTCCTCGCCAGGTGATCGCCTCCTTCGGCCCAAGGTTCTCACCCCTGGCTGTAGAAGGCCTCTCGGTGTTTGCCCCTCCGGCGGAGGTCAAAGATCTCCCCAAGCGGCACCCACGCTTCTACTCGGCCTTGTGCGGGCTAGACGATCGCCTGGCTCACCGTGTCCCCTTCTCGGGTTGGGGCGACTTCTTTATCGTCACAATGCGCTATGTCCCTTAGCCTCCGAAGAGCCCTGAAGGCGTCGACGGCCCTCTCCGCGCCGGCGAGGGGCCTGGCGCTTCGCGCAGCCTGGCTGGCGATCGCCAGGCTCGGCAGCCAGGCTCTGATGGTCGTCTTCACCGGCCTGGTGGCCCGGAGGCTCGGATCGGCCGGCCTCGGCCAGTACGCCTTCATGGCCGCCCTGCTCATGGTGGCCAATACGCTAAGCACCTTTGGAACCGACAGCCTCTTGATCCGCCGTCTTCGCTCGGAGAAAGATCGGAGCCTGCTTGGCTCGGCGCTCGCGATTCAGCTGGTGCTCTCAGGATTGCTCATCGGCGCAGCCTTCGCCTGGCAGGTTGGGGAGCCGACGCTCCCCATTGAGACGCGGGCAGCCTGGAGAGTGTTTGCCCTAACCCTGATCCCCCTTGCCTTCTACGGCGTGTTCTCGGCTGCGCTGCGGGCCTATGAACGGATGGGCGCTTATATGCTGCTCAGCCTCGCCTCCGCGCTCCTCCAAACGGTGGGTGTCGCTTTCGCTCTCCGGCCCTCGGCAGGCCTGCTGGGGCTGGCCTATCTCTTGCTGATCACGCAGACCGCCGGCGCCGCGTGTGCCGCCGCGTTTTGCATCTCCCAGATCCGCGGATTTCGTCTTTCTCTCCGTCTCTCATGGCATCAGCTCACCTCCGCGTTGGCGGCGAGTTGGCCGCTCGCCGCGCTCGGCTTGCTCACCATCCTCCACCAGCGCCTGGGCATCATCTTGCTCGGGCTGATCGGCGGCCCTGCGGTCACCGGATGGTTCGCCGCTGCCGCTCGTGTCGTGGAGGCCTCGAAGCTCGCCCACAACTCGCTCTCGGGGGCATTGCTCCCGGCCCTGGGGCAGGCGGAATTGGGCGCTCGCGATCGCGGCGCGGCCGATGCCTCCCGGCAGGCGCTCGGATCGTCTTGGAAAGCGCTCTTCGTCCTCTCGATCGTAGCCGCTCTGACGATCACCGTCTTCGCCGAACCGCTGAGCCGCCTCCTCTTCGGAGGCGGGTTTGGCCCCACCGCAAGCGCGCTGCGTGTTCTCGCCTGGGCGTTGATCCCGTTTACCTTGAACGCCTACTTCTCCCTGACGCACGTCGCCGCCGGCACAGAACGGCCGGCGCTGGTCGCCGTGACGGCGGGCATCCTCGTCTTCGCTCTTCTCGGAGCCCTGTGGATCCCGCGCTGGGGGTTGATGGGGGCCAGTTGGTCCACCGTGATCGCGGAATGCAGTCAGGCCGGGGTGTATCTGATCTATCGTTTCCGAACTCGAAGCCTTGCTCCGTTTGGCCGCCCCGCCCGAGAGGCTTGAGAGATCGCTATGTCTTTTCCCGTTCATCCAGACAAACGCGCAGGACAGGCGGTGTTGACCCCTCAGGCCATGATCGCCTACCGGCAGCGGTCTGGCCTTCTGCCTGTCATGGAAGCTCCCTCGGCCGTTATCCTGTGCTTGCAGCGCGGGCTTCCAGAGCGAATGAGAGGCCGGTATCCACTCCGACGCGTGGCCCGGCTGATGGGGGACTTGTATCTCCTGAAGCGAAGTCGCGGAGCAGTCGCCGTGATGACCAACTTCGGCATCGGGGCGCCGCAGATGGCGGCTCTGGCCGAAGAACTGATCGCCTGGGGGGCCCGGCGCCTGGTGTCGCTTTCCATGGCGGGCGGGCTGCTGCCGGAGCTTAGCGCCGGGGGGATCGTTGTCTGCACCCAGGCGATCCGCGACGAAGGGACGTCCTACCACTACCTGGCGCCGGCAAAATACGTCGACGCCGATCCAGGCCTGGTCGAAGACCTGGCCCGCGCCTTCCAGTCGCTTGGAATTCCCATGACGAAGGGCGTCACCTGGACAACCGACGGGGCCTACCGAGAAACCATGGAGGAAGTGCGGGCCTATCAGGCGGAAGGGGTGAACACCGTGGAGATGGAGACCGCTGCGCTTTTCGCCGTAGGAAAAGCGCGCGGCGTGCAGACGGCCACGGTGTGTGTGGTGGGCGACAGCCTGGCCAGGCTTTCGTGGGAGCTCCCTGAGGATATGGGCCCCGTAGAGAGAGGGCTGGCGGCCGCCTACGCCGCGGCGATCGAGGCTCTCTCGGGTCGTTGAGATGCCAGAGGAGATTAGCGCATCGGGCGCGCAGGTCCTGGCGGCGCACTTCGCGTGCCCGGCGTGCCGTTCTTCTCTCGAGATCGTCTCTTCGGAGTCCGTCCGCTGCCCTCAGGATGATCTGATCTTCACGCGGGTTGATGGGATCTGGCATTTTCTGGCTCCCGAGCGGAGGGCCCGCTTCGACCGTTTCATCCAGGAATATGAGACGGTTCGAGAGCGAGAGGGCCGAGGCTCCGAGGACGCTGAGTACTATCGAAGGCTCCCCTTCGAGGATCGCAGTGGGCGGCACGCCGGCGATTGGAAGATACGAGCTGCGACATTTCGGGCGTTCTTGAGCGAGGTCCTCGCGCCTGCTGAGGAGAAGCAGGCTGCCCCCCTGCGAATCCTGGATCTGGGAGCCGGAAACGGGTGGCTCTCGAATCGCCTCGCCCGGCGTGGGCTCGACGTGGCCGCAGTGGACCTGCTCGTCAACGCTCGCGATGGGTTGGCGGCCTGGACGCACTACGAGCAGGGCTTTCTCGTTGTGCAGGCGGAATACGACCGACTGCCCTTTTTGGACGGCGTATGCGATCTTGCCATCTTCAACGCCTCCTTTCACTACTCGGTGGACTATGGAATCACGCTTCGGGAGGCGCTGCGAGTCCTGGCGCCCGGTGGACAGGTGGTGATCCTCGACTCACCGATCTACCGCGATCCCGCCAGCGGGGAGCAGATGGTGTTGGAGCGGCAGGCCTGCTTCCGCGAGGCCTATGGCTTCCCCTCCGACGCGCTCCCCAGCGAGAACTATCTCACCGACAGCAGATTGGGAGCGCTGGGTACCGAGCGCGGGATCCGGTGGCGGCTGATCCGGCCGGACTACGGGCTCCGCTGGGCACTCCGCCCCTGGGTCGCCCGGGCGCGCCGTCGCCGGGAACCGGCCCGGTTCCTGGTCATCGTCGGGTCCCGC
>Ga0209002_10001330_pt1 | contig 19970 bp, 13 predicted proteins | sample Rifsed16ft2_FD_184010 | JGI IMG/M metagenome (GOLD analysis project Ga0209002, IMG submission 184010) | Soil microbial communities from Rifle, Colorado, USA - sediment 16ft 2 (version 2) | ecosystem: Environmental > Terrestrial > Deep subsurface > Rock core/Sediment | place: Rifle, Colorado... | reverse complement strand
CCACCCCGCCGCCCGCCAAGCCGGCCAACAGCACGAGGAGAAGATTGCTCAGCCCGACAGGGCGGCTGGGCAGAGACGCCGGCTCGACAAGCGTCAGGTAGTTGACCGCCCCGCCTTCGCTGTTGGCGAGCAGGGTGGCGTAGTTGGACTGCAGCGCCGTGAGCTTGGCCTGGAGGGCTACCAGCTCATCCTGAGCGCGGGAGATCTCGACGGCGCTCGCCAGGCCGGCCAGCGCGTTCTGCTTCGTCGTCATTTCATTCTGGATATCCTGGATGTTCCTCTGCAGGAAATCCAGTTGCGAGTTGATGAACTGCTGGCGCCCCTCTTGGAAAGTCGACGGCCCGGTAGGACTCAGGTGGATGACCTGATTGGCGACTTCGTTGGCCACCGCTTGCGCTCGTTCCGGACTGGTATCCGTCACCAGGATCTCAACCAACTGCGCCTCAGGGATCGAGCGGGTCTCGTACAGCGGCAGCTGATTCAAACCCAGGGCTGCCATTGCGGCGTTCCTGACCGGGTCGCGGCGCGCCAGGGCAGCGTAGGTATCCGCCAGCCGCTCGCCCAGACCGAGCTGGGCCGTTGTCGGATTCGGATCGAACACTATCCGACCGATCATCAGCGCGGCCCGCGCCTGATAGGTCGGCGGCCGTTGGGAAAGGACGGCGGCGCAGGCTAGCATGCCGACCACGCCTGCGGCAATCACAACCCACCACCATTTGCGAATCGGATCTAAGTAGGTATGGAGCTCCATGAGCAATCCTGTCGACGAGCCAAGTCCGGGAGTCCGGCCATTCTTCGGACGCGAATCTTAGGCGTTCCTCACTACGCGCAGGTCACCGCCCGGTTGCGGCAACGGCAGCTGTTGGGTTGACCGCTGGCGTGACCTGGAGACCGCCGGGTCGGAAACCGTGCCCCCGACCGATGGAAGGCTCCCTCGTCACGAGGGAATCAGGTGCTCCCGTAGGCATCATCCGGGAGAGCATCCGCCACAGCGAGCGGCATGGGGAATCCTAACACTTCGGCGCCCGCCAGGGAGATGCATACGGCGACGGCCAAGAGAAGCGCCAGGTCGTCTTCGTTCAACGGGGTCCCGTGCCCCTGGACGACGGTCATGACGCCGACAACTCGCCCTCCGGCGATGAGGGGCACGCTAGCCGCCGATCGCGGCGTGCGCTCGGCTTCCTCCCACGAGGTCCGATGCCAGCGCGGATCATCCAGGGTGCTGCTGATCAGGGTGGGCTGGCGGTTCTCCGCCACCCAGCCGGCGAGCCCGCGCGTGACCGTGTCCTCAAGACCGTGGCCTCGTCGTACGTTGCCGGAATAGGCCAAGGCCGCCTCGACCACCCTCCGGTCTTGATCCAAGAGGAGCAGGCTACCGCTGGAGGCGCCCAGGGCGAGCACTGTCTGCCCCAGCACGCGCTGCAGGATGACATCCGCGCCTCGCCCGGGTTCGAACTCGCGACTCAAGGCCGCCAGCAGTTCGAGGCGGTTCTGGGCAACCTCGGATTCGCTCCCGACGGTTGGGGCGCGTAGTCCGAGGGCGGCCGGAGGAGGCTGCGACGCCTCCTGGCCAAATAGGGCGCCGGCATCCAACGGTATGGCGCCGCTGGGGCGCACCTCTTCTCGCAGCGCCTTGCATATCATATGCTCAAGCGCCAGGTGGGTGTCCTCAACGTGCTCGATCACGTTGCTCGGAACGTGAACATGGATTGAAACCATGCCGCCCAGTCGGCCGCCGTCGAAGCCGGTCAGGCCGACGGTCGTGGCACCGACCTCGTTCGCCAGCTTGATGGCATGGAGCACGTTGGGCGAGTTGCCGCTGGTCGAGATGCCGATGACGATATCGCCGAAATGGACCAGGTTGGCCAACTGCTGGGCGAAGGCGCTCTCGTAGCCTTCGTCGTTGGCGTAGGCCGAGAAGATGGCCATGTTGTCCGTCAGGCCGATGACGCAGAAGCGCGGGCAGTCGCTGCGCCGCGTGTTCTTGGCGAGGTCGCAGACAAAGTGAGTGGCGGTCGAGGCGCTGCCGCCATTGCCCATGATAAACACCTGGCGCCGCTCCAGGCGGGCTTGCTCGAGCACCTGGATTACTTGCTCGATCTGCTCCACCGGAAGGTTGTCCAGCGTATGATGGAGCTCGATGATGTACGTTCGGATGTGGTCCATAGCTGCCTCCGCGCGATTTCCCATGGGGCCGTCTTTCCCCGATGACTATGATCGACGATAGTTGAAGATGACCTTGGTACCGTCGGCCTCCAGGCCGAACGGGAGTTCCTGCAGGTGACTCAGCGCAGCCCGCACCGAGTCGTGACGGTCTTTGGGGCAAAGCAACATCATGAAACCGCCTCCCCCCGCCCCCGTGAGCTTGCCCCCCAGCGCGCCGGCCCGGCGGGCAGCGGCATACAGCTCGTCCACCCCACCGTTGCTGACCATGCTGGCCATGTGCTTCTTCAACTCCCAGCCCTCATGCAGCAGCCTTCCAAGATCCTCCAGTTTGTCAGATAGAAGATCCTCCCGTGCTTGGATGGCGATCTGCTTGATCTGGCGCAGGATCGGCCGCCGGGCTTCGATGTTGGAGCGCTGCTCGGCGAGGATGGAATCCGCCGGACGGGTGATGCCGGTGAAAAACAAGAGCAGGCTCTCGCTCAGCCATCGCCGGGTCCCCTGGCTAAGGCTGAGGCGTTCGCCGGTCACGCGGCCATCGGTGTGGAACTCGATGAACCGCAAGCCTCCGAGGGCGGCGATGTACTGGTCCTGCACCCCGATCGGCTTGTGCAGAGTCTCGATTTCGATCTGGCACGCCTCGCGCGCCATCTGATCGGCCGGGACGATCTCCCCCAGGTAGGTGTGCATGGCGTGCAAGGCCCCGACCGTTACGGCGCTCGAGGAGCCCAGACCCGAGCCGGCGGACGGGATATCGGCCATGGTCGTGATCTCGACGCCATCGTGGATACCGGTCGTGCACAGAGCTTCCCGGATGAGCTCATGCTGGATCTCGTCAACCTTCTCGACCATTTCGGTCCGCGTGTAACCGATGCGCAACAGGCGGTCGAAGCGCCGCTTGATCGTTACGAAGATGTATTTGTCGATGGCCGTCGAGACGACACAGCCGCCTTCCTCGCGGTAGAAAGCCGGGAAGTCGGATCCTCCACCGAACAAGCTGACCCGCAATGGAGTCTGGACGATGATCACGCAGCCCGCTCCGCCGTGCGGAAGTACTCGACCGTCTGCCGGATGCCTTCGTCCAGGTCGAGCGATGGAGCCCAGCCCATGGCGTCATGGATCCGCTGCGCGCTCAGGTAGATGCGGCGCGTTTCGCCGGGCTTGGGCGGGCCAAAGGCCGGCTGACGGCGATAGCCGGTCGCCTTCTTCAGCGCCTGGAAGATCTGGTTCACGGTGGTGCCGCGCCCACAACCCAAGTTGTAGATGCCCGAGGCGGAAGGGTTCTCCAGCGCCAGCAGGTTGGCGCCGGCACAATCGCCGACAAAGACGAAGTCACGCTCCTGCTCTCCGTCCCCGTTGATGACCACCGGCTGGTCGGCAAGCATCTGACCAGTGAAGATGGCGACTACCCCGGCCTCCCCGTGCGGATCCTGGCGCGGGCCGTACACGTTCGGATAGCGGAGGACGACGTACTCCAGGCCGTACATGTGCCGGTACATGTACAGGTAGTGTTCGACGGTGTGCTTGCTCGCCCCGTAGGGGCAGATCGGATTGATCGGGTGCGATTCGTCACAGGGCAGGTACTCCGGCTCCCCGTAGACGGCACCCCCGGTCGAGATGTAGATCAGGCGTTGGACCTCATGCCGCCGGGCGCACTCCAGCAGGTTGATCGAACCCAGGACATTGACGTCGGCGTCGAAGCCGGGCTCGGCCACCGACCGGCGCACGTCCATCTGGGCGGCATGGTGGTTGACGGCGTCGGGCCGTTCCCGGACGAAGACGTCCTCCAGCGCTGCGTCTCGGATGTCGAGGCGGTAGAACACGGCGGCCGGGTTCAGGTTGGACTCCCGCCCCGTGGATAGATCATCGACGATGACCACTTGATGGCCGTGTTGGATGTAGCGGTCGACGACGTGCGAGCCGATAAAGCCGGCGCCGCCGGTTACTAGGATCTTCACGGTCAACTCCTCCGAGTTCGGCTTGACGGGCGAGGGTTCCCCAGGTCCCAGCCAGGGGTGGCTGCCACCAGGGAGAGGCAACGGGTGGGACCAGGCGCGCTACGAGGGACGAACGGTCAGTAGGCGCCCCGGCCACGGAGCACGGCCGGGATGGTGCGGATCAGAAGCTGCAGATCGAACCAGAAGGTCCAATTCCGGATGTAGTACATATCGAGCCGGACGCGCTCGTCGTACGACACGTCCGATCGCCCACTGACCTGCCACAGCCCGGTCAGCCCCGGCTGCACCGTCAGCAGATTCAGGTCCCATTGGTTGTACTTGCCGATTTCCTCCGGCGTGATCATGCGCGGGCCGACCAGCGACATCTCGCGACGCAGGACATTGAACAACTGCGGCAGTTCGTCCAGGCTGAGCCGGCGCAGGACACCGCCAACGCCCGTGACTCGCGGATCATCCTTGAGTTTGTGGCTGAGCCGCAACTCGACCTGCAAGTCGGGCCGTGCCTGCAGGATGGCGTCGCCGTCGACGCGCATGGTGCGGAACTTGAAAGCGTCAAAATGACGCCCCTGGACGCCCATCACACGACGGCGGTGGATGATCGGGCCAGGCGATTCCACACGGATGGCCAGCGCAATCGCCGCCAGCAGGGGCGAGAGCAGGATCAGCCCAGGTACGGTAAGGGCGTAGTCGAGGGCGAACTTGCCGAAACGCTCGAGGCCGGTCAGGCGCATCTTGTTGACGCCCACCAGCGGAACGGTGCCCAGCTCTCGAACCTGCAGGCCCGTCGTGATGATCTCGAACAGCCCCGACGACATGCGCAGGTTGACCTGATCGGCGACGCCGTAACGCTTGAACGTCGAGAGGATCTGATCACGGGACAAGGCGCTGGTGGCCAGGATCAGCTCCTCGACGCCATGCCGCTCGATCAACCCATCCAGCCCCTCCAGACCGGCCAGCACGCGCAGTTGACCCACCACAAGGGATCCTTCCGGCACCCGGTCGTCGACAAATCCCAGCAGGCGCAAACCGGAGGTGGTCCAGCTCAGGAGTTGTTCGGCCAAGACCTGCCCTTCGGGACCGGCGCCGATGATGACGGCCGGGGAAAGGAACCATCCAAAGTGTCTAAGGCCGTAGATCAGGCGCCGCATCCAGAAGCGCCCGCTGGCAGAGAGCAGGAAGGCAAACCCCCAGGCCAGAACCATCCAGCCCCGTGCAACCAGAATCGTCCCGAAGAAACCGATCAGGATCATGATCAGCACCCAGCCGGTGGTGGCATTGAACAGCAGGGCGTACTCGCGCACACCGCCCAGCAGATTGCGACGTTGATATCCGCCCAGGATCGCCACGAGCAGCAACCAGACCGGGATCGAGACCAGTACCAGGATCTGATAGCGCTGGAAAGCTGGGATGACCTGGGTCTTGAAAATAGGGAGGGCCAGCTCGAAGCGCATCCAATAGGCGATGCGCAGCGCGGCGCCCACCAGCAGGCCGTCCATGATGAAAAGACAGGCAACCAGCGCGCGCCATTGCCATACGACCGGCCAGGTCAGTCTCGCCAGGCTCGGCCTCATCCTGGGTGCTGTCTCGAGCCGGGCTTCAAACCCCGGTGCGGATGACTTCATGGTAGATCCTCTCCAGGCGGGTGATGATGTCCGACCAATCGTGATGGGACTCGACGTACTTTCGCCCCGCCAGACCCACTGCGGTTCGACGGCCACGATCTCCGATCAGCTCAACAATTGAATCGGCCATGGCCAGCGGGCCATCGGCCACAACGACCTCTCGGCCGTCGACGACCTCCAGAGCTGAGACGGCCTGCGGATAGGCTACGACTGGCGTGGCGCACGCCATCGCCTCCAGAACCTTGTTCTGGACTCCCACGGCGTAGGCCACGGGGGCGACCGCCAGCGTGGCCTGCTGCAGGTATGGCCGCACGTCCGGGACCGTCCCGGCGACGGTCACGGCGGGGTGCCGGCCCAGGGCGCGCACCGCTTCCGGCGGGTCCTTCCCCACCACCAGGACGCGGGCATCGGGGAGGCGTGCCAGGACGGCAGGGAGCACATCGCGGACAAAGCCGGCGGCCATGGCGACATTGGCGTGGTAACTCATCTTCCCCGTCATCACCACGGTCGCCGGCTGGCGCAAGCTTTCGTCGACGGGCCGGAAGTACTCGAGGTCGACCCCGTTCGGGAGGACGGATACCGGCATGCCCTTGAAGTCTCCGCCTGCCAGCCGGGTCAGTTCCTGGGCATCGTTCGACGATGTGGCGAGCGTTCGGGCGAAGGCATAGGCCAGGTGACCCTCGAACCTTCGCGTCCTCGCCAGTTCGAGTCGGAGAAGGACGTTGCGCGCCGCCCAAGGCGCGTGTCGGATGGATTGCCGGAACAGGAGGCTGATGCAGTCGACGCTGTCCCAGACGATCGGTACGGATCCGCCGCTTCGGGCGAGGTGGTCGCGCAGCCAAAGTGCGTAGGCAGACCCGCGCAGGTGCTCAACGTGGATGACGTCCGTCTTGTGGGCCAATTGCTCGGCCTGCCGGGCCAGCTCCGGATGCCAGCTGTACGCGGCCTGCAGCGGCACGCGGGACGGGAGGGCTGCCAGGCAATTGCCCCACGATCTTCCCCGTGGAAGATGGACGGAGCAGACCCGCGCGCATCTGGCCTTCAGCGCCTCGAGTTCCAGCCGCTCGGCCTCCGTAGTCCAGGCTGTGACCAGCGTCACGCGATGGCCGCTCGCCGCTAGCCCATGCAACAGGTGGTACGGCCGGACTCGAATGCGGTTTGGCACGTAGGGCACGAGGAAGAGGACATCCATTCAGGGTGACCTGCGGGAGCTACGCCGCCGGATGCCAACCGCCGCTCGACCGAAGCCGGAGGATTCTCTGTCGACGAAACCTATCGGCGGCGGAAGTAGCTGACGAGGACAACTCCCCCGAGCAACACGCCGACGGGAACCATGGCCAGCAGGATGAGAAGGACCGAACGGTTCTCAACGTCAGCCGGGAGAATGGCATCCTCCGGAGCGAGGGTCGAGTGCGGCACCGCCGCGGCCTGCGGCGTCGGGGTCGGTTCTACGATCGTCGGGCTCGGGTGGAGCCCGGCCGGCGCGGAGCTGGCCGGCGTAAGGGTAGGGAACATGATCGGCTCACTCCGCGGAAGATCTAGACCCTTGTGCGCGTACCAGACGCGGTAGCGGAATTCGCCCGGGCCTCCCCAGATATGGGCTTGATCGCGCACGAACCAGACCAGCTGCAGTTCGTTGCCCAGTCCAATGGCGGCCCGAGGCCACTCCGGTACGTCCCCGGTGAGGGTAACCACGGCCTCGGGTGACGACCAGGCAGTCCCGTCCCACGTTGTATGGAGAACGCTCAAGGACTGCTCGGAGGCGGATGTCCTTCCAACCGCCAGCAGGTGGACCGTACCCGCCCCATCCGTCACCATCGAGTACCCGTCGGTGCGCCCCTGATAGACCGCCCAGGCACCGAAGGCACCGGGTATGGCCGCCGCGTCGCTCCATGTCAGCCCGCCGTCCTCGGACACCCGGTAGGCGATCACGTCGGCCGGGAGACCCAGCCAGGCGGCAACCTTTTGGCCATTCCCGCCCAGGCCCAGCGTCACATTGCGCGCCCTCGAATCATCCGGGGCCAGCTGGATCGGCGTCCGCCACGTGGTCCCGCCATCGTCGGAGGCTGTGTACATGACCGTCGTCGGATCGGGAATCTGCCCGAGGTCGCCGCCCCGCCCTGCTTCCCAAACCAGGTGCATCCGCCTCTGACCATCTTGCAGAATTTGCGGCTTCGCCGCGCCGGAAGCCCCCGGCGTGATATCAACCGGTAGCGACCAGGTAAGCCCATCGTCATCTGAGAACCGGTGGAAGACGTGCAGACATTCGGGGCATCCAACCTGCCCCGCATACTCGGTATAGAAGATGTGCAACCGCCCAGCTCTGTCCAGCAAGAGCTGAGAGAAGTATCCGTTGTCCCCGGAACTGATCGGACGGGCGGGTAGCAGCGCAAGCGGCCTGACCGCCTGGACCGAGCCGTGCGTGTAGTAGATCATGTAGCTGCGGTAGGTCATGTGAAGCGTCCCATTCGAATCGGACAGCAGGGCGGGACGGGTGACTGCCCCTTTGGAGGGCAGAGCCACGATGTCCAACGGCGCGCTCCAACTGCGGCCGTCGATGCTGGAGGCGTACACCACGGTGTCGTACGCCTGACTCGGGTACAGGGCCGCTCCGCCCGACCAGGCGACGTGGATTCGTCCGCTGGCGTCAACAGCCACATCCGGAAACCATGACGACGTCGACTCGTCGGACAGGGCTACTGGTTCGGACCAACCGTTGGATTGGGCGAATGCCGTTGAAGCCGCCACGCCGGGGGCCAGGGTCGCCAGGAAGAGAGCTGGGACCATGCATCGCTGAAGGAGTCTGCTCACGACCGCCATCCTCATGCGGCTCCAGACGGCCCTTTGCGGGGCCGTCAACATCGGTGCTTTCCCGTTCGGTCCGAAGGCATGCGTGTTAGCGGTTGCGCTCGAAGATGACATACTGCCCGAAGGCCGCCACGCGCTGGAAGGAATCCCGGATTACCACAGGGTCATAGAGCGAAACCCACTGGCTAAACGGGCCCGAGATAAGAAAGTCTGGATCGGCCTGGAGGGTGTCATAGCCGAGCGAGAAGGCCCCTCCGTCGTGAAGAGCCTGCCGCTCGGCCAGGTAGAGATACGACAAATCCGGATGATGGAATTGCCAGTGGTCGGTCAGTGCGTCGAGCTCCCAGGTCCAGCTCTCCACAACGGCATCCCGCGGGATGTTTGCTGAGACGAAGTCTGCCGCCGCTTGGGGATCGGTCGTCGGCTGATACTGGTGGATGGGAGCCAGGTTGATTGGCAGGGCGAGGAGCGCAAGCAGCGCGATCCCGGTGATCTCCATCCGATTCGCACCCCCGGCCCGGTTGGCACCCAGACGCGAGGCGAGATAGCGAACCGCGCTCCAGACGAACCTGCCTAGCAGAAGCAGGGCAAAGATGAAACCTACCGTCGCGTAGCGCGGCCAGCCGATGGAGAACAAGGCGAACCAGACGCAGGAGAACAAGACGAACAGGACCAGTAGTCCGGATCCCCAGTCGGCGTCCGTCGGGAAACCGCGTTCGCGCCGGCGGCGGAAGAGCCGCCCCGTCTCCGCCAGAGCGGCCAGCATCATCAGAAGTGAAATCGCCAGCGCCGGTCGATCGAGCGCCTGCCCCCACTGGTCGGTCAGAAGTTGCGTCCGCACCGCTTCGGCCAGCATCTGCGAGTTGCGCAGGCGTATGTCCGCTGGTGAGTCGAGGCCGGACCACACCGCCCAGCCGGCAACGACGAGCAACAGAATGATCCATGGCAAGTTGGAACCCAGCCAGCCCTTGCCCCCGCGACTGCGGAGGAGGGCGATGGCCATCAGCGCCGGCAGCAGGCCGAAGATCACCTGCGTTTTCGAAAGCAGTCCGAGGCCGAAACACAATCCAGAGGCGACCGCCATCCAGATGTTGCGGTGCAACCAGCTGCCGACCCACAGCCACATCCCCGCGCTGACCAGGGCCAGGGCCGCAGGTTCGCCCATAACCTGGCGCCCGATCAGTAGCAGGCTCACTCCCTGGATGGGGGGGAAGACGAGAACGAACAAGACCGAGAACAGTCCTGCCGTCCTCCCGTACAAGCGCCGGGCGACGGCGTAGAGCGCGACCACCGCAAGGACCGAGTAGGCGACACTGACCACCCTCGCTTGCACGATGCCGGGCCCGAGCAGCCGGTAGCTCAGCGCCAGCGGCAGGATGTCGGCGGGTCCCGTAGAGATCCCTGTGTCGTACGGCAGCAGGCCATTGCTGGTCGAGGTGCCGAAGACGCCGGTGAAGACGAGTGTGCGCGCGGCGTTGGTGCGGTACCCCTCATCAAACCAGGGGCGCGGATACACCCCCAGCCGATAGGTGAGTGCCGGCAGGCAGATGGTCAATAGCAGCGCGATCGGGAGCAGCGCGTCTCCCCGCCGCCGAGCTCGGTCGGCAAGAGCTGGCGAGTGGGCGCCACGTTCAGCGGGCCGCGCCTGGCGGAGGAGATGGGTTGGCTGGGTCGAAGGGTTCACGGCGGATAGAAGGGAGTCGGATGACATGGCGATGTCGCAGCTCACGGGAGACGGACCGAGTAAACCCGGACTTCCGGGCTTTCGAACACAAGCGCAAGGTAGTGCGCCCGGGCAGGGTCGAAGTCTCCCAAGACGCGCTCGGGCTGCCCGTGATAGACGTAGTCGACGCTGAAGCGTTCCAACAGCGCCTGCCGCTCGGCGTCCGGCGAATCATCTGCGTAGAACCGCCTGACGGCATCCACCTTTCCAAAGAAGTCGAGTGTCTCTGCCCAATGGGCCAGGAAGGCCTTCGTTCCCGTCCAGGCAGGAAGGAATTGGCCGATGGTCAGCGAGCTGAGCACCACGTCCTCGGATCGGGCATGGGTATCGAGCCAATCGAACGCCCGCGCATCATCGGTCGAGACGTAGAACGGGTAGTCATAGCGGGATAGGTCGTAGAAGCGCCAGGCCAGCAAGTAGATGTTCGTCGGCAGGATCGCCGCGAGCAGAATCGCCGCAACCGCGGCCCGCGTTTGTCTGGAGGCGGTTTCCCCGGGCTCCTTCAGTTTCCGAGAGACCCAGGGGATGATGTCCCGATACACAGCGGTGGTTGCCAACAGGCCAATCGGCATCTGCCATCCGTTGAGCAGGTGGACCTGGAAGTCGACCGGCAAGTAGATGAGAACGAAATACGAGAGGAACCAGCCGGTCAGAAACACATTGTTGTTGGTCTGCTGGCGGAGGTTCCATGGTTTGCTGCGGATCAGGGCGAAGAGTGCCAGCAGGAACGCCGGTCCCAACAGGACTACCAGGTCCAGCGGCGCTGGAGAGAACACCCCGGCATTAGCAAACTGCAGCAGTACGGCTTTCCAAACCGGATCGGCCTGTGTCAACCAGACGGAGTACAGCGCCGGCCACACCGACAGGCCGCCAATCACCAGGCTGCTGGCGACGAGGTAGCGCGGCACTCTCCGGTCGCGTATCGTACGCAGCGTGAGGTAGGCTAGCAGGACGGCGTAGACCGACGCCAGGTCGTAGGCGTGCTGCCAACCCAGGAACAGCGCAAGCACACCGGCGGCCACGGCGTAGCGCAAGCTCGATTTAGCCTCCCCGCGGAGCAGGAGGTCGAAGACCAGCACGTACACGGCCGCCGCGACGAAATGCGGGTACCCCATCACGCCGAGAAAGGTGTTCGCTTCCGCAGTAAAGAGGTCCATCGGGCGGAGCAGCACACCGTTCGCCAACGTGTATTTCAAGACGACTAACACCCAACCGAAGCCAGAGGTGAAGGTGACAATCAGGAAGCCCAATCGCCGCCGCGGCCGGTCCGGGAAGAACCAGGAACAGATCCGGTAGGCCGTCCACAAGAACGCGCTGGCTGCGGCCACGCGCAACAGATGGTAGACCGGGGCAAAGCCCCAGCCCGCCCAGACCCCGAACCGTCCAAGGAACCACCACAGCAGGTTGAAGAAAGCCGGGCGGTTCACCTCGGGGGTGAGCTGGTTGGCTGCCAGATTCGATTGGCCGAGCTCACGCATCCACGAGAAGTACTGAGCGTGGTCGGGGACATCCAGTAGGATGCCAGTGAACTGGCGATCGGGAGGGCTGCTCAGATAGGCATAGGCATATGGAAGGCTGGTGAAGACCAGGACGGCAAGGATGATGCCCAGCACGAAACGTCCGTCAGAGGCGGCGACGCCTCCCGCCGCCTGTGCCGTGGCCGCGGCCGTCGCGGCCGGCGCGCCGCGGCTGATTTTCGCCCTCATCGGTTTCTCTCACCACGAAGGCTGGCCGAATGATCCTCGAAGGCAGGCGTTTGGCTCAGTGTGGAGGCAGCCGAGGCAGGATTGTGGGTCGCAGCGTGGATGCCGTCCGCAGGGCGAAACCATCCTGCGAGGAGCAGGACCCCTACCGCGCCCGCCAGCGGAAGGAGACTCGAAGGCCCTGGAAGGCCAACCAGCGTGCCAAGGTTGCGAGCAACGTTGCCGACAACCCAGTTCGGCCATGCGTACTCCAGCAGCGGGTTATGGAACACGTCAGACGGGAACGCCTGTCCGCCAAGGGTCAGACCCCAGGTCGCCAGCCATGACCACAAACCCGCGGTAAGCGCGATCGCCCAAAGATACCGACTCGACTTCCAATCCCGCAAGGCGAACGCCAGGCCCAAAGCCAAGAATGGCAAACCCGGAAGCAAGTAGCGCGGGCCAACGGCGAAGCCCCCCCACCACATGCCCGACGAGGCGTTGAACCAGATCATGCCCAGGCTGGCGGCCGCAGACAGCCACCACTCGGCGCGCAGCTCGCGGGACCGCCACCAAGGAAGGAATCCAAGGGCCGACAGGAGCAGCAAGGGTGATAGCAAAAAGAGCCCGCGAAAGCCGCTGAAGGTTATGCCCCACAACGAATCAAGGTTGGGGACGGTGAGGCTCAAGAATCCGACCGCATGTTCCGCCCTCCACAGGGTCGAGGAGGAGTATCCCAGGCTCCATGGCGCCCCAAACACGGCCGTGTTGTAGACCATCCAACCGGCGATGAATGGAAGAGCACCCAGGACTATCCACAGTGCGGCGAACGGACGCCTTTGGCGAGAGAGCAGTATCAGCGCGTAGACCCCTACGGCGCCGCCCACGATGGCCGCCGGGTACTCGATCACGACGCTTGCCGCCAGGAGCGCACCGATGGCTGCCAGTCGCCGCGGATGGATCCTGTCCTTGCCTCCGTAGGCCAGCAGGAAGGCGCCGAGCAGAAGCGCCGCCGCCAACTGATGACCGTAGAGCGCGCCGGCGTAGGCGAAGGCCGGCGACAGCAGACCGTAACCCGCCACCACCGCCAACCGGAGCCGGGCGTCCGGGGTTACGTGCGCCAGCCAGCGGTACATCCCCACCCCGAGCAACGCGCTGGGTACGGCAGCCAGCATGAACGTCAGCAGCACCTGCACGATGGCAAAGCGGACTTTGTTCTCCAGCAGCCCGGTCCCCTCCGGGCGCAGGGTGCTGCGAAATGCTTCGTTCGCAGCCAGCCGCGCCTCGAGCGCGTGAACGACCGGCAGATTCAGCAGGGGACGGACGGCAGCGTAGATGGGAACGCCCAGGAAGGCGATACCGGGCGCCTTGTCGCTGTAGAAATGACCTCCCACGCGGGCGTAGTCGACCGTGTTAGCCACGTAGCGGTCGATCTGGAAGGAGCCATCGTCGACGATGGCGAAGACCATATCGAGGCGCGAGTTCTGATTGGGATCCGCCCAGCGGGGGAAGGTGTAGCCAAAGGACAGCAGCAGGACGAAGAACAGCAGCAGGCTGCGGCGAAGCTCACCGCGATTTGACGGCCGGACTGCTCCGGGCACGGTCACGAAGACCCCCGAACCGCCGCCTGGTAGGCTTCGTCCAACCGAACCTCGAGCTGCGGGAGGCTGTAACGGTCCTCGACCAACTTGCGCCCGTTCAGGCCGAGCTCCCCGGCCAGCTCTGGTTCGGTGAGGATACGCAATGTCGCCGCGGCGAACTGCTGAGGCGTGTCGGCGACCAACAGGTGATGCCCGTGGACGACGTCGATCCCCTCGCAGCCCACCGTCGTCGACACCACCGGCAAGCCCTGCGCCATGGCGGTCAGGATCTTGACCCGCATCCCCCCGCCGGCGAGCAGCGGCACGACGAACACACCGGCGTCCGCGAGGAAGGGCGCCGGGTCGTCGACATAGCCTGCCACGTTCACGCGATGCCCATTCGTGTTCCACGCCAGCAGCTCGGCCGGGGGTCTCGCCCCGAGGACATCGAACACGACCTCGGGGCGCTCCCTGCGGACGAGAGGCAGCACGGCATTTACAAACCAACGAATCCCATCGACATTGGGCGGCCAAAACATGGTGCCGATGTGCAGGATGTGATCGGCAGACGAGTTGCGACGGCGGAAGCGGAGTTCCTCGGCATCGACCGCGATCGGGATCACCTGCGGGGACACCTCGCTTATCCCTTGCCCCACCCCCTCAGCGGCCAGGCGCAGCGCATCCCGGTCGGCTTCGCTGACAGTCAGCACCGAATCGAAGCGCCAGCACATCTCCCCTTCGTAGCGCTGAAGCAGCCGGGCGTCGCGCCCGAACAACCAGCGGGTCGCCGGGTTGCGCGTCGTCGAAGACAACCGCGAGTACAGCAGCCAGAGCGCGTTGTGGGCATCCAGCAGGCGGCGGGCGCCCTGGACAAGCAACGCGTACTGGGCCATGTTCAGCTGATCGGCGTGCACCAGATCGAACGGTTGAGATCCCGCCACCCGATCGACCAGCCGCCGCATCCCGGCCCGGTCGTCACGCAGGATCACCCACGGGCCGGCGCCCATCAGGCTCCGGCCAAGCGCCGTGGCATCCTGAGCCCATCCGCGCTTCATCGGAACCGTGTGGACATCCTGGCAAACCGACCGCAGCTGGGCCACCGCTCCGGACTGGTCCCCGCGCACGAACGACACCAGGGTGACCTGATGCGTGCGCGCCAGGCACTTCAGCACACTCCAGGTCTTGACCTTCGGGCCGCTGTCCGGCGGATAGGGCAAGACCTGCGTGAGGAGCAGGACCCTCATCGCGCTGCTCCGCCTTCCCTCAAACTCGCCTGCAGCTCGCGCCAGCCGACGACCTGGCGCCCGCGGCGCCCACCGGTGGCCGCCCGCAAGACGGCGTGCAGCACCTGCTTGAGCATCGTCAGGCTATAGATCATCAGTTTGAGGACGGCGGCCTGGCCGCGGCCGTAGTGCTTTCGAAAGAACCGCACCCGGCTGCGGTATAGAGCCGCCTCCCGCCCCGCCGGGCGCGTTCGGCTGCTGGCCCCGCCGAGGTGCACCACAACAGCGGCGGGCTGATACCAGACCTGCCAGCCCTCCCGCCGGAGGGCGTAGCACAGGTCGACCTCTTCGGAGTACATGAAGTAGCTGGCGTCCAGCCCGCCGACGCCCTGATAGACCTGGCGCCGGACGAGCAGGCATGCTCCTTCGACATAGTCCACGACCTGCGGCCCTCGCTCCGTTTGGGGTCCGCGGCTTGGATAGCGGCGGCCGAGGAGCAGGCGCCCAAGCCCGCTGAGGATCAGGAACTCGCGCATCAGGTTCGGAAACCGGGAATGGGACGCCTGGAAGCTGCCGTCGGCGCTGACCAGCCGCGCGCCGACGATCGCCGCCCTCGGCTCCCGCTCGAGGATCTCGACCATGGCGGCCAGGGCCCCCGGAAGCAGGCGCGCGTCGCTGTTCAACAGCAGCAGGACCTCCGAGGCGCTGGCGGCCGCGCCCTGGTTGTTCGCCGCCGCGAAGCCGACATTGCGCCCGTTGCGTAGCACCCGGACCGCGGGAAAGCGTTCGGTGATCATCTCGGCCGTCCCGTCGGTCGAGGCGTTGTCGACGACGATGATCTCCGACACCTGCCCAGCGGCGTTCGACAGCACCGACTGCACGCTCTCGCCGGTGAGGTCGCGTGTGTTCCAGGTCACGATCACGACCGACACGTGCATCACACCGACCCCGCTCTCCACCACGCCCCGTTCGTCGGCCGACCGCCAGGTAGCGCAGTGAGTCGCAACGGAGTCTCCCTCAACGCCGGCACGTTCACGGTGTCACCCACGGCACCCTCTCCACTTCCAACGGGCGGCGGGCGCCGGCCTGTTGCAGATGCAGGCTGACCATCGCCCCGAGCATGATCCAGGTGAAGGCGGCATTGTCGAAGCCGGTGATCGTCTGGTTGTAGGCAAAGGGCAGCACCCAATCCCCAAGCATCATTGACACCACGACGCCGCACGATCCCGCCAGCGCAGCGCTAGCGAAGGCCAGCTCGAAGCCTGGGCGGTCCAGCAACTCCCGCCGCGTGGCGACCCCCGTTCGGATGAATGCCGCCAGAAGCCATACGAACGCCGCCAACCCAACGATCCCGGTCTGGGCCAGGACGTCAAAGTAATTGTTGTGGGTCGAGCGCGCGTCTCGGGGGAAGTACGAGACGTTGTAAACCGAGTAGCCGGCCGGTCCCATCCCCAGCATAGGATGCAGGGAGACCAAGCTCAGGCTCTGTTCCCAGATGCCCAACCGTTCCAGGTCGCCGGAGTTCACCTTTGTCTGAACCAGGTCGTTGAAGTAGAAGGCGGCATTGACCGCCAGGTACACCGCCAGCACGGCCGCTACCACCACCGCCAGCCTGCGGGAGTGCATCAGCGTCGCTGCGGCGCAGGCGACCGCCAGCGGGATCCAGCCGGAGAACCAGGTCACGTACACGACAAAGTACAGGTAGGCGACGGCCAGGAACAAGGCCAGGAGCAGGATGCGCCGCAGACGATTCAGGTCCCGGTTGAACAGCAGCTGCGTGTAGGCCAGGACCCCGACCCAGGTTGCGAACAGCCCGCGCGAGCCGTTGCTGATGGCGGCAGCCGTGGGGAGCTTGAACAGCAACGAGACCACGGCAAAGGCGCCCAGGCCCAGGATGATCCACGTAATCCTCTTCAACCAGCGGACGTCTTCGATCTGATTGGCGACGAACAGGGCTAGCAGGGGCAGGAGCGTATTGACGGCCAGCGCCGCGATCTGAACGATGGGGAATGACTTCCACACATAGACCGTCGGGTCGCGCATCAAGGTGCTCCAGGCATAGGATACGAACCCGATGCCGATGAAGGCCAACAGCGGGGCGTTGATTCGGGACGGTTTCAGGCGTGCACCACGTCGCATCCACACCGTCTTGAAGAGCCACAGCCCGATGCATCCGGCGGCAATCACCATGCTCAGGACCAGCCGGCTTTGGGTCCCGGTTGGCAGAGTGAGAATGTTGAGCAGCCCGGCCGCCAGCAAGATGGCCAGGATCCCGTATTCCAGCCTGCGGAGCCACGGCCACAGAGGCAGGCAGCTGACCGCCAGCACGCCGGCGACGATCAGCTCAGGCCTGAGCATGCCCGTGCGCCGGAGGCCCAGCGCCAGCCCGACGACAAGCGAGGCGAAGATCACCATGCCCACGACCGCGGCGCGGATCAACTCGCGCTTGGGAGGGGATGCGAACCCAGATCTGGTAATCGAACGGATTCCCATGTCAGCCAGTCCTTCGGGCGGCGCGCTCGACCACTGAGCAGAACGCAGAGCCGATTCGGTCCCAGTCGTAATGGCGGGCGACCACCCGCCTGCCCTCGTCACCCAGGCGCCGCCGCAGTCCGGGATCGCCCAGCAGCTTGACGACGTTTGCGACGAACGTCTGCGCATCGTCGGCGATCAGGACATGGCGACCATCCTCGAGCTCAAGGCCTTCGATTCCTTTGGACGTGCTCACCACGGGGGTCCCCAGCGCCAAGGATTCCAGGATCTTCAGCCGGGTGCCGCCGCCGGAGCGGATCGGGGCGACGCTCAACCAGCTTCGCGCAATGGCCGAGCGGATGTCGTCGAGAAGGCCGGGGAAGCGCACACCTTCGGCATCGCGCAATCCATCCAGGTCGACACCGTCGGTCCGACCGGTGATGGTGAACACTGCCTCCGGCATCGCCGCTCGGACCTGAGGCAGGATGTCGCGAATGAAATAGTCGACGGCTTCCAGGTTAGGAGCGTAGGTCACCGAACCAGCGTAGATAATCGAACCTGGTGCGGGCTGTCCGTTAACGGAAGAGGGGGACGTCACCTCAGCCCCGTTAGGGATCACCTCGGGCGCCGGCCGATCAGGTGCGACGCTCCAGGCAAGCGCCCGCTCCGCTTCCGAGACGACGGTCCACGCGTCGAACCCGGCCAGGATTCGCCGTGTATAGGCGGCGCGTTTCGCCCACATCAGCTGCTGCCTGATACCCGCTAGCGGGCCCCTCGCCGCCTTCACCTGGTCCTGATAGCCCGTCAGCTCAACTTCGTCGAGGACCCTGACAGCATTCGGGATCCCCAAGGCGTAGGGCGCCATGTCGATCTGCGAGGCAACGACCACGTCCGGGTGGCCGGCATTCCACACTTCCCGGACGATCGCCTGCATCTCCGGGCTGAACGCGGCGCGGACCGAGCGAGGCCGCGAGTCGAAGAATCCCAGCACACTGTCGAAGGACCTGAGGCCGCGTGTCCGGAGGGGGGCCGTGCGCACGGCGGCGCACATCCGAAAGAGCGACCGCAGTTGGCTCTGCGTGGGAGCTTCGGACACGAAGGCCGCCAGCGTCACGTCGTGCCGGGCGGCGAGCGCCTGGAGCAGGTGCAGGATCCGCAGCTTGGAGCCGTTATCCGCCGGGGCGGGGAACCATCGCGATAGGAAAAGGACGCGCATGATGTGGTCAGCCGCGCCCTTTGGGCGGCGATTCGGGTCCGCTGTGCGACGGAACTTGAGAAGGCGGCGTCGGCGGTCACCGCCCGAACCATAGCGGGGACCGCCTGCGGCGCTGGCGAGCTCAATCGACGGACGCTGCGCCCCAACGCCCCCACAGGGCATCCGACATCGCCCGGCGGATGGCACGCGCATGCTCTGTTCGCCCTCGGCGTGTCTCCTGCCAGACGCCGCGGCAGGCGCCATGAAGCACATGCAGCATGGTCCGCAGCTTCCGCCGACCGAGCGCGTGCTTCCCGAAGAAGAGGACGCGGTTGCGCGTTACGTAGTACAGGGCCATCGCCCCAAGCTCGGAGGACTGGATCGTGGCTTTGTGACGGAGCCTAGCCCCGGGCTCAAACTGGACGGCGAATCCCGATCGGCCGACGCGCGTGCACCAGTCGGTTTCTTCCCAGTACATGAAGTAGCGCTCGTCCAACAGGCCGGCTTTCTCGATGGCCTGGCGCGTGATGAGCAGGCCGCAGCCGTTGATGAAGTCGACCGGGCGAGGGCCGTATTGTCCATCGTCGGACTCCCCCGCCCCAACGTTCATGGCGTCCCCACGGCGCCAGTCAATCCGCCCGCCGGCGGAGCTGATCGTCTTGCCCTTGCCCCACGTGTAGACCATCGGGCCGAGGACGCCGATGCCCGGCTGCCGTTCCAGTGCCGCCAGCAGGGTCCGAACGCAGTCGGGCTCGAGCAGCGTGTCGTTGTTCAGCAGCAGGAACGGCCCAGCTCCGGCCTGCATGGCGTGACGCAGGCCCAGGTTATTGCCCCCTGCATATCCCAGATTCGACGGGGCCTGCAACACTTCGATGTCGGGTCGTTGGCGGCGCAGGGCCTCGCCCGAACCGTCCGGCGAGGCGTTGTCGACGATCAGCACATCGAAGGAGGCGTCTCTCTGCCGATCCAAGGACCGAAGGCAGTCGAGCGTCAGGTCAAGCCCGTTGTAAGTCAGAACGATGATGACCGGGCGGCTCGTCATGTCAATCGGGGCTCCGCTCCCGTCTCCGGCAGGGTAATGAGGTCGGCGGGGATCCTCGGTGCGCCGATTGGCAGAATCTCCATCCGGCCTGCCTCCGAGATACACTATGACCTATTGCCGGATGCCTATGGCCCTTCAAGGGCCGGGACAGGCAAGCACGCGGAATCTGCTCTTGGGCGGGATGCGCTGAAACGGTTGCATGGGGAGGCACGGTCGATGAGGGCGAAGCTGTCCCAGGTCCCTCTGTATCCATTCATGTTGGGTGTCTACCCCGTCCTGATGCTGTGGCAGCAGAACTTCACGCAGGTCCCAGCCTTCGTCATCTTCCGTTCCCTGCTGCTGGCGATCGGACTCTTCATCCTGACGGCGTTCTCGACGCTGGCCGCTGGCGTGCAATTCGCCGCCGCGTACGAGGTCGGGCAGCAGCCGGCGTTCGATGACTTCGCTTTCTCGTATTTTCAACCGTTCGTCGAGCCGCGCCTGTTTCTGCTGGGCGTTCCCT
>Ga0209002_10001329_pt1 | contig 19979 bp, 19 predicted proteins | sample Rifsed16ft2_FD_184010 | JGI IMG/M metagenome (GOLD analysis project Ga0209002, IMG submission 184010) | Soil microbial communities from Rifle, Colorado, USA - sediment 16ft 2 (version 2) | ecosystem: Environmental > Terrestrial > Deep subsurface > Rock core/Sediment | place: Rifle, Colorado... | reverse complement strand
AACGTCACTATATTGGCGAGTATTACCGGAAGGGAATCAATCAGTAACCCGTAACCTATCCATACAAGGATGCCGGTTAAAAGAAGGATAAGCATCCCGAAGGAAAAATCCTTTGTTGACCTTGTCTTCCATGTCTTTATTACCTGAGGGAAAAAAGAGACGGTGGTCAAAGCGCCCGCGATTAGACCCACAAGGGTCGCCAAATCCATTTTTACAATCAGATAACCGTAAAAGAAATTCAGCACCTTAATGAACCCTCGCTTCGGGGTATCTCCTTCACCCCCGCCCCTGCCCCCTGATAAATACGTTCAGGGGCAGGCCTCCCCGGTCAAAGGGGAGGGTTTACAAAAAACCCGGGCAGGCCGCAGGGAATTTTGTGCTCAGACAACGCTCCTGTCAAGTGTCCTGTACTGGATTGCCTCCGCAACGTGGTGGGGGAGTATCTTCCCCCCACCCTCAAGGTCCGCTATGGTGCGCCCGACCTTGAGTATCCTGGTATAAGCGCGCGCGGAAAGCCCGAGTTTCTCCATTGCCAACTCAAGGAGTTTCAAGGATTCCACGTCAACCTCGCAGTATTTCCTTACCTGCCTTGACGTCATGGCGCTGTTTGAAAATATCCTTGTGCCTTTAAACCTTTCTCTCTGTATCTTTCTCGCGCCGTCAACGCGCTTTTTAATCTGGGCGGATGTAGCGCCCTTTTTTCCGGGGATGAGTTCCGTAAACCTGACCCTCGGGACATCGCAGTGTATGTCAATCCTGTCAAGGAGAGGGCCCGAGAGTTTGCTCCTGTAACGCTTGACCATAAGCGGGGTGCAGTGACACTCCTTCTCCCTGTCCCCGAGATAGCCGCAGCCGCAGGGATTCATCGCGCACACGAGCATAAAACCCGCGGGATAGGTCAAAGAGATTGCCGCCCTCGATATGGTCACGACCCCGTCCTCAAGGGGCTGCCTCAGGGCCTCAAGGACGTTTTTCCTGAACTCCGGCAGTTCATCCAAAAATAAAACCCCGTTATGGGCAAGCGATACCTCTCCCGGCCTTGGAATCTGCCCTCCCCCGATAAGCCCGGCATCCGATATTGTGTGATGGGGGGAACGGAAAGGCCTTTCAGTCACAAGCACCTTCCCGCCGGCCAATACGCCCGCAACGCTGTGGATCTTTGTGGTCTCAATCGCTTCTTCAACCGTCATGTCCGGAAGTATGGCTGAAAGCCTTCTCGCGAGCATGGTCTTGCCGCTTCCGGGCGGCCCCATCATGAGAATATTATGAGCGCCCGCGCCAGCCACCTCTATCGCCCTCTTTACGTGCTCCTGCCCCATTACATCGCTTATATCGAGATGGTCTTCGCCCGGCGCGTTCCTGAAATAGGATTCCACGTCCACGCGCGCGGGCTCTATATCTCTTTCTCCGTTTAAAAAAGAAACAAGCTCTGAGAGACTCCCCACCCCGTAGGCCTCTACACCCTCGATAAGCGCCGCCTCATCCTTATTTTCCACCGGAAGAAGAATCTTTTTATTAAGCCTCCTTGCCGAAACGGCAAAAGAAAGCGCCCCCCGGACAGGCCTTATCAACCCGTCAAGCGACAGTTCCCCGAGGATGAAAAAATCCCCGAGCCGGTCCTTTCTGATCATCCCCCCCGCCCCCAGTATCCCAACCGCCATGGGAAGGTCAAAAACCGTCCCTTCCTTTTTTATGTCCGCGGGAGCAAGGTTGACGGTTATTCTGCCCGTTGGAAAATTGTAGCCCGAGTTCTTTATCGCGCTCCTTACCCTTTCCCTGCTCTCTTTTACGGAATTGTCTGGAAGCCCCACCGTCTGGAAAGAAGGAAGCCCCCTTCCGACGTCCACCTCAACCTCCACGGGGAATGCGTCTATGCCGATGACAGAAGAGCTTAAAACCTTGGCGAGCAAATTTACCTCTGTGGAAAAGGGTGGGGTCTGAAAACAGGAACCTCCGGCGGCAATCAATAAATATTCGTGGCGTCCATCTCCTGATTGGGGCCGCCGTTCAGGAGTTTCACGACGGTTACGCCGTCATGAAAATAATCTATGATGTTAAGGCAGCCGTAGTCCTGCTCAATCCTGAAAAAATTCTCTATCTTAAGCCCCATGGCCTCGCACAGTATCACGCGGTTTACCCCTCCATGGGCAACGATTGCAACCTCCTCTCCCCTGTGTTTTTCTATTATCTTATCAACGGCCGGCAAGACCCTCTCCCTTAAATCCGGAAGACTCTCCCCGCCGGGAAGTTTATTTTTTGCAAGGTCCTTAAAGCTGAAGTGGGCGTCCTGCGGGTATCTCGCCACCGCCTCCTCCCTTTTTAATCCCTCCCATCTTCCGAGACAAAGCTCCCTCAGGGCGGATAATCTTCCCGGCTTAAGGGAAAGCCTCTCAGAGATTATCCCCGCGCCAAGCATTGCCCTCTTCAGGTCGCTTGAGTAAACAGCCTTTATGGGTTTGCCCAGAAGAAAATCCGCAAGGTTCTCCATCTGCGCCCTCCCGAGTTCCGTTATATCAACGTCAGAATGCCCGTTGTAACGGAACTCGTCGTGGCCGACAACCTGCCCGTGGCGTATGAGATATATGCGTGTCGCATCCATGTCAAATCCAAAAAAAACCAAAAATGTTGTTGAAAAACCGCACAGCGGATGCCCTTTTTCAACAGCCTGCTAAAAATCTATGCCGGCCCTTGCCATGATGCCGAGGTCATAGGGGTGCTTTATATTAAGCATCTCTGTCACATAATCGGAACGCCTTACAAGTTCAGCCGGCGCATCCCTTCCCGTAAGCGCCACCTCAAGCGATTCTTTCCTCCCGTCCAGAAACTCAAGCACCTCTTTTATTTCAATGAAACCCGCGTTGATTGCCCCGATTACCTCATCCAGTATAACGAGGTCAAACCCCTCGTTTGCGCGCGCCCTTACAATCTCAAACATCGCCCTTACGGACCTTTTCACGGCGCCGGCATCGGTATCCGGCCCGGTAAAGCACGGATGCCTTACATTTCCCCGCACAAGTTCAATGGTCCGGATATTTTTCCTGAAAATCTCTTTTTCCCCGGACGGGTCGCTTTCGGGTTTAAAAAATTGAACAAACAGGACATTAAATCCCCAGCCCGCGGCCCTTACGGCAAGCCCTACGGATGCGGTGGTTTTTCCCTTTCCGTCCCCTGTGTATATATGCACAAGCCCCTTCCTCGGGCCTTTTTCCCGGCGGGGTTCTTCGCGGGCCTTTTCTATGGTTTTTTCTATGGTTTTTTTGGCGGTCTTATCCTCCATTTTCAATCCGATGAAAAGGTTTTAAGTATTCTGCTTCTTGTGGGATGGCGTAATTTCTGAAGGGCCTTTGCCTCAATCTGCCTTATCCTTTCGCGCGTAACCTTAAACGTCTCCCCGACCTCCTCAAGCGTATAATCGGAGCCTTCGCCGATGCCAAACCTCATCCTCAAGACCTTTTCCTCGCGCGGGGAAAGGGTTGAAAGAATCCTGTCTAAAAGCTCAATCAAATTTGAGTTTATCATCTCCTCCGCCGGGGTGGAGCTTTTCCTGTCGGCTATAAAATCCCCGAGAAGGGTGCCGTCGTCATCCCCGACCGGGGTTTCAAGGGAAATCGGCTCGCGCGTTATCTTGAGCGCCTTCTTGACCTTTTCAACGGGTATGCCCATCTTTTCGGCAACTTCCTCGGCCGTGGGCTCCGTTCCCTTTTCCTGGACAAGCTCGCGCGTCACCCTCTGAAGCCTGTTCATGGTCTCTGTCATGTGCACGGGTATGCGGATTATCCTTGACTGGTCGGCAATGGCCCTCGAGATCGACTGCCTTATCCACCATGTGGCATAGGTTGAAAATTTATAACCCTTCCGGTATTCAAATTTTTCAACTGCCCGCATAAGCCCGATGTTCCCTTCCTGTATAAGGTCAAGAAAGTGCATGCCCCGGTTAAGATATCTCTTTGCGATGCTCACAACAAGCCTGAGGTTCCCTTTTATAAGGTCCTCTTTTGCGCTGCATATCCTTAGATTTAAAAGCTCAAGCCTTTTTACGGTCTTAAGCAATTCCTCCCGGCAAAGCCCCGCCCCCTTTTCAAGGGCCCGTATCTCTTTGCGGGTGTCTTTTAACTTAACTAAAAATCCTTTAAACGCCTCTTTCCCCGCCTTTAACCTTACCCTTGCGCCATTCCTTAACTTCTTTTCGAGCTTTAAAATCTCTTTTTCAGGCAGGGATAGTTTTTGCTCTATCTGGCAGACCCTTCTTTTAAATCTCCTGTATTTTGCCGCGCCGGCAATAAACCTCTCCACCACCCTTTCAAAAAGATCCGTCCTTTTTCCTATATTGATAAGGAGCGCGATAAAGTGTTCGTCTTTCTTTGTCTTTTTTGAATCAATGCGCCTGCAAAGGCGGCTTGCCTTTTCTATCTCCTGAAGGAGAATCTCTGTCTCAAAGTCATCGTCCCCGCAGCCTTCTTCGGATGATTCCGCGGGGCTTTTTCCAAGAGTGGCTTGAAGGTTTTTGAGTTCTTCAAAAAGGATGGGGGATTTGATAAACTCCCTTATCATATCGACCCTGCCGCTTTCCATCCTTTTGCCGAGTTCCGCCTCTTCCTCCTTTTTAAGCAGATACCCGCATCCCATCTCCCTGAAATAGCTCTTTACGGGGTCAAGCTCGCCTGCGGGCTCATAATCTTTCCCGTCCTCGCGGTTGACCGTGTCAGCCGCCTCGGAAATGCCCTCATCCGCCTCCTCGCCCTCTTCGTCGTCCTGCCACTCATTTGGTTTTTCGGCCGCATCAATATCGTCAGAGTCATCAGGAACAACAGGATTTTTACCCATAAGATATTCTCCTTTTTTTACCCCTTCTACGAACCCTTTGTTATTCCATGAAGTATCTTGCTGGCGATGTCCGCCCTTCCGCTTTCTTCAAGCCTTTTGAGAAGCTCTAAAGTCGCGTTCTTCGGCAGACCTCTGCTTAAAACCTTTGTTGCGCAATCCGCAAGCATCCTTTCTGGGGATTCAATAAAACCCCTCTCATCCTTCAAGAGTGTTTCCACGACAAACCCCTTTATCTTCTCGTCCGCGATTGCATCGAGAAATGCGCAGGCATGAGACCTTTTTTCCATCAACAGCGGTTTCAGATAATCCGCCACCTCTTTTAAAAAGGGATCTCCAAAAAGGGAAAACGCCTCCCCGACTTTTTCCGTATAGAGTTCAGGATGCCTCAGTATGACCTTGAGAATCGTTTTTTCCGCAAGGCTTCCTCCCGGAACTTTCATGCCCCCTGCCAGGGCCCTCGAGGGAGGGCCCCCGCCGCTTTTTGCCATATTCATGGCGGAATACATCGCCTTAACGTCTATGCCGAGGTCAGCCGACGCCTTTTGCGCGTAATGATCCCTTTCGGCGATATTCCTGACCTTAAGAATGTAGGGCATGCAACTGTCAAGATATGACGCCTTGCCGCCGGGCGTTTTGAGGTCAAACTTTTTTTTAAGCTCCCCGATGAAAAACTCCATAAGCGGCGGGGCGTCCTCTATTGCTTTTTTGAGCAGCTCACCGCCCTCTTTCCCGGAAAATCCACCTTTCTTGAAAAATTCATCCGGGTCTTTGCCCGAAGGGAGAAAAACAACCTTTGATTGCGTATCGGCCTCTAAAAAAATATCAAGCCCGCGAAGCGTTGCCTTCACCCCGGCCGGGTCGGAATCAAAGAGCGTAAAAAGGCAGGCTGCGTAGGGTTTAAGTTTCCTTATATGCTCTGCCGTGAGGGCGGTTCCCATTGTTGCGACACTGTTTGTAAAACCGTGGTTATGAAGCGCCAGCAAATCGAAATACCCCTCGGAAATAATAACATATCCGCTTTTATTTATCGATTGTTTTGCCTGGTAAAACCCGTAAAGTGTTTCTCCTTTTTTGAATACGGATGATTCAGGGGAGTTAAGATACTTCGGGGGGGAAGAGTCTATTTCTCTTCCGCCAAAGGCAACAACACGGCCCTGCGCGTCCATAATCGGGAACATTATCCTTCCCCTGAAATAGTCGTAGCGGCGTTTGTCTTTGCTTGAAATAAGCCCGATATTTTCCGCGAGTTCGAGGCCCAATCCCTTTTTCTTCAGATAGGCGGTGAGGCCGTCCCAGCGGGGCGGGGCATAACCGACGAAAAACCTTTCCAGTATCTCGCCTTCATACCCTCTTTCTTTAAGATAATCCCTCGCCTCCCTGCCCGTGGGATTTAAAAGTTCGTTTCTGAAAAATTCCGAAGCGGCCCGGTTTAAACCGAAGATTGCCTCTTTTCTGCCCTCGCCCTGACTTTTCTCTTCCCCTATCTTTACGCCGTATCTCCTCGCGAGTGTTTTCAGGGCATCGGGGAAAGGAATCCCCTCGTGCTTCATGAGAAAGGTTACAGCGCTTCCTCCCGCGTGGCAGCCGAAACAGTAAAATATCTTTTTTTCCCTGCTGACTGTGAAAGAAGGGGTTTTTTCGGAATGGAACGGGCAGAGGCCGAGGTAATTCTTTCCCCTGTCTTTAAGGGGGACATATTCCGATATAACATCCACTATGTCCGCCCTCTCAAGTATCTCTTCTATCTTTGACTGCGGTATCATTTTTTCAAATCCCAAACCCTTTCCAAAAACTTTTAGTTAGAGGAACCTCGGGGTTCCTGCCGCCTCCCGCCGCCCGCCGCTACTTAATCTCCACAACCGTAACGCCAACCTTGCCCAGGAGCGGGTCTTTGCATCTAAAACCCTTTACCAGGGGGTTTCCGCCCAGGTATTCGTGCAGCGCTTTCATAAGCGCTCCCGTGCCTATTCCGTGCACAAGCTCTACAGTTTCAATGCCGCTTGAGTGCGCCGTGTCAACGAACCTCTCAACCTCTTTTATCGCGGCCTCCGCCCTCATCCCTTTAAGATTAAGGGTTGTGGCATAGGGCGCCTGAAGTTCCTGATATACTTTTCTTTTTTCACCGTTGCCGTTTGTTTTGGCCTTTTTTAACCTCTTCAGGCTGACCAGCACCTTTATGTTCCCGATAAGGACCTCGCATGTTTTCTTTGCCTCATCCACCCTCAAAATAACCCCGCTCTTCCCGCTTCCCGTTATTTCGGCAAAATCGCCGGCAACGGGCCTGTAGTTTATTCTCTCCGGGTCCAAGAGAGGCAAGACCCTCTCCTTTACCTTTTTAATTTCCTGGATATCATGGATAGATGGGATAGACGCCCTGGCGGACTCAACGAGCGTCCTGATGCGGGACTCTGCCTTTTCCACAATGGATTCCACTTTTCTCCTCGCGTTTTCAAGAAGCGTATTCCTCTCATCCCTTATCCTCGCGAGCGCGTTTTGCCTTTTTTCTTCTATCTTTGAAAGCCTCTCCCGCAGGTCTTTTATCTTCCCTGTCTCCTCTTCCATCTTAAAAAGACCCTCAACGGAGGCGCACCCGCCCGCCTTGAGCCTGTTTTTTGCCCTCTCTATGATATCATCGGGCATGCCGTAACTGCCCGCGATATTGAGCCCCATGCTTTTCCCGGGCAGCCCGTAACGGAGCGTATAGAGTGGTTTAAGCGTTTTTTCGTCGAACTCAACCGATACATTCTCAAAAGAGGCATCGCTCTGGGCATGGGCCTTAAGAAGCGCCAGATGGGTTGTGACCGCGACATACGCGCCTTTTTCCTTCAGTGCTTCAAGTATCGCGAGCGATAGAACGCTGGCTTCTTCGGGGTTTGTGCCCGCTCCGATTTCGTCTATGCAGACGAGGGTCTTTTGTTCCGGAGCTTTGATTATCTCTCCAATTATCAGGGACAGGCGTTTTATGTGGGCGGAAAACGTGCTGAGGTTATCCCTTATATCCTGCCGGTCCCCTATACAGGCAAATATTTTACCAAAGACAGCTATCCCGGCCTCTTCGGCCGGCACCGGCAGGGACGAGTGCGCCATCAAACTAAGAAGCCCCATGGTTTTAAGCGCGACTGTTTTTCCGCCGGTATTCGCGCCCGATATTACAAGTATTTTCTTTGCCTCATCCATCACAAGGTCCACAGGCGTAACGCTCCCTCCCCCCTTTCTTTCTTTGAAGACAAGAAGCGGGTGCCTCGCCCCGGTAAACTTTACGCCCCCGTCTCCTTTAACATCGGGGATAACCCCTTTTATGTGGGACTTAAAACGCGCCTTTGCAAAAACAAAATCAAGCCAGGCGGCGGTTGCGAGGTCATTTAAAAGCCCCTCTTTTTCCATAAATAAAAGCAGGGAGACCTCTTTTAATATCTCCAGCTCCTCTTCCTTTTCCTCTTCCTTCAATATGGTTATACGGTTATTTATCTCAACAATCCGGAAGGGTTCAAAAAAGTATGTCGCGCCGCTTGAGGACCTGTCCAGTATAACCCCGGGGAAATGCGCGTGATGGGACGCCTTGATGCAAAGCGCGAAACGGTCGTCCCTTATGGTAAAAAGCTCGTCCTGAAGGCTCGCCTTAAGGCTTCTATCCTTTACCATCTCCTCTATTATAATCCTGCTTTTCTCCCTGGATGAGGCGATGGAATTCCTTATCTTTAAAAGATTCCCGGTGGCATCGTCTTTTATGCCGCCTCTGTCGTCAAGCACGCCGGTAAGCCTCTTATGGAGGGACGCGGGCGCGCGGATGGAATCCATCTTTTCGGTTATAATCGGGAAGGAATTGGATTTTAAAGAAAGGTCTTTTGGAAATTTTTTAAGGGAAAGAAGGCACCCGATAGTTTTCTTTACCTTGAGGAGTTCATCGGGGAGCATATATGCGCCCTTTTTAAGCCCTGCAAGAAGCCCCCCTATGTCATATATATCGGAAAGAGGAGGCCCGCCATGGCGGTTTAAGAGAAGTATTGCCTCTTTAAGTTCCCTGTAACCCTCCGTAATCTGAAGGGCGTCTCCGGAAGGCCTTAACCCTCTTATAAGTTCCCTTCCGGCGGCGGTTTCGGCAAAACCCTCAAATTCCCTTAATACCGCTGAATATTCCAGGGCTTCAAATGTAACGTCGTCCATAGGACCTGCGGTTCTTGGCAATGCCTATCTGTTTTTTCTATCTATCCTTCTGAAACCCGAAAAACTTACAACATCAACCCCGGTAAGGACGTCATCCAGCAGAAGGTTGACCCCCAAATTGTCGCTTGAGATATGCCCTGCGATTAAAACATTCAGGTGATTTTTCTCCGCTTCCTTTCTGTGGTCTTCGCTTATGTGCATTCCGACTATGGTTCCGATTCCAGCCCTTGAGAGCCCATCATAGATTTTTTTACTGCCGCCGGTGCCTCCCGTCATGTCAACAAATATCTTCCCGGCCCTCCTCTTTTCGGAACCGACGACAACCTTTGGCCCGGCGGCAATACCCCTGCCTTCCTGGTACTCCGGTATGCCGCCGAGTATATCCATCGCATCGGATACGTATGCGGGCTTCTTTCCGTCAAAGAGTTTCTGAAGATACGTTGCGACGGCATTGTCAGCGGGCGTGTGCACGCACATAAAGGGCACGTCAAGGAGCCTTGCGGCATCAACCGCCCTTGTGTGGTTTACGGGCAGAAGCTTCCTTTCAACCTCCCTGATCCTTTCTTCCATAAGGTCTTCCGCCACATGGATGGGGACGCCGTATTTCAAAAGAAGCCCGGCCTGCATCCCCATCACCTCATAGAGGGCCGCCATGGCCCTGCCCTCCGGGTGGTGTGAAACCACAAGGTCAATCTTTTTCCCGCGCTCCGCCAGCCTGTCGGCCAGAAGGATCTCGCCGACCTCAACATCAATTCCGACGAGTATGGTTTTTACCTCTTTTTCCGGGTCGCCGTAAAGGATGCGCGTGTCTGAATAGGGGTTTGAGAGCCGCTCCATGTCAAACCACTTCTTGTCTTTTTCTTTGAGTCCGTCAAACTCGGCCGTTGCCTTCTTAAGGTCCTCTGCTGCCTCTTCATGGCCCCTGGGGTCAAGCTCCGTCCCCCTTTTAACGGCCGCCCGGTAGATGTCTTTAATCTTCATGGGTTTTTCTCCCCGCGAGCAATATTTATCCGGAAAGTGCGTTCTTTACAATATCCTGGACAGTCTTGCCGTCCGCCTTGCCTTTAAGTTTTTCCATCACGGCCTTCATGAGTTTTCCCATATCTTTCACCGTGCTGGCGCCAATCTCTCTGGCGGTTTCCTCAACGGTCTTTTTGATCTGGGCATCTGAAATCAGGGCGGGCAGAAATTCTTTTATTATATCGAGTTCCTTTTCTTCCTTCTCCACAAGGTCGCCTCTGTTGCCTTTTTTAAACTGCTCTATCGATTCTTTTCTTTGCTTGGCAAGGGTTGAGGCAACCTGTTGAAATTCTTCATCCGTAAGTTCCCTTCTTAAATCTATCTCTTTATTCTTTACGGCGGCAAGAAGAAATCTTATGGTGGCAAGCCTCAGTTTATCCCCGCCCTTTGCCGCCTTTACCATCTCGCCGGTTATCTCCTGTCTTAATCCCATAGCCTCTCCCTCTTTCTCTGAAATTTTTTGCAGGTTTCTAACTTCCCTTTTTAAGCTCCATGAGCACGAATTTTACAACGGTCTTGAGGGTTTCAAAGACCCCTGTCCCCATAAGCGCCACTGCCTCAAAGTCGGGAACTCCGTCTGTATTAAGTATTTTTTTCAGCTCGGTAAGCGGAACGCAGTTTATTATGTCGCGTTTATTGTACTGCATCACGCAGGGTATTTTTTTCATGTCATAGCCGTGGTCCTCAAGGTTAAGCCTCATGTTATCGAGGCTTTCTATGTTGGCGTCCATCCTCTCAACCTGGGAGTCCGCAACAAACACTATGCCGTCAACCCCTTTAAGTATCAATTTTCTGGATGCATCGTAAAATATCTGCCCCGGCACGGTATACAGGTGAAAACGGGTTTTAAAACCTTTTATCTCCCCGAGGGCAAGCGGAAGGAAATCAAAAAAAAGCGTTCTCTCGGTCTCCGTGGCAAGAGATATCATCTTGCCGCGCGAATCCGGCCGGCTCCTCCTGTAGATATAATTCAGGTTCGTGGTCTTGCCGCAAAGGCCAGGCCCATAGTAGACTATCTTACAGTTTATCTCTCTCGCCGAATAGTTAATGAATGACATTGGGGGGTTTAATGGAAAAGGCTCTCTATATCCTCATCCGTTATTTCTTCCAGAAGGCTCTCCTTTGTCTTTGAGGCCTCAGCCCTCTTTAGTATCTTCTGGATGCACCCGTGAAGCTCTTCGCCAGCCTTTCTTACCCTGAGCCTTACAAGCCCGAGACTGCTTCTATCGTCAAATATCACGACAAGTATCATCCTCTGCCCGACGATAGAGATGTGGATGTTGTCTTTCTCCCCTTCATGGAAGAGGATAGAGAATTCCTTTTCACCTATAAGTTTGGCCAGTCCCCCTGTTGCGGCGATGTTTCCGGCGGTAAGGGACGCAAGCGAGGTTGAGTCTATATCCCTCGTATCGCCGCTTGAGGCGATTAACTGGCCGTCTTTGTCGACAAGATAAACGCTCTTTGCGTTAGAATCCCGAAGTAACCTCTCTATTATCTCGGATATCCCCTTGAGTTCCTCTTCGAACATCACAAGCGAGGGTTCCATAGATTAAATCCCTCCTCAGAAGATGCGTTTACCGTCCAGCTCCTGCAGTCTTGCCCACTCAATGTCTATCCTTTTCTGCGTTTCATCGAGGAGCCACCTGTTCTCCGGAGAAAAGAGATGCTTGAACCTTCCCTGAATTTTCAACCAATCTTCAACAGGCCTTTTCTCTTTTGGTTTGTATGTAACTTTCAAGACACCGTTTTCAACCTCATAGAGAGGCCAGTAGCAGGTATCAACGGCAAGACGGGCCGCTTCAATGGAATCCTCCGGCTTTGTGTACCAGCCGAGAGGGCACGGGGAGATGATGTTTAAAAAAGCCGGGCCGTCGCAGCCAAACGCCTTGGCGGCCTTTTTCTCAAGGTCTTTCCAGTTGTGGGGGGACGCCTGCGCGGCATAGGGGATATTGTGCGCAATGACAATCCTCGTAAGGTCCTTTCTCCATTCCTTTTTCCCGGCGTGTTCGGTCCCGGCGGGGGATGTGGTAGTGGCCGCGCCCATGGGGGTTGCGCTTGAACGCTGGATTCCGGTATTCATGTAAGCGCCGTTATCATAGCATACATAGACAAAATTATGCCCCCTCTCAAGCGCCCCCGAAAGCGCCTGCAGCCCTATGTCATAGGTCCCGCCGTCCCCCCCTATGGCAAGGAACTTTATGTCTTTATCCTGCGCAATCTTTCCCTTCTTTTTCAAGGCCTTGTATGCGCTCTCTATGCCGCTTATGGTGGCAGCGGCGTTTTCAAACGCCGAGTGTATCCACGGGGTCCTCCACGCGGTATAGGGGAATATGCCAGCACCGCGTCATCAACTTTATCTAAATCGTAGTCCACGGCCGTTTTCCCTGGATAGTGAAATGCCCCGCCCAACCATCGGGGGTATTCCGCATCCCGAGCATAACCTGTGGCCGCCGGAAAAAAGCTCCGGTTTGGCCGAAAGTTCTTTCAGCGTAGTCATATTATTTTATAAATACCCCCAGAGTTTTTCCGTCTTTCCTGTTTGGAGCATCCTGTAAAGTCCGTCAAATACAGCAAGCGCGTCTTCCATTTTATAGTCCCTTCCGCCCAGCCCGAATATCCTGCCTGTTACAGGCGGGGCGTTCTTTATTCCGTAGAGGGCGCTTCTGATTTCGTTAAAAAGAGGCCCGCCAAAGCCGCTCATTGAGTCAGCCCTGTCAAGGACGCAGACGGCCTTTGTGTTCTTAAGCGCATCGGCTATTTCTTCGTGCGGAAATGGCCTGAAAAGCCGGGGCTTCAGGAGCCCGACCTTCTTTCCCGCGGCCCTGAGAGTGTCAACCGCCACCTTTGTAGTCCCCGCGGCGCTGCTCAAAACCACGATTGCGACGTCCGCGTCGTCAAGATTGTAACATTCCATAAGGGCGTAATCCCTGCCGAACCTTTTTCCGAACTCTTTTCCCACCTCAATTGCGACATCCTTTGCCCTTTCTATTGCCATGCTCTGCTCATGCTTTAAATCCATGTATACATCCTGAAGCGTCATGGCGCCCAGCGTAATCGGGTTGTCTGTGTCAAGCAGGGTGTGTTTGGGCCTGTATTCCCCGATAAAATCCTTAACCTCCCCGTCGCTTATAAGGGTAAGGTTCTCTATCGCGTGGCTTGTTATAAAACCGTCCATGCACACCATGGATGGGATAAGAACCCTCTCATCCTCCGATATCCTTATCGCCTGAAAGAGGTTGTCGTATGCCTCCTGGACGGTTTCGGAGTATATCTGTATCCAGCCCGCGTCCCGCGCGCCCATAGAGTCTGAATGGTCGCAGTGTATATTTATCGGCGCGGAAAGGGCCCTGTTTACAAGCGTCATAACCACCGGAAGCCTGAGTCCGGAGGCGATATAGAGCATCTCCCACATAAGGGCAAGCCCCTGGGAGCTTGTGGCTGTCATGACCCTCGCGCCCGCGGCAGACGCCCCGATGCAGGCGCTCATCGCGGAGTGCTCGCTCTCAACGGTTATAAGCTCTGTCTGCACCAACCCGTCCGCATAATAACTTGAAAACTCCTCAATCAGCTGTGTCGAAGGGGTTATGGGATACGCGGCGCATACATCGGGGTTTATCTGCTTCATCGCATAAGCCATTGCCGAATTCCCGGTAAGCCCAACCTCTTTTTTTGTAATAATCGCCATTATCCCTCCTCTTCCTCCATCTTTATCGCTCTTACCTTGTCCGGGCATTCCGCGGCGCATATGCCGCAGCCCTTGCAGTGCTCAAGGTCAAATCCGACCATCTTCCCGCCTTCAACCACGACGGCTGAATCAGGGCACATGACCCAGCAGATAAGGCAGTTTGTGCACTTGCCCAGGTCCACAACAGGCCTTAACTTTCTCCACCCGCCGGTTGAGTATTCATGGGCGCTCCCGCCCTTTAGCACGCCGCCCAGCGGCGGCGGCTTCTTCCCTTCTTTTTCCCCTTCTTTATCCTTTTTCATTTCCCTTCACCTCTTCAAACCCCTTTTTCATCGCCTCTATATTCCCCTCAACAACCTTCTGGGGGAATTTTTTTGAGTAATTCTCCCTGAAATTATCTATAAGCGAAGAAAGCCCTATTACAGACGTTGCCTTCGCGAGCGCCCCGAGCATTACCGTGTTTGGCAGGTGCCTTCCTATCTTGTCCATTGATATCCTTGAGGCGTCAATTGTGAATACCTTGCCTTTCCCGTCCAGCCCGAGTTCCCGCCTCATCGTTTCGGACGGCTTTGCCGTGTTCACTATGAAGATAGAATCATCTTTTACGCCGTCAGACAGAGACCCCTGGGATTCACAGCCTCCCGAAAGCCTTGTCCCGATAAGGGTCGGGTCAACGATTAAAACGATATCCGGGTTTTTCACCTGACAGTGCAGCCTTATGGGTTTATCGGAAATCCTGTTGTACGCCCGGACGGGCGCGCCCATCCTCTCGGGGCCGAACTCGGGGAACGCCTGCACGTATTTGCCTTCCCTTAATGCCGCCTCACCCAATAATTTTGCCGCGGTCACAACGCCCTGCTGGGCCCTTCCGTGCCATCTTACTTCAATATATTTTTCCATCGTCAATCCCCTTAAATGTTTTAGATATCCTTTCTTCCGTCCATTGCCCTTCCAAGGGTTGAGGGGTCCATGTATTCGATGCACCCGCCCACCGGAATCCCCGAGGCGATACGGGTAAGTTTAAGGTTAAACGGCTCAAGCACCTTTTTAAGGTAAAACGCGGTCGCCTCGCCCTCCGAATCAAATGCGGTTGCCAGTATAACCTCTTTTACTGCGCCGGACAGGAGCCTTTCCGTAAGCTCCTTTATCTTTATCTCATCGGGCCCTATGCCCTTAAGCGGCGCGATATGGCCGTGAAGTATATGGTACCTGCCCCTGTAAGAACCGGCCGCCTCTATCGCGACCATATCCTTGTAATCGCCCACCACGCAGATGGTTGCGTTATCCCGGGAGGCATCCAGGCATATGCCGCACGGGACCTTGTCGGAAAAGGTCATGCACACCGGACAAATCCTTACCTTCTCCCTCACCTCTTCAATGCTTCTTATGAATTCATCGACATAATCGTCTTTCGCATTCAGCAAAAAAAGGGTTAATCTGGATGCCGTCTTCTCCCCTATTCCCGGAAGACGCGAAAATGCCCTTATAAGTCTCAGAATCGGCTGCGCGTATCGCATCGGTTTTAAAATAACCCGGGGGGGATGCCGAGCCCCATTGTCACCTTGTTCATCTCCCCGGAAACCATATCCTGCGCCCTTTTGAACGCCTCATTGACGGCCGAAACGACAAGGTCCTCAAGCATCTCAATATCCGATGCGGCAAGAACAGAGGGGTCTATCTTTATCTTCATAAGTTTAAGGGCGCCGCTTACCTCCGCGGTGACCATCCCGCCGCCCGAGGAAGCGGAGACGGTCTTTGTAGAAAGCCCTTCCTGCACCTCTTTCAGTTTCTCCTGCATCTTCTGGGCCTGTCTCATGATATCGGAAAGATTCTTTGACATTAGGTTTTCCTCCGTTCTTCTATAACCTTTCCCCCGAGGGTGGCAAGGGCCTGCTTAGTGAGAGGGTCCCCGGACGGGGCCTTCGCTGAAACATCTTTTTTCCCTTTGGCCCCCCTTATATCCATCCTGACATTGCTTCCAAAATACTCCCTGCAGATATTTTCCAGAGCCTCCTTCTTTACATGCTGAAGGAAGTTTGTGTTTTTGTCGTCGGCCACAATGATAACGGATGCGCCATCAAGGGAGACGGTTGCGGACTCAAGGGACTTGTAAATACGGTTGTCTTTTTCTTTTATGCAGCTTAAAAACCCCGGGACATCTTTTTTTAAAGGCGCATCTTTTGAAGGCACATCTTTTGAAAGCACATCTTTTGAAGGCGCATCAGGGGTGGGGTTTTCCGCCTTTTTCTCCCCGATACTTGCGGAAACAGGCGCGTCCATTCTTAAACCCTTTTTCTCCTCCTCCGCCCTTTTGGAAATATCTTTCAACCCGGGAGGGGCTGGTTTTGCATCTTCAGGATTGCTTGCCCGAAGAAGGGCCATCTCAAAAGAAAACCTCGGGGTAGATGACCTTATAACCTCCTCGTATCCCATCGTAAGGATACCAAAAAGCATCTCAAGCCTTTCAAGGGAAACGCCTTCGGATAATGTTTTGAGGCGCCCAATTTCCGCCTCCGGAAGGGAAACAAGGTCGCTTTTCCCTGAAACCTTTATAACCGCGATATCCCTTACGCATTCAAGCAACTCGCTTGTCACCCTCTTTAAATCATAACCAAAATTATGTATATTTTCAACAATATTCAGACACCCCCCGGCATCTTTTTTGAGCATGGCCTCCGTAAGTTCATAGATGACGGTCCTGTCCATGAGCCCCAGGGCGTCAATTGCATTTTCTTTTTTTACCTCCGTCCCTGAAAAGGATATAACCTGCTCAAGCAAACTCTGAGCATCCCTCAGGCTTCCTTCCGATTCCCTCGTTATAAGATAAAGGGCCTCCTCTTCTATTTTTATCCCTTCTTTTTCTGCTATTTCCACAAGGTGGCTGAGGATTTTCTTGAGGGGTATGCGTTTAAAGTCAAACCTCTGGCACCTTGAATGTATGGTGAGAGGGACCTTGTGCGGCTCCGTGGTCGCGAATATGAATACAACATGCGGCGGGGGTTCTTCAAGGGTTTTAAGGAGCGCGTTGAAGGCGTGATCGGTAAGCATGTGGACTTCGTCTATTATGTATATCTTGTAGCGTCCCTGGCCGGGGGCGTATCGGACGCTTTCCCTCAACTCCCGGATATTGTCAACCCCGGTATTTGAAGCGCCGTCTATCTCAAGGACATCAACGCAAGAGCCGCCGGTGATTGCCCTGCACATCTCGCATTGGTTGCACGGAATGGCGGTCGGGCCGTCTTTACAGTTAAGGCACTTGGAAAGGATTCTCGCGACGGTTGTCTTTCCGACACCTCTTGGGCCGGAAAAAAGATAGGCATGCCCGATCCTTCCGGAGGATACGGCATTCCTGAGCGTTCTTACCACATGGTCCTGGCCGACAACCTCTTCAAAAAGGTTTGGCCTCCATTTTCTGGCTATAACCTGATAGGACATGTTAATTCTGCTTCAGAAGGGTTTTAGAGAGAGAGTATGATAAGACCTGAAAGAAAAGTTCCGAATATGGCGACTGTTGATAGCCAGGCACCCCTGCGGCACATGGAAACCGATGCTTACCGTTGCTTCCTTCCGGACCTGGCGGGGTTTGCATCTGTCCATTGCGCAGGACCCGGCTATCAACAGTAGCCACATTTTTATCAAAAAAACGGAAAACCCTCATCCCCCCTCCAAGAAACTTTAACTGGCGGACCCGCCAAATAATGTTGAAATAAAAATTATTTGGCGAGGTCTCGCCAAAATTTGCCACAGTTTTACACAGGCAAATTTTGGCGGAGAGAGAGGGATTCGAACCCTCGGTGCACTATTAATGCACATACGCTTTCCAGGCGTACCCCTTCGGCCACTCGGGCATCTCTCCCTGCTCCGTCTAAAAATGTCCCGGCTAAAAACAAGATATCTGGCGGAGAGAGAGGGATTTGAACCCCCGGTCCCGGTTTACCGGAACAGCTGTTTTCGAGACAGCCCCCTTCGGCCACTCGGGCATCTCTCCGCTATGCTATAAAAAAGTTACCCTGGATGTCAAAGGTAATTCTTTTTTCCCGGCTCTCCCCTTTTCAATTCCCTTATATAAACAAAAAAACCGCTACTTTTTAACGGTTGGCGGCGTAAGGAGCGCCACCGTAAATCTTCCATGCTTATAGGAGTTGAAGGCGGGGAAATTTTTGAAGACCCACCCTCTGGCAACGCTTTTATCCCCCTCAAAAAGTTCAACAAGCGCCGCGGGGTTGTTGGGCTTCTCGCTCTTTGACCCTATAGAATCCTGATATATCACATAGTCGGGGATAAAGGCCTCAACCTTAAACGAATATCCGGTATCTCCAATCTTTATTCCCCCTCCGACCCTGACCTTTACGGCCTCCTTTTTAGAGGAAGAGGCGTCCATCACCTCTAATTCAACATCCTTCCACCGGGCCTTTATCTTATCGGAAACCTTTACCGAAAGCTCAGCCTTTGATTTGGGATGACTCTCCCCCGCCTGCTTTTGCACCTGCCCCGAGGGGAGCTCTACTGCCGGGGTAATCCCCTTCTGCATTTCCTCTATCGGAGGATGTCCCTTCGGAAGTTCGGCCGGAAGTTCCGTTGTTTTAACCTCCTCTTTTTTCTCTTCGCCTGCCTTTTTTCCCTCTTTCCCGCACGCTGCCAGGAAAACCAGAATTGCTGCCGAAAACACAAGAATCTTTTTTACTGGCATTCTTTTAAACCTCCGCTAAAAATTTAAGTCAGGCCATTATAACATCTCTCTAAAACCTTTTCAAAGTTTTTTAGCCTTAAACAAGCGCGCCCGCCCCCCCCATGAATCCAATGAAGCCAATGAATCTAACCGGATGGGGAATCGCGCTTCAGATATCTATACCATCCATCCTCAAACTGTCCGAAGGATTGATAGATTGAAGATGAAAACGCCTCGTCGAGCGTATCGCCGTCTGAAACACCCTCAAGTATCTTTTTTGCGGAAAATATCCCAAATTCCCTTATAAGATACTCGGTCGCCGAAAGGCTCAGCGCATAGGCAAAATATGCCTCCTTTTCCGTAAGGCCCGTAAAAGAGCCCTCAAACTGTTTTAAGGAGATACTTCCGGAAGAAGGGATCGCATCTTTCAGGGCCATCCTGTAATCTTTTGCAACCCTTTTGCCTTCAAGATACTGCGCCAGCCCTTCGTTTAACCACACGGGCGCCCTTCCCTTTGAAATCCCGCGCACTACGGCATGGGTGTATTCATGGAAGATAACCTTCTCAAGAAGGGCCGTCCTTTCGGTTATACCGCCCGACGGTATCTTTATTTTCCCGTCATAGAGCGCCCCTGCCCAGGAAGGGGCCATGGTTATATCCCTGAATCTTTCGCCCGGATACAGAACCGCCGTTATTTTATCCTCAGGATAATAACCTATTTCCGCGCCGATTTTATAGTATGCCTCTTCCAGAAGGAGCCCTATGAGGTGCCCCGTGACAACATCCTCTTTTTCGGCGAACCTGACAGTGAAATGGCTTCCCTTTTTCTCCCCGAAACCTTCCTCGCTTTTCCGGTCACTGCGGATATTTTCAACCGCGGCCGAAAGTGCGGTATCGGAAGGGTCCAGAGAGAGCGCCTTTTCAAAATAACCAACGGCATCATCCATGTTCCCGCTTTTATATTGCCTCTGGCCGAGCCGAAGAAAAAGCCCCTTGAGCGCAGACCTTGCCTCCCTGTCGCCAGAAATCCCCTCAAACGTTTTTTCCGCCTCCTTCTGTTTGTCGAGCCTGACCTGGGAATACAGGACGCCCTTTAAAAAAGCGGGGTCGCTTTTTAACTCAAAGGCCTGGTTGAAAAGTTCCTCGGAGCGGCTGTAATCCGCCTTCTCAAACTCCTGCCATCCCAGGGCCGAAAGGCTCTGGGCAAGATTATTTTTCAGCACTGGATTTTCCGGCTCATCGGCAAGTGCCTTTCTGAAAAAAACCGCCGCCCTCTGGTAATCGCCTTCAGAAAATGCCCTGACCCCATCCCTCGCGCTCCCTGAGATTGCCTTTGCAGACGCTTCAAGCGGGGGGATTGGGGCGGGGCTTGGGGGGATTGGCACGCCTGCGGGAGGCCCTGAAGGACTTTCCACCCCGGCATTCCTTGCGGGTTTTTCGCCTCCGGGCGAAGGGGTTTTATTTAAAAAAAAAATAATAGAGGAGCGCCGCCAAAAAAACCAGGGAAATGCCCATGACTGCCGCGTAAAGGCCTTTTCCGGGAGATACCGCCTCGCCTTCCTTAGGCCTGGGCTTTGCCTTCGGATCGCTCGCACACTTCGGGCAATACTCCGCCCA
>Ga0209002_10001328_pt1 | contig 19983 bp, 20 predicted proteins | sample Rifsed16ft2_FD_184010 | JGI IMG/M metagenome (GOLD analysis project Ga0209002, IMG submission 184010) | Soil microbial communities from Rifle, Colorado, USA - sediment 16ft 2 (version 2) | ecosystem: Environmental > Terrestrial > Deep subsurface > Rock core/Sediment | place: Rifle, Colorado... | reverse complement strand
CTCCGCTCACCTGCACTCCCCGCACCTGCGGTTCGGGGCAGGTGTGCACATGCATGCAAGTGCAGGCCGTCTCGCCCCGGCGGGCCGGGGCTTCGCGGCCCGAACGGGGTGCAAGTGGCGCTCCGGGATGCACGCGAAGGGGTCGGGGGCCAACCCCCGCACCCCGTTCGGGGTGGGGGCGATTCATGAAACCCCGGCCGCAGAGAAGAGCCTGACAAGCCGGACTTGCACCTCGGGGGAGAGCAATCCGATGGGGCGATGCTCGGGGACAAACCTCCCCTGCCGCTGGTGACTTCCGGCACTGTGGAGGCCCAGGTCGGGGGCCTACCATCGGATCGGAACGGCCCACTGGCACTGCGCTCACTTGCACTGGCGCTGCGCGCCAGCGCAGTGCCAGTGGGTGTGTCCTTCGGGAGGGCTTCGCGGCCCGAACGGGGTGGGGGCCATTGCGGACGCGCCAGCCGCAGAGAAGGCCTCTGGGTCGGTCGATGCGGGATGAGCTCACTGGCTCTGAGGATGAGCCGTTGCCGCGAGGTGGAATCGGATGAGCGAAGATACTCTTGAGATCCAGCTTCCCGTCGAAGGAATGACATGCGCCTCATGCGTCGCGCATGTCGAAGGGGCGCTGCGGGATGTGCCCGGCGTGGCGAGGGTGGCCGTCACTCTCAGCCCCGGGAGAGCCAGCCTCTCTTTCGACCCCTCCCGGGCCGGGCTTGACCGTCTCCGCCGGGCGGTCGAGGAGGTGGGCTATCGCGTCCCGACCGCCGAGATCACGCTCGAAATCCAGGGCATGACATGCGCCTCGTGCGTCGCGCACGTTGAAGGCGCCCTCAAGGAGCTGCCCGGCGTGCAGGAGGCCGTCGTCAACCTCGGGCTGGGGACGGCGCGCCTCCGATACATCCCCGGTCTCGTCTCTTCCGGGCAGATGAAGCGGGCGGTGCGCAACGTGGGCTACGAGGCAAGGGAGCGCGATGCCGGCCTTGACGCGCTCGACCGCGAGCGCCAGGCGCGCCAGGAGGAGATCCGCCGCCAGGGCCGCAACTTGCTCATCGCCGCGGCCGTCGGCTTGCTCGTCATGGCGGGGACGTTCTACGACATGCTGGGGCCTTTGAAAGCCATTGTCCCCGCGTGGCTGGCCGAGAAATGGGTGATCGGGCTGCTCACGACGCCGATCGTCTTCGGGCCCGGACGGCAGTTCTTCACCAACTCCTGGCGCGGGCTGCGCCACGGCGTCACCGACATGAACCTGCTCTACGCCACGGGCATCGGGGCAGCCTACGGGATCGCCGTAATCAATACGCTGTTCCCCCGGGCCGGCTTCGGTGGCGAAGGCGCGACGTTCTTCGAGAGCGCCGCGCTTCTCACGGCATTCATCATCCTCGGCCGATGGCTGGAGGCCCTCACCCGCGGGCGCACCTCGGAGGCCATCCGCAAACTGATGCGCCTGCAGCCCAAGGTGGCACGGGTGGTCCGGGGCGAGGCGGAGGTCGAGGTGCCGGCGGACGAGGTGGAAGTGGGAGATCTGATCCTGGTGCGTCCGGGCGAGTCGATCGCGGTCGATGGTCACGTGCAGGAAGGGTACAGCGCGGTCGACGAATCGATGCTCACCGGCGAGAGCCTTCCGGTCGAGAAGCACGGCGGCGACACGGTCATCGGCGGGACTCTCAATAAGACCGGGGCCTTCAAGTTCACGGCCACGCGGGTGGGCAAGGACACGGCGCTGGCGCAGATCATCAAGCTCGTCGAGGACGCCCAGGCGAGCAAGGCTCCCATCCAGAAGCTTGCCGATTGGGTGGCGGGGCATTTCATCCTCGGCGTGCACGCGCTGGCCATCGCCGTTTTCCTCTTCTGGTTCTTCTTTGGCTACTCGCGGTTCTTCGACCCGGCCAGCTCATTCATCCTCTCGCCCTACCGGCTGGGTGAGATCGGGGTCTTCGGTTTCTCTCTCCTGCTCAGCGTGACGGTGCTGGTCATCTCCTGCCCTTGCGCCGTCGGGCTGGCGACGCCGAGCGCCATGATGGCAGGGACGGGAAAGGCGGCCGAACACGGCGTGCTCTTCAAGGGCGCGGAGGCGATCGAGAACGCCAGCCATCTGCGGACGATCGTCTTCGATAAGACGGGAACCCTCACCCGCGGTGAGCCAAGCCTCACCGACGTGGTCTCGGCCGAGGCGGAAGCAAATGAGGTGGTCCGCCTGGCGGCGATTGCCGAGCGGCGCAGCGAGCATCCGCTGGGCGAGGCGATCGTCCGAGGGGCCGTGGTGAGAGGCATTGCATTGGGCGAGCCAGAGTCGTTCGACTCCATCCCCGGGCAGGGGATCGAGGCACGCGTCGAAAGCCGCCTTGTGCTCCTTGGCAACCGCAAGCTGATGGACGGCCGGGACGTCTTGTTCGGTTCGCTCCTGTCGGAGGCGGAGCGCCTGGAGCACGAGGGGAAGACCGTCATGTTCCTCGCCGTCGACGGCCGCGCCTTCGGGCTCATCGCCGTCGCCGACACACTGAAAGATCACGCGGCCGCGGCGATCGAGAAGCTCCACGAGCTCGGCCTGGAAGTGGCGATGATCACCGGGGACAACCGGCGCACCGCCGAGGCTATCGCCCGCCAGGCCCGGATCGACCGGGTGCTGGCCGAGGTGCTCCCCCAGGACAAGGCCGAGGAGATCCGCAAGCTGCAGGCCGCGGGTCGGAAAGTGGCCATGGTCGGCGACGGCGTCAACGACGCGCCGGCGCTGGCGCAGGCAGACGTGGGCATGGCCATCGGGTCGGGGACCGACGTCGCCAAGGAGACCGGCCATGTCATCTTGATCAAGGACGACGTGCGGGATGTGGTCGTGGCCCTCGAGGTGGCCAAGGCGACGATGCGCAAGGTGCGGCAGAACCTCTTCTGGGCTTTCATCTACAACATGCTTGGGATCCCCATCGGCGCCGGCTTGCTCTATCCGCTCTTCCAACTCGTGGTCAGTCCGGAGCTGGCCGGCGCGCTGATGGCGGTGAGCTCGGTGTCGGTGACTTTGAACACGCTTCTGCTGCGGCGCTTCGCGCCCTCGACCCGAACCTCGTCACCGAGCCACGGCCAACGGAGCCTCACGCCAGCCCCCGCGGCCACGAGCGCGTGAGGAAAGGTTCCGATGGACACGGATTCGATCGATCGGGAAATCGCTCGCAGGAGCCTGAGGCTCTATCTCCCCATCTCGCTGGGGGCGGCCCTGCTCTTCTTTCTGGCGGCCACGGGCGGCGAATACCCATGGGTGGCGCGGATCGGCGGCGCGGTCTGGGTGGGGATCCTCACCTTGATCATCGCCATGCCAGTCGTCACCTCTTGGGTGAAGCGTCGAGCCCGCGGGCCGGATCGGGCGGCAGGCAAATCGGCCTCGCAGGCAGGCCGAAGGGAGCCGCAAGGATGAGCCTGGCCTTCCACAACCTTCTCAAAGAGCGACTGCGTTTCGTGCTCAGCATCGCCGGCGTGGCGCTGGCCGTGATGCTCATCCTGATTCTGAAAGCGTTCCTGGCCGGGATGAACCGCCAGATCACGTCCTACCTGGACCATGCGCCGGGATCGTTCGTCGTGGCTCAACAGGGGGTGGGCAATCTCCTGGGGGCGACCTCGATCCTCCCGCTCGGGGCCCAGGCATCCGTTGAGGCTGAGCCGGGTGTGACCGAGGCCGTTCCGATCCTCTCTCAGTTCCTCATCCTCGAGTTTCACGAGAAGAAGCAGCCGGTCTATTTAGTGGGGTATCTGCCCGAAAGCGGCGGCGGGCCGTGGCGGATCACCGAAGGGCGCGCCCCCGACGCCGACGACGAAGTTGTCTTCGACCAGGTGCTTGCCCGCCGCCATGACATCGCTCTGGGAGACCACCTGGAGATCCTGGGTGACGACTTCACCGTGGTCGGTCTCTCCGAGGGCACGACCTCCTGGATGACGAGCTTCGTGTTCCTGAGGCTCTCCGCGGCCGAGAGGCTGCTGCGCGCGCCCGGGCTGCGGAGCTTCCTCCTCGTATCCGTTGAAGAAGGCACCCCGCTCGAACCGATCCGCGCGCGGCTGTCGGGCCTGCCCGGGATGGACGCCCTGCTTCTGGAGGAGATGAAGGCAAACGATCTCCGGCTCTTCGCCCGCATCTTCTCCGCCCCGCTCCGCCTGATGGTCGGGATCGCATTCTTGATCGGTGTCATGGTGGTGGGTATGGTGATCTACACCGCAACGGTGGAGAGGCAGCGCGAGTATGGCGTCCTCAAGGCGGTCGGTGCCCCCAATCACGTGCTGTATCAGGTAGTGGGGGTCCAGGCCCTTCTTGCCTCGGCCTCGGGCGCGCTTCTGGGGGTTCTTCTCGCCTACGCCGCCGGCCAACTCATCATGGCCGTCCGCCCCCAGTTCCTGCTCAGCGTGGAGGCCTCCGACATTCTGCGGGCGGTCGGGCTTGGAATCGTCATGGCGCTGATCGCTGCCCTGGTCCCCGCCCGTCTCCTGGCGCGGCTCGAGCCGGCGGCCGTCTTTCGCCGATGAACCGCCTGGCGATCCGCAACCTGGTGCAGAGCAAGCGCGTCGTGCTCATCTCGGTGGGTGGGGTCACCCTTGCCCTGCTGCTCATGCTGACACTGGACGCCATCTTCACCGGAGTGGAGCGGCAGATCACTGCCTACGTTGACTTCAGCGGCGCGGATATTTGGGTTTCTCAGGAGAGCGTCCGCAATCTGCATATGACCACCTCCTCGCTTCCGGCTGGGGTGGCCGAACGTGTGGGCGAGGTGGGCGGCGTGGCGGAGGCCGTTCCGATCCTCTACTTGAGCAACATGATCGTCACCGGCGAGGATCGCCATCTGGCCTACGTCATCGGCCTCCCGCCGGACGCCTCGATGGGCGGGCCATGGAGATTGGCCGAGGGCCGGCCGCTCTCGGGCTCCGGCCAGGCCATCATCGATCGAAGCGTGGCCGAGGGATCGGGCACGTCCGTCGGGGATGAGGTGGAGATCCTCGGCCGCGCGCTCGAGGTCGTGGGGCTGGCCGAAGGCACGGCCAGCCTGGTCAACTCGGTCGCCTTCATCGCCGCCGAGGATTTCGCCCAGCTCCGGGGCGGAGGCGAAGCGGTGAGCTTTGTGCTCGTCCGCGTGGCCGTAGGGGCGGAAACGGCCAGCGAGGTGGCGGCCAGGATCGAGACGGAGGTGGAAGGGGTGACGGCGCTGCCGCGGGCGGAGTTCGCCGCCGAGGAGCGCCGGGTGGTCCGCGATATGAGCACCGACGTCGTCACGATCATGAATCTAGTGGGCTTCCTCATCGGCCTGGCCGTCATGGCACTCTCGGTCTATGTCGCCACGCTGTCGCGCCGGTCGGAGTTCGGCGTGCTCAAGGCGCTGGGCGCGAAGACGTCGGACCTCAACCGCGTGGTGATTCTTCAGTCCCTGCTCAGCGTGGGGATCGGGTTCGTGCTGGCCGCCGCGCTCACCTTCGCCCTCTCCATGATCGTCCCCAGCCTCAGCGCGAACCTCACGCTTCGCCTGAGCGCCGCCTCCCTGCTCAAAGTCGCCGCAGCCTCGGTCGTGATCGCAGGCGCCGCGGCGCTGATGCCCGTGCGCCAGATCGCCGGGCTCGATCCCGCCATGGTCTTCCGAGGGAAATGAAATGAGCTCATCGACGCTCGAAGTCACCCACGTCACCCGGCGCTACGGCGCCGGCGCCACGGAAGTGGTAGCGGTGCGGGACGTCTCGATGACGGTCGCCCCCGGGGAGATCGTCCTCATCATGGGTCCTTCCGGCTCGGGCAAGACGACCTTGCTCTCGATGCTCGGGGCGCTGCTGCGGCCCTCGGGAGGAACGATCAGCCTGAACGGGACGCCGATTAGCGAGCTGCCCGAAGGCCGCCTGCCGGAAGTCCGGCTGCACAAGTTTGGCTTTGTCTTCCAAGATTTCAATCTCCTCTCCTCGCTTTCGGCGCTGGAGAACGTGGCGATCGTAGCCCAGTTGGCCGGCGCGGCGCCGAGGCGGGCGAGAGAGCGGGCCCGAGATCTGCTCATCGAATTCGGCCTTGGGGATCGGCTGGCGTTTCTGCCGGAGAAGCTCTCCGGCGGGGAGAAACAGCGCGTGGCGATCGCCCGGGCGTTGGTGAATGAGCCTCCGCTCATCCTGGCCGACGAACCGACGGCAAATCTGGATTCGAAGATCGGGCACGAGATCATGCGCCTCTTGCGCCGCGTGGCCAAGGAGCAGGGACGAAGCGTCGTCATCGTCAGCCACGACCAGCGGATCAAAGAGATCGCCGACCGGGTGCTCTGGCTCGAGGACGGCCAGTTCAAAGAGATGGTGACGATGGCCGAGGACCCGGTGTGCAAGATGGCGGTCGAGCGCGAGAAAGCGGCCGACCGGCTCGAGCATCCAGGTGTGACCTACTACTTCTGCTCGCGGGGCTGCCGCAAGGAGTTCGAGGCCGATCCCGCTCGCTACCTCCTGCCCGAGCGGACGCTGCAAGGAGCCTCCGTCTGAGATCCCCAGGATCGTGCGGGCTCGAGCGAGCGAACGAATTCGGACGCCGATCCTCGCCCCCGTGATACAATCCGGACCATCCATCTCTCCAAATAGGCCGCACCGTAGGTCCCGTCCGTCCCTCCTGGGTGACGAAGCGGCCCGGGCCAAGGTTGAGAAGATCTCCGGCCGCTTCACAGGGAGCAGGCTGATGCCAAGGTATCTGGTCGAGACGCCCCACAGCGCTACCAATTGCCGGCTCATCGTCAGCCAGGTCCACGCCATGGGCTATCTCCACAATTTCGACTGGGGATGCGACGCCGGCGTCCATTGCGGCTGGGCGATCATCGAGGCCGACAGCGAGGCAGAAGCCCGCCTGGCCGTGCCGATGCTGGTTCGCAAAGACGCACGCGTGATCCCGATCGTCAAATACTCACCGGACAATGTGAGAGACCTACACGAGGGCTAGGCGGTCTTGCCGTCCTGTGGCGCACGGCTCATTCCCGGATGAGCACCCGCCGACGTGGCTTAAGGGGATCCGTCCCGAACGCCGATGGGCGTTTGCCTGGAAGACGGAGAGCTGAATCGTGGATGCCGACGTGATTGTCGTGGGGGCCCGCGTGGCCGGGTCCCTGCTGGGATCCTTGCTCGGCAGCTTGGGTCACCGGGTGTTTGTGCTCGACCGGGCCGAGTTCCCCAGTGACACGCTCTCGACTCACTTCTTCCGAACGCCCGCCTTCCACGCGTTCGCGCGGATGGGTTGCCTCCCTGAGATCTTGAACGCGGCGCCCCACCTCACAGCTTACTTCAATGATCTGGACGGGCACACGTTCACCGAGCCGGCGGAGGGGCCGCCCGAGAGCCCCTTCGCCCTATGTGTCCGGCGCGTCACCCTGGATCAGATCCTGGTGCACCGTGCCTCGGCCACTCAGAATGTGACCCTGGTGCAACGGTCTCGAGTGACCGACCTGATCGAGGTGGACTCGCGCGTGATCGGGGTTGTATGGTCCGACGGAGCGCAGGAGCATCGGGCCAGGGCGCGTGCTGTCGTGGGCGCCGATGGGAAAGGGTCCTTCGTCGCATCTCGCCTTCGGCCTGCGCTCGAGCACGCGGAGCCCGTCGGGCGGGCGATGTACTATGCGTACTTCGAAGGGGTGCAGCATCAACCTGGGCCGGCCGCCGAGTTCCACTACCGCGGCGACAACCTGGTGTATGTCTTCCCTAGTGACGGGGGCCTGACCCTGATCGCCGCCTCCGTCCCGATCTCGGAGTTTCCGGCATTCCGCCGCAATCCCGAGGGGAGCCTTCTGGCCGAGATCCAGCGGCGGGATGCGCTGTGGCCGAGAGTGGAGCAAGCCCACCGCGTGGGGAAGGTGCTCGGCAGCGGCAGCATCCCCGGCCGAAAGCGCCGCCCCTACGGGCCGGGTTGGGCGCTGGTGGGCGATGCCGGCTGGGTGATGGACCCGTGGTCCGGCCAGGGCATCGACCAGGCGGCGACCCACGCCCTCTATCTTTCTGAGGCGCTTCACGCGTTCTTGGGTGGAGAAGCCGCGTGGGACACGGCCATGGCCGAATACCATCGGCGGCGCGACGAATTCACGGCCAAGACTTATGATCGGACCTGCCGCTACGCACGGGACCTCACAACACTCACCCGAGGGGCGCTGGTGAAACGGGGGTTGCTCGCCTCAAACTAGTCGGCTCCGAGGCCGATGCTCACGTGGAGTCGCTGGGGCACCGGCCGGCACAAGAAGGCGGGGGTGGCGGGTCCATGCATCAGGCCATTGCAGCGGACGTCGGCCGCGGAGCCTGGCCCAAGGCTTTCTCCAGGGAGATCCAGCGCGCAACTTCGCGGAAGCCCAGCCGCTGGTACATCCGGAAGGCAATCAGGTTGCGCTGTGGGCTAGCATGGAGCTCGGCTTCACGGTAGCCGGCCTCCGCCATCGCCGCCAACCCTCCCTCGAGAAGCGCCTTCCCGAGTCCTCGCCCCCTCAGGGAGGCGTCCAGCCGAAGATCATAGAGGGCGGCTCTGCCCGCCTGGCGCATGGGATACCATTGGCAGTGCCCCAGGATCGTCTCGGCCTGCACAACCGCCAATGTGTCGTAGGCCATTTTCCCGTAACGCTCATAGCCGTATCCGGCTGCTTCGCCCTCCACCCAGGCCACCGGGCCGGGCCAGGGATGTTCCCCGCTGACGCGGACGAAGCGGAGGCCTTCCACGAGAGGAGCCTCGAAGTCCCGCCGGCGCAAGGGCATCAGCAGAGAGACTTCCTGCTCCATCAGCGGCTGGTAGCCCTCCGCGATCAGAAAGCCCAAGAGGGCCGCATCCTCGACGGACAATCCAACCATCTCGGTGGATCCACAATACGGCTGCCGCGGTCCTTCTTGCCAGTGGTAGAAAGGCGCCCGCAGGCCATGGATCGAGACGGATTGGCACTTCTCCCTCAGGCCCCGCTCCGCCTCGGTCAGCAGGGCCCGCCCCACTCCTACTCCGCGGCACTCCCTCCGCGCATAGGGCCCAAAGATGAAGCCCTGCCCCACGAGGCTGGCGTAGCGCGGGATGGTCGTGGGCGGCACAATGGCTTGGGCCGCTCCAAGCAGCCGGGCTCCCTCGCCAACGGCCAGCAATAGGCCGCCCGGCTCGAACCCCGGGTGGCGCAGCACCCTGCCCTCGAACTCCTCAGCGACGACGGGAGCGGCCAAACGGCGACCGCTGATCGCCTCGTTGATCAGGTCGATCAGCGGTCCCAGGAAGGCTGGATGGAAGGGCCGGATCTCGAACTTCGTGGGGCACCTCGGCCGCGGGCGGACTTCCTAGCGCGCCTTGGCCATCGCTTCGACGAACTCCGCCATGACCTTCTCGGGAGCGGTGAGCGCTGTGCCGACGACGACCGCATGCGCTCCCGCCTCGATCGCCTGGGCGCACTCCTCGGGCGTCTTGAAGCTGCCTTCGCCGATCACCGGGATCGGGACGGCGCGCACCAGCTCGCGGATGAGGTCGATGGGCGGCCCGGGAACTTTCTCGCCGGGGTAGGCGTAGCGAAACGAGGTCGTGGCGACAAGATCAACCCCCTGCTCGACGGCGAAGACGGCATCCGTCACGCTGGCGATGTCTGCCATGACCAGGACATCCAGCTCGCCTTTGATCCGCCGGATCCGTTCCTTGAGTGCCGCCACGTCCCGGTCGTATTCGGGCAGCACGTGGAGGGCGACCACCTCACAACCCAGGCGGGCGATCTCGGCCGCCGATTCGAAGGTCGGAGTGATGTAGACTCTCGGGTGCTGACTGGGGAGGCGGATCTTGTAGATGCCCAGCATCGGCAGACCGACCTCGCCCTTGATGGCGGCGATATCCATCGGGCCATCGGCACGGATGCCGACGGCGCCGGCCATCTGGGCAGCCCGCGCCATGGCCGCCATGAACACCGGGCCGTGAAGCGGCGCCTCGCGCGCGGCCTGGCAGGAAACGATCAACCCGCCCTTCAATCCCAAGGCATCGATCCTGGCGGTCATGGTCTACCCCCGCCGAAGCTCGGGCTCCTCTCGTCCGGGCGGGAGCATGGCATCGAGCATGTCGCGCATGACCGAGGGCTCGTCCGGGTTCATCCCTCGGGCCACCGTCCAGTAGTAGGTGAGGAGCTGCATCGGCGGAAGGAATAGGAGAGCCGCCAGGAGAGGATCGGCGCGCTCGGGGATCGTGACGGAAAAGTCCGCCAGGCCCTCCAGGTCCAGGCCCGGCTCCACGACAGCCATGCGATGCGCGCCGAACCTGCCCGCCAGTTGGAGGAGCTGCTTGCTGAGCCGCAAGTCCATTGCGGTCACCAAGGGGATGATCAGCCAATCACGGTCGACTGGGCCGAGAGGGCCGTGGAAGACGTTTCCGGTGTCGTCGGCCAGAGTTGGCACGTAGGCGGTCTCCTGCAGCTTGACGGCCGCCTCCATGGCGACGCCATAGTTGCTGCCGGTTCCGCCGACAACGACCACCTTGTGTGGGACGAGGGTGGGCATCAGCGATCGGATTTCGGGCTCGGCCTTTCCGATGGTTTTCTCCATCTTGGCCGGCAGCGCCCGCAGGGTCTTCAGCCGTTCCAAGGCCTCCTCGTCGTCTGGACTGGCCAACGCCAGGCCCAGGCGCATCAGCAAGCCTGCGCAGGTGACCACGCTCTTGGTCTTGGGGAAGGTGATCTCCGGCCCCTCCTGAGTGAGTAGCGTCACCTGCCCCTGCTGGGCAAGCAGGCTGTCGGCCACGCCCGTCATGGCCACGCCATACGCGCCCCGTTCCACGGCCTCCTTCAGCGCGTTCACCACCCAATCGCGCTCTCCGGAGCGCGAGACCACGACTACAAGCGAGCGCTCATCGATCAGGCGGGAGGCGTAGTAGCCATGCGCCGTCGAAGGCAGAATGTGAACCGGAAGGGAGGAATGGTAGCGGAAGATCGGGGCCGCCATCAAGGCCGCCGTGAAGGAGCTTCCAACACCGGAGACTACCAGCCGCTGAATGCCCCGCCGACGGACCTCCTCGATCAGAGACTGGATGCCGGCCTCGTTGCTTTCCAGGGTTCGGCGCAGGGCTTGAGGGCCCTCGCGGATGTACTCGATCATGTGGTAGGTTTCAGTCACGTCACTGTCCTTTGCCTGGCCGCAAGCCTCGGCCCCTAGGGCCCCTCAGGCGCTCCAAACTCAAGCTTCTTGATTTCGGCGGTGCCGGTGATCATGGAGACGATCTCGTTGCTATCGACGTCTCGGATTCTTCGCTCGCCCTGAACCACACCATGGCGCAGCACGACGACACGATCGGCGACGGAGAAGACGTGCTCCAGGTTGTGACTGATGATCACGGCCGAGACGCCATGTTCCTTCAATCGGCCGATCAGCTCAAGCGCCTGGCGCCCCTCCCGCACCCCAAGAGCAGCCGTCGGCTCGTCGAGCAGGACGAGCTGCTTGCCCCAGCCCACCGCCCGTCCGAGGGCGATCGCCTGCCGTTGGCCGCCGGAGAGCACCTCGACCTTCTCGCGGACGGATCCGATACCGATCTGCAGCCGCCCGAGGATCTCATCGGTCTGCCGTTCCATCTCCCGCGAGCGCAGCACCCGGATCAGCCCCAGGGGCCAGACGCTCACCAGTTCGCGGCCCAGGAACATGTTGGCGACCACGTCCAGATTGTTGATCAGCGCCAGGTTCTGATAGAGCGTCTCAATGCCAAGCGCCTTGGCATCGTCCGGGTTGCGGATGCTCACTTCCCGATCCTGGAAGAAGATCTGGCCGGCGTCGGGCTGCACAACCCCCGACACGATTTTCACCAGGGTCGATTTGCCCGCCCCATTGTCGCCCACCAGGCCGACGATCTCGTTGGATTGGACCCGGAAATCAACATCGACGAGGGCCCTGACGGCACCGAAGCTCTTGTTGATCCCTCTGAGCTCTAGAAGGATTTCGTCTGCCATCCCATCCCTCCTAGCGCAACCGTCCCTTGAGCGTATCCAGCCCCACCGCCACGAAGATCACCATGCCTCGCACGATGCGGTACCAGTAGGGAGAGACGAGGGCCACCGTCAGGGCGGCATTGATGGCGCCCAGGAGCAGAACTCCTCCCAGCGCTCCCACCATCGAGCCCTTGCCCCCCTTCAGGCTCACCCCTCCGATGACCGCCGCCGCCATGACGTCGAAGGTCATGCCCTCGGCCATGCCGGGCAAGGCCGCATCCATGCGGGCCGAGAGGAACCAGCCGGCCACCGCGGCCAGCAGTCCACTCAGAGCGAATGCGGTCACAACGACTTTGTCGGGCTGGAGCCCGAAGGCAAACGAAACCTCCCGATCCCCGCCCACCGCGAACAGCTTGCGGCCGTAGAGGGTCCGGGTGATGAGAAAGTGAAAGAACAAGTACAGGCCGAGGGTCAGGATCACCAGGAGAGGGATCGGGCCCAGCTTGATCGACGCCACATCGCCATAGAGAGGCGGGAAGCGAATGACGGCCTCGCTCATGGTGAAGATGATCGTAAGCCCCCGGAAGACGATCATCGTGGCCAGGGTGACGATGAACGGATTGATCTTGAGCTTGGTCACACACAACCCGTTGAAGGCGCCGATCATCATCCCCACCGCCATCATGGCCGGCAGCGCAATCACGGGGCTCAGGCCCCACCCCGGCGTCGGCGGGCGCGTCCCCATCAGCATGGCGGCGAACATGGCCGCGAAGGCCAGGACCGACTCAACCGACAGATCGAAGTTCCCGGTGAGCAGGCAGAGCGTCTCGCCGATCACCAGGACTCCCAGGAAGGTTGAGTGAAGCAAGACATTGATGAGAACCGGCGGGGTGAAGTAGCCTGGGATAAACGAAAACCCGATCAGGGCGATGCCCAGGATCAGCCAGATCAGGTTATCCAGGATCCCATCGCGTATCTCCGGCCGCTGCCACCAGGACCGCAGCCGTCCAACTCTCATCCTCGGCGCCTCAACGCTCATGCTCGTCACCCCTTGTCAGTGGGCGAGCTGCCGGCCCATCCGTGGTCGAGGCCGGCAGCCCGCGCTTGTCTGCGCTCTACGAGCTTACTGCGCGGCGACGATGTTCCCCCACAACGTGGGATCGTCCACGTTGCTGAGATCGACGATGAAGTTCTGCATGTTCAGGACCGGTCCGGCGTACGGCTTGTCGTCCGTCGGCACGGCCATCGTGATTGCGGCCGGCGACCAGGGCGCGCCTTCCTGGACCCATTCGTCCCCGAGAGCTTCGCCAGTGGCCAGCGCGTAGGCCACCTCGATTGCCGCGCCGGCGAAGTCTGGGACGGGGTTGTTGATGGTCAGGTCCATCCAGCCTTCGCGGATGTACTCAAGAGCCTGCGGCATGCCGCCCACGCCCACATAGAAGATATGGTTGTCCTCGCCGACCCGGCCGTATCCGCCGGTCTCCAGGTAGGCGGTGATTCCGGACCCCAGCCAGTCGCTGTCGAGGAAGATGGCATCCACCTCGGGATGGGTGACGAGGAGCTGCTCGACGTTGGCGGCAGCTTGCTCGGGCTCCCACGGCCCGCTGGTGGCCTCCAGGACGGTGATGTCCGGGTATTGGGCCATCACCGGGTCCCAACCGGAGGAGATGTCGGTCACCCACGTATCGGCGAGGTCGCCGAAGGCCCGGATCACGGTGCCTCTCGGCTCCCCATACTTGGCGGTGAGGTAATCCACGATCGTGGTGGCGCCCTGCGTGCCGATGCCCGGCGTATCGAGGATCAGCAGCGCGTCGAGCGCCGTTGTAGTCCACAGCGGCCGGTCGTAGTCCACCACGATGATGCCCGCCTCGTGGGCGGCCTCGACGCTCGGGACCATCGCCGCCGGATCCACCGAGGAAAGCACGATGGCATCCGGGTCCGAGGCCAGAGCGGTGTCGAACTGCTGGATCTGAGTCTCCACCGTGTAGCCGGCGTCGTAGACATCGAGCTGCACGCCGAGCGCATCGGCTGTCTCCTGGGCGCCGGTGATGGCGGCGACGTACCAGACGTCCTCGGTCCACGGCACAAAGAAGGCGATGTGCACGGGCTCAGCCGGGGCCTCGGTCTCCACCGGAGGCGCTTCCGTCACCTCCGGTGTCGGCGTGGCGCCTCCACACGCGGCCAGGATCATGGCCGCCACGATCATCATCGTCCAGATGGCTGTTCTCTTCATCGAACTCCTCCTTGTGAGATCTGCGGTGTCCTTATGGGACGGTTTGGACCTTTGTGCAGTTTGATGATGCTCGCCTCCTCTGCTCGCATCGGGGGTTTTCGCCCCGGGCTTCCACCGGGGATCGTCCCTCAATGAATGAAGCGTCCCGGAAAGAGGATCAGGCTCGCGCAGCCGATCGCCTGACCGTCGTTGCCCAGCGCCGAAACCACGATCCCTTCCAAGCGCCGCAGGTACCACGGGCTTCCCAGACGGCTCATCGTGCGCCGGATGGGCTCGATGAGCAGGTCGCCGGCCTGGGCCACTCCGCCACCCAGCACGATCAGGGTCGGGCGGAAGATGTGCAGATAGGATGTGAGAGCGACGCCGAGGAAGAAGCCCGCCTGGTCGAGGATGTCTTTGGCCGCGGCGTCCCCTGCGGCGGCCGCCTCGGCGACATCCCGGGCCTCGAGGTCGCCGCGTGTCTCTCGGGTCTTCGCCAGGAGGGTCTCCCGGCCGCGGCTGATCTCGGCCAGGGCACGGCGCCGGAGGGCGGGCCCGGAGGCGACGGCTTCCAGGCAGCCGCGGCCGCCGCAGGTGCACTCGGCCTGGCCGAAGGGATCGACGATGATCTGGCCGGTGTCCCCGCTCGTGTCCCAGGAGAAATGGACCAGGCCCTCATCCCGAGTGACAACGCTGATGGCGATTCCCGTGCCGATGGCCATCAGCAACATCCGGCCGGTTTCGCGGCCGCGGCCGTAGGCGTATTCGGCGATCCCGGCCGCGCTCAGGTCATTCATCATGGCGATCGATGAGCCGAAGGCCTCGCGCAGTGGGGGGTACATCGGGTAGCCCTCGAGGCTGGGCATGTTGTTCGTCTGGCGCTGGATCCATTCGTCCCCTTCGAAGAAGTGGGGGACGGTGAAACCGATACCTTCGACCGGGAATCCCCGGGCTGCCATTCGCTCGCGGAATGCGCTTGCCCCGGCGACAATCCCGCCGACGAGCCGGCTCGGGGAGGGATCGCGGGGGGTGAGAAACGATTCACGGGCGTGAACGACGCCCGCCTCGTCGACCAGAGCCAGCTTGGTGTTCGTGCCCCCGATGTCGACGCCGATGGCGTGTGGGCTCATCTCGCTGGACCCCTCAGATCCCGTAACTGATGAAGTTGACGGCTTCGGGCGCGACTGCGAGCTCCCTAGAATACATCCGTAGGCGCAGTTTCACCACACGATAATCCTGATCACGGACCAACTTCTGTAGGGTCTCCCGATGGAAGCCAGACACCGAAAGGCGTAGACGCGTGCGACCGGAACGGAAGGCCACACCTTCGAGCTGACGGAGCCACTCCTCCAGGGAGGCCTCGGTCCCCGGGCGGGCGGCCAGGAGCTGAACATCCGCCCATTCCGACGGCGGGGCCTGATGCTGGGACGCCATGTGGACGAGGGCCAGCGCATCGGGTTGCAGGGCCTCCCCCCACAACAGAGCCTCTCCCAGGCCACATTCGAGCGTGGTCCGGATCGGCGCCGTGTAGTCCAGGCCGACGTGAATCTGACCTGCGAGCAAGGCCAGGCGCCGGAGGTTGTCGCTGAGATCCGGCAGATCGCTCAGGCGCAAGCCCGTGAAGGGCGTGGTCTCGGCGTGAATCTGCTTCTCGAGGACGAGCACTAGAGGCCCAGAGGAAAAGCCGGCCGTAAGATAGAACTGAAGGTTGACCGGATAATGGGGCCAAGTTTCCAGGGCAATCGTCAGGGGCCGGCGGGCTTCCAGGGCCTGCAGCACCAACCGAGTCAGTTCCCGGCCGATTCCCCGTCCTTGCCACTCGGGCTCGACCGCGATGGGGCCAATCCACCCCAAGGTTCCCCATGCGTGGGAGATGCAGAAGCCGACGATCCGGCCGTCGGCCAGAGCTCCGACCGCCCCCTCGGGGAAGAGCCGGATGTAGTGTGCCAGGCAATCCTTCCGCCTTTCTGGCTGAGCAGCTTGTCCCCAGGCTTGCCTCAAACGATTGAAGGCGAGCGCCTCGAGAGAACAGCACGCCGGAACGTGGTCCTCGATGAGGGGAACGATGAGGTAGGGGACGGACAATAGGCTGTCCCAAGCTCCGGCGATGATGGCGCCCGCGTGCCGGCGCCAGGCGGCTTCCGCTCCGGCTGACAGGTATGGACGTATAGATGTCCTGAGCGTAGCACAAGGATTCCGGCAGTGTCAAGTGAGAACCGTCGTGGTCGGAGTTGATGATCGCCAGTCGATGTGATGGCGATTGACAATGCAGCTATTAGCCCCTATAGTAATACAGACGTCTATACCTCATCCGACGCCCCGGGGGTGATCACAGATGGCCACTCTCGACAAGGCAAGCGCCATACCGCTTTACTTCCAGCTTGAGCGATGGCTGATTGACCGCGTCGCCGACGGCGAGCTCCAACCCGGGCATCAGATCCCCAGCGAACAAGAGTTGTGCCGAGAGTTCTCCCTCAGCCGTGGGACCGTCCGCCAGGCTCTGAGCGAACTAGCCTCCGAAGGCCACATCTACCTGGTCCGTGGCCGCGGCACTTTCGTCGCCGAACGAATTCCCGACCGTTGGTCTCTCAGCTCCTATGTCAGCATCAGCGAGGCTCTCCGACAAAGCGGCCTGGCTGTCGAGCGGCGCGTGCTCATGGTCGGATGGGCCAGCGCGACGCCGCAAGTGGCAACCGCCCTGCATATCGAGCCTCAGGCCCAGGTGATGAGGCTCAAGCGGCTGTGGCTCGCCGATGGCGAGCCCCTCATGGTCGGGGTCGGGTATCTGCCGGAGCGCATCGGCCGTGAGCTGGAAGGGCTCGATTTCCACGACCGGCCGCTCTACGCCACCCTCGCCGAACGATTCGGGATCCGGATCTCGCGGGTGGACCGCACGCTTCTCGTCCGCCTGGCCGACGTGGAGGAGTGCTCTCTGCTGCAGATTCCCCCCGGCTCCCCGGTCCAGGTGCTCGAGGAACGGGCCTACGAGGAAACGGACGATCCGGGCGGCAGCCGTCCGATCGAGTATTCGGAAGACGTCATCCGCGGCGACCGAAGCCGGCTCGAGATGCAGAGCCGACGCAGAGGCTAGCCATCGCCGGCACGGTGGCGTCACCGGTGGCGACGGAGATGGCCAGGACGGCGCATGCCCACTGAGCTCCTCATGCCCCGTCTTTCTGAGACCCGCGAGACAGGAACGGTTGTCGAGTGGCTGGCCCAAGGCCGTCTCGGCCGGCGTATGCGCCTGCCTGCGCCCCCGCGACTACCTTGTTCCCTCCTTCCGCGGTCATGGCGAGTTCCTGGCCAAGGGAGGTAGTCCCCGGGCAGCCATGGCCGAGCTCTTCGCTCGGGATACCGGCTGTGCCCGAGGCATGAGTGGATCGATGCACCTCGGCGACCGAGCTCTCAACATCGTGCCCGGCGTGGCGATCGTGGGTGGGGGGATCGCCATCGCAACCGGCCTGGCTCTCTCGGCCCGCATGCAGGGCAGCGAAGTACAATGATGCTCGGCGTGTCGCCTCCGCTGCGCACCGACGAAGCCAAGGTGAACTGTAGTGATTAGAGGAGTCATCTTCGACCTGGATGGGGTAATGATCCACAGCGAGCCTCTGGCTTTCGAGGCATGGCAGCGCTCGCTCGCGCCGCTCCACACGCGTATGGACGACGAAGAATACCGGTCGCTCATCGGCGTCAACCAGGAGGATTCTCTGCGCGAGGTCATTCGGCGGCACCGGCTGGTCACGTCCCCGGGCGAATTGGACCGCTCGTTCTGGTCGCACATGCTCACTCTGGTGAAACAGGCCGAAGTGATGCCCGGCCTCCTCGGCCTTCTCCCGGACCTGCGGCGCCGCGGCCTCCGTCTGGCGATCGCCTCCAACAGCCAATCGGACTATGTCCTCAAGGCCTGCGTACGCAACGGGCTCGCCGAGTATTTCCGTTGCATCGCCGCTGCGGATCATGTTGGCCGCGGCAAGCCGGCGCCCGACGTCTACCTGGCGGCCGCGCGCGGCCTCGACCTGCCTGCGGAGGCTTGCCTGGCCGTGGAGGACTCCCCTTCCGGTGTCCGGGCGGCCGTTTCGGCAGGCATGACCTGCGTCTACATCCCAAACCGCGACCTGGTTCCCGTTTCGCTGGACGGAGCCGACGTGGTGTATCCTTCGCTTCAAGCCTGGCACGCCGATCTCGATCGGCTGCTTCCCCTCGAAGCGGGCTAGGGACGAGCCGTGTTCCGCCTGTGCGCCATCACCGACGAGATCGGCCGCGACCTCGAGACTGCGCTGCAACTGCTCGGCGAGTGGGGCCTACGGGACGCCGAGATCCATACGCTTTGGAACACCAGCATCGAGCTCCTGACCAAGGGTGAGGTCGGCCGTCTCGAGAAGGTCCTGGCGGATCACGGAATCCGTCCGGCCGTGCTGGATTCCACCGTCTTCCTGCGATGCCCGCTCCGCGGCGGCCCGCCGCCCGCAAGCTGGAGCAAGCGGTTCCACTCCGTGGCCGGGAGCTACGAAGAACATCTGGCAGTGTTGGAAGGCTGCCTGGCAAAGGCCCGCCGGCTCGGCGCGCCACTTGTCCGCATCTTCGGCTTCTGGCATGATGTGCCGACGACGGATGACGTAATCCTCGAGATTGCGGATCGCCTCCGATCCGCTGTCGCCCTGGCCGCCACCAACGGAGTGGTGCTGGCCCTCGAAACCTGCCCCCACACCTGCCTGGCCCAGACCCGCCCCACTCTGGCGTTGATCCGATCCGTCGACTCGCCATGGCTTCGGCTCCTATGGGATCCCTCCAATGCGTTCCGCAGCGGCGACACACAGGTGGTCGACCTCGTCGCCGAGGCCGTCCCTTATCTCGCTCACGTCCACGTCAAGGGCATCCTCGTCGGGGAGACCCTGCCAGATGGGCACCAGTACGTCCCGCTCGAGCGAGGTCAGGTTGACTACAGAATTCTTCTTGGGAGGCTTGCCGCCGCGGGCTACTCCGGGCTTCTCTCCTTGGAGCCTCACTACGCTCTTCCCCGCTCCGGCGTCGAGGGAGCGGCGCGCGAGTCCTTCCAGAGCTTCGGGAGAGCCTTGGCCGACATCGGCCCCGCCGGCGACGGGGCTCGGGGAGCCGACGGAATGGGCACCGGGCAACAGCAAGGAGCGGCGGGCCTCGAGCATGCCCATGAGCCACCGGGGGAAGGGATGAGCCAGGTGCAGCAATGAGCGGGCCGAAGCTGGAGGTGAGCGCCTCGGTCATGTGCATGGATTTCGCCCGGCTTGACGAGCAGCTCGACAGCCTTCACGCCGCCGGAGTAACTCGCCTCCACCTCGACTTCGGCGACGGCCACTTCGTGCCCAACTTCATCCTGGGGGCCGAGGTCTTTCAACTGTTGAAGCACCGGCCCGACTTCCGTCTCGAGACGCATCTGATGATCGAGGATCCGTGCTCCTTCCTGCACCTCTTCACCCGGGGATCCGACATCATCCTCTTTCATCCGGAAGCGGCGCCAGACCCGGAGCGGTGCCTGCGGGAGATCCGGCAGGCCGGCGCGGGGGCCGGCGTCGCCATCGCTCCCAAGACTCCGGCCGAGGCGCTCTGGCCCATCCTGGACGAGGTGGACGAGGTGCTGGTCCTGACGGTGACGCCGGGCTTCGCCGGCAGCCCTTTTGTCCCCGAGATGATTGCCAAGGTGAAAGAGATCAAAGCGGCGCTCGCCTCCCGCAATCCAAGCGCCGACCTCGCCGTCGACGGGGCAATCAACGAGAAGACGATCCCGGCCCTGGCGGCCGCAGGCGCCAATGTGTTCGTCGGCGGCTCCTCCGGACTGTTTACCGGCGGCGACCTGGCGCGCCAGGCGCGAGAGATGGTGTCTTGGGTTCATAGGGCGCAAGGTCTGTAAGGGGTTCAATTGAA
>Ga0209002_10001322_pt1 | contig 20017 bp, 24 predicted proteins | sample Rifsed16ft2_FD_184010 | JGI IMG/M metagenome (GOLD analysis project Ga0209002, IMG submission 184010) | Soil microbial communities from Rifle, Colorado, USA - sediment 16ft 2 (version 2) | ecosystem: Environmental > Terrestrial > Deep subsurface > Rock core/Sediment | place: Rifle, Colorado... | reverse complement strand
GGGATAAGAGTCACTTCAGTTGACAATAGCATCCACCAAATGGCTTTTACCAAACACGCCAAATGGCGTATTGAAAGGGTGGGGAAGTTCGCTAAAATCTCCCGTATTCGTCTGATATTCACAGAAGGAGAACCCTCACATGCGAAGATTCCTGATCCCCCTCCTGCTTCTCGCCTCCCTGGCTCTGGCGGCCTGCTCGGGTGCGTCGTCTGGCCCGAATGAAATCGTGGTGAAGGCCGAAGCGCTCAAATTCATCCCGGAGACCATCGAGGTCACGGCGGGCAAGCCGGTCAAACTCACGTTCGACAACGTAGACTCGCTGGATCACGACCTCAGCGTCATGGAATTCCCGATGGCGGACATGGGCGCCACCGCCGAACCGATGGCCGGGCATGACATGAGCAACATAACCGAGGAGCCGGACCTGCACATTGCGGCGGCGATGGGCGCGACCAGTTCCTTCGAGTTCACGCCGACGAAACCGGGGACGTACGAGTTCTTCTGCACGGTGGCCGGGCACAAAGAAGCGGGGATGAAGGGCACGCTGGTCGTCAAAGCCTCATAGGCCGTACATTCAGACGGGACATGAAACGCCTGCTCGAACCGAATACCACACTGTACCCCGTTCCGGTGGTGCTCGTCTGAGAATGGGCGGGGCGAAGGTGGCCACCCGCCGCAGGCGTTTCAGGGTGAGATGCGGTATGGCGTGATTCTATCACTCGATCAACGAAGTGCCGCAGTATGCGCACAGCCGCCAGCCGCTCTCCGTGACCTGACCACAACGCGGGCAAATGTGTCGAGGCCGAGGCGCCGTTGGTGGGGTGTTTGGCCCCGACAGGGGGAGGCTGAACGCGAAGGTGGAGCCAGCCCCCAGCCAGCTCTGGACCCAAATCTGTCCGCCGTGCGCCTCGACGATTTGCTTGGCGATGGTCAACCCCAGCCCTGAGCCGCCAGTGGCACGCGCGCGCGAGCGGTCGGCGCGATAGAAACGTTCGAACACATGCGGCAAGTCTTCGGGCGGGATGCCTGTCCCCGTGTCGCGCACGCTGACCAGCACGCGCCCGTCGCGCAATTCAGCGCTCGTGGTGATCGTCCCGCCGCTGGGCGTATGGCGCAGCGCATTCGACAGCAGGTTGAACAGCACCTGTGTGATCCGCTGCTCGTCAGCTGCGACCGGCGGCCGGGGGTCGTGCGCTTCGGTCTTCAGCGTCACACCTTTTTCGCGCGCCTGCGCCTCCAGACTTTCGCTCACCTGAGCGATCACCTCCGACAAGGCGATGGGCTTGCGTTCCAGTCGCAATTGCCCGGCTTCGGCCAGCGCCAGATCGCGCAAGTCGGCTACCAGGCGGCTGAGCACCACAGTGTGGCGGTGGACGGCGGCCACGTTCTCCGGGGTCAGGTCGTACACACCGTCCATCAGCGCTTCGAGATTCCCCTGGATGACGGTGAGCGGCGTGCGCAGTTCGTGGGCGATATCCGCCATCAAGTTGCGCCGCTGAGCATCGGCGTGGGCCAAGCTTTCGGCCATCCGGTTAAACGAGCGGGCAACCCGCCCGATCTCGTCGTCCGACTGGGCTTCAACCCGGCGGCCCAAATCGCCGCCCGCTATCGCCTCGGCAGCTCGCGACAGCGCCCCCAACGGGGAGGTGATCTGTCTGAACAGCAACGATCCCAGCCCGAGCGCCAGGAGGCCCACCGCCAGCGATGTGACGAAGATAGAAAAGTTCACCGACCGCAGAAAGTCTTCATCCGCCGGGTTGAGCACCGGCTCGATCATCGAACCGACCAACACCGCGCCGACCGTCTGCCCGTTCACGGCGACGGGCACACCGCCCTCGACGTGCTGCACTGGATGCTGCTCGCCCAGACTGGCCCCGCCAGTGTCGGCGATGACTTTGCCGCCCGAGTCCACCACCACCACCCGATCGGTGACCGGCCCGGTGCTGCGCGTGACCTGGAACCATTGTTGCCAGTTCCACATCATGCCCGGCCCCATGTCCGGGCCCATCATCCCCGGCCCCACCATCCCGCTGGGCCAGGGCGTCGTCTGCGTCGCTGGCGACGGCGCGCCCGGCGCGGAGGCGAGGAAGGATTCAACATCGTTCCAGTTGCCTTGTTGGCTGTAGAAACTCGCCAGCAGTGACGCAAGCGCGTTGGCCTGCGCCACATCGTCGGAGAGTACCCGGCGGCGCAATTGAGCGGTGGTCGAGAGGCGCACCGAGACAACCATGACCGCGACCCCCACGACGATGACGCCGAGGAAAACCCCCATTAACCGCGTCCACAGGCTACGCCCGGCTGGCCGTGTCATCCGCGCTCCTTGTCCTGAGCCCTTCGGCCCTGCTCAGGATGAACTTCGCCGAAGGGCTGACAAAATCGGTAGCCCACACCGCGCACGGTCTCGATGAAGCGTGGGGCTTGAGGATCGTCGCTGAGTTTCTTTCTCAGGTTCTTGATGTGCACATCTATCGTCCGCTCGTAACCCGCATAGGCGGTTCCCTGCGTCCGGTCGAGGAGTTGCAGCCGGGTGAAGACCTGCCCCGGATGCTCAACCAGTAGCGCCAACAGATCGAACTCCATCGTCGTCAGGTCAAGCGGTTGACCAGCCACCGAGGCCGTGCGCCGGGTGAGATCCACCGTGACCCCCGCCGCCGACACCACCTCCGGGCGAACCGGCGTTCCCTCGCTGCGACGCAACACCGCGCGGACGCGGGCGACGATCTCGCGCGGGCTGAAGGGTTTGACCACATAATCGTCCGCCCCCAGTTCCAATCCGATCAGCCGATCCGTTTCTTCGAGGCGCGCGGTGAGCATGATGATGGGGACGTCCGAGTCGCGGCGCATCGCCCGGCACACATCCAACCCATCTATGCCCGGCAAGTTCAAGTCGAGGACGACCAGGTTGGGGCGCTCGTGACGAAACACGGCGAGCGCCTCGCGGCCTTCACTGGCCGTCACCACGGCAAAACCGGCACGCTCCAGGTAGGCGCGCACCAGGCGGACGATTTCCAATTCGTCGTCAACGACGAGAATTTTTTGGGTCATTCCCGATCAAGGAGCGGGAGGCCGAACGACAGTGGCACGATACAGCTTTTCAGGTTAGCGCTGCACCACACCAGGGGCACACGTTCCAACCCGGTCGAACCTCGCGCCCGCAGGTCGGGCACTTGCGCGCGGGTGGGGGTGTCGCGTCAGCGGGCGATGCCGGCGCAGTAGCGGCTGGCGGCTGGGAACTGCTGGACAACGATTTCAACAGGGCCGCCAACCCGCCACTCACGATCAGCACAATGATCAGCAGCGGCACGCCGATCACCACCAGCGGGATCAGCAGCATGAACAGTATTCCGGCACCCATCATCCCCATCATTTTAGCACCTCCTCGCTCAGGCGAATACGCGCCTGAATGGCTTCCAATTCGGCGGCTTTGGCTTCCAGTTGCGCGCGCAGGTCGTCGAGCCGGGCCAGGTCAGCGCGCAAGGCCTGGGCCTGTGCCGCCAGCCGGTCTCGGCTGCTGGCGAATTCCGCCTTTTCCGCCAGGCGAGATCGGGCGGCGGTTTCGTCGCTCTCGACCGCTACCGCGTCACGCGCGGCCTGCTCTTTGCCGACGATCCGCTCGCCCAACCCGGCCACGCGGGCTTCCATATTGGCCAGGACTTTCTCGGAGGCCGCGCGGGCCTGCGCCAGGTGGGCAAGCCGCGAGCGGATGCCACGCAGAGCATTCATCGCTTCAACGTCGCTATGTCCGTCCGGGCGACGCCGCGCACGGGCGCGGTGCACTGCCAGGTCGGCGGGACGCAGTTGGTCGCGATCGGCCAGCGTGCGCAATGCGGTGAAGACCTCCTCGCTGATCTGGCCCTCGCCATACATCCGGTACAACGCGGCACGGACCCCCACCCCCGGCCCCTCCGCCATCAGCGAGGTATGCGAAGGCAGAGGGGCGGCGATATCGGGGTGGGGATAGAGCAACCTATCAGCCAAATAGAACAGGTCGCCCAACGGCGATCCACAGCTCATGGCTGCGCCGGCTCCGCCCCGCCGACCGCAGGCTCGGCAACGGTGGCTTCAGCCTTGAGGCGTTTCAGTTCGCTCTCGATGGTGGCGGCGCGGGTCAGGCGGGCCAGTTCGCGGTCAATGTCGTCGCCTTCGGGCGCGAGGGCGTCGTCTAGCGCGCCGGTCGCGATCAGGTTGTCAATCGCCTCCACGCGCGCCTGCATCGCCTGAATGCGGGACTCCGCGCGCGCGATGGCGTGTCCGGCGTCGGCCAGGTCTTTGGAGATGCCGGTGGCGGCTTCCTTCACCTGCAGCTGCGCCCGTGACGAGTCGTACAGCGCCTTCAGTTCTTCCTTCTTGGCCTGGAACAGCTCGATTTTTTGTCGCAGGTTGGCCTGGCTGGTCTTGAGATTCTCGACTTGGGCGTCGAGCGTGGCGATATTGCCGTTGAGACTGTTCAGACGCTCTTGAGCCGCAGCCTTGCGCTCCAGGGCGCGGGTCGCCAGGTCTTCGCGTCCCAGGCGCACGGCCTGGCGGGCTTGCTCCTCCGTCTGGTCAACCGCTTTCTGCGCCTGGCCGCGCTGCGCCTCCAGCGTGCGGCGAGCGGTGGAGACCTCCACCAGGCTGTCGCTGATCTGGCGCAGGCTGGCCTGCAGGCGCGTCAGGCTGTAGTCCAGGCTGGCGCGCGGGTCTTCGATCCCGTCGAGGGCTTTGTTGACCTTTGCGCCGAAGATGGCTTGAAGTCGGGCGATGAAACTCATGGGAGTCACTCCTTTCAGTGATGTGAATGAGTCGGAATATCTGCTTTCTCGCCGAGCAGTTCGGCTCCGCAGTAGGCGCAGTGCGTCCAGTCGGCGCGCACCGCGCGGTGGCACGCCGGGCAGGCGGCCAGCACTTCCGCCCCGCAGTAGGGACAGAAGACGAAGTCCTCTTGCAACGGCGAGTGGCACTGCGGGCAAGGTGTTGTGCGCGTCGAGGACGGTGTGAGAGCCACAGCTTCCAGGTCGTGATGATCGCTGGGGTGGAGATGTATACCGTGTAACAGGTGATGTCCACACATGGTGTTTGCCTCCTATGGCTGGGTCAATGCCGCGCCGCAGTGCGGGCAGTTGCGCCAATCGGCCTGCACGGCGCGTCCGCAATTCGGGCAGGTGCGCGCCGGGGACAGCGGGTTCGGGCTTTGCCCAGCCCCACCGCTGACGGCCCGCACCAGCCAGACCACGCCCAGCACGGTCAGCACGACGAAGCCAATAGGGATCAGCCACATGAAGAGCATGGCAATCCAACCGAATGGGCCGAAGCCCCAACCGCTCATCATGCCTGGCCCCATCATTCCCCAACCGCCGTAGCCCCAGCCGCCCAGCAGGCCCACCCCAACTAGAAAGGCCAGCAGAACTACGACACCGAACATGACCATGGCCGTCCAGTTGATCTTGTTCATATTACTCCTCCACTTCTTTCAGTCCAACGAAATCTCCATGCCAGGTGTGATACCAGATGTCGCTGGTGTAACCATTCACGCTGAGCATGCCATAGACCTGTCTATCCTTCAGAACCTCGATGGTGTAGTAGCCATAGAATGCGTCCGCCTCATCGGCGGTGGTCGTCCCTGGCAGGTACGCCTCCAACCATTGCTGGGCGTTCGTCCGCGCCTGCTCTGGCGTCACCGTCATCGCGCCACCCGATTGGCCCCACCAGCCGCCCATGTGCCCATATTGGGCGTTCCACATCATGTTCGGCCCAGGCTCGGGGTAGACAGCTCCAGTGTAGCGGTCAATGAGCACCTCAAATGCGTGGCGACCTGTACTCTTTTCCTTGACCGCGCCGTAAAAGTTGTTCGAGAACTCTATCACCTCGGCCAACGCCAGATCTGGATTGCCGTAGGCAGATAGATATAGGCGAGCCGCCTCAATGGCCTGGTCAAGCGTGAGTAGAGTGCTGGCGTTCGAGTAAATCCCGTATCTACCGCCGTAGCCGCTCATCATCCCCCCATGCATGCCTGGCCCCATCATCCCTGGCCCCATGCCCCAGCTGCCATAGTTGGAGCCCGACCAGCCTCGGCCCATCATTCCCGGTCCGTAGGAGTAGGGTACAGCCCCGGTGGGCGTGTAGACCCCGCTTGGACCATATCCGTAGCCCCATGGCCCGATATAGGGTGCGGGGGGCGTCGCCTGCGCGACAACGCGCGGCGTCACGGCGACTGGCGACTGCGCTCGCGCACTGGCGACGACTGCCATGGCTAACACAAGTCCAATGAGGCTGGCGAAAAGGACAAACCCTGTCCACTTAAGAAAAAGTTTCATCGGGACCTCCGTTAGTGTGAGTGTGGCGAACCTCTCCGGCTCGCTCACCCGCAATTCAAGCGGAGTTTTGTGAAGGGAGTGTGAAGCGGTGATGCGGGTTGTATGAAAGCTGGGCCTGAAGTTGCAGAGCACGTTCGAGTTTGTCGCGCAAATAGACCCAAGGGATTTCGCCCATGAAATGGCAACAGACTGCGCCGTGTGTAAAGAAGAGAAGATGAGGAATGCCGCGTACTCCGAATCGTGTGGCCGCTTGTGGGATCAGACCGATGTCGAGCGCGGCGAATGTCACGCGGTCGCCATACGCCTCGGCGGCGCGTTCGAGCGTCAGCGCAAGGACGTGGCAGGGCCAGCAATCCGGGCCCCAGAAGACCACGGCCACTGGGCGCGGCGAAGCCATGACGAGGCGCTCAAAGTTGTCGGCGTCAAGCGGAACCAATGCGCGCGCTGCGGGCGTTGGGCACATGGATGTTCCTCAGAGCAATGGCCCCGTACGGGCAGGCCGGGAGACAGTCGCCGCAGCCATTGCAGCGAGCCAATTCAATGAACGCGGGCTCGTCGGCGTCTATCTTGACGACGGCTTTGGTCTTGCAGGCGAGACGCGCCGAGCATGGATCACACGCCTGGCAGATGTCCCAGCTCACTTCAGCGCGAAGCATTGTGTCAACCGAACAGAGCCTCAAACAGTTTGTTCAGGTCAGCCTTGGTCGTCTCGACGAACACACCCCGGTAGCCGCCGTTGCCAACGATCACCGTGTACTCGCCGCCCCGGTACATCCAACCCTGTTGAGGCATCCATGTCTGCTGGCTGAGTGTCGAGAAATCCGCCGCGAGTGTGTTGAACTCCATGGTCACCGTAGCGCAATGCCGGGCCGCCATCGCCGCCATTTCAGGGGAGACGTTCCTGTTGTAAGCCGCGCATTTACCCTCCGGCGTAAATTCAAACGCCATGATGACGCCACCCATCTTGGCCAGGTCATCTAAAGTTGCGGGCATGTTCGTGGCCTCCTGCCTCAGACGACTACCGGGATACCCAGCCCTTTACCGCCCAGGGTCAGCGCCAGCCGCAGTGCCTCGCGCCTCGGCCCATACGGGGCCAGCCACCACTGCTCGAGCAGGACTTTGCCCCAATGCCAGAGGCTTCCGATCTGACGCAGCTCGATCTGCGGCGACGGTTCGGCGAAGAAGTTGCCATACGCGAAACCGGCCAAATCCTCCCCGGCTTCCAACATGCAATACCCGTCCCCGAAGAATGCCCTTTGGGTTTCAGCCCCCGCGATTTCGGCGGCGATGCGGTGGGCCACCACCTCGGCCTGCGCGTGCGCGAACACCCCTGCCTTCGGCAGAACCAGCGGCACGTCCGGCTTCCAGCGTCCGGGGATCGGGATGACGGTCGCATCGCCGATGGCATAGACGTTTTCGGGTTTCGTCTTGAGCGTGGCGCGATCCACCGGAACCCATCCGGCCTCGTTGGTCAGCCCGGCCTCGCGCGCGAGGCGCGGGCCGCGGTGCGGCGGGATGGCGACGAGCAAATCATAGGTGAACGACTCTTTCCCCTCGAAAGACAATTCACGCGCCGAAGCATTCACCGCCGTCAACTTGTGCAGGGGATGAAAGGCGACGGCTTTGTCGGTCAGCATTTGCTTGACCGCATCGCCCAACACGGGGCCTGCAACCGGCATAGGTTGCGGCTCCGGCGTGAAGAGGTGCGCTTCGCTCTTGTTGCGCAGGCCGCGTTTCCGCAACGTATCAGCGATGAGCATCGCGCCCTCGTGCGGTGCGCCGGGACATTTGTACGGCAAGGCGCTGACGACGACGGCGACTTTCCCGCCGTTGAAGGCTTGCAGGGCATCACGCAGTTTCGCCGCGCCGTCGAAGGTATAGTACGTGTGCGCCCCTTCAGCCAGTCCGGGTATCGCCTCGGGCGCGAGGTCTGCGCCGAGGGCGATGATCAGGTAATCGTAATTCACGCTCTGCACGCTCGTCTGCACACGGCGATTGGCGAGGTCAATCGCCTGCGCTTCGGCCACGATGACTTCGATGCCGGGTCGCACGAGTTGGCGCACGTCGCGCGCAATCTGTTCCGGGCGGCGGTCGCCCGTCATCAGCCACAGGAACGATGGGGCAAAGGCATGCCGCGCATTCTTCTCGACCAGCACGACGCGATGTTCCGCCGGAAGCAATCGCCGCAGTTCGTTGGCGGCGACCAACCCGCCGACCCCCGCGCCCAGAATGACAATGGTTTTGCCGCTCATAACTTCCTCCTCACTTGTGAGAGCTATATTTTCTCGGCGCTCAGAACGACAAAGGCGCCTTCACCGTAGCCGTCGCGCACTGGCTCTACGGCTAACAAACGTTTTTCATTCGGGCGAACACTGAACGCCATAGCAACCCTCGTCAATACACCAGGATGTGATCGGCCTCCACGGTCCACTGCCCGTGCAAATCCAGACTGCCATCCAACACACCTTCAATCTTGTCTTCCGGCCCGAGCCCGCGGGCCTCGCAACACGTCCCTCAGGTAGCCACCTCGCCGCGCTGGGCCAGCGATTTGATCATGCGCTCGACGTTGTAGTAGCCGTCAGGCGTCTTCTGGCTTTTGCGCGCGCACAGCACCCCGTCGCCCGTGAGAAAGACCCGCACAGCCACGCCTGGCCGCTTGATCATGTTCAACGCCAGGCGCAGAGCATTGTAGGGGCGCTCGTTTCCATACGGCGCGTCGTTGACGACAAACAGGTAGTGTTTGGCGTGGTGGCTCTCTTCAGGCATCTTGTCTCCTATCGTGTGACGACCCGGATACGCCCTTTCGGCGCCGGGATGATTTCTCCGATTACGGCGGCGGACGCGACTCCGGCATGCCGAAGCGCCCGCAGCAACTTTTCCGCCCGTTTCGGCGGCGCGGCCATCAACAGCCCGCCTGAGGTTTGCGCATCGCACAGCACCACGCGTGCGGCTGGAGGCACAGCCGGACTCCAGTCCACGAAGTCGGCCAGATAATTCAGGTTGTTCCGCGTGCCATCAGGGATGCAATCTTGTTCGACCAACCCCCAGGCCTCTGACAGCACTGGCACGGCCTTCCACTTGATGCGCGCCCCGACCCCGCTTGCCTCGACCATCTCGCGCAGATGCCCCAGCAGGCCAAAGCCGCTGACATCGGTGCAAGCATGCACCCCGACCGCCAGCATCACCTCGGACGCGGCCTGGTTGAGTTGTGTCATCATTGCCGTCACGCGCTCAACGCCGCCGCCGTTGACAAGCCGTCGATCAATCCCGGTCGTGATCAGGCCGAGGCCGAGGGGTTTAGTGAGGATAAGCACATCGCCGGGGCGAGCGCCGGAGTTGGTGACGATGCGCTTAGGGTGGACGATCCCGGTGACGGCCAGGCCGTATTTCGGTTCGAGGTCTTCAATGGAATGGCCGCCGCCGAGACTGGCCCCGGCTTCTGCGAGTTTGGCGGCGCCCCCGCGCAGAATCTCGCTGAGCACCCCCAGCGGCAGGGTCTTGGCCGGATAGCCCACGAGGTTGAGCGCCAGCACCGGGCGCGCGCCCATCGCATAGATGTCGGAGAGGGCGTTGGCGGCGGCAATGGCGCCGAAGGCAAAGGGGTCATCCACGATGGGCGTGATGTAATCCACCGTTTGGACGACAGCGAGTTCGTCGCTCAGACGATAGACGGCGGCGTCTGCCCCGTGGGCAAAGCCGCTCAGCAGGTTAGGGTCGGCGGCGGGAGGCAGGTGGCGCAACACTTGCGCCAGATCGGCGGGGCCGATCTTGCAGGCTCAGCCTGCGCCATGCGAGAACGAGGTGAGTTTAAGCGCCGAGTAATCTGTCATGGACAATCTCCGGTTGACAGTCTATCCCTATTGGAACGATAATCAATAGTCAATGATTGATAGAAACGATAACTTATAGGAATAACATGGACTTTCAACGCCTGGCCGTTTTCCGGGCCGTGGCGCGGCATTTGAGTTTCTCGCGCGCCGCGGACGAACTGCACCTCAGCCAACCGGCCGTTTCCAAGCACGTTCAGCAATTGGAGGCCGAGTTGGGAGTATCGCTATTCCACCGGCCGGGCAGGCGGGTGGAGTTGACCGAGGCCGGACGTATCGTGGCCGACTACGTCCAGCGCCTCTCGGTGCTGACCGAGGAAGTGCGACGGGTGCTGGGAGAATTAGAAGGGGTGCGACGTGGTTACCTGCGGCTGGGGGCCAGCACCACACCCGGCCTTTACCTGCTCCCTGAAATACTGGCCCGGTTTCGCAAACAGTATCCCGGCGTGGAGACAACACTGGCGATCACCAACAGCGCCGATGTCACCCGTCGGGTGCTGTCAGGCGAATTTGACCTGGGCCTTGTCGGCGTGCCATCTGAGGCGCCAGGGTTGCAGGTCCGCCCCCTGGTGGACGACGAGATCGTCCTGATTGTCCCCGCCGGACATGCCCTGGCCCGACAACGCGCTTTCGCGTCCGACCTGCTTGCGCAGGCAACGCTGATTGTGCGAGAGCCGGGTTCGGCCACCCGACAGATCGTCGAAGCTAATCTGTTGCGCTTAGGCGCGGCCCCCAAAGATGTGCTGGAGATGACGGGGTGTGAGGGTGTGAAGCGTGCGGTGGCCGCCGGGCTGGGCGTAGCCTTTGTTTCACGTTGCGCGATTACGCTGGAAGTGGCGCAGAAGGCTGTGAGCGTGTCGGAAATTCCTGAACTGCGCTTTGCGCGGCAACTGTCGCTCATCGCACGCAAAGATGCACGCCCCTCGGCGGCAGCGCTGGCTTTTCTGGCGCTAATGAGGAAAGGGTAGCGATAAGTGAAGAGAACAGTGAAGCGGTAAGTGTCTATCCCCGGCCATCCTCTTTCTACCCTATGAATGTACGTAGTAACCCGGCGAGTCCACCGCCGAGCACCAGCCAGGTGGAGTTGACGTTGAAGCGGAACAGCAGAACCGCCGAAAGGGCGAAAATCAGCAGGGTCGGCGCGTCCACCAGCGAAGCCAGCCCCAGCTGGAAACTGACCGCTGCCATCAAACCCAGCGAGGCGGCGATGACGCCATCCAGCAGACTGCCTGCCCAGGGCGAGCGGCGCAGTTTGGGGATGATGGGATTGCTGATGGCGACAAAAACGTACGAGGGCAGGAAAATGCCCAGCGTGGCGATGAGCGCCGCGGGGACGCCGCCCAGCAAGTAGCCGATGAACGTGGCGGAGGTGAACAACGGGCCGGGCGTGATCTGCCCGATCGCGATGGCGTCAATCAACTGCTGTTCGGTCAGCCAGCCCAGGCGGGCGACGAAGTCGGCGCGCAGGAGGGCGACCAGCACGTAGCCGCTGCCGTACAGGATCGCGCCGATTTTGAGAAAGGTCAGAAACAGGGTTGGTAAACTGAACGAAACGGGGCCAGCCGCAAGTCCAGGAAGAAGCGGGAGGAGAAGCGGCAAATCGCCGCGGCGCAGTTGCCGCAGTCTCGACCGGTTCTGGATCAGCATCACGACCAGTCCGCCCGCAAAGAGCAGCAGCACTTCGTTCACACGCGAAAAGTACAGCGCAACAGAACCTACCCCGACCGCCAGCGTCAGCGCGTTCTTGACCGCCTTGCGCCCCAGTTCCCACAGGGCTTGCACGATGATGGCAATTACCACCGGCTTAACGCCGTACAGCAGCCAGCCTGCCTGCGGTGTGGAGCCGTATTTCACATATAGCCAGGCGAGCACCAGCACGATCAGCACAGCGGGCAGGGTGAAGGCTGCGCCGCCCGCAATCAGCCCCGCCCAGCCGGCGCGCAGAAAGCCGAGGTGGATTGCCATCTCAGTCGAGTTCGGGCCGGGAATCAAGTTGGTCGCGCCGAGCAGGTCGAGGAAATGCTCGTCGGTGAGCCATTTGCGGCGCTGGACGAACTCCTGGCGGAACATGCCGATGTGCGCCGCCGGGCCGCCGAAGGCGGTGAAGCCAAGTTTCAGAAAGAGTGCGGTCACCTCGCGCAGAGGCTGACCACGCGCGGAGAGTTCAGTCGGCATGGCTGGTTTCAGCACAAAAAAGATAGTTGATGTTCATAGTCACACGCTGCCTTATGATCCAACATCGCCGATCTCGTCCAGCAGTTCGCGCGCCTTCACCCGCGCCTCGGCCAGCGCGGCCTTGCCCTTGCGCGTGGTGGTGTAATATTTGCGCACCTTGCCTGCCGCCACACGTTCTTTGCTGGCCAACCAGCCGGCTTCTTCCAGACTATGCAGCATGGGGTAGAGCGTGCCGGGGCTGAGTTGGTAACCGTGGCGAGCCAGTTCTTCGATCAGCCATAGGCCGTAGATCGGCTCGCGGCTGGCGTGGTGGAGGATGTGTAGTTTGATGAAGCCCAGGAACAGATCACGCGAGAGCGCCATCGGCGACGCCTATTATCGTATGCCGTTATCGATTTCCGATATTATAAACCACCTCCCCGGATTGTCAAGCACGGGAGATGGGGTTCATCATTTGCCGACTACTCGGGACCGTGTGCGGCAACTCGCGTGTGTGGACAGGACAGCAACACAAATTGCCCGCCGAGCGGGGCAATGTGATGAATCAGTTGTGGGTGACAGAGGGTTCCACCGTTGGCGATGGCCGCTATCAGTCACGCGACCTATAACGGCGTGACGAGCAATCGCCCTTGAGGCTATTTCTGCCAGGTGCGTAGCAAAGTGATTATGTAGCCCACTTCTTCCTCCGTCAGAACACCCTCGAAGCCACTCATGGCTGTCCCCTTGCGACCCGTGAGAATAAATGCCAGGAGATCCTCATCGCTCTTGGATAGAATGAACGGATTGGCGTGCAGGTTCGGGCCGAGGCCGCCAGTGCCCTCGGCGGCGTGACATGGGGCGCAGTTGGTCTCAAACAGCGCCTTGCCGATTTCTTCTTTCGGTAAGATGGCAATCAGGCGTGCCCTCGCCCCGGCCCAATCCCTGGCTTCAAGGAGATTCAACACCTCCTGGATGTCCTGCGCTAGAGCGTTGTCGGCTTGCGACTGCGCTGCCGTCAGGTGATACACGACATCGGCAGAATCAAATCCGCGCAACGCAAACAACGCGCTGGTGAGGTGCCGCTCCAGAGGGATGAGGGCTTTCACTTCCTGGCCCTGACGCCAGGCGGCCAGCAGCGCCACCAGATCGTTGATCTGCGCGGGCGAGAGTACTGTGCCCCAGGTGGGCATCCCTTTGGCCGGACGTCCATAGGCGATGGTGTTGCGATACCAGGCGTCGTTGAAATCCTTGAGCCGGGCCGGGTCGTTGAGCGCGGGGGCGCGGTCGGCGCCCCTCCCGTTCTCGCCGTGACAGATGAAGCACGTGCTGGCAAAAATCGCCGCGCCACGAACAGGGTCGGCGATGTTCGCCATCGGAGTGATTTCGGGCGCGGTCGGTTCCCAGGCGCGGATGAATGCCACGAGTTGAGTCAATTGCTCGTCGGTGAAAGGGCCGCCCCCTGTCTGGCCCCACGCCGGCATCACCGTCCCGGGCACGCCGGTGCGGATCAGGCTGAATAGCGTTTCGTCCGAGGTCGCCTTGAGCAGTTCCTGCGAATTGAGCGGCGGTCCCACCTCCCCTTCGCCGTCTGGGCCATGGCAGGCGACGCAGTTCTCCTCATACAACTTATGCCCCGCCGCCTCCGCCGCCAGCCGGTCCGCGGCCTCCACAGCCTGAATGCGCGCCGGTTCGCGCCAGAGATACGCCTGAAATACGATCAAGATCGCTAGCGTCAGGCCGAAGCCGGTGGCGACGAATGGAGTGTAGTTCTCTCGCGATCGCATCCGGGCACCTCATGTGGGGAAGAAAACCTGCGAAGTATCGAACCCCTGGCGCTCGATGGGGCGACTGGTATCCACCATCAAGTCGCCATCTTTCAGGCTGACCGGGAAGATGTCCAACGGCCTGGGCGCAGGCCCGCCGATGACTTCGCCCTGGCGGTTGAAAAGCGAACTGTGGCAGGGACAATGGAATTGCCCCTCATCTTGGCGCCACGGAACCGTGCAACCCAAGTGCGTGCAGCGCTGCCACATCGCCAGCACGCCGCCATCCTCCAGCCGCGAGATGTAAAAGCGGCCCTGCCGCACATAACTGACGGTGCCGGGCTGGAACTCTTCGAGCGCGCCGGCCACAATCTCTCCACCGAATGCCCCCGGCTCCAGGCGCGGCTTGAAGAAACTGAACATGGCCGCCCCAGCCTGCCCGAATAGCCCGACGAGCGAAGCCGCCCAAGCCCAGCCGAGGAACTGTCGCCGGCTCATCCCTTGTTTGCCCTTCATTGTCATACTCATCGTTCATCCTCCGCTCGGCCGCTCAACCAGACGTGCTCGGCGGCTCGTGATGGGGATTGGGGAGTTTTCACAGTCCATCCCACGGGTTGTATCCATCCGGCATCTGCCAGGGCCAGTACAGCTTGAAGCCGGGGCCGCGAAAGAGGAAGCCGCTCACGGTGAACACAATCGCCGAGATCAACATGACCGTGAACAGCACGAGCATCACTTCGCGGGTATCAGCCTTCAGGCGCCACACGATCAGCGCAGGCAGCGCGACGAGCGCGGCGAGGATGGTGGCCGGCAGCAGCCACTGGCTGACCCAGGGTGGTGTGGCCTCGCGCAGTAGTTCACGCAAGCTGAAGGCATTGTCCAGTACGATGTACCCCGGCATGACGATCAGGACATACAGCGCTGTCCACGCCACCATCCGCCTGCCACGCGCCGACGAAAACCACACCCCGACATTTGCGCGGGAAGGATCAATATAAGGTAGCGCGATCAGGAACAGGACGAGAAGAGTCGGGATGAACACCCCGGCCAGCGTTGGATGCATGTGCTCCAGCAGTTCTTGCAAGCCGATGAAATACCACGGGGCCTTGGCCGGGTCGGTCGTGACGAGCGGGTTGGCGATCTCCTCCAGGGGCGCCTGCTTGACGAGCGAAAACAGGAAGATGGCAAATGTCACGCCGAGCAGGAGCAGGACCTCCCACAGCAGGACGACGGGAAAGGAGAACAGCGTGTCGTCCGGCCCTTTGCCCACCAGCGGGCTTTCACCGCGCATGAGCTCGACTAATGCGTAGGTCTTGCGGCTGTCCTTCGGGAAGATTTCGTCAGTCACCGGGGTTTGGGTTCCCATCGTAGTCTCCAGTGATCAGTCACCGGTGCTCAGCGACCAGTGATCAGTTATCACTCGCCACACGAAGCTGATGACTGACCACGGTTCACTGATCACTGATCGTTCGCCGCCAGCCCTCCGTCCTTCCGCACACGCCAGATGTGTAGCGAGATGATGAGGGTGATGAGCAAGGGCAAGACGGCGATGTGCAGGGTGTAGAAGCGGATGAGGCCGTTCTGGCCCACCTCGGTTCCTCCGAGCAGCAATTCGCGCGTCGCCGGCCCGGCGACCGGCGCATAACCCGCGATGTTCGTGCCAACGGTGATCGCCCAATAGGCCAGTTGATCCCACGGGAGCAGGTAGCCAGTGAAACTCGCGCCGAGCGTGAGCAAGAGCAGCACCACGCCGACGATCCAGTTGAACTCGCGCGGCGGCTTGTACGCCCCGGTGTAAAAGACCCGCCCCAGGTGCAGGATCACGGCCAGCACCATCGCGTGCGCCGACCAGCGATGCATGTTCCGCGTGAACTGGCCCAATGGCACGGACAACTGAATCTCCTTCATCGTCGGGTAGGCGCGCTCGACCGACGGCACGTAGTAGAACATCAGCAACACCCCCGTCCAGACGAGCACGCCGAACAAAATCGCCGAGATGATCCCCAGCCCGAACGAGTACGACCATTTCAGGCTCTTACGGCTCACCTTGACCGGGTGCAGGTGAAAGAAGATATTGCTCGTCATCGCCAGCGAGCGGTCGAGCGGGTTATCCGGCCAGCCGTGCCGGAAGAATGAGCGCCACACGCGGGATCGGAACAGGCGCGTGGTCAGTGATGAGAGGGTCATGGTCAGTCGAAGGGTGAATTACCCTGGCACTTGCACCCAGGGCAAGTGTGAAGGACGAAGGATGAAATGCGATTCATCCTTCATCCTTCTTCATTCTGCCTTCATCCTTACTTTGTCGGCAGTGTTTGAGCGTAGGCCGCCAGGTTGGCCCGATCTTCCATCGTGTAGCCCAGGCCAATGCCCGCGGGCATCGGTTCGCCCGGTTGCCCGAACGACACTTTGTGGAAGAATTCCCACGGGTTGTCGGCGGCAACCGTGCCCACATACTCCGGCTCGGCGGCGTCGCCAAAGTTCATCTTCTTGCCGTCGAGGCCGTGGCAGGCCGCGCAGGTCGCTTCGAACTTGACCTGCCCCCGGGCCGGGTCGCCATTGACGGTCCCATCGGCATTGATGTACGCCGCGCTGTCAAACGTCTCTTTCTGCATGAAAGTCACCAGCGCCTGAATGTACGCCTCGCCCATCGCTTGCGAGAAGTCGTGTTCGGGGTTCTTCTTGCCGGTCAGCCAAGCAGTCAAGTCTTCCGCAGACAGGGTGGCTGCGTCCAGAACACCCTTGAAGCCGGTCTTGTGTGAGCCCGAGCCGTAGGCGCCGTCCACGCCCTTGTAATCCCAGCCATGACATTCCTTGCAGCGCCAGGTGTCCGCGCCGGTGCGCGTGTTGGTGGTCTGCGTCTGCCACAGTGGTTGATCGGTGGTCGGCGCTTCTGCCCCGACGACCTCCCACCACGCGTCGTACAGCACGCCGCCGCCGCTGATCGCCGGCTCCGTTGTCAAGGTTTGGGCGTATGCCAACACGTTGGCAACGTCATCATCCGTCCACTCATTGGTGATGCCCGAGGGCATGGGCCAACCCGGCTGGCCGAAGCGGACTTTGTGGAAGAACTCCCACGGGTTGTCTCCGGCGACGAGCCCCAGGAACTCCGGCTCCTCGATGCTGGCGAAGTTGATCGCGTTGCCCTGCGGGCCGTGGCAGAAGAGGCAGACCTCTTCGAACTTGGTTTTGCCCTGCGCCGCGTCGCCCTTCGAGGTCTTGTCGGCGTTGATCTGTTCGGCCGCGTCTATCTGCCCCTGGGTCACGAACAGCGCGAGATCAATCAGGGCTTGCTCGTCCATCACTTTCGAGAAGTCGTGATCAGGGTTGGTGCTGCCCTTCATGGCCGCCAGAATCTCGCTGGCCGGTTTGCTCCGCGAGCCAAAGATGCCGGCGAAGCCGGTCTCGTGCGAGCCCGAGCCGTAGGCGCCGTCCTTGCCCTTGTAGTCCCAGCCGTGGCACTCCTTGCAGCGCCAGGTCTCTGCGCCGCTGCGCGTGTTGGTGGTTTGCGTTTTCCAGAGGGGCTGATCGGTCGTCGGCTCGCCCTCCATGGCGTGCCCTTCCTCTTCCGCTACCATCGCCACCCACCACGTATCGTACAGCAGGCCGCCGCGCACCACATCGCCCTTGAGTTCCGGCGCGGCTGTGGCTGGGGGCGAGGTAGGCGCGCTGGTGGGGGCAGGCGTGGAGGTGGTACAACTCACGGCCACGAGGCCGATCAGCGCCAGCGCCGCGCTCGTGATGATCACTTGGGTGATTAGTTTTTTCTCCATTCAACATCCTCCTCATTCTGTGGATAAAGGTGAAGTGCGTGTTGTGAATGCGCGTCTTCCTGTCGCAGTCCTCCTTTCATCCGACAAGCGGGTTAGGGCAGTGATTTCAGATACTCCATCAAATCGGCCAAATCGCCGTCACCGAGATTCCAGCGCGGCATGTCACCGCCCAATGATCGGCCATCCGCATGTTTCCCCTCCACCACCGCCAGGCGGAAGGCCTCGATGTCATATCCGGCGTGCGCCTTTCCGTGTTCAGCCTCACCCTCGGACTCCGCCTCGTGCTCCTTTTCTGCGGCCAGCGTCGCCCAGCGGATGTCAGGTGCGTCCATCACCAGCATATGCATCCGATGAATGCCTCCGCGCCCATCCGCGCCATGGCAGGCGGTGCAGGTCAGTCGTGAGTTCATCATGCCCATCCCGCCGAAGGCCGGGCCTCCACTGTAGATGAGGCGTTCGCCCTGCTCATTCGTCGCCGTGAAGTAAATGCGCTCGCCGTTTGACGCGGAGGTTGGGGTGGATATGCTTCGCCAACCGCCCATGCAGGCGGTGAGCAGCAAGGCCGCAATCGCAAATGTCGTTGCGATAGAAAGGGTCCGAGTCTTCAAGCGATGCGCTCCTGTGACTCAAAAACCACTTCCTCGGTGAAGCGGAATGTTTCCATTTTGACGGCCTCGGTCGGGCAGCGGGCGGCGCACAGGCCGCAGCGGATACAGCGCGTCGGGTCGAGCAGCATGGCCGAAGTCGTCGCCCGCTGCTGGATGAGGGTCAGCACCGTTTCGTCGCCCGCAATCTCCGAGACCGGCACAAGCTTCAGGCAGTCGGTCGGGCACACGTCCACGCAGCCGTTGCACAGGATGCACAGGTCGCCGTCGAAGACGGGGTTGAGCGTGCAAATCAGACAGCGCGCACCCTGCTCGCGCGCGGTCGCCTCGTCGAAGCCCATCTCCACTTTTGCCACGCCGATGCGCCGCTCCACCGGCAGGGCGGAGGGCTGGCGGCGCGGCCAGCGCAGGTAGTCGCGCAGCGGGCCGGCGTTCGGGTACTCACGTTTGGAGAGAGGCGTGAAGAAGCCCTTGCGAACGAGGCGCGGCTGGACGTTTTGCAGGTAGGCGTGGATGCCGCGCGCCGCGCGCTGGCCGTCGGCGACGGCGTTGATGATGAGGCGTGGGCCAAAGGCGATGTCGCCCCCGGCGAACACGCCCGGCGCGGTCGTCATCAGCGTTTCCTTATCCACCGCTAACGTGCCACGTGGTGTGACCTCCAGCCCGTCTTCGGGCTTAACCCACGTGAGTTCCCCGGCCTGTCCAATGGAGACAATCACGCTGTCGCACTCCCAGATTTTTTCGGTGTCCGGGATCAGTTGTGGATTGAAGCGCCCGCGCTCGTCGAACGCGCGCGCGACGTTCAACGTTTCGACGCCGGTCGCGTGCCCATGGGCGCCGACGATGCGTTTGGGCGCGACGTGGTTGTGGATGACGATGCCCTCTTCTTCAGCCTCGGCGATCTCGAGCGGGTCGGCGAGCATCTCGTGCCGGTCTTCGACGACCAGGCAACGCACCTCCTGCGTCGCGCCGAGGCGGCGGGCGGCGCGGGCCACGTCCAGCGCCACTTCGAGGTCGCCGCCGGACTGCGCCGGATGGCCGAGGCGCGCGGCGGTGCGGGCCACGTCCATGGCCACGTTGCCGCCGCCGATCACGAGCACGCGCTTGCCGAGGTCGAGGTTGTAGCCGCCCAGATTGACGTTGATGAGGAAATCCACCGCGCGCAGCACACCGTCGAACTGCTCGCCTTCCACATTGAGATTGCGGCTGCGGTATGTGCCGATGGCGATGAAGACGGCGTCGAAGGGCCCCCCTGAGCCTGTCGAAGGGTCACGGCGCAAATCCGCGAGGGTGAAATCGCGGCCAATGGCCTGATTGAGTTTGAGCGTCGGGCCGAGGGCGAGGATGGATTGAATTTCGAGGTCAATCAACTCACGCGGGAGGCGATATTCGGGGACGCCGAGGCGCAACATGCCCCCCGCGGCCGGGGCCGAGTCGAACAGGATGACCTCGTGCCCGAGGAGGGCCAAGTCGTGTGCGCACGAGAGTCCGGCTGGCCCCGCGCCGACGATGGCGACGCGCTTGCCAGTTCTATCGCCCCGCTGGCGGGCGGCGTTCAACCCGGTGCGGCTCGTGGGAAAGGTGGTATCGCCAAGGTCGAAGGCA
>Ga0209002_10001319_pt1 | contig 20028 bp, 16 predicted proteins | sample Rifsed16ft2_FD_184010 | JGI IMG/M metagenome (GOLD analysis project Ga0209002, IMG submission 184010) | Soil microbial communities from Rifle, Colorado, USA - sediment 16ft 2 (version 2) | ecosystem: Environmental > Terrestrial > Deep subsurface > Rock core/Sediment | place: Rifle, Colorado... | reverse complement strand
GCAGGAAGTGATGATTTTGGGAAGGTTATCCAGCTGGCTGGATTATTCCATTCTTTAAAGGTCTCTACTGGAATAGTTACTGCAGCAACCGCTGACATTCCAAAGAGTAGTATTATTATTCCAATACCAACAAGGCCTATCTTGTTTTTTGAAAACTCATTCCAGATCTCATTTGAAGAAAGACTCATCCAGTCCTCACCCGTGGATCAAAATAGCCATACAGTATATCGGCCAGAAAGATGCTTGCAAGGAAAAATGCAGTCAAAACATACGTTGCTCCAATTATTACAGGCAAGTCAAGAACGCTTATTGCCTCAAAGTACAATCGCCCCATTCCTGGCCAATCAAAGACAGCCTCTGTTATCACCGCACCACCAAGTGATCCTGAAAGACTTAGTGCAAGAACTGTTACAATTGGAGGGGCTGCATTTTTGAGTGCATGTGTATAGATTATCTTTCTTTCTGGTATGCCCGCAGCTCTTTTTGCCATGATAAAGTCTTCTTGTAAAATTCCAATCAGAAAGTTTCTGACAAGATATGCCCATGAACCAAATCCTATGAGAACTAGTGTGACAAGTGGCAGCGTCATGTGATACAAAAGGGCTACAACATATCCTGGGTCTGTTACAGGAATCAACGGTGTTGCTCTAGCTGGAAATATCTGGTATGCAAATGCAAAGACAAAGATCATCAGCATTCCTATCCACCATACTGGAAAACTGCTACTTACCACGGCAAAAGTTGAAGTCATTCTATCAAGCTTGGAGTTTATCTTGCTTCCTGAGAGGGCTCCAAGAAATATTCCAAGTAAAGAAATAATCACAGTTGCTGTGGTAAAAAGCAAAATTGTGCGTGGGAGTTTTTCAAGTAAAATGTCTTTTACGTTAGAGGAACCAGAATCGCTTGTAAGAAATGTTGCGTGTCCAAAATCAAGCACCAAGATCTTGTAAACTGAAAATCCAAGTCGTGGTGGCGAGTACCAAGGCTCGTCAAGTCCCAATGCTTTTATTCTCTGATCAATTTGTGTTGTTATAAACGAGTCGAATTCTTCAGGATTTTTGAAACTCTCAACAAGAGCCTTGTTGTCAGTTATCTGTTGCCTTATTTCAAAGGCAACACTTTGTTTTAGTATGTTATCCATGTTAGAGCCAACAAGTGCTATTGTGATCAAAAGCGTAGCCATAAGCACACCAAACATCGTAGTAACTCGAGTCAGAATATATCGCTTAAAGCTCATTTTCTTTCATTTGTGAAATTGAGTTAATAACATTAGGGTGTCGCTTCTTTAATCTCCAAATAACGACTGCTGCTATTGTTATTGCTACCAAAACAATTCCTATAGGCAAATAGTCTGGTGTAAATAACAAGGTTTCAGAACTGTACACAAATCCTGGAATTACTTGGCTTTCATCGCTTATTGCTAAAAAGCTGGTATAAATGATGTCAGGTCGTAAAGCAGATTCTGACACTGCAAATATCTTCAAGTCATTTGCACCAATACTAAAAAGAGATGTCTGTTCTTCTGACAATATGACGTCAGCCTTACCAAGTGTAGATTTTTGTATGCCAGAAGATACTACCTTGCCGTCAGAATTTGTAAAATAATAATAGATTGTTGAGTCCGTATCAACAGAAACTGGTATGGTCAGCTTTTTACCTATAGTAATAGTGGTAGGCACATCAATGCTGTTTATTTTTACAATTGTGACATCTTCAAACTTTTTCCAGTATCCAGCTTCAAATGGATATGTTGAATCGTCAAAAGCTCTCGTTGTTATTGTTCTTGCCTCAGGAGAATAACTCTCAAGATAGAATGGTCCATTACTAATTATTGCATGATGATTTTTTACTATCCATGAGATTGATGAGTCGTATCTGGAATCATGGTATTGTTGGTTGGACTCAAATTGTGCCAGTGCGGCTGGAATAAAGGAAGTTTCTTTGAATTCCTCTAGGTTTGATTTTATTATGTCTGCGTCATTTGGCACAAGTAAGGAAAGCCATCCTATGTTTTTGCCAATTGCGCTTGATCTAGAAAATGCAACCTTTCCATCAATTACAGCTTTTTCCATAGCAGAATATATCTCCCAAGGCATAGCAGCCCAAACTCCTGCAGAGTCTGCAATTTCTGCATCGTCAAAGTGCCAATAATCTTGATAGACCTCTATGGTATCTTTGTCAATAACTCTAACTGCAATTAATGTATTAGCTGCTTGGTTTGCTTTTGGGGAATATTCTGAATCAAATGTCTTGTCGTTTTCTTGTTGTTCTGAGCCCCACTCATACAAAAAGTAAAGTGAGTACAACACATCATTCATGTCCATTGGTTGTTTGTTGTGCCAGTTGCTAAATTTTAGATCAAATGTAACTTTGCTTGTGGCCTGTTTACCATTTCCAACTTGGCTCCACTTTTGTTGCTGTGTGTCCCATCTTATTGCATCTTCTGGAACAACCAACTTTCCGGTAGGCCCTGCAGTATCAACTTTCCATTCGCATCGAATTGGAATACTAACGCCCGTGTAGGGGTGCCTGAAAATTGCAGGATCAGAAACTGTGTCCCATATGACCCTGCTGTATAGGTCAGTCATTCCCCCCACTGGATTCCATGCTCCTTGATAGATCTGCTTTACGCCTATTTTTATTGAATCTGAATTACTTCTTACATTAATTGGAGTAAATCTGCTTGGAACACCTGCTCCAAAATCATTTACTATGCCTTCAATTTTTTCGTTTGAAACATACTGGTCTATTCTACTTGCAAGAAAAATCCTGACTGATTCTTTTACACCTTCTCTTACTGCCTTTTTTAAAAGTTCAGCTCTCTCTTCTGCAGAAGTAAAGTTTCCTAGAAATATATTCATTGAAATAGAATCCATGTAATCGTTTTTGTAATTCCAATATGACGGATTGTTAAATCCAGGCATGTTAGAAAACCACGGAGAGTACATTTGAGCAGAAACAATTGAATCATATTTTACAAATCCACCTCTGCCTGCCCATCCTTCTGTGTACAGGTTCCATTTGAGATCAGAGGGGTTTGAGCCATATACCACAGAAAATGCCTTGTTTAGATCTCCAAACTCTTTTTTGACAGAAAATCCAACTTTTTCCAGTTGTGGTGAAAGAATTTCGCCAATTGATTTTCTAATCTGATCATCGCTTCTGATGAAAATTATAACCTCGATTTGTTCTGAATCATAGTACCATTTGCCGTCTATTTTTTGTGCTCCTGCATCAAGTAAAGAGTTTGAGATCATTTCTTCAGCAAGAGCAGGATTGTATCTAAAGTTAAATGACTCGAGCTCATCTAAAATCAAAAGATAATCAGGATCAAATGTACCATAGGCTGAAATCATTGGCACACCATATCCTCCAAGAAGCTCATTTACAATCAATTCCCTGTCTATGAGATAGTTGAGCGCAAGCCTCACATCTCTTATAGAAAACGGATTGAATTTTTCAGTCTGAGCTGGATTCACAAGAAGGCTGTAAGAGCCTCCTGTAGATTGAAAGATCTTCAAACCTTCGCGCGACTTGGGATTTTCAATCCTGTCAGATGGAATGGTAGAATAATATATGTCCAAATTTCCGTTTTTTACTTCTTCAAGTGCAGTGTTCTCATCCAGATACTGTACAAACTGTACTTTATCCACAAAAGTTCCCTTGTCAGCAAAAGCGAAAACAAAGCCAAAAGCAAAGACAGCTAGTATAGGTACTAGCACTAACTTCATAACTTGTTTTGCTTAAAACTGTATATAAATAACGCAAATTGAATTAAACCTGTTGAATCTTCAAACTCTAGTAAGAGGAATAAATGGAATAATTCCTGGCGGCATGTCAGTCAAGGATTTTGCAGTAGTAACAAAAACCGATGAGGATACAGCAAGGATGATACTTGATAATTTCTTACAAAATGGAGTGGGAAGGTATGAGGATCATCAAATCTTCTTTGATGAAAATGACAGACTAAAGACTTGCCTGCTAGCAATACAGTTTGGTGCTGCGGTTGATGAAGTTTCAAGATCACTTGATTGGAAGGATTTTGAATCTCTTGCTGCAAAGATTCTAAACTCTAATGATTTTGAAATAACTAGAAATTTAGTTCTTACAAAACCACGTATGGAAATTGATGTAGTTGGTGTAAAATCAGGTGTAGCCATATTGATTGATTGTAAACATTGGAAAAGAACAAGTCAGTCAGCCATACAAAAAGCAGTAAAAAAACAGATAGAGAGAACTAAACATTATCTTACAAAAGAAAAAGTTCAAGTGGCAATTCCTGCAATTGTTACCTTATACCAAGAGGAAGTAAGATTTGTAGATAAAGTTCCAATCATACCGATTTTTCAGCTTGGTTCGTTTTGCGAGGGATTTTATGGAAACTTGGACGACCTTAATACGTTAGAACATAGTCAAAAAGAAGAAGATGGTAGTACCTATCAAAAATAGCTGGGTGATTCTCATGGTGCGGTCTAGCGATTTCGAATAATCCTCAAGTAATGTAGTTCCCATCACTTTGACATCTGTTTGATGTTGTAATGCTTCAAAAGAAGCCAAAGAAAGATTCTGTTCAGCCCTTTTTGCCAGATCTAGGTACCAAGATGCGGCCTCATCAGGTGTTGATAAGCTGCCAAAGGTAAAGTATCCGTGCTTATTTCTAGCCTCTCTTGTTTTGTAATGAGTGTCTGAAGTACACATCTCAAGTAAATTATATCCATGTTTTGAAAGATGGTTTACAATTTCTTCTCTGAACCCATTTTGCATATTGTTAGAGTCAGACCATCCAAGGAAAAATTTCTCTTCACCAATTTTCATGCAAAGGATTCCAATTCCACCAGGTCCAAGGTCATCTGCCAAAATTTTTTGATTTTCTAAATTTGCATATCCTATTTCAAATGGAAAAGATTCTTTTGTTATTAATGTATCAAGGTTTGATTTTGCCGCCTTGAAGAGATCATCAGCATCGTTTGGCAAGATTTCTTCTCCCATGGCATTGTGACTGTCTACTATTAAGATTCGTTCAAATCCACGGTTTTTTGCATATTGCTCAAGCTCATTTTTTACAGATAGTGGGACGTCTTCCATGCCATGTGGTGAAAGTGACAAGACCAGAACAGCTGTCTTGTCGAAAAGAAAACCAACGGTTCTTGCCTTGTTCACTTGCACCGTGACTGGCATTGTGCATATTTGACCCTGTTGTATGATTGAACTTTTGGCAAAACTTGCAAGATATTCATCCACCTGTGATTTTGATGGCAGGTTAAGTGAATGATCAGAAATGCTGTGCATTACCATTGCAGACGAATTCAGGTTCTTGTATATCTGATACGGAATGTTACTTCCCCCTATTGGATGAAATGGCCCAGGATGAACATCAGGAAGAACCAGAGTAAATTCGTTATTTTTTGTCTTAAATTTAATTTGAAACGTAGATACTTTAGATAGCTGGGAGCGTTCCTCCATCAAACGTTCCATCTCAGAAGGATCGTTTTTTGTCCATGCTTTGATATAAGCCTGCAATATCTTGTGAGTACTTGGAATTTTTGGTCCACCAGCTCTATCTGTGATAACGCTCCAAACTGTTCCTACTACCAGAAACACAATACCGTACGCAATTGTCTGCAAGTCCGTAAGCATTGGAATCCAGAATTGCCATGGAACAATTGCCAAAAACATTGCAAGTGGCTGAATCAGACAAAGTGCCCAAGCTATCTTGACCTTTGCACCAATTACAGATGTAAAAATTCCAATTCTAAAGCTTGCAAACAAAAACATTCCTTCTGTCAGATATATTGGTAATAGCTCTGGTTTTGAAAATACTGGTACTGATATCAAACCTCCTAATGCAGTAACAAACCAAAGAAGATTTCCAAATCCAGAGATGTGACGAATCTTGGAAAGATCGGTATGTAAGACACGATAATCAATTATTTGTGTAACAAGTAGTACACCGATTGCCAGTGGTAGATGAAAGGAAAGCTTGGCATATGTATCAAAGTAAGCAAATGCCGCAAGTATGACAATTGTAGATGCAGCAAATACAGACACGATTAGTGATAGATAAGGAGATGATGGGGCAAGTAGTGTTAGTGAATACCTCTTGTGAATACGAGATACGTTATTGGGGTTTTCTGTCATGGTAGAAAGAAAATTTTCAGAATCCACGAGATTGCGATTAGGCTACATGGAATAGCTACCACTATCTCTGGCCTTATGCGATATCCCTTTGTCTCATCCTCAAAGAACCTTAAAAGACCAGCACTGGATGCAGGCAACGGCGCAGACTTTTTCTTACTACTCATAGTTGTCTTTGACAGGATCGATTTTTACATAAAAACTTTTGTTATCTTACTTTTTTAGCTTATCTATAATTGTAGCTAATTCACTTATTGATTTTAGGATCTTCTGTTGTTTTTCGTGATCTTTTTCCTGTTCAAGCTCTTTAGCTAGATCTTGTAGTTTTTGTTCAAATTTTGTAAGAGCCAGATTCACATCTGGTTTTTTCTCTTCTGTGATTACTGGAACGTTTTCATCTTTTGCTTCTCTGCCACAATTTACACATAGTGCATGTCCATCCTTTATGACACGTACGCCTTTACAGTAGGGGCAAGGGTCACTTACCAATGTTGCACCCTTTAGAAGCATCTCTACAGCTTTTTTGGTAAGATCCTTTGACATAAACCTATTTTACAAATCTAAGTAAAAAACATAGAGACGGACAAGGCTTAATAGTAGGAAAGCAAACTTTTACTTTGAATGGCGGTAATCTGCAATACATGCGGACTTCCTAATGATTTATGCGCCTGTGGTGAACTTGAAAAAGATTCTACTCAAATTGTTGTTCGTGTAGAGGAAAGACGTTTCAAAAAGAAAGGTACTATGATAGAGGGAATTAATCCCAAGATGAATGACCTTGGGAAAGTTGTTAGAGAGCTAAAAGCCAAGTATGCTTGCGGGGGTACAGTAAAGGATGGCTACATTCTTCTTCAAGGCGACCACAGGGATACAATCAAAGGAACTCTAGTAAAACTCGGATTTTCTGAATCAAGTATAGAAGTACATTAAAGAAGACTTGCTAAAAAGTGACAACTTCTTAAGAATTCTTGCGATTCCGTATTCTGCACTAGTAGCAGTGATTTTTGGAATTATGCTTCTGTCTTTTCCTATTGGCGCATATGTGGTTTTTAATTCTGATGTTGGAAAGGAGATAAATTTTGAATATCCTCTTGATGGATTAAATGTTTTTCTTGGCGGGCTAAGTTTTAAGCTCCCACTCAAGTTTGAGATTGGTGAAGCTTTTGTTGTACTATGGTGCGTTTACATAATTTTGTTTTCCATTTCTATTGTAGGGCCTAATAGGAATTTTAAGAAAGCTCTTACCTCATTGATGACTGAAGGATGGCAAAACATCAAAAAGAATTCTTTTCTTAGTATGATAACATGGTTTTCAATTTTGATTGTGTTTTCTGTAATTATTGATTCTATACAGCAGATATTTGGTGTAAAAACTGAGCCACCAGAATTTCAAAATGCATTAATACAGTTCTTTTATGTTAGTGTATCTCCGCTAATAGAGGAGATAGGTTTTCGTGTGTTGTTAATTGGTCTTCCACTTTATATGATGTTTTCTCACAAAGCTTCATTGAGGTATTTTTTCAAATCTCTTTGGCATCCTTCAAAAAATCTTGAAATCACAAACCAAAAGAAGGCAGTAATTTTGATTGTAATAGTAGGGATATTTTTTGGAGCAGCTCACATAATCTCAGGTTCACCTTGGAGTACCGGTAAGTTTGCCCAAGCAACTGTAGCAGGAGTGACAATAGGTTGGGTTTATTTCAGGTACGGTTTGGCACCGGCAATTTTGATCCACTGGGCAACAAACTATTTCATATTTTCTTATGTTTTATTCATGTCTGACATAAACCAAACCTCAATTGTAAATGAGTTTTCAAATCCATTTCTTAATACAGTCGAAGTTCTGCTTTTGAGCACAGGTGCATTAGCCATAGCTATGGTTGTTCTAAACTACATCAAGTCAAAAAAAGAGTCTACAGCTTTAATGCAAGCTTAAGACCTTTGTACCTGTTTCGGATTGTTACTTCGGTAACACTGGCAGCTTCAGCAACGTCTTTTTGCGTTTTGTTTTCACCGTGTAGTACACATGCTACATAGAGTGCGGCAGCTGCAAACCCCATTGGGTCTTTACCAGCAGAAATTTTTATCTCCTCTGCATCTTTCAAAATTGATAATGCTTTGCGTTTTGTTTTTTCGCTCAGGCTTGCCTTACTTGCTATTCGTGCAACACACTTTACAGGATCAACTACAGGCATTTTTAAATCAAGTTCACGTATTAGTAACCTGTAACACCGGGCAACATCCTTTTTCTTTATGTTACTTGTAGCTGCAATGTCCTTTAAAGTCCTAGGTGTTTCGGTATCTCTACATGCAGCATAAAGTGCAGAAGCAATCAATGCAGAAATTGATCTTCCTCTAACAAGTCCTTTCTCCAATGCCTTTCTGTATAGGTATGCTGACTTTTCTATTACTGCATCACCTACGGTAAGCTTATCTTTTAGTCTACCAAGTTCGCTGAATGCTTGTCTAAAGTTTCTATCTACAGGTTCACGAACTTGACTTCGACTGTCCCATGTTCTTAAACGCTCGATTGTACTTTTCATAGATGCTGAAAGTGGTTTTCCTGTAGCGTCTTTATCTATAGGACCAATTATTGTTGCAAGTCCCATGTCATGCATTGCAAGTGAAGTTGGCACTCCCGTTCTGCTTTTTTCTTCATGCTCTTCTTTTGAAAAGGAACGCCACTCTGGACCTGACTCTTCTAATCTGTCAGTCATAACTAATCCACAGCTACCACAAAATGTCTCTCCAGTATTATTATCAGTAACCAAGTAGCCTTTTCCACATCTTGGGCACCTCCCTGCATGGCTTTGTATGTCTTTAATCAATTTTGTCACACAAAAATTGTTTTTTGATCTCCTTTTGTTTATGCATTAATGTTACAAATCTATTATGTGTTATGCTCAAATCAGAAAAACGAGTTTGGGTTTCTATAACGATTTTTTCAGTGTTTCTGAAACGGAATAATTTGTGTTTTTTAAAATAAAGGGAAGATCTTCAGGCTCATCTATATCAAGCATTATCCTTCTTATCAAAACAAGTGCCGTTGAGGCTGTTTTGCTTTCTGCGGTAGTAAGATGTATCTTATAGCTGTCCTCGTCGTAATGAGTTTCCATAAGATTGACTGGCGCTCTAAATAGTGCGTTTGTTCCATCAAACTTTCTAGATGGAACAACCAAAGCACACCTTGGCATTATGTGAAAATCTAAAAGCGTTTGTATGTCTTCTGGTTGAATAAGTGGGATATCTTGAGGAAAGACTATAGTTGCATCAAAGTCTTCGTCTTGAAAATACCTATCAGCAATGGATACTGCGTTATTTACTCCCGATTCTTTTTCGTCGTAAATTTCTATAGCACAAAACTTTTTTCCAATCTTAAATGCACTTTCATCTTTGCTAACAATTGCAATTTTTTCAATTAGTTTTGATTGTGAAATTGCATGTAAAACATCATTTAGCATCACCTTACATAGATCTTCAGTCTTTTCAGAAGACAAATTTAGTCGTGTTTTGGCTTTGGAAAAGGTCTTTACGGGAACAATTGCTGCCGTTCTAAAGCTAGACATGTACTTGCTTTAGAACAAATCCAGCAAAAGCATCTTCGTCTTTTTTATCTTTCATTTTTATTTTAGTTTCGTATACATGCATATCCAAGTTTTGGATCTTCCTTGTAAGCAGTCTATCAGATGAATCTATTACGATGTGAGAAGCAACATCAGAATACATCTTTGCAAGTCCATATGCAGAGACTTCCATGCCAGCTGCTTCCATGTATTTTGCAGCTGGGCCACTGATTGCTTTGTTTCCAACAAGTGGACTCACTACGATGACTTTCTTTTTTGATTTTGATAGTTCTTTTTTTATTCCCTTAATAGAAAGAATAGGGCCTATGCTTGTAAGTGGATTTCCTGGTGCGATAATAACTAGCTTAGCATCATGAATTGCATTTACAGCTGCTGGGTTTGCACGTGCTTTGTCAGCCCCAAGATATTTTATCCCTTCCACATTGTCCTGCCCTCTATACTTTACCCAGAATTCCTGTATGTGGAGTTCACCCCTGCTAGTCACAATTCTTGTTTCTATCGTGTTGTCAGTGACAGGAATTATTTTGGTATCTATTGCAAACTTTTGGCACATCCAAGTTGTTATGTCACTTAGATTCTTGCCGTTTTTGAGCATGTTTGTTCGCATAAGATGGATGGCCGCATCTCTGTCTCCTATCTTAAACCATGTCTCCTCTCCTAGCATTTCCATCTGGCGCAAAAACCCATAGGTGTCTTTTTTTATTCCCCACCCTTTCTCATTATCAAGCAAGTCAGCAAGGCCGTAAAGAATTGTATCTATATCAGGGCAAACATACAAACCATAGAGCCAGTAGTTATCACCTACATTTACAATTACATTAATGTCACGCGTCTGTGAAGCTACGCCACGGACGAGTTTAATCGAACCTGTTCCACCAGTAAGTATTGTAATCATTTTTTTAGCTCTTAGAAAGACCTGTTTATGTGGACCAATGCACAATAATTACTTTGCCATATAATATTGAATTTAGGAAATTAATCCACTTTCAAATGAGGATAAGATTTATTACTATCGGAAAAAGCAGTTTTTTGGTGCGTAGCAACGATTTATTTTTTGTGGCAGCTTTAATTGGTCTTTTAGTAGTTAGTAATGTTACTCCTATTTGGGCTGCTCAGCTTGATGCTACAATTGGAACAAAAGCGGAATCTGCACAGCCAACTTTTAAATTTTTAAGAACCATTTTTATAGAGTATCCTGAGGGTGGCGAGCTTGCTGATCTTTTGCGTGGAAAAGATGTTGTAATAAATTTTGAGGCTGATTCCACAACGCCTGGGATCTTTGACTTGATATCAAGTATAAATAAGAACCTGTCACAAGACCTGGACAGTACTGTTTTTGTAACTGATTTATCTCTAACTTTCAGAGCCCATTTAGCGGGTAGAGGAGATTCTGCTGCGGTGGATTACAAAATCACTATGACTCCTACCATAACAAATTATGTATTGCGTGAAGCAACTGCTACAACTGCAGCAATAGTAGACTCACACTGGCGAGGAATATCAGTTAATCAACCAGTCATCATAACAAGTACAGAATTTGGTGATGTTGATATCAATACACCAGGCTGGCTATTTGAAAAAGAAACCCCTGAAGTATATTCTAAAATAATTGGAACTGAGGCCAAAGATATTTTGGATGCTTCTTTAATTGATGCAAGAAGAATTCTAGAACAACCACTTTCCAACTGGCATCACTTATTTGACCCATCTGGAACAATTTCTGAATCAAGCAAGTTTGGTTATCAAGGAGAAAAGGTTGTCATAACAAGTTTCACTATGGGAGAAAGCAGTATTCGAGAAGGAATACTAGAAGCAATAGAACATGAAGTTGAATTCACTTTAGATAAACCATATATTATCAGATCAGTAGAATCAGCAGACTCAGCAAACATCCAGATGGATGGATTCGTCACAGAAACAACAATAGAAGGTGTTGAATATTTTGGTTCCAGTCCAGAAGTTCCAGAAGGCGTTACAACTACGTCTACTGGCGGATTCCCAGTTTACATAATATATGGAATGGCTGGTGCTGGTGGTGCTGTCGCAGTTATGATTTTATTTTGGAGCGACAGAAAGTTAAAGAAGAAACAGCAGGGATAAGTTTCATATAATTTAAAAGAATGGTGCGTGCCAGCCGTAACCCTCCTTCTGTTTTTACGAGATTTGGCTATGCGGCCTACCTAAACAAAGTGCAGCACTTGTAGTTTTGTTTGGCCTTGCTCCGTGTGGGTCAGCTCTTTCATTCCTTGCCGGAAACCTCAGGTTTTGCCATCACAGTACGCCGGGTCGGATCGTTTTCTGTTCTGGAGCCAACCATCTCTGGTTATCCATCTCTGGATCACACTTACTGCATGGAGGGAGGAGTTTCCTCTGCCTTAGCAGTAACTCGCGCACCAGCTCGCACCTTAGGTTATAAAAGAGAAATTTCTATTTGAAGATTACCAGTATGTTTTCTTCCTAAAACATACACCATAAACAGAGTTCTAGAAAATTACATTTTTGGTTCAAAATAGTCTTCATCAGAACGAGCTTTTGCCCTTTTTGTTTTAATGAAAAATACTAGTCTTAGTGTGTCAAGATACATTTTGTAGATATACCTGTTTTCTCTAAGTCGTGGGGCGATCATGTTCCAGAAATATCTTGCTTGTATGCTGGACAATCTAGAATTTCGTATGACAAAAACTGTCTGAGTGGATTTTTCAACTATTTCAATAGTCTTTGGACTGAATGCTTGGTCCGATTGGTTTCCTGCTCCGACTATTATTATTTCAGGTTTTTTGTTAAAGTTTTGGAGCAAACTCTGTGTGACGTTATCTGTTTGTGGATAAACTCTTTCAACTGGAATTTTTTTCAAATCCAAATCAAACATCTTTTCATTTATTCTGCTCAAAATATCTCGTTCTTCTTCAGGAGATTCAACGACGCCTCTAACAACTCGTATTGTACTGTTTAATGATCTTGAAAGCGAATTTGCAATTTCCAATCCAAGGTTTGAATGTCTTCCTTTATCGTATGCAACTACTAGTTTTGAAAGTTCGTTGTCAATGTTCTCTTTTATATTAACTCCTATAATGTCGCAGGTTGTAAGTGTAAGCAGCTTTCTGTTACTGCGCAAGTTGGGAAAATCCATTATAAGCAAATTAATTCCTTGCTCTTCTACAGTTGCAAGTATAGCTTCTGTGGTATCATGTGAAAGTCTAACAAGATATCTGTATGGCACTAATTCTGGAAGTGTCTTTTTGAACTCTTCAAATGATTTCGTAGCTGGTTCTGCAAATCCTTGTGCTGAAGAGAGCGGAAGTTGTATTGGAACTGTCACCACACTAAGAAATGAAATTTCGCCCTGTTTATCTTGAGCTATGGCTGAGCCTATTTTTTCAAGCTTTTGAGCAGTTTTTGGATCAAACACTATCATGATGCGGTAGTCTTTTCGTTCTTGTGGACCTTCACTACCTACGAGGGGGGCATAATGCTCAAGTTCTTTTTTGATAGAATATATTTTGTAAACTGAAAAACCAATTATTACCCAAATGATAGCGATGACCCAGCTTAGTGGATTATAGATCAGCAGATATATCGCAAGCCCAATTGTAGAAAAGATACCTATAAGTGGTAGAATCGGAAAAAGTGGTGTCTTAAATCCGTATTCTAGTTTATGACCATATAGTCTCCTTATGGTTATTGCAGCCATGTTGACCTGGGCAAAAAGAAATAGAAACATCACACTAGCAGCTAGCGCAATTTGTTCAAGTGGCAACAGTACTGCTACAATCAGCATGATAAAGCCTGAAACAATTGTTGCCAAATACGGAGTACGATATTTTAGATGAATTGCACTAAAATTACTAGGTAAGTTGTATTGTCTGCCCATTGCAAATGCAACCCTGCTTGAAGAAAATGTTGTGGCGTTCAGCGCAGAAAGTGTTGAGACCATACCACCTGCAAGAACTATCAAAGCTCCAAAGGGCAAAAGGAACTTTGCTCCTTCTACTATTCCAAGCTCTTTATGTTCACCAATAAATTTCCATGACTCTTTTCCAACATCAGCTGGGTTCAAGCCACCTATGAAAACGAATGTGAAAATAATGTAGAGAGTTACAACAACACCCAACGAAATAAAAATTGCTCGTGGAATATTCTTTTTTGGATTTTTTACTTCCTCTCCAGTTTGTACAATTATTTCATAGCCTTCAAAAGCTATAAACGTCAACCCCATGGCTATTATTAGTCCAACGCTGCCGTTAGGGAAAAAGTTATCAAAGTTTGAAGACCAGTTAGGATTAGTAAAAGTCATTGCAAACAAACCTGCTACAATCAGAACAAATATGATAGCAAGTTGTGAGAATGTAATCACGTTTCCTATTTTACCTGTGTCGGAAACTCCCTTGACATTTATGTAGGTAAAAAGTACTATTACAAGAACTGCAATTATCTTTTCAAGTGGGACGCCAACATATTCGCTTGGTACTCCAACTAGAGTTAGCAAGTGGCCAAAAAAAGCACCAAAGGCCACTGCATAAAGACTTCCTGCTATCATATGGCCAAACCACGACATCCAACCGCTGATAAACGCATTTGGTCTTGGGAGACCTTCTCTTATCCACTTGTAACCCCCACCAGCCTCTGGCAGTGCAGACCCAAGTTCAGCATAGGTCAGAGCAGTAAACATTGTAATTATTCCATTAATAAGAAATGCAATCATTAGTGCTGGTCCTGCCTCATCCATGGCTGGCCCTACAAGGACAAAGATAGCACCGCCTATCATTGCTGCAATACCTACCATTGTTATGTCAAGCAGCGAAAGGCTTCGTACAAGCCCCGAAGACGACTTTTCAGTAGACATTATTACCTATCCGTGTGGAAAAAATGGTCGAATAAATCTCTACTCGTTGATTGAGATCTATGAATAAAGGAATTTCTATTGACTTGTTAGAGACAAACCGTATTCTTTTGTTATTGAGTTTATCTCTTCTTCAGAATTTGCCTTTGAATAGTCTTCAAGAAGGTTTCTATTAAGATCATAAAATGTATGGCCCCACTTGAATTTATCAAGTAATTCATCTGTAAGATCCTCAAATCCCAAAATAAAAGCTGCGCCTGCTATTGCTTCAACTGTAGTAAGCTTGTTGAGTTTGGAATAATTTACTGGGTTTCCTGCTAAAAGTGGTGGAAGTTTTCGTGCAATGCCAGCAAATTTTTTTTTGAATGTTTTTTCTGCAAGCTCCCACGAACAATCAATTCCAGTTATTGAATCTGCAAGCAATTTGTCGTCTCTGAGAATGGTTCTTTTTGCAAATGGATCAAGAAGTATTGTGTTTGGTGAGGTAGTTCTTACACTTGTTGCAAGTTTGAATTTGACAAGCTTTGCAGCAGTACACTTTTTTGGATCATCTTGCTTAAACATCAGTACCTGCACATGCAATGTACTTACAATTACTCTGTAGGCGTATATGAAATCTTGTAATAGAATCTAGAAATTTGGTTATCTTTTATGATTTCTACCTTCCATTTTCCGTCAGGAATTACGTCGCCTGAATCTTCTGGCAAAATTGTAAATTTCTCTAATGTGGTACCTGGACCACTATATCTGACCTTCAAGTTTGTGCCATCTATTTCTACTATCTGATATAATGAAGTGGTTCCACGAGTAGATTTTGTAATTTTGCACTTGGAATCTTGACCAATAAGGCAAGTCCCATCTCCTGTAGTTACTTTAATGTTGACGTCAGGTTCATCACCAGGCGTCACACGAAGCAATCCATCAAAGATTCTTGGGCTCAAGGTTTTATTATCAATAGTTTTTTCTCCAATAGTTATGGGGATTGAAGATTTTGTTATCCTATTTACATTGTCTACAATTTTTTTAGGTGCCTGGGTTGGCGCAGTTGGAATCCCTGATTCTTCTACCTCTTCTGGAGGTAACTCACTAACTACCTCAAACGAGTCACTAACTGTATAAAAGTCAGTATCAGCTCTAACTGTGTAGCTTCCAAGTATTGCAGTTTCAGGGATTTTATAATCATAATTAAAAGATCCGCTTGGATCAAATCGCACTGTAACTGGCGTTGGTACAGTTTTGCTATTATCTGATACTGTAATGTCTACATCATATACAGAAATTATCTTGTTTGTCTTTCCAGTTATCTTGACAGTCTCGCCTGGAAGATACTTGCCTTTATCAGTTTCTACAAGCAAAACAAGCGGTGCATCTACACCTGTAATGAATTTGTCATCTACTTTGAAGACTGTTTGTGACTTTGCATCATAATATTTTGCAATTACCTTGTATTCGCCAGTTTTATAGACTACAGGAACTAATTTGAATGAAGTTTGGAATTTTCCTCCTGCGCTCAGATCTGCCAAGGCTTTGGCAATTTCTTTGTTAGCTTCATTTTTTATTATAATTTCAGGCCTTACATTTACACCCACTCCTTGAGATTCAGTTCCCCAATCTTTCCTTATTGCATTACCAAATACGGTGATTGTTTCACCTGTGCTATATACTGCCTTGTCTGTTTCTACTACAAGAGGCAAAGGTGTGGTTTCTGATGCTGGATCTTTTGAAACCTTAAAGAATACATTGGTCTCGTCAGAATCGGAACGAACCGTCATCTTATAAATTCCAAAAATCTTTGTGTAATTAGGAATAACCCAGCTCGATGAAAAGAGCCCATTGTTTATTAGTACTGAGGTGCTGGTTTTCTTTCCGTCTGGATCTGTCAAAATTACTTCATATGATGACTGTGCTGTGAAGGTGGAAACTTTGCCTGTAAGTTTTACCTCTTCTCCAATTCCGTATACTTCCTTGTCTGTGATTGCAATTATCTTCACGCCAACACCCAGCTCAAGTATATCTTCTACCGAAAATGATGTTGAAGCTGCAAGATCTCCATAGGTTGCCTTGAGAATATATGTTCCCTTTGCAAAGATATTTCTGTATACGCCGCTTTTTATCTCAAAGTTTCCTGAGCTGTCTGGAATTCCAGTGAAGGAATAAACTGCGTCTTGGCTTTTACTAGCTGATGCGCGTGGGTCGCCTTTTGATATTATTTGTCCTCCATCCGCTTTTGTTATTGAAATCTTTACAGTCTGTCTTCCATAGTCTTTTGATTCTGCTACCTTGCCTGAAACAACTAATGGGTCACCTATATTATAGAAAAGCTTGTCAGTCGAAATAGAAAGTGGACTTGATTCTACTGCCACAAACTCAGCTGGGTTTTCTACTACTTTGAAAAAAGTTTGGGCCGTCCCTACATTTTCTGAAACTATTACTTTATAGTCTCCATATCGATCTGTCTTGTTTGGAATTTTTAGTTCGTACTTGAATGTGCCATCACCTGCAGGCCTGACAACGTCCTTGATCTTTACTGTGTCTGTCACGTCCTGCTTTGCAAAGGCTTGTATTATCTCAATATTAAAAGCTGATATCCAGACTTTGTTGCTGCGACCTGTAATAATTACTGTGTCTCCAAGTCCATATACAGCCTTGTCTGTTGTTAGTGAGATAGGCGTGTCCTCTTTTATTTCTGGCACTAGTGCGTATGAGGTTTGGGTAGTTTCTGTATCGTAGGTTGCAGTGACAGTGTATTTTCCAAATATTGGATTTACTGTAGTAATGAAAATTTTAACTGAAAACTGACCTTTTGTGTTAGGATATAGTGTTCCGTCGTAGACCTGCTTTTTGTTCGGATCAAATACCTTAAACTTCATTCCAGTGAATGTGAATATTTTTGACGTGTTTGCACTAATGGTTGCCTGTTCACCAGGAAGATACATCGATTTGTCTGTACTAATTGAGATAATAGATGACGTCACTTTTTCTGGCAGAGCAAGTGCTTGCGCGCCTACAGCAAACTGTGTACCAGAGGTCGCATCGCCATATTTTACAGATATTTTGTAATTACCTTCTAGAACATTTAATGCCTTGTCAGTTTTCATTTCTGTTTTAAATGACAGCGTGGTATCAGGGTAAAGAGTAACAGTTTTTGAAAAACCCGATGGGCCTGAAATGACTAGAGTGATTTTTTCTGGGGTGTATAGTTGATTTGGCACACCAACTTCCTTTGAAACTTTACCAGTTATCTTTACTACTTCGCCAAAAAGATAGCTTGTCTTATCAGTTGAAACCATAATGGATAGAGCTGCGGCTGAAATCAAAGGAGAAGTTTTTCCATTTGATGAACCTGCGTTTGATGGTTTGAATGTCCAATCGGTACCAGAATCTGTGTCTAGTCCATCTGCAGTTCTTTGCCAAGAATTAAAGTTGTTTTCAAGATCTCTAAGTGGTGGAGTTTGATCAACTAGTGTTCCATTTTTGTTTTTTATCTGAACTGTTGCAGAAATATCAGAAAACCACAAAGGACCGTATGTATAAGTCAAAAATCCTCCGCTTTGAATTTTTGTACCCTCTGATATTTTGTAAAGTTTTAGGCCAGTGGTAGCTCCAACTATCCATCCTCCAACATCTATTGTCTTATTTGTTGGGTTATACAGCTCCACCCATTCTACAAGTGACGTAGTGTCATCTCCTGGAGGGTTGTTTTCAATTTCGTTTATAACAACATGATCAGTAGGAGGACCTGATTGACCTAGTGCTGGATAGAGATTTCCAAATAGCAAGATCATGGCCAAAAATCCGAACATTAGATGTGACTTCAATTCTCTTACCCGTACTATCATTTTATCGTGAATAATGCAATTTTAGGTAGTAATTGTGGAAAAGTTGAGCTAGTTGTGAATGCCCAATATGCACTAGCACACATGAAGAAAAATGCCACTTTATTCATTATAAGTGGTGCGTAGAATTTGTTCTATTGTTGCAGTTAATTCATTCCTAACAATGTTATTAGGTATGACCTGGTTTGTCGCAGTTAGGACATTTATCTTTAACAATTTTTTCTCCACAGACAGCACAGATTCCCCCCTCGATTGCTTTTTGAATCATTCTTTTCTTTCTTCCTACAAAAACTTTAATTCCAAAATATATAGCAACTGCAATGCCAACTGCATATGCTGATGCAACAAAAGGCATCATTCCTACCATTAAAAATAAAACTCCGACGATAAGAATTATTTCTCGTTTTTCAAAAGGCAATTATTTCACAAGATCAAAGTTTTAATAAAAATCTATGCCAGTACTCAGAGTCACTGAATTTGCATTCATTTTGAATCATGTCTCTAACTCCTCTTCATCGCCTGGCCTTATTTGATTGGCAAGGGCAAGATAAGAACTATCTGAAAGGATATAATGCAACCATACCATATAATATCAGTGTCAAAAATTGACATAGACAAGAAAAAGAGGTTTGGTACCCATCTTATTTTGACTTGTGTACTTTTTTTGTTTACATATACTGGTATAAGATACGAGTCTTCGCAGATAGCTATCATTTTAGTAGAATCTGTGCTTGTTACACTTTCTTTTTGGTTTATTTTATCCATGAAAAAAGAAGGCTTTGGTCCTCTGGTGACTTCAATTTTTGGCTGCTCGATTTTCATTCTTGTGGTCTTGATTCCAACGAGCATCCCAACCACTGCTGATACACTTGATCCCATGTCATTTACAACAGAATCTATTGAAGATAGAATTGCTCACATGCAAGAAAAGCGCGAGGTAATGAAAGAGTACAGTCTATATCTTGGCCTTGGCAATCTTGCAATATCGCTTGCACTTGCATACAGGCCAAGCCTTCTTTATGTTAAAAACCGGGCACCAGATGAGTTGCCTTATCCTATATGGGATGATACCAAGCAGACCGTAACTCGTTTTAGTCCAAGCTTGATTCCAGTGCGCTCACTTTTGAATGAAAAGGAAAGGTGGTTTATCTTCAAGTACAAATTCATTTTGGTCTCAATTGAAAACAAAATCTATCTAGTACGACCAGATGACATGGTACCTGAAACTGCCATACTTTTAAGGTCCAAGTCTGGCCAGTCACCTCTTGGGATGTAGTCATAATTTTTACTCTTTTTACTTGCTTTCCATTGGTCTTTATCCTTTAGTAGAATTTTGACAGGCTTTATTCAAATGGGAAAGCGCAACTTTACAATAGACCTTGGAAATGAGAAAATCGAGGTCGAAGGCCACCAGCACAAAAATGTGGCCATAAAATATTTGATGAAAAGACGTAGGTCACTTATTATGACTCGTGACAAGGAAAAAGTTGAACGGTTGTATGAGGATGTGCCGAAGGTAATTTCCATAGTAGGTGGTCACTTGACTAAAACCTACAAGGTAAACTGGGAAAGAGAGGGTACTACCGAGTTTGAAGGCTCCAGATTTGTCTTTACACTAACTGAATTATCAGAA
>Ga0209002_10001317_pt1 | contig 20044 bp, 29 predicted proteins | sample Rifsed16ft2_FD_184010 | JGI IMG/M metagenome (GOLD analysis project Ga0209002, IMG submission 184010) | Soil microbial communities from Rifle, Colorado, USA - sediment 16ft 2 (version 2) | ecosystem: Environmental > Terrestrial > Deep subsurface > Rock core/Sediment | place: Rifle, Colorado... | reverse complement strand
CGTTCGTGAATCATGCGCGCCAGGGCGGGGCTAGCCTGCCGGCATTCCGCCGCGCGCGGCGACCCACTCGCGCAGCGCCTCGCGCGTCGACGGGAACGCGAGCCGGTCCCAGGGGATCCGCGCCGGCGCGACCCACTCGAGGGCGTCGTTCTCCGCGCAGGGCGTGAGCGTGCCGCCGCGCACGCGCGCCGTGTACACGATGATCACGGGCGCGCCGGGGTACGTGTACACGTTGTGCAGGCCCGTGAGGACCACCTCGAGCCCCGTCTCCTCGAGCGTCTCGCGCACCGCCGCGTCCGTCACGGTCTCGCCGAAGTCCACGAACCCGCCGGGAAACGTCCAGAGCCCGCGCCCCGGGTTGATCGAGCGCCGCGTGAGCAGCACCGTACCGTCCCGCTCCGGGAGCGTCGCGGCGACGACCTTCGGATTCAGGTAGAAGACGAAACGGCAGCGCGTGCACACCTGCTGCTCGCGCTGGTCGGGTGGCACCGCCTCCGCCGCGAGCGCCGCGCCGCACAGCGGGCAGAAGCGGATCGTGGACGGCGCCAGGACCCGGTGCGGGTGCTCGTCGCTCACGCTCCGAGTGTAACGCAGCCGGGCGCCTGTAACGCAGCCGGGCGCCTTGACACGTCCCGCGCCGCGGTGTACAAGGCGGACTACGCACCGTCGTCGCAGGCCGCGTCCACAACCCAGGAGGTCGCCCATGCAGCGTCGTATTCCCGTCGTCGCCGTCGCGGTCCTCACCCTGCTCGCCGCCCTGCCGGTCGCGACCGCCCAGGCCCAGCTCAAGGGCGAGTACAAGATCGGCGTCCTCGAGCCGCTCACCGGCCCGCTCTCCTCCGAGGGCAAGCGCCACCTCGCCGGGTACGAGATCATGCGCGACCTCATCAACGCCCGCGGGGGCGTCATGGGGAAGAAGCTCACCTTCGCGATCGCCGACATCCCGAACCCGACCGCCGCCGCCAGCGAGGCGAACCGTCTGATCGCCCGCGAGGGCGTCAAGATCCTCACGGGGAGCTTCTCGTCCACCCTCTGCGGCGCCGCGAGCGAGGCGGCCGCGCGCCACAACGTCATCTACTGGGAGTCGTCCTGCGTCGACCCGCGCTTCACGCGGCGTGGCCTCAAGACCACGTTCCGCACGGAGATCGACGGGATCGGCTTCGGCTGGTACCAGGTCGAGTTCGCGGTGAAGTACGTCGCGCCGCGGCTGGGCAAGAAGCCGAGCGAGCTGCGCGTGGTCTTCCTCTCGGAGGACTCCTCCTACGGCCAGGGCGCCACGGAGGCGGCGCGCGCGCGCGCGAAGAAGGAATTCGGCATGCAGGAGCTCGCCGCCGAGTACTACAACTTCCAGACGATCAACGACTTCACGCCCATCCTGATCAAGTTCAAGCAGCTCAACCCCGACATCCTGTTCGGCATCTCGCGGAACAACGACGCGATCCTCCTCTGGAAGCAGGCGAAGGAGCAGAGCTTCGTGCCGAAGGCGGTGATCACGGCGGGGGCCACGGGCTTCGGCTCGCCGGACTTCGGCAAGGCGCTCGGCAACGACGGCAACGGCCCGTTCGCGCTGCTCGAGCCCGGCCCCGGCTTCAAGGTGGACGGGCTCCGGCCCGAGGGGCGGGAGATCGAGGCGGCCTTCCGCGCGGCCGTGCAGAAGGCCACGGGCTCCTATCCGCTCGGCGGCCATCAGCTCGCCGCGGGCGGCCTCTGGCTCCTGAAGCTCGTGCTGGACAAGGCGGGCACCGACGAGCTCGGCGCCTTCCGCAAGGCGGTGTTCGCGCTCGACATGCCCGTGGGCTCGCTGGTCAACGGCTGGGGCGCCAAGTTCGACGAGACCGGCCAGAACTCGAACGACCGCGTCCAGCACTACATGCTCCAGTGGCAGAACGGGGAGCTGGTGACGGTGTGGCCGGAGCAGTTCACGACCAACCGCACCAAGTGGCTGCCGCTCCCGGCCTGGGACCAGCGGAAGTAGCGCGACCGCGACCTCGATGAGCGATCGCTCCCGGCGCCCCGGGCCGCCCCCGGGGCGCCGCGCACGCGCCGGGCGCTGACATGGCCGCGCTCCCCCAGCTCGTCGTCTCGACGCTGCTCCTGGGCGGCATCTACGCGCTGATCGCCGTCGGCCTCACGCTCATCTTCGGCATCATGCGCGTCGTGAACTTCGCGCACGGCGAGTTCCTGATGCTCGGGATGTACCTCGCCTTCTGGGCGTTCGCGCTCTGGCACCTCGACCCCTACGTGGTGCTGGTGATCGCGCTGCCGGTCTTCTTCGCGGTCGGGCTCCTCTCCTACTGGCTCGTCATGCAGGGGGTCATCAAGGCCTCGCACAACGTGCAGATCTTCACGACGGTGGGCCTCTCGATCGCGCTCCAGAACGCGGCGCTCGTCCTCTGGACGGGGGACTATCGCTTCGTCCGGCCCTGGCACGCCTCCGAGGTCGTGCGCCTGGGCGGCGCCGCGCTGAACCTCTCGCAGATCGTCGCCTTCGCGGTGGCCGTCGCGTTCACGGGCGGGCTCATGGCCTTCATGAAGTTCACCCAGGCCGGGCGGGTCATGCGCGCGACGGCCGAGGACCGCGAGGCGGCGACCCTCATGGGGATCGACACCGAGCGCGTCTACCGCCTGGCGTGGACGATCGGGATCGTCTGCGTGGGGGTGGCGGGCGTCCTCCTCTCGCCGGTCTACACCGTGTACCCGCAGGCCGGGCTCCAGTTCGTGCTGCTCGCCTACGTCGTCGTCGTGCTGGGGGGGCTCGGCGACATGCGCGGCGCGCTCTTCGGGAGCCTCATCGTCGCCGCCGTCGAGACCGTGGGCGCGTACACGCTCGGCATCGCCTGGAAGGAAGTGCTCTACTTCGTCCTGTTCATCCTCGTGCTCGTCTTCCGCCCGGCCGGCCTGTTCGGCCAGCGGGGGGCGGAGACGCTGGGGATGTGATGCGGCGGCACGCGGGCGCGATCGTCCTCTTCGGCCTCGCGGCCGTGGCGCCGCTCGCCACCCGCGACGCCTACTTCCTCGACACGATCGTGCTGATCCTCATGTGGGGCGCGATCTCGTCCGCCTGGAACGTCGCGGGCGGCTACGCCGGGCAGGTCTCGCTCGGGCACGCCGCCTTCTTCGGCATCGGCGCCTATTCCGCCGCCGTGCTGACGGTGCACTGGAGCCTCTCCCCCTGGATCGGGCTCGGCCTCGGCATGGCGCTCTCCGTCGTGGCCGGCCTGGTCATCGGCTACCTCAGCAACCGCCTGCGCGGCCCCTACTTCGTGCTCGCCACGATCGCCTTCGCCCAGGTGCTCCTCATCGCGGCGAGCCGCTGGCGCGAGATGACGATGGGCTCCGAGGGCATCCCGGTCCCGTTCAAGCAGGGCTTCTGGACCCTCGGCCTCGCCAGCAAGGTCTCCTGGCTCTACCTGACGCTCGCCTTCGCGCTGGTGCTCTACCTGGTGCAGGTCTACCTCGAGGTCTCGCGCATGGGCTACCAGCTCGCCGGCGTGCGCGAGGACGAGGACGCGGCCCAGGCCCTCGGCATCCCGGGCCGCCGGCTGAAGGTGATCGCGATCGCGATGAGCGCCGCGCTCACCTCCGCGGGCGGGACCTTCTGGGCGCAGTACGTCGGCTTCGTCGACCCGTTCTACGTCTTCTCGATCGACCTCTCCGTCCTCTTCGCCCTCAACGCGATCATCGGCGGCGCCGGCACCGCGCTCGGCCCCTTCCTCGGCTCGATCCTGATCACCTCGCTCGAGCACTACCTGCGCGCCACGCTCTCGGACATCGCCCCGGGCCTGATCGGCGTCCACCTGATCATCTACGGCTGCCTCCTCATCGTCATGGTCCGCTTCGTGCCCCAGGGGCTCATCGGGGCCCTCGGCGCCCTCTTCATCCGGCGCGCGCGCACCGCCCGGGGGGAGCGCCTTGCTCGCACTTGAGTCGGTGACGAAGCGCTTCGGCGGGCTCACCGCCGTGGGCGGGGTCTCGCTCGACGTGGACGAGGGGGACCTGCTCGGCATCATCGGCCCGAACGGCGCGGGCAAGACGACGCTCTTCAACGTGATCGCGGGCTACTACCGGCCCGAGAGCGGCCGCGTCGTCTTCGAGGGCCGCGACCTCACCGGCCATCCGCCCCACGAGATCTGCCGGCTCGGGCTCACGCGCACCTTCCAGATCGTCAAGCCCTTCGGCAACCTCTCCGTGCGCGACAACGTGATGATCGGCGCGCTGACCCGGGTGCGCTCCGTCGCCGCCGCGCGCGCCGAGGCCGACCGCGGCGTCGAGCGCTGCGGGCTCGGCGACTACGCGGACGTCGTCGCAAAGTCGCTCCCCATCGGCCTGCGCAAGCGCCTGGAGCTCGCCCGCGCGCTCGCCACGCGGCCGCGGCTGCTGCTCCTCGACGAGGTCATGGCCGGCCTGAACCCCGCGGAGCTCGCGGCGATGGTCGAGCTGATCCGGCGCGTCCACGCCGAGGGCGTCACCCTCGTCGTCATCGAGCACATCATGGCGGCGATCATGCGCCTGACGCGCCGGATCGTCGTGCTCCACCACGGCGAGAAGATCGCGGAAGGCGTCCCCGCCCAGATCGCCCGCGACCCGAAGGTGGTCGACGCCTACCTGGGCGAGGAGTTCACCCTTGAGTGAGCACGCGGCGCTGCTGCGGCTCGAGGGCGTCAACGCCTTCTACGGCGACCTCCAGGCCCTCCACGACGTGGCCTTCGAGGTCTACGAGCGGGAGATCGCCGCCGTCGTGGGCGCCAACGCCGCCGGCAAGACGACGACCCTCCGCGTGATCTCGGGGACGCTGCCGCCCCGCGCGGGGCGCGTCACCTTCCAGGACCGCGACCTCACGGAGGTCCCCGCCCACCGCCGCGTGGACCTCGGGATCGTGCAGGTCCCCGAGGGCCGGCGCCTCTTCGCGTTCATGACGGTGCTGGAGAACCTGCTCCTGGGCGCCCACACGCCGGCCGCGCGCGCGGCGCGCGAGCGCACGCTCGAGGAGGTCTACGCGCTCTTTCCCGTCCTCGCCGACCGCAAGGTCCAGCTCGCGGGCTCGCTCTCCGGCGGCGAGCAGCAGATGCTCGCGATCGGCCGGGCGCTGATGGCGCGCCCCCGGCTCTTGATGCTCGACGAGCCGACCCTCGGCCTCGCCCCGGTGTTCGTGAAACGGATCTTCGAGATCGTCCGGACCATCAACGAGAGCGGGGTGACCGTGCTCCTGGTCGAGCAGAACGTCCGCCAGGCCCTCGCCCTCGCCCACCGCGCCTGCGTGCTCGAGAACGGCCGGCTGACCCTCGCCGGCCCCGCCCAGGCGGTGCTCGCCGACGACCGCCTCAGGCGCGCCTACCTGGGGATGTAGTCGCGCGGCTGCCCGGCGTCGTCTCCGCCGGGCCGCGCCAGCGCTCCGCGTACCGCTGGACATCCTGCCGCAGCGTGTGGAGCAGCAGCAGCCAGGCGATGAAGACGAGCGTTCGCCACCGCCCGCGCGCGATGAAACGGCGGGCCGAGGTCCGCAACGGGCGACGGATGAGCACGGTCCGTCCCGCGCGCTTGAGCCGTTGGCTGAGGTCGAGGTCCTCCAGGACCGCCCAGTCCCGGAACCGGCCGAGCCGGTGAAACACGTCGGCGCGGACGAAGAGACCTTGATCGCCGTAATAATTCCGCGTGAGCCGGTAGCGGACGCGGTTCAGCACGGTGATGGCGCGCAGGCTCCAGCCCGGCTCGTCGAAGAGCTGCTCGAAGGCCCCGCCGACGACGGACCGGTCGGCGAGCGCCGCCTCGATGAGGCGCAGGGCGCCGGCGGGCGGCAGCGAGTCGGCGTGGAGGAAGAAGAGGATCGCGCCGGTCGCGGCGGCGGCGCCGGTATTCTGGAGCGCGGCGCGCGTGGACCGGGGCGGCCAGAGCAGGCGCGCCCGGCCGGCCACGGCGCGCCTCGTGCCGTCCGGGTCGCCGCTGGCGGCGACGATGACCTCGGCGTCGGCGCAGACGCCGGTCGCCTGCAGGTGGTCCAGCGTCCTCTGGAGCGCGGGCGCGTCGTTCCGCGAGGGAATGACCACGGACACCCGCGGCCTCACGTGAGCAGCCGTTCCGGCGCGGGGCGCGGTCAGAAGGTAAAGCGGATCCGCGCGACCGCCTTGTAGACGTCCTTGGCGTCGTTGACGACGCCCGCCGCCTGGTTCGCGGCGCTCCCGGCCTGGTCGAAGGCCGAGCCGGCAAAGAGGTACGCCCACACGAGGTCGAGCTGCGTGTTCGGCGCGAACCGCCAGGTCATCCCGAGGTCCAGCTCGGTGCCGAGGTAGCGGTTCTCGCCCCGGGTGTTCTTGCCGAAGTCCGGCGTGATGCCGGTCGTTCCCACGATGCCGTTCTCGTCGACGTCCTTGTCGGTCCAGCTCGCGTTGACGATGCCGTAGAAGTTGAGCGCTGGCGTCAGCGCGTAGTCGGCCTTCACGGCCCACACGATGCGCCCGTACTTGTCGTAGCTCGGGTTCTGCCAGAGCACGCAGCCACGGCAGCCGGCGAGGAGGGCGTTGTTGTAGCCGACCGATGCGGTCTGGATCTCGGTCCAGCCCGTCATGTAGGCGAAGCCCGTGTGGAGCGACTGGTAGTAGGCGACGTCCGAGCCGTTCTCGACGCGCTGCTGCGCCTCCTGGCCCGGCGTGTACATGAACCGGGTCGAGAGGTCGAGCGGCCCGAGCCGGTAGCCCGCGATCCCGTCGAAGATCCACGAGCGGACGTCCACGCTGTTCTTGACCTGACCGTTCCGCAGGACCGGCGCGATCCCCTGCTCTCCGAGCTGCCAGAAGAGCGAGGGCTCGAGGCGGAACGCGCCGACGTTCCACTTCGCCTCGGCCCCGAACGTGTGGCGCCGCGTGGTGTGGCTGCCGGCCCGGCCCGGCGTGGCCGTGGGGTCGAAGCCGCCCTTGGGCTCGATGCCGGAATTCAGGCTGCCGCTGTTGCCGCCGTCGTAGTCCGCGTAGGCGTACGTCGGCTTGATCGTCAGGCCCTTCAGGGGCGTCACCGCGACGCTCGCGAGCACCGCCCAGGACTCCGCCTGCCGCGAGGTCGGCGAGATCGTGCGGAACAGCGCCTCGCGGATCTGCACGTACGACAGGGTGCTCTTGATGTTCGGTGCCCACGCGGTCTCGACCGTCACGCCCGGGAAATCGCCGCTGAACACCAGGCCCCACTTGTCGCTGTGACCTTGCGCCGGCTGGGCGCCCGCCCGGATGGTGGACGGCACCGGGATGAACGGCATGATCGAGCCCGGCCCCGTCAGCGGCGTCTCGACGTAGAGCCACTTGGTCTCGGTGAACCCCGCGACGTCGGTGTCGAGGTCCAGGGAGGCCGACGTGCCCGGCGCGGCCGGCGTCGTGTTGCCCACACCGGCGCCGTTCGTGAAGTCGAGCTCGAGGGCCCACTCCATCTTGGACTTGCCGACCTCGCCGATGAAGAAGAGCCGGCCGCGCTCGCGCGTGTACCCGAGCGTGTCCCGGGCGTTGGTGATGTCGGCGTCCGACCAGTTCTTGCTGAGCGAGGCCTCGAAGTCGAAGAACCCCTCGATCGTGACCTTCGGGGCCGGCGCCTGCGCCCGCGCGGGCGACGCCAGGGCGGCGAGGGCGGTGAGCAACGCAACGCACAGGGCGAGACGCCTCGTCATCGGTTCCTCCGCGGCGGACCTGTTCGAGGCCCGCCACTCATGGGCTGCCGTGAGAACCCGCCGGACGGCGATCGTATTCCCCGCGCCCGAGGACCTCGTGCAGCACGGCCCGCCCGTCGGGACCGGACCATGGACGCGGGCCGACGGCGACGCCGAGCACCCGGCCGTCCCGGCCCACGAGGAAGGTCGTGGGGGTGCCGCGGATGCCATACGCCCGGGCGACGTCACCGTCGTCGTCGAGGAGCACCGTGGCGCCGTATCCACGCTGGTCGGCCGCCCGCCGGACGACGTCCCGGTCCTCGCCCAGGTTGACGAGGAGGAGGGTCAGGCCCTGATCGCTCAGCTCGCCGGCGGTCCGGATGATCGAGGGCAACTCCCTCGTGCAGTACGGTCACCACGTCGCCCAGAAGTACAGGATGACGGCCCGGCCCCGAAGCTCGGCGAGGCTCACGCGCCGGCCGCGGAGGTCTTCGAGCACGAACGGCGGCGCCTGGGTCGGTGTCTTCGGCCGACTGAGCTGCATCGCGCGCCAGGCGTCGTGGCGAGCCAGGACGGCAGGCGCGAGCGCCGGGAGGAAGAGGCCCAGAGCCGCTGCGGCGACCGACACAGCCACGCACGAGCCCCTGGAGCGCCTCCAGCTCATCCCATGAAGGAACCCGCGAGCGCTCGCCGCTATTCCCGCGACGCGCCGCGGCCGATCAGCACTCGGTGATCCACTCCGCGTCGGCTCCGGGCCCCTGACGGCATCCCCGATGAGTCGGGAGTGAGACCGGCGCGTGCTCGGGTTTCGTGGGACGGGCCAGCGCGACGGGCCAGGCACACGTCACAGCCACCGCCCCCGCTGGCGACGCGAGGTCGTAGACGTTCCCGGCCCTCACGTTCCCCGCCTCGGTCTGGGACTGGCGTTGCCAGGAGCCCGGCACGAGAGCCAGAACGAGAAGGAAACCTGCGCCGACCCACCACCGACGCCGCGTCGTCACGAGCCACATTCGGCTCACCCTCTCGACGACTGAACCCGGCTGGTCCGTCGGCGTATTCCCCGGGCGGCGTCTTCCCCGCGCGCGGGCCCGACGGAGGCGGGGAATATCGCCGACGGGTCGGCCGGTTTCCTCACCGGCGAAGTACGCGCCGACGGGAGGATGCCGCATGGTTCCGAGGCTCCTGATCGCCCTGGCCGTCGCCGGTGTCCTCACGGCGTGTGCGGACGCCGCACAGCCGGTCCCGGGGCAGGACCCGGTGGCGACCGCGACGGCGAAGCGGTACAGGACGTGGCGGAAGGTGAACGACGCGCCGGTGCTGAGCGCGACGCATGGCAACCGGCACGTGTTCACCTTCGTGAACCGGAAGGCCGAGGTCGCGGCGCTGAGCGGCCGGTTCCCCTTCCCCGTCGGCGCCATCCTCGCGAAGGAGTCCTTCGAGGACCAGGCCGGCAGGCCCGGAGCGAAGGGGCCCTTGTTCGTCATGGAGAAGCGCGCGAAGGGCTACGACGCCGCTCACGGCGACTGGCACTACGCGGTCGTGGCGCCGGACGGCACCGCGGCGCTGGCCGGCAACGGCAAGGATGGCAGTCCGACGGCGTTCTGCGCGGCCTGCCACAGCATGGCGAAGATCAACGACTACGTCTTCGGCAACGGGACCCGCATGAAGGTCAAGGCGACGCCGCTGAGCCCGAAGTAGACGGGCGTCATCGAACCCGATCGCACCGCGCTGTCCGGCGGCGGGCACGGAGGCGCAGGGCCGCCAGCGCCACGAACCCCACCAGCAGCGGGAGCAGCACGACGTCGAGGCGACCCGTCCACGCGCCGAGGCCGATCGCTCCGAGCAGGAGGAGCGCCACCGGCGTCACACATGCCAGGCACGTCAGCAGGGCCCCGACGACGCCGAGCGCGAGCCATCGATCGCGCCACATGTCACCCTCCTACAGCGCTTCCGCCGCGAAGGCGCCGTACTCGAAGGTCAGGCGATACCGCCGGCCGCAGCACTCGATCACGTCACCCGCCTTGGCACCCTCGCGCAGCGTGATCACGCGTCCACACTCCGGACAGCTCACGCGGTCGGCGAGCGTCGCCGCCCAGCGCCCCGCCTCGGCCCTCACCCGGAGGGCGTGCCCCGCTCAGTTGGGGCACTCCAGCACGTCGCCCGACGTGACCCCCGCGGGCAGCTCGACCTCGGCGCCGCAGTCCGGGCAGCGAACCGTCATCGCGTCAGATCCCGAGGAGCCGTTTCAGGCGGCCCCGGTCGAAGCCCACGATCACCTCGTCGTCCACCGTGATGACGGGAACCGCCATCCGGCCGGTGCGGGCGAGCAGCTCGTCCCGAGCGGCGGCGTCCTCGGCCACGTTCTTCGCGAAAGAAACTCTTTCGCCGCGTGACAGGACTGTCAGGTGGTGGACCAGTACACGGTGACCTGCCGATTGCCCATGACTCTCCTCCCGAGAGAACGATACAGTCTGTAGCAACTACAGACTCAAGCAGATTCGTGATCCTGAGGAGGCGTGCATGGAGACTCCGCCGACGCGCGTTGCGATCGGGAGCCTCTCGAGGCGGACCGGCTGCAACGTCGAGACGATCCGCTACTACGAGCGCATCGGGCTCCTTCCCCTCCCTGCTCGAAGCCCGGGCGGCTATCGTCTCTACGGCCCCGGGCACCTCGAGCGGCTCCGGTTCATCCGGCGGGCCCGGGTGCTCGGCTTTTCGATCGCTGAAGTCCGGACGCTCCTGAATCTGGCCGATCACCGACGGCGACCGTGCGCCGAGGCGCGCAGCGTGGCCGCGGCGCACCTCGCGGACGTCCGGGCGAAGCTCGCCGACCTGCTGGCGATGGAACGGGTGTTGAAGGAGACGGTCACCCGATGCGGGAGGGGCGACGGCAGTCACTGCCCGCTCATCGAGGCCCTCTCCGGAGGCGGATCGGCGTCACGCGCCCGGAGACGGATCACCCACGGAATACGCCGCGTCATCGAGGGGTTGCAGGTACGGTAGAGTGGCTTCACACCCCCCAGCAGGAGGTCAGCGTGGAGATCGTCCGCATCCCCGAGGCCCAGGACCTCGCGCCGGAGGACCGGAAGTTCTGCGACGCGACCAAGGCGTGGTTCCGCATCGACTTCGTTCCGAAGATGAGTCGCGTGCTGCTCACCCTGCCGGAGTTCGGCCGGCCCTACGGCCGCAGCTCGCGGCGGGCGATGGCCGACGGCGCGCTCCGCCGCGACACGAAGGAGCTGATCGCGACGATGGTGAGCGCGATCAACGCCTGCGAGTACTGAACCGTCGCCCACAGTGCAGCCGGGAAGCTGCAGGGGCTGGCGGACGATCAGGTGTGGTTCGAGCTCGCGTACGTCGCCGGGATCACGAACGGGCTGAATGCCGTCGCCGACGGGCTGCGGCTGCCGCTCGACTTCTCGGTGAGCGGCCGGCAGCCGCTGGCGCGCCTCGTCGACGAGGCCACCGCGGCGCCGGAGGTGAGCGCGGTGTTCGCCGAGATCCGCGACTTCTACGCCGTCGAGCGGCCGCCCGCCGTGTTCCGGTACGTGGCGCGCGATCCCGGATTCCTGCGGGACTACTGGACGGCCACGCGCGAGGCCTTCAGCGACCGCACGCTCGATCGCCTGACGAAGGAGGTGCTCGCGCTGGCGGCGTCGCTGACGGCCCGCTCGGACTACGGCGTCGATCTCCACCTCCGCGAGGCGCGCCGTCTGGGCCTGACGGAGGCGGGCCTGACGGAGGCCGTCGAGGTCGTGCAGTGCTTCAACACCGTGACGAAGATCGCCGACGCGCTCCGGCTGCAGCCCGACTTCGACCCGCGCGCTACCGCGCGGCCTGGACCTGCTTGATCGCGAGGACCTTCTGGCCGCCGGGCGCCTCGTAGAGATCGCCCGTGATCGTCACCACGCGCTCGAGATGCTCTCGGATCCTGACGTTGGGGTCCACGAACGGCCGGTCGGCCATCAGCGCGTAGAGCACGCCGCCGCGCTCCCTACTTCCGCGCGGCGCTGACCTCGCCGTCCAGCGAGAACTCGCGCTCCGCCTGGGACACCGCTCGGATGTGCAGGATGCCGGCGCCCTTCGCGCTCTCCGCCGTCCCCGTCCCGCCGATCAGGCGCCAGACGCCGTTGTCGAGCAGCCTGGGCTTGCCGTCCGGGCCGGGGATGAACGTCGCCTGCACCTCCCACTGGATGACCGCCTGATCGCCGCTCGGAAGCCTGGCGACGAGGTAGCCGCGGGGCGAGCCGTCGAGCCCGGGTCGGATGTCGTGCATGCCGTATTCGGTGAGCTGCGCGCCGTCGAGGAGTCCGACCCCCGTCGCCTTGCCCTCGCGCCGGACGAAGAGCACGAAGTGCTTCTGGGCGGTCGGGAGGTCGACACGGATCTGTTCCTTCGGACTCATCACGGCCTTGACCGCCAACGGCTCGGCCAGGGCGCTCGCGGGCACCAGCAGCAGGATCAGGCTCGCCATGACAAGATCGCGCATCGCGTGTCCTCCGATCGTGAGGTCGCCCGTCGACGGGCGCCGAACAGAGAACACCGGGAGCCACGAAAAAAGTTCCCGTCTCAGCAGCGGGGGGCGGTCGCGAGCCTCCCGACATCCGGGGCAGGCGCCTCGGACACCAGCACGACCCCGGGGACTCGCCGGGCCGCTCAGGGTCTCGGCCGCACTCGATAGCCCGGGCCCTCCGTCGTCGCGAGGTCCACGCGCACGGCGGCGCCGCCGAGCCCGTGCGCCTTGTCGTGCGCCTCGACCACCACGACGCGCACGCCGCGCGGGATCCGCACCCTCTCGTCCCGGGTGAACGGCTGCTCGTCGACGTGGGAGTGCAGGAGGACGCGGCGACCGAGCTCGCGGCCGTCCGGTGTCCGGACCCGCCACCAGTCGGCCCAGTGGTCGGGATCCCGGTCGTCGTGACGCACGGTCACCGAGAACGTCCAGACGTCGCCGCGCTCCTGGACCGCCTCCACCGCGACGACGTCGGCCGCCCCACCCCAGGCGGATCCGGCCGCGAGAGCCGTGAGCACGGCGACGAGACAGGACCGCCCGAGCCATCTCGGCGCACAGCCCGTGCGGCGCAGGACGTCACGGACTCGAGGCAGCGGGTCCACCCGGGCGTCGTCGGGCGCGGTGGTCTTCCCTGTCGGCACCGGTCGATAGTAGCACCGGGCGAGCTCACGCCTGCGGCGACGGGAGCACGATGACGGCTGAGTTGCGCGAGAGAGGGCCGGGCGAGGCCCGGACCGCGGCTCATCGCCTGAGCCAGGCGAAGACTCGCGCCAGCGCCTGCTTCATTCCGGGGCGGAGCTTGCCCTGCAGGTAGGCGTCGCCCACCGCGCGGTTGGCCTCCACGAGCGTCGGGTACACGTGGATCGCGCTCGAGAGCTTGGAGAGGGCGAGCCCGTGCTTCTTGGCGAGCGTCAGCTCGGCCAGGAGCTCGCCGGCGTGCGCATGGACGATCGCCGCCCCGAGGATGGTGCCGCGCCCGCGGCGGGTGAGCACCTTGACGAACCCGTCGGGCTCGCCGTCGCAGATCGCGCGGTCGTTGTCGTCGAAGCGCGCCGTGAAGACGTCGTAGGCGAGACCGCGCTCGCGCGCCTGCGTCTCCGACAGGCCGACCCGCGCCACCTCGGGCTCCGTGAACGTCGTCCAGGGCATCGTGTCGAGGTCGCAGGACGATGTTCCCGGAAAGAGGGTGTTCCGCAGCACGATCCGCGCCTGGTAGTTCGCCCAGTGCGTGAACTGATAGGGGCCCGCGACGTCACCGATGGCCCAGATCGACGGCACGCTCGTCCGGCACGCCCGATCGATCGTGACGCCTCGCCGGTCGACGGCCACGCCGACGGCTTCGAGGCCGAGGTCGTCGGTGTTGGGGCGCCGGCCGACGGCCACGAGGATCTCGTCGACCACGACCGTCTGCTCGTCGTCGGGCGTGCGAACGGTCACGTGCTTCTTGCCGTCCTGGAGGCTGGCGCGGACGGCGCGGGCGTGGTCGAGCAGCGCGATCCCCTCACGACGCAGCGCCTGCGCGAGCACCGCCGCGACGTCGGGATCCTCCCGCGGGAGCACGTGCTGGGAGCCCGAGGCGATCGTCACCTGCGATCCCAGGCGGGCGAACGCCTGGCCCAGCTCGACGCCGATCGGGCCGCCGCCGACGACGAGGAGGGCGGCCGGCAGATGCTCGCAGTCGAACACCGTCTCGTTCGTGAGGAAGCCGGCCTCCGCGAGGCCAGGAACGTCCGGGATGCGGGGCTGCGAGCCGGTCGCCAGCACGATGTGGCGGCCCCAGAGGGTGGCGCCGCTCGGCGTGAGCGTCACCTCGTGCGCCGAGCGCAGGCGTCCGGCGCTCAGGTGGACGTCGACGCCGAGCCCGGCGAAGCGCTCGACGGAGTCGTGGGGCGCGATCCGCGCCTGCGCCGCGCGCACGTACCCCATGGCGGCCCCGAGGTCCTGCCGCGGCAGCGGAGCCACGCCGCCGAGCCCGTAGGCCCCGGCCGTCCGGACGGCGTGAGCCGCCTTCGCGACCCGCAGCAGGGCCTTGGAGGGGACGCAGCCGGAGTTGAGACAGTCCCCGCCCATCCGGTGCCGCTCGAGCAGCGCCACGCGCGCGCCGAGCCCGACACCGCCCGCAGCGACGGTCAGCCCGCCCGAACCGGCCCCGAGAACCACCAGGTTGTATCGTTCCATGGCGCACACCTCGTTTGACATGATCCGCACCAGGCCCCGATCGTCGCACCGGAATAACGGCAGGGGATGCCGTGTTCAGTTAAACAGTGCGTCCAGGGGTGTATGCTCCGGACAGCCTGTCAGCCAGCGAGGAGGATCGTGCGATGCTCGGGCTGTCGGTTCGCGCGCCACGGGACATCGCCGCGTCTTCCTCCGCGCCCCGGGTGGAGTTCCGTGAGCTGGAGCAGGTCTGGTTCCAGATCACCGGGACTCTGTGCAACCTCGCGTGCCGACACTGCTTCAACTCGAGCGGACCGCACGAGCCGTGGCTCGCGGGCCTGGACGTCGAGACCGTGCGCCGGCACATCAGGGAGGCGGAGACGCTCGGCGCCCGGGAATTCTACTTCACGGGCGGCGAGCCCTTCCTCCACCCCGAGATCCTGGCGCTGCTCGCCGATGCCCTCGCCGTCGCGCCGACGACCGTGCTGACGAACGGCACGCTCATCGACGACCCGACGGCCGACCGCCTGACGCAGCTCGCCGCCGCGGCGCTGTACTCGCTCGAGATCCGCGTGAGCCTCGACGCACCCACCGCCGCAGAAAACGACGCGATCCGCGGCCGGGGGAGCTTCGCGAAGGCGCTGGCCGCCGTGCGACGGCTGGTCGCGCGCGATCTCTACCCGATCGTCACCGCGACCGAGATCGCGGCGCCGCCCGGCAGCCCCTCGCTGTACGAGCGACTGCACGCGATGCTCCGCGCGGCGGGGGTCGCTCGGCCACGCATCAAGATCCTCCCCGTGCTGCCGACGGGCCGGTGCGAGAGCCGGGGAGACGGCCGGCGCCTGACGGCCGGCGACCTCGAGGGCTTCGACCCGGCGCGCCTGCAGTGCACGCGGACCCGCGCCGTCGCCGCGGGCGGCGTCTACGCGTGCCCGATCCTGGCCGGACTCCCCGGGGCGCGTCTCGCGGGCGAGGGGCTCGCCGCGGCGCTCGGCCCGACCGCCCTCGCCCACCCCGCCTGCTCCACCTGCTACGAGACGGGGATCGCATGCGGGAACTCCTGAGCGCCCGCCGCGTCGCCCTGCTCGGAGGCGTCTACAGCAACCACCTCGCGCTCGAGGCGGCGCTCGCCGATGCGCGCGCCCGCGGCGCGGAGGCGATCTTCTGCCTCGGCGACCTCGGCGGGTTCGGTCCGCACCCCGACCGTGTGTTCCCGCTGCTGCGCGACGCCGGCGTGACGAGTGTGCAGGGTAACTACGACCTCTCGGTCGCCCAGGGCGCGGTGGACTGCGCCTGCGGCTACACCGACCCTCGCGACACGCATTTCGCGCGGCTCTCGTACGAGTACACCGTGCGGAACACGTCCACCGAGAACCGCCGCTGGCTCCGCGCGCTGCCCCCCACGCTGAAGGTCGCCCTCGGCGACACCCGGCTCCTCCTCTGCCACGGCTCACCGCGCCGGATCAACGAGTTCCTCTGGGAGACGACCACGCCCAACGGGCTGCTCGAGCGCTTCTGCCGCGAGACGGAGAGCGACCTGCTGTGCTTCACGCACACGGGGATCAAGTGGCATCGCGCGCTGCCGAGCGGACGCCACGCCCTGAACGTGGGCGCGCTCGGCCGGCCGGAGAACGACGGCGCCCCGCGCGTCTGGTACACGTTGCTCACGGCTGACCACGAGCTGTCCGTGGAGTTCGTTCCGGTCTCCTACGACCACGAGACGCTGGCGCGGGAGATGACCCGCGAGGGCCTGCCCGACGAGTTCGTGGAGACGATCCGGTCCGGTTGGTGGACGTGCTGCCTGGAATCCATGCCGGTCAAGGAACGCTCGCGCGGGCGATATTAGGCAAGGAGCCGAGCACGTAGAGAAAGGAGCAGGCAATGGCGAGAGCAGGCAACCGCATCCTGGACAGCGGAGACACCCTGCCGGCCGTCGGCATGGACACCGTGGCGCACGGACGGATCAGCGTGCCGCAGCAGTTCGGCGATGGCTGGGGGGTCTTCCTGATCTACCGCGCGCACTGGTGACCGTACTGCAAGCAGCAGTTGGCTGCGTTCGAGAAGGCCCTGCCCCGGCTGCGCGACGAGGGAATCGCGGTCGTCGCCGCGTCGACCGATCCGCTGGAGAAGGCCCGGGAGACGGTGCACGAGCATTCCCTGACGTTCCCGGTCGGCTACGGCCTGCCGATGAAGGAGACGGCGGCGACGCTCGGCGCCTTCTACGAAGAGGGGCGAACCATCCTGCAGGCCACCGGCTTCGTCGTGAAGCCCGACCGGACCATCGTCGTGTCACAGTACAGCTCCGGCCCGATCGGCCGGCTGGTCTGGCAGGACATCCTGGGCCTCGTCCAGTTCTACAAGAAACAATCGAAGTGATGGACCGACCTGCCCTCGTGAGAGCGGTCGCGCGATCTCACGGGGGCCGGGCCGTCCCGGCGCGACGCTTGTAGGCACCGTCCTCGGTGGCGTTGAACTTGATGATCTCGAAATTGGGGCTCAGGTCGAAGTCCCGCGGGAGGGTCTGCGAGTAGTGTCGCGGCGGCCCTTCGTGCGGAAAGATGGGGTAGCCGACGCGCTGGAACGCCCTGGCGAGCATCCCCGAGCAGATCACCTGGAGGTCGGTGCAGTTCCCCAGACAGGTCTCGATGGTCAGACGCTTCAAGGGGCCGAACTTGATCGGGGACAGCAGCATCAAGGTCAGGTCGAGGAAGTTGCGCTCGTCGTATGGTTTCCCGAGGTCCGCGACCACGGCGTCGATGACCCGGGCGAGGTCCGCGGGGTCGATGCCGCGAGGTCTGCAGACGCGGAGATTGTGCCGCTCGTACTTCACGAGGGGCGCGGCGACGACGCCCTCGTCCGTCAGGGCCTCGATGAGCAGACGGTCGGCCAGGTTGCCGAACTTCAGCAGGGCCTGCTCGCGGACGCGGCCGCCTCGACGGAGCAGCTCGTCGCCGACGTAGAGCGCGCTGTGGCTCCACTGGCTCTGCGTGACGTACTTGACGAGCTGGCTGATCCGGAGCTCGCCCTCCACCAGCACCACGTCTCCCTGGCGGACGTCCCGGTAGAGCCGTGCCATGTCATTGGGAGCCTTGAGCTCGTAGGTGGCGACGCGCTGGTTGAGGAGGCGCGCCACCGCATGTCTCAACCAGCCGTCCAGCGTTCGCCTCGGTGACCGGAGCGCCGCGGGGAAGGTCATCGTCGCCCGCCTGGATCAGGACGTCACCGGGCTGCGTGAGCCTGCGGGGCCGGCGCCGGCTCTTCGGCTGAACCGGCGATCCCGCCGAGCAGAGCCCCGTAGACGATGTGGGCGACGAGCGAGGCCATCACGGCCATCACGCCTCCAGCCTTCGCGCTGAACATTCCACCACCCATCATCGGCGTGACGACGGACTGCGAGAGGACCCACAGGATCAGGCCCCAGAGCGTGCCCTTGAGCCAGGGCTCACCGGGCAGGACGCGGTACAGGACATACGCGAAGATCAGGGGGAAGATGATGCTCCCGTCGAGCAGGTGCATGAGCATCCCCAGCGCCCAGCTCCCGCCGAGCATGCCGCCGAGCGAGGCGGCCACGTCCATCGGTCTGCCGAGCATCATCGGGGCGGCGAAGTACATCATCGCCGTCATCACGACCGTGCCTGCGAAGCCGCCGAGGATCGTCCGTCCGAGGTTGGGACGCATGATCGAGACTCCTTTCCCGAAGCGAGGTTGAGGTTCAGGCCCCGTCCGACTCGAGCGATCGAGCGCGGGCGGAGGGAAGCCACGCCGTGGCGCGCGCGCCGCGCGAGCTTCACGGCCAGATAGAGGACGAGGCCGACAACGACCGTCGTCAGCAGCGCGACGGACACGCCGCGATAGCCTTCGTGGACGCGCTCGGGGCTCCAGCCGATGCCGTAGCCCAGGGTGATGAAGCCGCCCGCCCAGACGAGCGCGCCGAGCGCGTCGAAGAGAAGGAACTGGACGAAGGGCATGCCCGCGGATCCCGCCAGGGCCGGGAGGAAGGCGCGCGCGCCCAGCACGAACCGACCGAAGACCACGGTCTTCCGCCCGTGAAGCTGGTAGTAGCTCGCGGCCCGGCGGACGCACTTGCCGGAGCCGAGCGTCAGACGGCAGTACGTACGCAGGACGCCCTCGCCGCTCAAGCGCCCGAGCCAGTACCCGACGCTGTCGCCGGCGACCGCCGCCACCGACGCCAGCAGAAGACCGAGCACCGCGCTCCCGTCCCCGTTTCGCGCGAGCGCGCCGAAGAGCAGGAGCAGCAGCTCGCCCGGGATCGGCAGGCCGGCGTTGTCGAGGAGGATCGCCACGAAGACGATCGCGTATCCGTACTGAACGAAGAGGCCCAGCAGCGTGTCGATCATCGCCTCTCCTCCCGTTTCCTGGTGCGCGTATGACGAGAAAGGCGATCGGGAGGGTTCCGCGACGGCTGGCTGAATCCGGGGGCGAGCGGGCACCGTCTAAGGCACGAGCGGGAGGGGCCCATGGCGGGCTTCCCACGCTTCGCCGCAGCGCGTGATCGAACACGGGAGCGGGAGCCTCATGCTTCGTTGTCGCGACGTCGTCGACTTGCTGGCGGACTATCTGGATGGCGCGCTCGACCCCGAGACCGCCGGCGCCCTCGAGGCCCACCTCGCGGACTGCCAGGACTGCACCGCTTTCTTCAGCACCTATCGCGGCACGGTCCGGTCCAGTCGCAGACTCGGCGAGGGCGAGCTTCCGCGCGAGCTGAGGGAGCGCTTGCTGACGTTCCTCCGACGGCAGACTCGCGCCTGACGGCGTCGGGGCTCAGCGATCGGGGAAGAGCGGGGCCAGGTGCTGTCGCAGCGCGAGCCGGGCTCGATGCAGGCGTGATTTGACGGCGGCAACGGTCAGGCCGAGGGCCTCGGCCGCTTCCTCGCCCGTCAGGCCTTCCACGTCGCGAAGCACGAGGACGCTCCGATACTCCTCGGGAAGCCCGTCGATACCCCGCTCGAGGGCGGCCCTCAGCTCCGCAGCGACGGCGGGATCGTCGACGTTCCTGGACCAGTCCTGGACCCGCGCGACATGCCGTCCTTCGTCGTCGAACACGGGAAGCAACGGCTCGAGCGGGGTCTCGATCCTGGAGCGTCGCGACCGCAAGCGCTCGTACGCGGCGTTCGCGGTGACCCGGTAGATCCAGCTCGACAGCGCGGCCTCGCGCTTGAACGTGTCGATCTTCCGCACGACGGTCATCAGCACGTCCTGGGTGACTTCTTCGGCGTCGCGCGCATCGGCCAGCAGCCGGCTGGCGACCCGGTGGATCCACGCCCCGTACCGGTCGACCAGCGCCTCGACGGCGTGCGCTTCGCCACGGAGGAGTCCGGCGATCAGCTCCGCGTCGCCGGGCGAGATCCGACTCATCTGGCCTCGACCACCGACCCGCGCGCGAAGAGCGCGCCGACCGCGAGACCGAAGCGGTCCCACACGGACGCCGGCACGCCGATGTCCCCGACCCACAGGCGTCCCACGTACGGTTGCGCGCCGGGCGCCAGCAGGCCGCGCTTGGGGAGGGCGAGGGTCAGCGTCGCCTCGGCGCGGATGCAGGGCGCCAGGGCCTCGCCGCTGTCCGGGTCGAGGCCCGACGGCAGGTCGAGGGCGAGGATGGGGCGGCCGCCGGCGTTCGCGCGGGTGATCAGCTCGGCCACCCGCCCGCGGGGCGGCCCGTCGACGCTGTAGCCGAGCAACGCGTCGATCACGAGGTCGCAGTCCTCGAGCCGGAGGCCGATCATGACCAG
>Ga0209002_10001316_pt1 | contig 20045 bp, 21 predicted proteins | sample Rifsed16ft2_FD_184010 | JGI IMG/M metagenome (GOLD analysis project Ga0209002, IMG submission 184010) | Soil microbial communities from Rifle, Colorado, USA - sediment 16ft 2 (version 2) | ecosystem: Environmental > Terrestrial > Deep subsurface > Rock core/Sediment | place: Rifle, Colorado... | reverse complement strand
GTCGGGGTGGGCGGTTGTGGTCGCGCCGCCGCCCAGGCCGGTGTCGGCCACTGCCACAATTTGGGCCGAGCCATCGTAGCCGTTTGCGTTGGCCGTGTTCGCGCCCATAATCACGCCAGCGCCATACTCATTATGCTTCTCTCGGAGCCTGAAGTTCTCGACCCAGGCGACGTCGAGCACGCGGGCGACGGCGTCCAGCTGAGCGGCATCGGCAGCCACCAGCAGGATGTTCCCCTCGCGCGCCAAAACCTGGGCGCCGCTCGCCACAATGGCCGTCGCCGTCAAACCGGCCTCCGCGCCGCGCTCAATCCGCACGGTATATAGCCCTGTTCCATGGCGTACCAGATCCGGGCTGAGCTTATAGGCTGGATGGAAGAGGCCTACCCAGGCGACATGGCTCAACTGTTCGACCTGACGCGCCTGCGCTGGGAACATACGCACTTTGAAGGCGAAATCCGGTATGTAGTCAAGTAGTTCGGCCCCCGTCGCCGTCACCTGATCCTTCCAGGCCTGTTCGACCGGGCCGCGAAATTGAACCAGGTAATAGCCGCGCTGATTCTGGGCGTAACCGGCGATGGTTAGACCCGGGGGCAGTGCGGGTGGCTCACCCTGGGTCGGCATGAACATGGCCGCCTTCAACCGGATGGGCGCGGCCTGACCCTGGCCCAGAGGCGCAGCACCCATAACGGTTGCGCTGACCAGGGAGGCAGCCAGGGTTACACCAATAAGGTTACGGATCATCTTTTCCAGTATAGAGCAGCTTCGGCGCGGAGGGAGGCATCCAATTTGTCACGGTGATGAGGCTGACGAGGCGGCGAGGAGAGGCATGGGGCGAGGCGTGAAGCGTGATCCGCGAGGCGTATTCCGTCCGTAAGGTGTATCTGGATGGGAGCTATGGTTGCGACGAGGGGCCGGGGGTGGGAGGCAGCGGGGTGCGCCGCGCGTAGGCGGCGAGGGCCACAGCTCCGCCAAGAATCAAGCCGGCCAGCGCCCAGACCGGCGTGCGCGCCATCACGCCGAGCACGGCTTCGGGCGGGTAGTCAGGATAGGCGTGCGCGTGCAGGGAGACCTTGAGGGCCATGAAAATGCCGATGGTCAGCGGGGCCGCGCATCCCACCAGCAGGCCGCCCGAAGTCAGGAGCAGCACGCCTTTATGGACGCGGAGCGGCGCGCCGCCAAAGCGGCGCGTCAGAAAATGCCCCAGCAAAATCAGCGGCAGCGCCGCGCCGAGCGCCGTCACGGGGAGGAGCGTCGCGTCTTCAGTCCCGATCCAGAAGAAAAAGGCCAGGCCAAAGATGTAGCTGAGTGCGGTGAGGGGCCAACTGCGCGCGGGCCATTCGATCATGGGGGTTCTTCGTCTCCGCGCGCCCTTCGACTGCGTTGACGCTCCGCTCAGGGGGCTTTGCGCCTTTCGGTCAGCTGCGCACGCGCAGGGCGGCGGCTTCGGTGAGGGGGACGAGAACGGTGATGCGCGTGCCTTTGCCTTCCTCGGAATCAATCTTGACCGCGCCTTCGAGTATTTCGGCGCGCTCACGCATGTTGACCATGCCGAGGCTGCCGCGCTTCTCGTAGTTGGCGTTCACCGCGCCGACGTTGAAACCCACGCCGTCGTCCTGGACCTCGAGCGCCAGCACGTCGCGCTGGGTCTTGAGCCGCACCCAGATGTGCTGGGCCTGGGCGTGCTTGCGGGCATTGCCCACGGCTTCTTCGGTGAGGTAGAAGAGCACGCCCTGCTGGTTCTTCTCCAGCTTTTCATCCACGCCCGGCTCGGCCTCGACGATGACGTTCTGGCCGTGCGTCTCGCGCATTTTCTCGGCCAACTGCTGCAGCGCGGCGGTGAGGCCCTGGCTCTCCAGCACGAGCGGGCGCAGCGTGAAGAGCATGTGCCGGATTTCTTTGGTCGTCCGGCGCGCCAGGTCTTCCATCTTGTACAGCTCGTCGGCCGCGGCCTTCACGTCGCGGTCGAGCAGGCGGCGGGTGAAGTTGGCGCGCATGGCGAGCGCGGCGACGGACTGGGTGGGGCCGTCGTGCAGGTCGCGGGCGAGTTTCTTCTGCGCCTCTTCCTGGACCTCGACCAGCCGCTCTTTTTCTTCGCGCAGGTGGCGGTAGAGCTGGGCGTTTTGCAGCGCGATGACCGCCTGGTTCACGACGGCGGTCAGAAACGCGCGCACGTCGTCGGTGAAAGACTCCGGCTGCGGGTGTCCGTATAGCACCACGCCGTAAGTCTCGAACCCGGCGCGGAGCGGAAAGACCATGAGCGAGTGGCACTTGCTGAAGCCGATGAACTGGCTGAGCTCCGGGTCCTGGAACGGATCGGCGATGACCCTGGATTCGGCGGTGCGGATGACGTCGGCCAGGACGCCCTCGCGCGCGGGGCAGAGCACGCGGTGGTCGGCGGGCGGCAGCCCCCAGGCCGAGGTGACGCGCAGTTGATCTTCGTGGAAGGTGAGGACGGCCCCCGCCATGCCGCTGTCCCCTTCCTGGCCGCGGTTGACGCCCATCGCGCCGTAGTTGAGGGTCGCATCCAGCACCCGGTTGTAATCCAGCGTGGCGGAGACCATCGAGGACATCTCGTAGATGGCCCGGGCGTAGGCGCGCAGGGAATCCATCAGCCAGTTCCGGGTGTGGATGTCTTTTTGAACCACGGCAGCGATGAAAGCGCGCAGGCGGACGGCGACGACCGAGCCGCCGACGATGAGCGGCCACAGGATAGCGGCGGCGATGGCGAGCGGGACGAGGCTGCTGTAACTGTTCGGGTGGAGGTAGAGGAGCAGCGCGGCCTGGGCCAGCGTGAAGACGGCCATGGAGGTCAGGGCCAGCGGCCAGCTCATCTGCAGGGCAATCGCGGTGGCCGGAAGGAGGCCGATCCAGATCAACGGCCCGCCGCTGTCGCCGGAGAGGCCGAACAAGCCCAGGGCCAGGATGGAGTCGGCCACGAACATGAGCCACGTCAGCCACGGCTCCCAGTATTCAAAGAACTCCAGCAGCGTCAGGCCGATGTTGTAGAGGATGGCGACGCCGACCAGGGTGATCACGGCTCCGCTGGGGCTGGCAGCGCCGATGTTCACAAAGGCGAGGAAGGCGGCGGCGGCGAGCAGGAGCCAGCGGAGGTTGAAAATGAGCCAGCGCATGCGGCGCGCGACGCGGCTGTGAAGCTCGTTCATGGCGCTAATGATAGTCTTTTTACGGCGAGAGGGAAAGTTCCCCGTCCGATACATAAAACAGCCGCCGATTGACTGAAATCGGCGGCTGTCTGGATCAGGTGCGAGACTCAGCGCTTCTTGCCCGCCGTCTTCTTCTTCGCCGCCGGGCGCGCGGCCATCGGGCGTTTGAAGACCAGCCCCTCGCCGCCGGGCATGCCGGTGTTCATATCGTCAATCAGCTCCCAGCCATCCGCCCCCATGAGGTTAAGCACGGCGGGCAGGATGGGGTACTCCTTCGCGGCGTGCAGCTTGTCAATCTGCGCGTTGTATTTCTTGTACTGGGCCTCGGTCACTTCGGCGGGCAGGTCGGTTTCGAGGTGGTGGAACACGCGGTTAGCGTGCCACTTGGTGTCCAGCCCGGCGCTCAGGCGGGTGAGGATGCAGTATTCCCATTTGGTAGCCATGAGAGTTCTTCTCCTTTTTCGGTGTGCGGTGACTAGGCTTAGGATACTCCCGGAGGCCGCTGGAGTCAAAGCGCGAGGGGCATTGGGCAGGCGGCAGTAGACAGGTAGACAAACCGTGTGAATAAAATCCCAATGTTGTAATTGCCCTCCGCCAGTTGTATACTCAGAGCATATTCCTCGCTCATTGACTATAGTTACATTCTCCACGACTGCTGGTAGTTTCGGGACCTTGCTGGAAGTCATAGCCCTTTGAGGGTCCATTAGCCGCAACAAAAGTTGTACGTAAATTCCAACTGACAACCCAATCTGAGATGTGAGGAGCGACGAACTGAGGGCCTGATCTGGTCGCTTACCGATCCACAGGATCGGTGAGGCCTTCAGGGAGCGAATAGCGAAACCGGCCGCGTGGCCGGTTTTTTGTTGTCGCCCGGTGGGAAAAGCGCTCCCCTCGCTGGGCTGGCTCTCAGGCCGCTGGGGATCCCAGCTTAGAGGCGTGGTCTGACGCCGTCTCTTCCCGGAGGAGGACAGAGAGATGAACAGGAAACTATTGAGCCTTATCTTTGTTAGTGTTGTTTTGGTTGGGGTTGGCACTCTGGCGCTTGGGGCGATCGGCAGCGCAGCCGGTACTCGCGAGAGTCTCCCAATATCTGACGCCGACGGCGACGGCATCGCCGACCACGTAGACAACTGCCCCACAGTAGCCAATCCAGGCCAGGAGGACGCCGACGCTGACGGCCTGGGCGATGCCTGTGACCCCAATGATGCGGATGGCAACCTGGACCCCGATGGCGACCGCGTCAACAACGACATCGAGAACGCCCTCGGCTCCAATCCCGTGGTCACTAACAGCACTCCAGAGCATTTCGCCATGATGACGCCCACCCGCGACCCCTGTAGGGACGGTTCGGACAACGATGCGGACGGTCACGTAGACGTCGCTGACCCCGGGTGCGCCGAACCGGACTTGATCACACAGGGTTTTCCGCCCGACGCAGGACCAGACATATTTCCCTCGCGGATGGAACTCACCCTCCCCGATAGCACAAGGGCGACGTTCTTCGGCCCGACGGTGATTGATAGAAAGGGCCGCGCCGACGCCGATGACGACGGGAGAGCCGATATCCAGGTAGAGATTGTAGCGATGCAGTTAGTTGGGGGCGAGATGCAGATTGTGGAGAGCAAGCTGAGTGCTTCCCAGGGACAAGTGGAGAGCCTACAGGCAGGGAGCGATTTCCCGGCCACCAGCTTCTTCGACGTCTCCGCCGAGTTACAGTTTTGCCCCCAAGGGATCTGCCAGCCGGTACAACCCCTCCAGGATCGAATGACCAACAGCCAGGTCCATTGCCTGCCTCCCGTTTTCCCGGACTGCCATGGTCAGGTTCCCCAGCAGTTCTGCTACCAGAACGCGAACGCCACCATTACCCACTGTCCGGAGTGGCCGGAACCAGCTCCCGAACCAGCTGCCACACTTAATAAATACGTGGCGAAGTTCGACTGCGGTGAGATGTTCTCTACTCCGCCGCCTTTCCTGGGAGAAGTGAAGCCAGGCGACTACGCCACCAAGATCGTCATTCATAACCCACAAGGGGCAGCAGTGAAGTTCTTTAAGAAGGCGAGCGAGTCTTTGCGCAATCCTGAACACGGACGCGTAGGCCCATTTTTCGACACCACTTTGGGGCCTGATGAAAGCACCTTCGTGGATTGTCTGGATATTCTGAAGCTCTTGGATCGCCAGCCGCCCCCCCTGGGTGAAAAGCTCAAATATTTCAACGGGGTAGTGGTGATCCTAAGTCCCACGAAGCTGGATGTGATCGCCAACTACACCCAGGAGTTGGCCAAGGAACAGATCGAGTTCGAAATTAAGACGCCGAGGGATGCGCCGCCTGAGATGCAGGCCCTGGCCGGGAAGAGGCTTAAGGTGGTGACGCTCGTCAACCAGGACGTGATCATCGACGAGGAGGCGGAGGTCAGGGAAGCATTGAAGCGCCAATTCCCGCCCGACGTCGTGGATAGGACACAGATAGACATTCATGGCAGCACGCTCGGGGTGGGTTCCAGCATGGATGTAGAGGTGATGCAGCCGCAAAAGTGTCGCCTGGTGGACCCAGAGGACCTGTCACAGCTAGAGTGCGCAGTGGATGGTCCTTAATGAGTTCTCGTTTTGGAGCGCCGTTGCCCGTCTGCCGCAGGCGGTCGCCTTGCCCGTTGTAGGCGAAGGCATACACATTCGCGCCTTGCGTGACCGTGATCAGCCGGTTGGCGGAATCATAGGCATAGGTGCTCGCGCCACCACTGAGCAGGTTGCCGTTGTTGTCCCAGGTGTACACCTGGCTGCCCACATTCGTCAGACGATTGGCAATGTCGTAGGTGTAGACGGTGGTGTTCGTCAGCGTGGTTTGCGTCAGGCGGTTGCCGACCGCGTCGTAGGTGTAGGTGAACACATCGCCCGTGCTATAGGCCGCGTTCGTCAGGCGATACAACGCATCATGGCCGTAGGTCACAGTGATGGTTGTAGCAGGAGCGGCGGTGGCCTGAGCCGCCCCAACTTCGTAAGTACCCGTGTCGCACAGCGCGCTGCCGTTGTTGTCCCCGTCCATCGGGCGGGCATAGCCGCGCTGGTCATCGGCGGCGCAGGCGTTGCCCCCACTCCCTGGCGTGGTCGGGTTGCCCTTATCTATCGCCGGGCTGGGCGTGAGTAAGGCATGGGTCAGCGTCGCGCCGCCATTATTGGCCAGCGGCCCGAGTTGCGGGTTGAGCGGGCTGCCGCTCGTCCCCACCTGGTCGCCGTTCACCCCGTTCGTAAAGCCGGAGCAACCCGTGTTGATCCCAATCAGGTTGTACCCCTGCGTCGTGAACGTCCCTGAACAATCCGGGTGCTTGGTGCCGCTGCTGGCGTCGGTGTTTCCCGCCATCAACGTGTTCTTCACGGTGACCGTGCCGCTGGCCCGCCGGATCCCGCCGCCGTCCCCCGCGCCGCTGGCGTCGCTGTCGGCGGTATAGAGTCGCTTTCTGCGGTATACTCTGACCCCAGGCGGCAGCGCGCCGCCCGGCAACTGTGACCATGCTTCCCGACTTCCGCGGCCGGCAGCGTGATTACCTGCTCGAAATCTCCCGCGCCCTCACCGAAGAGCTCGACCTGGCGACCGTGCTCGAGCGCGACGAAGAAGCAGTCATCAAGGATGGGAAGATAGTCAAAGACGGACGACAGGTGCAGGTCTACAATGCCCAACTTTGACGTCATTGCCTTCGACGCGGACGACACCCTCTGGCACGCCGAGCACTTGTATGCCGACGCCCAGACCAGGCTCAAGCAACTCCTGGCGCCCTATCGCGATCCCGAGTGGTACGTGCCTTACCACGTCACCTGGGCGCACGAAGCAGCCGAGCCGCCTCCGGCCGATCAGCCGGGCTATTTCCAGTTGGAGCATTTGGGCCTCTTGCCGGCCCTGATCGAAACCCTCAGCGACGCAAACCCGGCCAGGGCGGTTGCGCCGGGCGCGTCTCACCAGGATGAGCCACTACTACTCCGTCAACGTGAAACGGATGGATAAAGCCGATGAAGCTTGATGCGAGCGTCTTGCGTCGTGAAGCGCCAATGAACTTTGGCGCGCGCCGCGTTGCGTTCCTCTTCAAGCGCCTGAGTCTCGCGCGCCAGCGTGACTTGGTCGCCGATGCGCCGATCCCAACATTCCCGGCTGAACACCCCCAGTTCCAGTTCGGCCATGTTGAGCCAGCTGTCATGCTTGGGCGTGTAGTGGAACTCCCGCCGCTTGAGAATCCGTCGGGCTTCGGCGGGTGGAAAGGCTTCGTACAAGGCCGCCGCCCGATGGGTGTTCACGCTTCGCGTGTCCCAAATGACCCGCACGCCGTCCGCCTCGGGATAGGCTTCATCCACCAGCCACTTCATCTGCTGGGCGAAGTCCAACAGGGTGCGACGTTCGGTGACGGCGATGTGCCGCCAACCACGCTCCGGCTCGAAGAACATAAACAGATTGCAGGTGCCGTTGCGTTGGTACTCGTAATCGTAGCGTTCCACCTGACCCGCTTGAGCGGGCAACGGCAGGCGCGTCTCGGCAATCAACTGCTTGGGCGTCTCGTCGAAGCAGACCTTGGGCCGCTGCGGGTCGTACGGCTCAGCATTACACCTCCAGCACGTCTTCCGTGGCGGCTACGAACTCGGCACTGACTTCAGGAATGCACCACTCCTTCTTCTGCCACGGCTTGAGTTCGTTTTTTTCAACACCTGGCGCACGGTTTCATGCGAAATCGTGTCGGCCAGCTGCAACTCGACCACCCGCCCGGCTAACAAACGTAGCGTCCAGCGCGCATGGCCCACGGGCGCCTCACTACAGGTTTCCGCAATGAGCCGGGCTTCCTGCTTCCCATCCAGTTTCCGCCGTTGCCCTGGACGCCGACTGTCATTCAAAGCTCTGGGCAAGCCCCCTTCGACAAAGCGTTGGCGCACTCGCTCCACGCACGGGCGGCTCACATCCAGCGCCTCCACAATGTCCGCATCCGTCAAGCCCGTATTGGCTTTGAGCAAAATCTGTGCCCGTTTCATCTTCCGGGCACGCACTGTCCCTTTACTGGTGAGCGCCGGCAATTCGTCCCGCTCCGCTTCGGTCAAGTCCACAATGTATTTCTTGTTTGGCATGGTCAAGGGGCTCCTGGCCCCTGACCGCGCAAGTTCCATGCCCGCGTCCATCATAATCAGATGGACGGAGTACTATACTGCGCGCGGTCACAAATTGCGCTTTTATACGGCACGCTGCAAGCGCGCCTGGCCCGGCAAAACGAGCTTGGTCACGCTAAAAGCGTGACCTACGGAAACCGCAGAACTTGACCGCATTGAGTATAGAACTGGGTGGTGGTGATGTTGCTTTTCAAAAACGAAGTGAGCGATACTCGGCTGTTATGCAGTTCAATAAGTGAAGTCAAAAGCGGGCTAAGTGACGGTCGGCGGGGGATCGCTCGCTCCTCCCGCCGCCGCTTCACAACCGTGCGTGAAACGCGGAGCGTCTCTTCACACGGCTCCTCAGCATGCGGGTCTTTGTCATAGATACCCCGCTTCGGAGCGATGGACAGCATCGTGACAGTACCCGTGCAGAAGCGAGAGAACAGGTTGCACCAGGCGCAGGCACCCCCGACCTACGCGCCGCCAAAACCACTGAATCGCCGGCGCGTAGGTTCGAGTATGGTCACTGAGTCGGGCTATAGAAGTTAAGATTTAATTCTGGAATCTGGTGTCAAGGCGTCAACGGATTGGGCAACGGATCAACAGATAGCACGCGGTCAATCTGTTGATCCGTTGTGCGAAGCATCCGTTGACGCCAGACTCAAAAAGCAAATCGCAACGGCTTCGGGACATCCGAGAGGCCTTGGGCCTGTCGCGCGAGCAAGTGCTTGAGGCCTTTCGAGAGATGGCGTGATAGATCATCTCAAAAGAGGCTCAAAGCCGCAGACACATGGAGGAAAAGTCTATGAGCACGTTCCGAATACTCTCACTGGATGGCGGGGGAATCCGGGGGATCATCACGGCCACCATGCTCCAGCGGCTGAGTGCTGATCAACGCTTGCGCGGCTGGCTGGACTCGGCCGACCTGATCGCCGGTACGTCTACGGGGGGACTCCTGGCGCTCGGTCTGGCCCACGGGGTTGACCTCCAGCGCATCCGCGATCTCTACGAGACCAAGGGCCGCGAAATCTTCGACGACTCTTGGCTCGACGATCTCGTTGACCTCGGTCAGGTCGCGGGGGCCGAGTACGACAACCGGAAACTCGAGCGAGAATTGCGGAGCATCTTTGGAGAGACGACGCTCGCGCAACTGCAAAAGCGCGTTCTGATCACGGCCTTCGACCTGGACAACGAGTCCGCCGACCTGAAGCGGCGGACCTGGAAACCCAAGCTCTTCCACAACTTCCCGGGGCCGGACAGCGACGGGGCCGCCCTGGCCTACAAAATGGGCCTCTACACCAGCGCCGCGCCGACTTACTTCCCCTCCGTGGATGGATACATTGATGGCGGAGTCTTCGCCAACAATCCGAGCATGTGTGCGCTGACGCAGACCCAGGATGCCCGCATTCGCAACCACCCGGCGCTTTCCGAAATCGTGCTCCTGTCCCTCGGCACCGGGACGCCGCTGGTGTACGTCCCGGGCAAGCGCCTGGATTGGGGCTTCGCGCAGTGGGCGCAGCCCCTCATCAGCCTGATGCTCGACGGCGTATCGGGCATCGCCGATTATCAGTGCGGGAAGATTCTCAATGAGCGCTATCACCGCCTCGCGCCCGTGTTGCCGCCCAGCGTCTCCTTCCCGCTGGACGCCGTGAAGCGGGTGCCGGACATGATCCAGTTCGCCGAGGGCCTGGATCTGTCGGCGACGATCCAGTGGCTGCGCAAGCATTGGATGCCGGATCAGGCAGGAACCCAACCTGCTGCGCCGAGGCGCAGCGGCGCAGCCCGGAGGATGGCGAGGTAAAGCGCCGAATCAAAGAGGTAACTCCCATGCTGGCCGAGGAGCATATCGCCGCCCTGAAAACGATCGGCGGCGGCGACCACGTATCTGTCGCCGAGTCCGATCGCAGCCTGCACAGCCGCGATCAATCGCCTCATCCCGCCCGCCTGCCGGATATCGTCGAGGATTTTCAGGTGACGGTGCAGCCCGGCCTCTTCTACAAAGACATGAACAAAGTGCTGGCTCAGCATGGCCTGTTCTTTGCCCCCGACCCTGGCGCCAATGCCAGCCTCGGCGGGATGATCGCCAACAACGCCGCCGGGACGCGCACGGTCAAATACGGCGCCACGCGGGACAATGTGCTCGCCCTCGAAGTCGTGCTGGCGAACGGCGGCGTGATCCGCGCCGGCTGCCGCTCGGTCAAGCAATCGGCGGGGTATGACCTGACCCACCTGTTCGTCGGTTCCGAGGGCACGCTGGGCCTTGTCACCGAGGCCACGCTCAAGTTAGCCCCTCTGCCGGAACATTTCAGCGCAGTCACCACGTCCTTCCCCACCACCGAGGCGGCGGCGCAGGCGGTGTTCAACATCATCGGTGCCGGCCTCAACCCCGCCGCGCTCGAACTGTTGGACACCGCCACTATCGCCGCCATCAACAGCGCAGGCAATTTCGGCCTCCCCGTTGCGCCCAATCTCTTCCTCGAATTTCACGGCATCAGCCAGGCGACGCTGGCCGCCGAACTGGAATTGGTCCGGGCGCTCTGCGAGGAGTCGGGGTGCCAGGTTTTCACCTCCGGCCTGGGCCGCGAGGCCCGCGACCGGCTGTGGGAGGCGCGCCACCATTTGGCTGAAGTGCTGTTTCGCCTGCATGTGCATCAGGGCTTTCTCATTGCCGACGTGGCCGTGCCCATCTCGAGCTACCCGGAATTGGTGGCGTACGCCAATGAAACCTTGCGCCATCTGGACGGAGTTCACGGATATATCTTCGGCCACGCCGGCGACGGCAACATGCACTCCACGCTTTTCTTTGCCAATACGGCCGAGGCCTACGCGCAGGTCCAGCAGGAGTTCAACGACCGGGTGGTGGAGAAGGCCATCGCCCTCGGCGGCACCTGCACAGGCGAGCACGGCGTGGGGATCGGCAAGCAGAAGTACATGGCGCGCGAACACGGCGAGGCCGCGCTGGGCCTGATGCGGCGCTTGAAAGAGTTCTTCGACCCCCACGGCATCCTTAATCCGGGTAAGGTAGTTTCGTAACAGGTCGAGCGTGATTGCGCCCGGTCTGGCTATGTAATAGAATAAGCTGGCAATGTCCTCACCCGACGCGCTACCCCACCCGGAGAAAATCCACCCGTCGGCCTTCGTCGCCCCCGGCGCGGTCGTGGTGGGCGACGTGACCATCGGCCCCGAGGCCAGCCTGTGGTTCGGGGTCGTGGCGCGCGGCGACGTCGAGGCCGTGGTGATCGGCCCGCAGACGAACGTGCAAGACGGCTGCATCCTGCACGCCGACGCGGGGGAGCCGTGTCTCCTCGGCGCGCGCGTTTCGCTGGGGCACGCCGCCATCGTCCACGCGGCCAGTGTGGAGGACGATTCCCTCATCGGCATCCGGGCCACGGTGCTGAATGGGGCGCGCATCGGCCGCGGGAGCCTGGTGGCCGCCGGAGCAGTCGTCACCCCGGGAACGGTCATCCCGCCCGGATCGCTGGTGATGGGCATTCCCGGCAAAGTCATCCGCCCGGTGAGCGACGCCGATCGTGAGCGCATCCGGCGCACGGCGGAGCACTACGTCGCATACGCCCGCGCATATCGGGCGGCTTACGCCCAGGCGCGAAAGGAGTGAAGGTTGCTAAGATGGAAGAGATGATTGAGCTGCTCAAAGGCGTAGAGTTTTTCGACGGGCTGACGGATGCGGAGCTTCAGCGCGTCGCCGGGATTTGCCGGGAGGTCAGATACCGCAAGGGCGACCTGATCACCACGCAGGGCGAAGAGGGCGAGGAGATGTACATCGTGCGCGACGGCCTGGTGGAGGTGACGATTGGCGAAAGCGGGACGGCGCCGCGCACGGTCGTCAACCTGGGCACCGGGCAGGTGGTGGGCGAGATGGCGCTGGTGGACCGCGGCCCGCGCTCGGCGACGGTGCGCTGTGTGACCGACGCGGTGGTGAACGCGATCAAGCGCGACGCCTTCGACCAGTTGTGCCAGTCCGATCACCACATCGGCCTGATCGTCTACCGCAACCTGGCCGCCGACCTGTCCTTCAAGCTGCGGCACCGCCATCTCTCGCGCCGTTAGCACATGGGAGGCCAACGTGATTTACAAAGTCAGTATCGTCATCCCCGGCGCGGAGCACGGCGGGGCCATCCTCAACCTGCGGGAAATGCCCAAAGTGGGCGACCATATTAAAGTGGGCGATATGGAAGTGGAAGTGCTGGAGGTGATGGACCTGGTGCCGCCGCGCGGCGATTTTCACTTTATGCACGCGACATGCAAGGTTGTGGACGAAGAGAAAAGCGCCTGATTCTGAGGCAGCGGCAGATCGCTGTCTGCCGCTGCCTCGCCCGGCGGACAGGCCCTGCCTCTCCGACCAGCAAACAAAAAGCCGCCGCCCCACAGGACGGCGGTTCTTTTTATCGCGATCAGCACGGAGGTGGAGGCGGCGCTTTCGTGACCCATGGCAGGTACACCGTCGTCGCCGTCAACGCGCCGACCGCGTCCAGCGGCGGATCGCCGGGCAACGCCGGAGCCACCGCCGCCAGGCTGGAGGCGTCCACCGTCCATCCCATATCCTTGAACAGGCACAACGTGATCGGGCCGGGGCTGTGAACCGACTCCGCGCTGGCCAGATAGGGCGTCATGAGCGCGTTCAGGTTCCCGGCCGGGTACGTGTCCTCATCCAGATGTGCAATGCTCGATCCTTGCTCCCAGGGATTCGGAGCGTACAGTCTGGGCATAGCGCCGCCGTTCGCGCCCACGGTGTTTGTGCCGCTGAAGAAGAGGTTGTTGCTTGTGAACTGGCCCAGCAGTTCCGCTGAGTCGTTCGGGAAGCTGATTAGAAGCTGATCCGAGCCATTGACGACAAACCGGTCATAGATAAAGGGATCAATTTGCGGATTAAGTGCGCTGTTAGCCCCCCAGGAGCCTGTTGCGGGATTACTTGGGTTATCTACCGCCGTAGAATCCGTGAACCCTAGCCCATGCCCCAATTCGTGCAGAACGACGCTGACGAAGTCATAGTGGCCAGGAGGGGTTTGGCCATCGGCGCCGAAGTACCAGTTTGGGAAGCCGCTGTTAAACCGGGCCACAATATCATAACGGTCAGCTCTGAAATCTGTTCCGGCGAGTTTGTTCGCCAGGGCATAAGCATACCAGGTGGAAGCGAGAGGCGCGCCCGTGAAGTTCCGTATAAAGTTGGTTGGCCCGGCCGAGCCAAGAACCCCCGATCCCAGATCCATCCAATAAGCATCAACCGTGATGGAAACGGGAGAACTGATCAAGCCAGCCCAGATATCCACGGCGTGCTGAAAAGCACTCTGAGCTTCCGGTGCAAAGCCGGGATTGTAGTTCACGACGACATTCGCCGTCTGGGCCCCGGGACGTTTGGCTTTCTGCAAAGCCGCAACCGGCGCAGGCACGTGATAGGGCAAATCGTAATCGAGCGCGCGCAGCTGGATCATCACCCCGGGCCTTTCCTCAGGCGGATTTGAAGCCGGAGCAATGCTCAAAGCCGGCGTCGCCGGGCCGCCCATGAGGATCAGGCACAAGAGCAGCGCGGAAAGTCGTGTATGGGACATGGTCAACTCCTTCGACAGCGGAATATAAGAGACCTCCCGACGACGCCTCGTCTTCGGGAGGTCTCCACCGCCAGCGCGTTATGCGACTACCACTCCAGTTCCATGAAATCTTCGGCCAGCGTGACGGGGCCGCCAAAGGCAGCTTCGGCCTCGGGCACGAGCGTGGAAATGTCTTTGCCGTCCACGCAATAGTGGATCAACACCAGCCTCTTCGCCCCGGCTTCGCGCGCGATCTCACCAGCCTGCCCGGCGCTGGTATGCCCGATGCCCTTGCCCGCCGCCTCGTGCATCAGCACATCAGCGCCGCGCGCGAGCCACAGGTCGCCCGGGCACGGCTCGGTGTCGCAGGAATATGCCAGGACGTGGCTGGTGCGCCTGTCCTCGACGCGCAGGCCGATGGTGGGGACAAAGTGCTTCACCGGCGCGCTGAGGATCCGATAGTCGGCGTTCTCGAGGACCGGCGCGCCCTCATGGCTGTCTACGGGGACGAAGGAAACCGGGAACAGCCGGGGCCAGGTGTCCCAGTCGTAGGCCTGCATCATTGCCTCGACGCGCTCGAGGCAGTGCGGCGCGCCGTGGATGCGCAGCGGGTTCCGGCGTCCGCGCAGCCACATCTCCATGATGAGCATGGACACGCCGTAAGTATGGTCGGGGTGAAAATGGGTGAGGATGAGATCGGTGAGGCGGTCGTAGTGCAGGCCGATGCGGCGCAGGCGGATCACGGGCTGGCCGGCGCAGTCAATCAGGATGAAAGCGCCGTCCCGGCCCAACAGGGCCAGGTGGGTGTTCTCATGCGTCTCGTCGGGGATCGCGCACGCCGACCCTAATACGATCAGTTTCGCCATTCGCTCTCTCGGGTTACCCCCCGAAGATCGCCAGCACGACTCGGGGCGTCACGAACACCTCCAGCGCCGCCGCGCCCGCCAGAAGCGGCGCGACGAGCGCCAGTGACACCTTAGCCCAGTCGGCCAACGCCATCAGCCAGCCCTCGCCGAGCGTCTTGCCCGGCGGCGGCGCGAGGATGCTCGCGCCCAGACGCAAAATCGCCGCCCCTTCCAGGATCGCCGCCGGGATTTCCAGCAGGCCGTGCGGCAAGATGAAGGCGGCGACGAACAATAACGGGCTGATCCCGATCAAAGCCATCTGCCCGGCGAAGTAGCCCACCAGCGCCAGCGGGAGCATGAGCAGGATCACGCCCAGCACGCCGAGCGAGAACGCTCCCAACCCGGTCGCTATCGCCAGCGCGCGCAGGTTCGTCAGCAGAATCCAGCCCGCGCCGATCGGCGAAACAAACCCGAGCTGCGCCAGCCGTTCGCCAAAGCTCCGGGTAAAGTCCTGCAGATCATCCGCCGAGAGCGGCAGCCGGTACAGCGGCGCGTAATTGTACCCTATGACGAGCGCGATCGCTAACGCGCCGACCATCAGGACCAGCGGGAGGGCGAGGCGGCGCACGGCGTGGAAGACCTCCAGCCGATACCAGCCAACCAGCCCCCGTCCCTGCCCGGCCCCTGCGTAAGCGGCGCGGAACGTGGCCCAGGCGGCTTTCATGTTGATCTCGTCAATATCCCGCCCGAGAAGTTCCTCGCGATTGAACAGCCGCACGCCCATGCGGATGAGGGCGATCATGACAAATACCAGCCCCACGAGCACCCACCACAACACGTGGTACTGCGCCCAGAACATAATCATGCTCTCGCCCTGGATCAACAAGGCGAAAGGGATGATGATGAAGCTCGCCAGCAGGTTGGCGGCGCGCACCGAGGTGGTCTGCACCGAAATGACGACCGCCCCGCTCACCATCACCATGGCCTGCACCGTGGTCAGCGCCAGGATCTGGATCAGAAGCGTGGGCGAGGGCTGCCAGCCGACGGTCAGCGCCAACCCGGTGAGGTAGACCGTGACGCCGAGATACGCCGCGAAGAGAGGTGGAAGCATCGCCGCAATCGCCTTGCCGATGTACAGCTCGAGATCCGTCATGGGCGAAGACAACAGCGGCTCGAGGCTGTGCCGCTCCTTTTCGCCTACAAAACTTTCGAGCGCAATCACCAGTGAAACGGAGATGGGGAAGAAGCCGACCACCATCAACAGGAAGGGTATCAACCGGTCGCCGACGATCTCCGCGCCGTACCTTTCGACGAAGCGCACAGTCTGGTTGGCGGTGAAGTTCATGAGCAGGGGGAAGAACAGCGTCAGCCCGATCACCGGGATGACGATGCGCCAGTCCCGCAGCTGGTCCCAGACCTCACGCCGGGTGATAATGAGCGCGCGGGAGAACGTATGGTGGACTTGGGAAAGAGTCATGGGTGGGATACAGGAGGCGGAGTGCGCATGGCGTATTCCGTTGTGCGCTCGAGCCGGCTCACGGCTATACGGCGCGGAAGACTATTGATCGGCGGCTTCGACAACCTGCAAGTAAACGTCCTCGAGGCTGCGCGGCACTTCGGCCAGGGTCACCACCGGGATCTTTTGGTCGGCCAGCCGCTGCACGATGAGGGGATTGATCTGCGCCGGATCGGGGGCGCGATACCGCACCCAATTCTCCCCGGCGGCCACGATCTCGACCGCATCCGACAAGTCTTCGACCAGGCCGTTGAGCGGCGCCGCCGTCTGAAGCTCCATCACCGGCGCGCCGAGCAGGGCGCGTTTGAGCGCTGCCGGGCTGCCCTGCGTGATGATGCGCCCCCGGCGGATGATCGCGATCTGGTCGGCCAACTGCTCGGCCTCGGTGAGGTTGTGCGTGCAGAGGATGATGGCGCGGTTCTCGGAGCGCAACTCGGCAATCGCATCCCGCACCAGCCTGGCCGATTGCGGGTCCATCGCCGAGGTCGGCTCGTCGAGCAGCAGCACCGGCGGGTCGTGGAGCAGCGCGCGGATAAGCGCGAGCTTTTGCCGCATGCCTTTGGAATACTCGCCCAGGCGCTTACCCCTAGCGTCGGCCATGCCGAAGCGTTCCAGCAGTTGCACGGCGCGGGCGCGCCGCGCCGCCGGGGACAGGCCGTAAAGCTCGCCGAAGAAATCGAGGTACTCCTCCGAACGCATGCGGAAGTACAACCCGGGATTCTCGGTAAGCACCCCCACCCTGGTCCGCACCGCCGCCGGTTCTTCGACGACATCGTGACCGGCGACCCGCGCCCACCCGGCGGAGGGTTTCAAAATCGAGGTGAGCATGCGGACGGTGGTCGTCTTACCCGCCCCGTTGGGGCCAAGCAGCGCCAGCACCTCGCCGGGCTTGACGGTGAGCGTGACGCCGTCAACGGCCAGAAAAGAGTCGAAGCGTTTGGATAAACCCTGTGTCTCGATCATGATTGGATACCGCTGTCCAAATTATAGCCTCATCCAACGCAAGTGACATTGTCCATTAGTCCCACTGCGCTGACGCCTGAGCCGTGACCGGGCAGATAAAAAAGCGGATGAGGCATCGCTCACCCGCTTCACTCATTAGTTGTGAGAGCCGTTTATTCCGTCGCCTGCGCCTTCAACTCATACCGCCGGACCTTCCGATGCCGGGCGATCAGGACGCCGCCGAAGACGACGGCCAGGATCGCCATCACACTCTGGTTAGCGTTCAGCCCCAGGACTTCCGAGCTGTCGAGGCGGATGAATTCCAGCAGGAAGCGCAGGATGGGGTACAGGATGGCATAGATAAAGAAGAGGTCGCCGTCCTTCAACCAGTGGGCGTAGCGCCGGGCGAGGTAGAGCAGGGCTATGCAAATCAGCAGGTTGCCGGTGGACTCATAGAGAAAGGCGGGATGGAACTTGAGCGAGGGGTCGGTGAAACCCGGCACGCGGTGCGCGGCGTCAATGCTGAGCCCCCAGGGAAGCGTCGTCGGCGCGCCATACAACTCCTGGTTCACGTAGTTGCCCCAGCGGCCAATGGCCTGCCCGAGCGGGATGGCGGGCGCGGCAATGTCCAGCCACTCCAGGAAATTGAGCTTCGTAAAGCGGGTGAAGAGGTACAGGCCCGCCACGCCGCCAGCCACCGCCCCCGGCAGGCCTAACCCGCCTTGCAAGGTATTAATGGCGTCCAGTGGGTGGGTGAGATAGAACTGGGTCGTCAATCCCTGCGCCACCATGCTCGGCGGCGGGGTGAAGATGTGCCACAAGCGCGCGCCAATAATGCCGCCGATCAACGCCCAGATGATGCCATCCCATACGTGATCGGGATTCCGGCCGCGCCGCCGGGCCTCCGTCGAGGCCAGATAACCGCCGACAAATGCGCCCGTGACGAGGAGGAGGCCATAGTAGCGCAAGATAAAATCAATGGGAAAGCCAAACAGCTGGAATGCAAAGTGGATGCCCAAAGGCTCAAAAGTCATAGGTCGCTCCCGGTAAGATGATTCACTTCTCGCCCGGCTGGTCGGGCGACTCGGTCGGGCGCTTCAGGGTTGCAAACCATCCCCTTTGAAACGCCTGCGCCCGGACGTGGAAAATGCGCTGAAGCGCGGTGACGTTGGCCAACACGGCGATGATCCACAGCGCGACAAGCGGGAGATTGAGGATCAGCGCCGGGGCCATCACCAGATAGCGCTCCATGCGGGTCAGCACGCCCACGTTGCAGTCGAACCCCAGCGTCTCCGCGCGCGCTTTGGTGTACGACACCATCACGCTCCCCATCGTCGCCAGGAAGACAAGCATGCAGGCCAGAACATTCCCCTCCCCCAGGTAGTAAAACAACAGCCCCATGAGGATGAACATCTCGCTCCAGCGGTCGGTGACCGAGTCCACAAACGCGCCGAACTTGCTGGGCTGGTTCAGCCGCCGGGCCATCGTGCCGTCCAGCCCGTCGAATGGGCCGCTGATCAGAATAAAGAGGCCGCCGACGGCCATGAACCCGAAGGCCAGAAAGAGCGCGCCGACGATGTTCCCGCCCAGGCCGATGAGCGTCATCGTATTCGGGTGAACCCCCAGGCGAATGAAGAAGTCCGCCGCGGGATCGAGGATCCCCTTCATGCGCTGGCGCATCCATTCGGTGGGGGTCATCCGCTTCTTCGCGGCGTCTTCGGCTTGCATACCATCTCCTCAAGAACGGATCGGCAGAACCGGCGGATGTGCCGCCCCGTCTCCGCGCATTCCGGCGATCCGGGCTACTTCCCCGCGATGAACTCCGCGGTCTTGCGATGCGCCACGTCGTCGGTGTACTGCTCGGGCGGCGTCTTCATGAAATACGAGGCCGGCCCCTTGAGCGGCCCGGCGATGCCGCGGTCCAGCGCGAGCTTGGCGCAGCGCACGGCGTCAATCACTACCCCCGCCGAGTTGGGGCTATCCCACACCTCGAGCTTGAGCTCGAGGTTGAGCGGCACATTCCCGAAGGTCGTGCCCTCCATGCGGATGTAGCACCACTTGCGATCGGTGAGCCACGGCACGTAGTCCGAGGGGCCGACGTGAACGTTCTCTTCGTCAATCTCGAAGTCCAGCTGCGACGTGACGGCGTTGGTCTTGGAAATCTTCTTGGACTCCAGCCGCTCGCGCTCGAGCATGTTGTAGAAGTCCATGTTGCCGCCGAAGTTGAGCTGATAGGTGCGCTCCAGCTTCACGCCCCGCTCGCGGAACAGGTTGGTCAGCACCCGGTGCGTAATGGTCGCGCCCACCTGGCTCTTGATGTCGTCGCCGATGATCGGCAGACCGCGCTCGACGAAGCGCCGCTGCCAGTAGGGCTGCGAGGCGATGAAAACCGGGATGCAGTTGACGAACGCGCACCCGGCCTCGAGGATCTGCTCGACGTACCACTTGGTCGCCATCTCCGAGCCGACCGGGAGGTAACTGACGACCACGTCGGTCTTGGTGTCCTTCAAGATTTGCACGATATCGGCCGTCGGGCCGGAGGCCTTTTTGACTTTGATGTTCAGATACTTGCCCAGGCCGTCGTGCGTCATCCCGCGCTCGACCTTGATGCCCAGCCTGGGCGCATCGGAGAATTTGATCGTGTTGTTGGGGTAGGCGAAGATCGCCTCGCCCAGGTCCAGTCCCACCTTCGTATCTACCACGTCAAACGCCGCCGAGAATTCGATATCGCGGACGTGATAGCCGCCCAGGTTGGCGTGCATCAGCCCCGGCACCCGGTCGCTGTCCTTGGCGTTCTTGTAGAACTCCACGCCCTGCACCAGCGACGAAGCGCAGTTGCCCACGCCGATGATCGCCACCCGCACTTTCTTGCTCTTTTTCGCCACCGACGACCTCCCACTATTCAATCATGAGA
>Ga0209002_10001315_pt1 | contig 20049 bp, 26 predicted proteins | sample Rifsed16ft2_FD_184010 | JGI IMG/M metagenome (GOLD analysis project Ga0209002, IMG submission 184010) | Soil microbial communities from Rifle, Colorado, USA - sediment 16ft 2 (version 2) | ecosystem: Environmental > Terrestrial > Deep subsurface > Rock core/Sediment | place: Rifle, Colorado... | reverse complement strand
CGACAAAGGGCAGGAATTTTGCCGATTTTCTGCTGCGGTTTTAAGCCTCTACCGGTTAGGTTTTGTCCTGTCGTATTTTTTCCTGAGCGCCCTTTTGATATGAAGGAACTTCTTACCGATTTTCTTCACACCAACCGGACCGGAGCCGTGCTCTATATCCATGTAAGAGGACGGGGCAGCCGCCTTGTCCTCTGGCACGCCAGAGAACTGGCCCGGAGATTGCACCTTTGACAGCGTCCCGGTCGCGTCGAACTCACCTTCTATCCTGTTCTTTCTAAGCTTCACAATGATACCTCCAGCACAACCGCGGAGAACAGGTTCAACTCCCGTTGAACCTGGCTCCTCCTTTTTTGAGTTGCTCTATCAGATACTGGGAAAACCCCGGAACAGCCCTGACATCGTCCCAGGTCCTGAACTCGCCATATTCATCCCGATGATTCAGCAGCAACTGGGCCCTATCAGCCGTCAATCCTTCTATTCTCGACAACTCGTCTAAAGTGGCAGTATTAAGGTCAAGACGGGTCATCTCTCCCCCCCCTGAGCTTTGATTTGTTCTTAGCAGCCTGATGAAAAACTCCGCTTTTGTTCAGGCTGCTCAAAAAGCTCCATATGCAAAGCCCCGGTTAAATCGGGGAGCGAGGAATGCGGCGTACTCTTCTCGTACGCCGCAGTGACGAGCTTCTGAAGCCAACAAAGCAGATGGACTTTTTCAGCCAGCCTGCTGGAATTTCAACCCCTTGATTTAACTATAGGCTCGCGCGGAACCGTGTCAAGATGCCGGAATAGGTGAGCTGATGGTCAGGTCTCAGGCTTTCTGAAGAAATAAAACAGCGCGGACAACCGCGTATTTTTACAGGGCTTTCCCCTCTCGGAAATCAAAAACCCCTTGTTTTTACTGGGGAAATATATTAAGATTTGTTGATGGAACCAGCCGGTCCCAAAAGCCTTCAGGACTTTATAAGCCCTTCTTTCGGCCGCCTCAGCATCGACGAGATGTTCGGCAGGATTGTCGAATATCTCGAAGAGGGCCCGGATGAGACCTACAATATCATCATCGGGACAGATTCATTCGTCAACAGCGAGACCCTTTTCGTAAGCGCCGTAATTGTCCACCGGGTCGGCCACGGCGGCAGGTACTTCTACAAAAAGACCCCGCGACGAAAGATGGAGAGCCTGAGGCAGCGCATCATCTACGAGGCATCCATGAGCATCGAGCTTGCCTCGGTGCTCAGGGGCAGGCTCAACGAAAACGGTCTTAAAAGGCTTCCTGTCGAGATACACCTCGATGTCGGCGAGAACGGCGCTACCAGGGAAATAGTAAAGGAAGTCGTCGGCATGGTGACAGGCTCGGGCTATGCCGCCCGGACAAAGCCCGATTCCTTCGGGGCCAGCAAGGTAGCTGACCGCCATTCGAAATAACCCCCTTCCTTAAACGCGCCTTGATACTCTTGTAAATTCCTGTATACTTTTTAAAAAATCGCTGCCCAGGTATCCCATGCGCCCAAGGGCCTTTCTTTATCTTCTGCCTCTCATATTCTTTGCCGCCGGACTCTTATCATCCAGACCTGCCGCCGGGGTGCTGCATGCCGCAGAGTTGATATTATCCGAGACCTTTTCAGACCTTGATGAGGCCGCCCTTCCAAAGGGCTGGAGCGCCCTTGAGCTGCCCAGGAAGAAAAAGCGCACCAGCTACACCATCGATAACGACGGCGAAAATTTCTTCCTCAAGGCAGAAAGCGAGGTGGCGGCCTCCGCCCTGTACAGGAATGTAAGCGCCGATCCGAGGGAATACCAGCTGCTCTCCTGGAGATGGAAGGTGGAGAATGTTATCGAGAAAGGCAACGAGCGGCGCAAGGACGGAGATGACTATGCCGCGCGCGTCTACGTCACCTTCGAGTACGAGCCTGAAAAGGCCAGCGCATACGACAGGCTCAGGCATACGCTTGCAAAGACGGTCTTCCAGATAGACCCGCCCGGCAACGCCCTGTGCTACGTATGGGCGAACAGGCTCGAGCGCGACTCGTCAGTGCCCAACCCGTTCACCGAGAAGGTAATGATGGTCGCTGTAGAGAGCGGCCCCGGCCTCGCCAGGAACTGGATAGCCGAGGAGAGGAACGTGCTCGAGGATTACAGGAAGCTCTTCAATGCCGAGCCTCCGAAGATAAGCGGAATAGTGATTATGACCGATACCGATAACACGAAGGGCAGGGCCGTCGCCTATTACGACGATATAGCGCTCAAGCGGCCAATACGGAGGTAGATGATGTCTGCCGTAAAGGAAGAGATCTCAAAGGCCCAGAAGTACATGACCCACGGGGTCTACGTGATAAGCACGGCCCACAACGGGCGGCTTAACGCCCTCACGGCTGCCTGGGCCGCAAGGGCCTCTTTCGTACCCCCGCTCATAACGGTCGCCGTGGGCACGGCCAGGTTCTCTCATCAGATGATAAAGGATTCAGGCATCTTCGCCGTGAGCATACTCGGCCCCGAGGACATCGAGCTCGGCAAGCAGTTCGGCCTCAAGACCGGCAGAAAGACCGATAAGTTCGAGGGAATAGAGTACGAGATAAAGACAACCGGCGCTCCCGTGCTCTTGGGCTGCATAGCATGGCTTGACTGCAAGGTCGTCTCTCATCACGCAGCAGGCGATCATACCATCTTCATCGGCGAGGTCGTCGACGCAGGCACGAGAAGGGAAGGCGCAAAGCCCCTCGCATACGAGAGGGAGAACTTCTTTAAATAGGCATTTCCCGCCAGCTTAACCCATCCAGGGCTGCATCCTCCGGAATCTTTGCTAAACTCTATCTATAGCAGTGTGTTGAAAAAACCATTGATTTTTTCAACACACCTGATAGAGAAAAGAACCGGAGGTGTTTCCAGATGGGACACATAAAGACATTGCTTATACTGCCGTTTTTCATCCTTTTGCTTGCCTCGCCAGCCCCCGCATACTATTTCGGCGGCCTCGAAGACTATGCGGCAGGCGTGCCTTCGCAGAATGACAAGCCCTCGCTCTTTGACCAGTCCCGCGGGGATATACTGTACGAGACCTTCTACGCCGGGTCCTTCAACACGCTCGACGCTGAAAACCAGGCCCTGATACTCGATTCCGAGGTCCCGGGCATTCTTGGCCCTGACAGCGTATCAGTGCCGGTTACCGTAAGCAGCGACGCGGTCGTGGATTACTGTGTCGGAGGGGACTGCAGAAGGGTCGGAACAGATGGCTGGAAGAGCCTCTCGTCATTGTCGCAGGATGAGCTCGAAGGCTCAAGGGTGGTCATAATGGGACATCCTGAGGACCAGACCAGGATAATCACAATTATAAAGGAATAACTCTCCTTTATGAGTCAGTTGGGGATAGCTTTAAGCTGAATTTAGAAATCCTGCTGCAAGTGCAGCAGGATTTCTAAAATTATTTCTACCTCTATGAAGTGCCATTTTCCATTTCTAAAAGGGATTCAACCTTCTGAATGTACTTTTCCCAAAACATAATCCCTTCTGAAATAATTTCTCTCTGATCTTTTCCCGAAAAATCACCAGCAAGTACTGGATAGGACCATTCCGATTCACATTTACAATCAGGAGCATTAAGGGGTGCTGAGAATACAATTTTTATGCCCTGTCCTGCTCCGAATAAATATTGTTTTAAAACATTATCCCTTTCGCTTTTTATAAAATTAAATATTTTTGCATTTTCCTTTTTATAAATTTCCCAAGCTTCTTTTTCCTTCAAAACTACATCCTTAGAATAGCTCTTTACTTCCCTATTCAGGACATGACCAACGGCCCTTAATAAAGTAATAGCAGCAAACCACCTTCTTTTCCACTTAGAGCCTTGTAGTCCAATTTCATATAGCTCATCTAGTGCATCCCTGCAATCATCCAGCACCTCTCGTGCTTTCAATCTCATTTTCCGGCCATCTTTCTGAACTCGTCTTCGTCGATTATCTTGAGGCCGAGTTCCGTTGCCTTGTCGTACTTTGACCCGGGCTCTTCGCCCGCGACGACATAATCGACTTTTTTAGATACAGCCGAGGCCGCCTCCCCGCCGAGCGCCTCAACCAGGTCCTTTGCCTCGTCCCTCGTAAAGGTCTTCAAAGCCCCGGTGAAGAGGAAAACCTTGCCTGAAAACGGCCCCTTTGCGGCCTTCCTCTCTTCCTGAGGGAACTCAACGCCCGCCTTTTTGAGCTTATCGATTACTCCCCTGTTATGCGGCTCCTTGAAGAAATCCACTATGGACCTCGATGTCTCAGGGCCTATCTCCGGGATATTGAGCAGCTCCTCTTCAGTCGCTTCCATGAGGTTATCAAGCGAGCCGAAGGTCTTTGCCAGGACCCTGGCCATGTGCTCTCCCACGCCCTTCACGCCCAGCCCATAGATAAGCCGCTCCAATGTCGGATGCTTGCTCTTCTCTATGCTCCTCGTCAGGTTGGAAATGGACTTGTCCTTCCACTTCGCAAGCTCGCGGAGGTTATCCGGCGTGAGATTTGCGAAAATATCCGCCACGTCCTTAAGTAGTCCCGCCTCGACGAACTGCTCTACGCTCTTATCTCCCATGCCCTCTATGTCGAGGGCGCGCTTTGACGCGAAGTGCCTTATGCTCTCCTTCAATTGAGCCGGACAGAGAAGCCCTCCTGTGCAGTAGTGTATCGCGCCTATCCTTTCTATGGCAGAATCGCACTCAGGGCAGACTTCCGGCATCCGGAAAGGCCTTGTATGCTCCGGCCTCTTCTCCTTTATTACGGTCAATACCTCGGGTATTACGTCCCCTGCCCTCTGCACTATCACGGTGTCCCCGACCCTGACGTCCTTCCTCTCTATCTCGTCAAGGTTATGGAGAGTGGCCCTCTCTATGGTGACGCCGCCCACTGATACAGGTTCGAGCATGGCTACAGGCGTTATCGCGCCTGTCCTGCCCACGCCCACGCCTATTGCCATGACCCTTGTCGATTCCTGCTTTGGCGCGAACTTGTACGCGAGCGCCCACCTCGGGCTCCTCGTGATGACTCCAAGCCTCTCCTGGAGCTCGAGGCTGTTGACCTTCAAGACTGCCCCGTCGACCTCGTAGTTGAGCTCCTCCCTCTTGGCCTCGATATCGTCATGATAATCGATGGCCTTCTCTATGCCGTGAAGGAGCCTGACAAACGGGTTGACCTTTAATCCGATCTTCTTTAATAACCCAAGCGCCTCGTAATGCGACCTGAAAAGAGCCCCCTCCGCCATGCCAAGGCCGTAGCAGAATATGTCCAGAGGCCTTGAGGCGGTTATCTTCGGATCGAGCTGGCGCACCGACCCTGCCGCCGCGTTCCGAGGATTGGCGAAGAGCTGCTCGCCCTTCGCCTCCCTGTCCCGGTTTATCCGCCGGAATGCCTCGAGCGGCAGGAAGACCTCTCCCCTTACCTCGAGGTATTTGGGCGCATGGCCGTGGAGCTTCAACGGAACGGACCTTATCGTCCGGAGGTTCTGGGTGATGTCCTCGCCTACAAAGCCGTCGCCTCTTGTCGAGCCCTTGGTGAATACGCCCCCCTCGTAGACCAGCTCTACGGCGAGCCCGTCCATCTTGGGCTCGCCCACGTACTCGACCTTGTCCTCGGGCTTCCAGCCAAGCTGCCGTTTTATCCTGGAGTCGAACTCAAGGGCCTCTTCCCTGGTGAATGCGTTCGCAAGGGAGAGCATGGGTATGGAATGTTTTATGGTGCCGAAGGCGGCCAAAGGCCTCTCGCCCACCCTCTGTGTGGGCGAGTCGGCGGTTATGAGATGCGGAAACTCGGCCTCGATCGCCTGGAGCCTTTTGAAGAGCCGGTCGTACTCGGCGTCGGTCACAACCGGGCTGTCCAGGACATGATAAAGGTAATTGTGGCGGTTTATCTCTTCACGCAGGCTCTCTATCTCTGCCCTGATATCCTTTTCTTTCATGCATTTATATGTAGCATAGAGCCTGCCGGGGGTCAATCCGGGCTGCTGAAAAAACAACATCTGCGTGATTTTAAAAAACCCGGGTTTTCCTCTACTTCTGAATGTCGGGGCACAAAAGGGCTTTTTACGTTGATTTCCCGGCTCCAAAGGTATATAGTTTTTCCTCTTTTTGCTGGCCTGTCCTGTCCGGGAAATTAACCCTTGACAAAAGAAGCCAAATCCTTTAAATTTTAGAATTCAAATTAATGTCGGGGTTTATTAGATGAAGACTTTCATTCCCAAAGTAGACGCTAACACGAAGAAGTGGTTCCTGGTCGATGCCAAGGGCCAGACCCTCGGAAGGCTTGCCGTCCGCATCGCGACGGTGCTCCGCGGCAAGCACAGGCCCACGTACACTCCGCATCTTGACACCGGCGATTTCGTTGTGGTCATAAATGCCGAAAAAGTGGCTGTAACCGGCCAGAAAGCGACCGACAAGGTCTATTATCACCACTCCATGTATCCGGGCGGCTTGAAGACCGAGTCCTTCCAGAAGTTCCTGGCCGGCAAGCCCGAAGAGATCATCGAAAAGGCCGTCTGGGGCATGCTCCCCAAGAACAGGCTCGGCAGGGACATGGTCAAGAAGCTCAAGGTTTACAGCGGGGAGAACCACCCCCATCAGGCGCAGGGCCCTGTGCCCTTTGCCAAATAAAAAGATTTAATTACGGGAGAAGGTAAATGGCAGACGTATTCAGCGCTGTAGGCAGACGCAAGACCTCGGTAGCACGGGTAAGACTCCTTATCGGGGCAGGCGATATAACCGTGAACAAGAAGGCCATAGCACAGTTCTTCAGCCGCGACACGCTGAGGAGCATCGTTAAGCAGCCCCTCGAGCTCACCAACACCGCGGGCAAGTTCAGCGTAATCGCCAACGTCAACGGCGGCGGCGAGAGCGGTCAGGCCGGCGCAGTAAGGCACGGCATCGCAAGGGCCCTTTGCCTCTCCGACGCCTCTTTGAGGGGAGTCCTCAAGAAGGCCGGTCTCATCACCAGGGACCCGAGGATGAAGGAAAGAAAGAAGTACGGACAGAAGGGCGCCAGGAAGAGGTTCCAGTTCTCCAAGAGGTAATCCGCCACGGATTGAACTTATAAGGGGAAGGCCGCTGGCCTTCCCCTTTTTTATTACCGGCTGCTGAAAAAGTCCATCTGCTGCGTTGTCATCAGAAGCGAGTCACTGCGACGTACATGAAGAGTACGCCTTTCCTCGCTCCCCGATTTAACCGGGGCCTTGCATATGGAGCTTTTTGAGCAGCCTAAAATCCGAGATTCAAGCACGTATTGCCAAAGGAAGGGATCTCACATGAAGGTCGCTATATTCGGAGCCAGCGGCTACACCGGGCTCGAGCTCCTGAGGATTCTCGCGATGCACCCGGAAGCCGAGGTCATCGAGGCCACATCACGGCAGTACAAGGGCAAAAAGATACCGGAGGTCTTCCCCAGCTTGAGGGGCTTCTACGACAACCTCGCATTCAGCGACCCCGGCGACGTAAAATCGGTAAAGGCCGATATCGCGTTCAGCGCCATGCCGCACGGAGCTTCCCAGGAGATAGTGCCGCAGCTCCTGAAATCCGGAAGGGTCATAGACCTTAGCGCGGATTTTCGCCTCCATGACGCCGCTATTTACAATAAGTGGTACGGCGAGCATAAATCATCCGGACTTCTTTCAGAGGCGGTCTACGGTCTGCCGGAGCTGCACAGGGAAAAGATAAAAGGCGCTCGCCTGGTCGCAAACCCGGGCTGTTATCCGACAAGCGCCATATTGGGCCTCGCGCCCCTTGCGAAAAAAGGGCTTATCGCCGAGGGCTCCGTGATCATCGACTCGAAAAGCGGCGTTTCAGGCGCGGGCAGGAACGGGAACATCGAGACCTCGTTCGTGGAGGTCGCCGGCGGCTTCAAAGCCTACAAGGTGGGCTGCCACAGGCACACGCCCGAGATAGAGCAGGAGCTCTCAGAGGCTGCAACCGCGTCCCTTGGCGTGCGCTTCACGCCTCACCTGATCCCGGCATCGCGGGGCATACTCACGACCGCGTACGTCGAGTTAAAAAAGGAGCTGAGCCTCGCTGATGCGCATGATCTCTACAATGAATTCTACTCGGGAGAGCGGTTCGTAAGGCTTGGGCCTCAAGGCGCCTTCCCTGACATAAGCCAGGTGCGCGGGTCGAACTTCTGCGATATCGGGCTTTTCGTGGAAGGCAGGAAAGCAATAGCGGTATCGGCCATAGACAACCTTGTAAAGGGCGCATCCGGCCAGGCTGTCCAGAACATGAACATACTGTTCGGACTCAAGGAAGAAACAGCCCTCCTTACACCTCCGCTTTCAGTTTAGCCGGACAGAGAGCAAGTTTGTCTCTCAAAACCCTGATGCCTGAAATTAAAAAAGCCCTGCATGCATCGCATGCAGGGCTTTACCGTTTTTTACTAAAATCTGAGTCTGACCAGATCTATCTTCTCTATCTCTTCCACCTGGTCGAGCTTCTCGTCATAGACCTTCTCGGCAGTTACGGTCGGGAAGCTGAACCTTACGCCGTCCCCGTCGACCTCCGTAACCGATGAGGTCTGCACCATGCTCCTGCCCATTCCGTAAGCAGCCCCCGCAAGGATACCTACCGCAGCGCCGGTGGGTATGTACTCGATATTATCCCCGGGGTCGTCAGTGAGGAACATTACGGCTGTGCCGAGAAGGGCGCCGATGAGGCCGCCGTAGAGCGAGTCCCTGAGCGTCCTCTGCATGACGTCCTCTGCAGCCGCGCTGGAGACAGAGGCGAAGAAGGCTATTGCCAGGAATATGAGAGAGATTTTCTTCATTCAGCCGACCTTCTAAGGGATTTGGCTGGAATATAGATTGCCGAATGCGTTTATATGATACTTTATTTGACGGATTTCTGTCAAGGCATTAAGGTCACATTTGGCGAAGAATCTGCTATAATCGGTTTTCACAACGGGTTAATTCCAGCTCGCGCACACTTGGCCCTGGCCAAAATATTTTTATATTTCAACATGTTAAGAGCTACCATGCTCAGTCTGTAAACTTGACAGAAGTACATTCCAAGATATACTGAAAATGAGGAGGTAAGATGACGATTACTGCCGATGTGTACGATCTCGCTATTTTTTTGATAGGCTTGGGTTTTTTTATTATCGCCGTTGCACTGGTACCGGCTATCTTGCAGCTTAAAAGGACTTTCAAGGCAGTAGAGGACCTCACGCAGGAGACGAGAAAGACGGTCGAGATAGTCAACTTCGTAGGCAGAAAGGTCCAGGACCAGACCGCTGACATCGAAGAGCTTATAGCGCGAGTCAAGGACTTAGGCGTCAAGGTGACCGGTCTTGGGGAGCTTGTCGTGGATAACGTACGCGGCCCGGTCATAAACTTCCTGAGCTTCCTTTTCGGGGCAGAAGAGGGATTTAAACGGTTTTTTCACAGGGACAGAGCAAAAAAAGGAGGTGGCACAGATGAACAACTCTAAGAACGTTGCCATGGCTTTCCTCATCGGAGGGGTAATAGGCGCCGGAGTTGCCCTTCTCATCGCCCCCGCTTCCGGAATAGAGACCAGAACAAAGATAAAGGACGGCGCTGAAGACGCTGGAGACTGGGCCAAGGACAGGTACCAGGATGCAAGATACAGGGTTTCCGAATCGGGCGGCAGAGTGAGGCAGTTCGTCACGGATAAGAAGGAAGACCTCCAGGCGGCATTCGATGCCGGGAGAGAAGCCTACCAGAGGGGTAAAGAGAGACTCGTAAGGGGTTCATAGTTCCTTGAATTCTACAGCCCTTTAAGCGGGCAATAATAACGGCCGCTTAAAGGGCTGTTCACCGGGTTTCCATTCCAATCATTCCGCCAGTGCCGGTTCGATACGGACCGGCGCAAAATACAGCCCTGCCTTGCGCGATTTCGTATCTTTTGAGGAGCGTTGTTGATGGCCGATAAAAAGGTGACCCTGAGCGTCTTCACTGCCGACGTTGGCGGCTTTGTCGGCCATACAAGCAGCCATCCGGAGGTGCTCGACGCCGCAAGGGAGACGCTTGCCTCGCTGGGAAAGGGCAGGATACGCGATTTCCAGGTCCTGAGGTGCGGTGACGACCTGAGCCTCGTCATGACGCATTCGATGGGCGTCGACGACAGGGGCATACACGGCCTTGCGTGGGACACGTTCCTCGCCTGCAGGGCGGTTGCCGAGGACCTCAAGCTTTACGCCACGACGCGCGGCATGCTCGATGATTTCACCGGCAATATTCGGTGCCTGGGCCCCGGCGCAGCCGAGATGGAGTTCGCGGAGCGCACAAGCGAGCCCATACTCATATTTCTTGCCAACAAGGCTTCCATAGGTGCCTGGAACTTCCCTCTTTTCAAGATTTTCGCCGACCCCTTCAACACGGCAGGGCTCATCTCAGACCCGGCCATGCTGAACGGCTTTACTTTCAGGGTCGCTGATCTAAAAGAAGGTCTGTCTATCGACCTCAATACGCCAGAAGAACTGCACATTCTGCTTGCTCTCGCGGGATCCACGTCGAGGTACGTCATCACCTCGGTATCAAGAAGGACTGACGGCGAGGTGGCCGCGGTAGTCTCGAGCGAGAAATATGACGTGCACGCCGGCAGGATAGGCGCATGCTCCGAGCCGGCCATGTTAGTACGCTGCCAGTCCGGGTTTCCGGCCGTGGGCGAGGTCATGGAGGCCTTCTCGTTCCCCTGGCTCGTCTCGGGCTGGATGAGATACTCGCATATCGGCCCTGTCATGCCCGTGCCGTTCTATGAAGCGAACGCCGCCAGGTTCGACGGCCCGCCGCGCGTCATTTCAGCAGGATACCAGATCTCTGACGCCCGCCTTATAGGCCCCCATGACATGTTCGACGACCCTGGCTTTGACGAGACACGAAGGACCGCGAACCAGGCTGCCGACTACCTCCGCAGGCATGGCCCCTTCCAGCCGCACAGGCTTGCCCCGGAAGAGCTCCAATATTCATCCATACCCATCATCCTCAATAAAGTCAAAGAACGTTTCAAGAAGATCTGACCCAGTTTAACAACCATGAAAATCCTTGCGCCTGAAGAGGCTTTGCTCATTCCAGCATTTTTTTGAGAATGGCTTGCCGGATTATTGATATAATAAGTGTAAGGAGATGATAGTATGCCCAAGAAAGCCGGCAAAGGTCTCATGGAGAAGGGCGCGCACATGGTACGGAGAAAGGCCATCGACCCGGGCGGGGACCCGTATCTCAACAAGGCGGCCCCTCAGGATATGGCGCTCTGCAAGCGGTGCGGCTCGATCTACCATGAGAAGAGATGGTACAAAAGGGACGACCTTCCGGAGAAGCTCTCTCAAACCCCTAATACCGATATCGTCTTTTGCCCCGCCTGTCAGAAGTTCAGGGACAACTACCCTGAAGGCTATCTTACGATAGAGGGCAAGTTCGTGGAGGCGCACGGGGACGAGATAATGAACCTGATAGCGAACAAGGAGGACAGGCAGCTCCATATCAATCCCCTCGAGCAGATAATCGAGATACGCCGCCATGACGGACATATCGAGGTCAAGACCACCACTGGCAAGCTCGCCCAGCGCATAGGCCGGATACTCCAGAAGACCTTCAGCGGCGAGATTGTCTACAAATGGAGCGTTGACACCAAAATAGCCCGTGTTGTATGGTGGAGGGATGACGAATAAGCGACTGGAGCAATTTGGCGGATTGCAAACGCAGTTTTTTTCAGGCTGCTCAAAAAGGTCCAGACGCGAGGCCCCAGTTAAATCGGGGAGCGAGGAATAAGGCGTACTCTTCATGTACGTCGCAGTGACGAGCGATGAAGACAACAAAGCAGATGGGCTTTTTTCAGCAGCCTGGTGAACAGATGAAGGAAGCAAGACTATACACGCGCGCGGAAGGCGGCAATGCCTCCTGCAGGCTCTGCGCATTCCGTTGCCGTGTACATGTTGGCAAGCGCGGCATCTGCGGCGTGCGCGAGAATGTCGACGGCGTGCTATATACGCATACCTGGGGCCGCGTTGTAGCTGCAAACGTTGACCCCATAGAGAAAAAACCCCTCTATCATTTCCAGCCTTCGTCCAGGTCCTATTCCATAGCCACGGCAGGCTGCAATTTCAAGTGCCTTCATTGCCAGAACTCCGATATATCCCAGATGCCAAGGGACAAGGGCGTTGTGCTTGGCGAAGAGGCGACCCCCGAAGAGATCGTGAACGACGCCTACGAGACAGGCTCAACGAGCATTTCCTATACCTACACGGAGCCGACCATATTCTTCGAGTTCGCGCAGGACATCGGAGCGCTCGCCAGGGACCGGGGCCTGAAGAACGTATTCGTCACGAACGGCTACATGACAGCCGACTGCATCGAGGAGCTGAAGGGCTTTCTCGATGCCGCAAACATCGACCTTAAATCCTTCAGCGATTCGTTCTACAAGAAGGTCTGCGGCGCCAAGCTCACCCCTGTCCTCGAATCCATAGAGCGCATGAGGTCCGCGGGTATCTGGGTAGAGATAACGACCCTTTTGATCCCCGGCATGAACGACAGCGACCAGGAGCTGAAAGAAATAGCCAGATGGATAGCTGATACTGATGCCGCCATGCCCTGGCACATAAGCGCGTTCCACCCTTCGTACAAGATGATGGACATACCTCCCACTTCACTTGAGACCCTTGAAAGGGCAAGGGAGATAGGCATTGCCGAAGGGCTCAGGTATGTCTACACCGGGAACATCCCCAACAGCAAGGGCGAGTCTACCTATTGCTATAGCTGCGGGCAGCTTCTCATCGAGCGTCGCGGCTTTGTCGTGAAAAAGAACGTCATCGAAGATTCCAAGTGCCCCGGATGCGCCTCCGCGATCGACGGGGTAGACCTTTAAAAGCCTGCCTCCCGCATACTTTTCACTTAACCTGCTATAATTAGAAAATAGAGCAATAATTTTATCCGAGCGTGCCCCTTACCGGGGCGGAAGGAGGATAAAAATGCTTGCGGAGTTCAACATCATCCCATTGGGAACTGGCGAGAGCATGGGGGATTCGATAGCGAGCGTACTCAAAGTTGTGCAGGAGAGCGGATTGCCCTACAAGGCCAATGCCATGGGTACCGTTATCGAGGGCGGCTGGGACGACATAATGTCGCTGGTAAAGAGGTGCCATGAAGAGGTGCTAAAAAAAGCTCCGCGGGTCACCAGCACCTTACAGCTCGACATAAGGCCAGGGAAGCCTCAGGACCGTTTGACCGAGAAGCTCAAGAGCGTTGAAAAACGCCTCGGCAAAGAGGTCAAGAAATAATCGAGCCAGCTATCGAGCCATCAATCGAAATCGACGGCAGCTACGGCGAGGGCGGTGGCCAGATGCTGAGGACCGCCCTTAGCCTCTCGTCGCTTACCGGCGCGTCTTTCAGGATCTTTAACGTGAGGGCCGGTCGAGAGCAGCCGGGGCTTAAGCACCAGCACGTCCTTGGCGCAAAGGCCGTCGCGGCCATAACCGGCGCAAAGTTAGAGGGCGCGGAACCAGGCTCCATGACAGTCGAATACCTGCCCGGAAGACCGAAGCCGGGCAGGTATTCCTTTTCTGTGGGCACTGCAGGATCTGTGGGCCTTATATTCCAGACCGTGCTTTTGCCGCTATTCTTAAGCGGAGGACCATCGAAATTATCCATACGCGGCGGCACGCATGTCCCATGGTGCCCTGTTCCGGACTATCTTGCAGAGGTCTTCCTTCCGGCAATAAGACCCATGGGCTTCAGGGCGGAAATCGATTCGCCTGCAAGGGGCTATTATCCGGGCGGAGGCGGCTCAATAGAGGCCGCCATCCAGACCGCACAGACCCCTCTGGCCCCGCTCAACATTGCCGGGCGCGGCAGGCTCAAGGATATCCGCATCACGTCGGCGGTCTCGAACCTTCCCATATCAATAGCTTACAGGCAGCTCAATAGTTCGATCGAGCGGCTTTCCGGATTTTCTGCCCAAATCCATGCCGAATCCATCGAAGCCCCGTCGCCAGGGAGAGGCACTTACCTTTTCATACTCGCCGAGTTCGAAAACATCCGGGCCGGGTTTACGGCTCACGGCGCAAGGGGCAAGCGCGCGGAGGCAGTCGGCATCGAAGCTGCCGGGGAATTCCTTTCATACGCCTCGAAAAACGGGGCTCTGGATAAACACCTTTCCGACCAGGTGCTTCTTTACGCGGCGCTCGCAAAGGGCGAATCTGTCTTCAGCACAGTTGAGATAACCCGCCACGTTCTGACCAACATCCATGTAATTGAAAAATTCCTGCCGGTCCGCTTCCAGATAGACGGAACGCGCGGCCAGGAAGGCATTGTATCCGTGAAAGGCGCGTCTTTCCAGAGGGCTTGAGGCTTTACGGAAAACGCTTTAATCTGGTATGATAATCCAATGGACCTCGCCTCCGGATTCATAGAGAGCTTCCTGCTTGCATTCATACCCCTTTTCGTGGCAATGGAGCCGATAGGCGTCATACCTATTTACCATGCCATTACCCGCGGAATGGACGCGAGACAGAAGAGGGTCGTGCTTTTCTATTCTGTCCTCACAGCCGCGGCAATCACTATAGCCTTCCTCATGGTCGGCAGGGCGGTATTCCTGGCACTCGGCATCACGATTGCCGACTTCCAGATAGCCGGCGGCCTCATCCTGCTCTCCATAGCCATAGTAGATATCGTGCACACTGCCCGGGGCTATCTTAACGTCCTGCCCACGCCCGGAGTAGGCATAGTCCCCATAGGCACGCCCCTTATAGCGGGGCCTGCCGCGCTTACGACTCTTCTTATGCTCTCAGACCTGTACGGCTTTACGGTCACGCTCTCGGCATTGCTCGTAAACCTCTTTGTAGTATGGGCTGCCTTCCTCCTGTCGGAGAAGATAATCGACCGTATCGGCGAGAACGGGGCCCTGGGCATATCGAAGGTCATCTCGCTCCTCTTAGCGGCAATAGCGGTCATGATGATAAGGAGGGGCGTCGAATCGCTCCTCTGAACCGGACTTTCCCGCAACTGATTTAGGTCATGGAAAGCCGCCTTGAAATAAGTTATATTGTACGCGTGCTTATTTAAATAAGGAGGCTTTCCTGGATGGTCCTCAAGCTTGCTCTGTTCCTTCACATCATCTCAGCCATTTTCTGGATAGGGGGCATGCTATTCCTTGTGCTCGTCGTGGCCCCCTACCTCAAGACCATCGCTGACCCAAAGACAAAATCACAGATATACCAGGTAGTCGGAAAGCAGTACAGGTTCTGGGGCTGGGTCGCCATTATAACGCTCCTTGCAACCGGCCCGATCATCCTCACCGGCCTCTACGGGCTGCCCATAACAGCAATATTTGACCCCGGGTTCCACTCCTCAGGCTTCGGAAGAGCCGTCGGCTACAAGCTCGCCCTCGTGGCCATAATCGTCGTATCGAGCTTTGTGCACGACTTCTGGATAGGGCCGAAGGCGCGGAACTCGCCGAGGCATTCTTCTATTGCGCGGATATTTGGCAGGGTCAATCTCCTCATCGCCCTTCTCATCGTCGTCTTCGCCGTACTTATAAGGGCCGGAGGCATCTAAGTGCACAAGTTCAACCCCGAGCACCTTGAGAGGCTCCTGAGCGACGAGAGGACGAATGACATATCCCCTGAACGCGTTCTCAAGGAGGCGGGGCTTAAGGCTGGCCAGATATTCGCGGATATCGGCGCCGGCCCAGGCTTCTTCTCTGTCCCGGCAGCGAAGATAATCGGCCCGGCGGGCATTGCCTTTGCCATAGACACGCAGGCGGAGATGCTCATCTACCTCCGGGACAGGAGAAACCCGCCTGACAATGTCATCCTCATCAAATCCGAAGAGTACGAAATACCGCTCGCCGACTTCGAGGCCGATTTCGCGCTCCTGGCCTATGTGCTCCACGAGACCGGCGACAAGGTCCGGCTTCTCCAGGAGATAAAGCGGGTCTTGAAGCCCGGCGGCACCCTCCTTGTGATCGACTGGGATAAGAAGGCCGAAGAGAAAGGTCCGCCTGTGGAGGAGCGCATCACGTCCAGAGAAGCCAGGGGCTTTGTCGAGGCCGCGGGCTTCGACGTTGTCCAGACCTCCCCTCTCAATCCTTCCCATTACAGGGTGCTCTCCAGAAGGCCCGTCTGACAAAGCCCGTTTTTTCTGCCATAATTTAGACACTCATCGGGAGTACAAAATGGACGCGACCATCGACGCTACGACCCTTTCCCTCATCAAGGGCGACATAACGGACGAGGCAACCGACGCCATCGTGAACGCAGCCAACTCGAGGCTCGCCGGAGGCGGCGGCGTTGACGGGGCCATCCACAGGGCGGGCGGCCCCGCTATAATGGTGGAATGCCGCAAAATCGGCGGCTGCCCTACCGGGAGCGCGGTCATCACAACAGGCGGCAACCTCAAGGCCAGATACGTCATCCACACGGTCGGGCCGATCTATAAGGACGGCCGCCACAACGAGCCCCTGCTCCTTGAGAGCGCCTATATCAGCAGCCTGAAGATCGCGACGGACAAGGGCCTCAAATCCGTCGCATTCCCATCCATAAGCACAGGCGCATACGGCTATCCCATCGAAGAGGCCTCCAGCGTGGCGCTCTCAACGGTCTTCTCGTTCATCAGGAACAACCCGGGCCTTGTACTTGTCCGCTTCGTTCTCTTTTCCCAGGCTGACTATGATGTCTACAGCCGCACCCTCGCCTTTCTCCTGAATAAGCCCCTTTCTTGACACATCCCCCCGTTGGTCCGATAATCTGAATAAGGGAAAGTGATAGTCATTTTCAGCCAAGGAGGCCCCTTATGGACGACCTTGAGCGCGGCATCCCTATAACAGGCGAAGACTTCAACGGCATAAACGAAGTAGCTATCTTCCTGGGGCATATCACGGAAGAGTTCGAGGCAACAGATGCCAACGAGCTTGCCCGCTTGCTGGATACGGCCGGCATTTGCCTTATCGATGCAAGAGAGCCTGATGAATACGGAGCAGGCCATATAGCGGGCGCTCTCAATATCCCGGCGGGCTCGGTAGAGTTATGCGCGGCTGATCTCGACAGGGAGTTGCCACCCATAATCTACGGCAGAGACGGCTGGGCCATGGAGGCCTTTGTGGCAGCCGACAAGCTGAGAACCCTCTTCTTCAAGGACATACGAGTGCTCTCAGGCGGGCTTGCCGCATGGAAGAGGGCCGGGTACACCGTGGAACCCGGCGTCAGGACTCCATCCATCAGCATAGAGCCTTGTTGAACCTGCGCTCGTTGACCGCTAAATTCAATTATATGATTTCGGAGGTGTGATCTATATGGTAAGAAACATCACAAAAGACGAACTCAAGGACATGATGGACTCAGGCGAGAGCTTTGTTCTCGTAAACGTGCTCGACCCGGCTGACTTCGAGAACGAGCATATCTGCGGTTCTATCAATATCCCGGCCTCTACGATAGCAAGGGACGCGCTCGACATCCTCAACAAGGACGACACCATAATCCTGTACTGCTCAGGCGCGAAATGCACGGCAAGCGGCATAGCGTCGGAAAAGCTCGATGCGCTCGGGTTCAGCGACGTATGGAGATATGAAGGCGGCGTAGAGGAGTGGAAGAACTCCGGTTATTGCGTTGAGGGGCTGGCGTACAGGGGAAAGGTAGCCTGACAGGCATGAAATAGTCCATCTGCTTTGTTGGCCCCAGAAGCCGGCTACTACGGCGTTACGGGAAGAGTACGCCTCAGTCCTAAGTTAAGAGCAGGTGTAAGGCTTCATGCTCCGGCGTCCGCGCCCGTTGTAAAAATGTCGACCTATCTGTTTTTCGTCGAAATCCTTTACACTTTCCCGAAACAATAGCGGAACACATTGATTTGCATGGTAATTTGACATTTTTAGAAGGCGCGGGCCTCACATAATGTCCGTTTTCTTTACAACTCCGCTGATTTGGCTCCTGAAAAATACTAAAAAATCAACCCGTTAGCACCACACACAAGTGGCTCTTTTCTTGCATTAAAATATCGACAGAGATGCCTTGACTCTCAAAAAGGGAGAACCGTATATGAAACGAACCGCTGGGTATATCGCACTGGCAATGGCCTTCTGCATAGGGGCAGGCACCGCAGAAGCAACGCTCATCGGCGATGATGTCATAGTCAGGCACTACGAGCCCGACGGCACGACCGTATCCATACAAGTCGGCGTCTCTTCTCCGTCCACTACCGTAACTGCGGACGACTCGGATACTGTAATCGCCTACGGTGGTTATCCCTACGGGTACAAAGTAAATGTCGGGGCTGACACCATCCTCGTGGATTTTGATTATCTGTTCGATGCCTCCGGCACCTGGTGGGATTCATATACGACGGTCGTGTTTAACCCGGACACCTCAAACTTTGAGGTGTTAAATAACCCGGTCGCATTTAACGGGCTCGGGGTCTCGGGCCTTGACGACAGTTCAGGCAACCCGCTTCAGGGCGTCACGGTCGACACCAACATGGCAGGATGGAATACTTCCATGCTCTCGTTCGGCTCAGATTACGCTCTTTTCGACTGGAAAGGGCTGTCCTTCAACACTGGCACCTACTTCAATGCTACGCTCGATTTCAGCGGCTCGACCTCCGTGCCTGAGCCCTCCACGCTCCTTCTCATCGGAGGCGGCCTGGCTTGTTTTGGAGCATGGAGAAGGTTGTCGGCGAAGAGCTGAGAGAGGACCTGTTCCGAGGAATATCAAACGCGCCCATGTGAGCCGATCACGCGAAACCCGGCGCGAGCATCGAAGAACGCTTGAAAAATAAAGTCCGGCCCTGAAAAGAGCCGGACTTTTGCATTTCAGCGCAGGTCATTCTCCGACCTTGGCCAGCAGGCCCTTTTCCTTTACCACCTTGAAGTTCCAGTAGAAGAAGAGCACTGAGAGCGCTATATAGACGACATTGAGGCCCGCTGCCCATACAATCTCTTTTGTTGGGAATGCGCCTGTCGTAAAGACCACCCTCATGCCCTCGAATACGTGGGCTGCCGGTATGTAGTTCGCTATCACCCGCAGGAACCAGGGCAGCACCGCTACGGGGTAGAAGACCGCGGACACGGGCTGGAACAGGAGCGCGACGCCCCAGGCAAGTACCTCCGCTTCCTGCCCGAACCGAAGAATGAGGGCCGTCGTAACTATGCCTACGGCCCAGCCCATGACAATAAGGTTCGCCACAAGCGGGATGAGCGAAAAGCCCATTACGAAAATATTGAACTGATAGAGGAACCACGCGAGCGTTATCATCACGGTCGATGTGAGGATGAGCTTTATTATGCTGAGCAAGAGGAGCGAGAAAATGTACTCCGTGGCGCTCAATGGGCTTACGAATATATTGAGGAGGTTCCTTGACCAGACGTCTTCGAGGAATGACACGGAGATGCCCTGCTGGCTCCTGAATAGCATGTCCCAGAGTATGAGCGCGCCTATGAAGAAGGTCGCTCCCTCCGCTCGGGCCGAGAGGACTTCGGCGACCGACGGCCGGAGCGCCTCCAGCGGAGTCACCCGACCGGCCTTGAGTGCCGGCAGCAATCCGGCGGCGAGGGTCAGGCCGACGCCCACGATCACCGCGACTGCCAGCAAGGCCGGGCTAACGACCGGAGTGCCAACCCGGACGTGAACGTACTGCTCGAAGATCCGTCCCATCAGCCCTAGAACCCCAGCTCCGAACCCATAGCCCAAAACTAGACCTCCCGCCGTGCCGACGAGACCCTGAAGCACGCTCTCGGTCAAGATGAATCCCGTGATCATGCGCCGATTGGCGCCTACCGCGCGCAGCATCGCCAAGTCGCGGCGGCGCTCGGTCACGATCGTGCGGAAGGTGTTGAAGATGATGAAACCGCCCATGAACAGACCCAGTGCGCCGAGTACGTTTAGCATCGCCTGGCCGACCCGCAGATTGGTGAGGAGCTCGCTTCCCGATGTCAGCCCGCCCAGGCGATAGTCGGGGCCGAGGGCCGCTTCCACGGCGGTCTGAATCTCCGCGCGCCGGCCCTCGTCCAGCGTGTCGAAGTTCAGGTCGATGGCGTTGATCTGGCCGGGCTGATTGAGCAGGCGCTGGGCTTCGTTCAGCGTGACCAGAACTTCCTCGTTTCCCGGCAGAGACCGC
>Ga0209002_10001314_pt1 | contig 20051 bp, 14 predicted proteins | sample Rifsed16ft2_FD_184010 | JGI IMG/M metagenome (GOLD analysis project Ga0209002, IMG submission 184010) | Soil microbial communities from Rifle, Colorado, USA - sediment 16ft 2 (version 2) | ecosystem: Environmental > Terrestrial > Deep subsurface > Rock core/Sediment | place: Rifle, Colorado... | reverse complement strand
AACACACACATCGTGGAGGTCGGGAAATGGGACGCCGGCGCCCAGACCGCCATCGTGTACCAGTGGGCCGGCGGATGGAGGGGAACGGACTTTGAAATCTTTGCGGGCGACGGCGTGTACGTGAGAGTCGTCACGTCGTTCGACTGGCGACCGGAACTCCTCGTGCCCGAAGTGCCTTGAGGATCGATGAGGGATTGCCGCAGTACTCCATAACCGTGATATAGGATTACAGCGGCGTTCCAATCTCGCCAAATAGGGCGGGGACCATGGACGTGCGGGATGGATTCGGGGAGGGGCCCATCCGGCCGGGCGGCGTCCGCCGTCGTCGTTCTCGTCCTGTCGGCCCTGGCCCTCCTTCCGACGTCGGCGGTCTCGGCGGGGAGCGACCCACCCGGCCCTGCCGCGCCGCCGGCCATCATCTTCGAGGACCCCTTGGACGGGGCCGTGGGCGTTCCCGTCTATGTCAACATCACCGTGGGGTTCACCGACCCGATGAACACGACCTCGGCCACGATCACAACGACCCCTGCGTTCTCCTTCTCGGCGGTCTGGTACGCCGGCGACACGTACGTGAACTACTCGCACGCGACCCCGTTTCCCGCCTGCACGTCCTTCCTTGTCATGATTAACGGGACGGACAAGCTCGGGAACCCGCTCGTCCCCGGTCCCCTGCCGAACCCGTGGCCGTTCACCACCGCGTGTGGTAATCCGTTCGTCGTCTCCACGGCGCCGCCGGATGGGGCCACCAACATCGCCCTTGACGCCTCCATCGTCGCGGTGTTCAGCGAGTCCATGAACACGACGAGTGTGACATGGTCGTTCGCTCCGGCATTGCCGTTCAACGAGACCTGGGACATCTCAAAAACGACGGTGACCCTGAGCCACGCCGCCCCCTTCTCCGCTTGTACCGTATACGCCGTCCAGATTCTATCCGGGACGGACACCGCGGGATATCCGCTCGTGCCGCTCCCATACAACTGGAGCTTCGAGACCGTGTGCAGCACCCCCGTAGTCTCCCTCGTCTCCCCAATCGGCGGCGAGAGCTGGAGCGGCGGGTCCACGCATCCGATCCTGTGGAACCAGTCCTCCCCCTCGGGTGCGGACATGAACTGGACGCTCGACTGGTCCGTCGACGGCGGAGCTACCTGGAGCCGCCTTTCGAACGGCACGGCGGGAATCGGGCCGCAGAGGTACGACTGGGCCGTCCCGCTCGTCGACGGGACCACGAACCGGATCCGGGTGTGCGTCGATGCGGGACCCCCGCCGCCCACATGTGACGCGAGCTGGGACTTCACAATCGACTCGACGGCGCCGTACATTGCGTACCACGACCCGCCAGATGGCGCGCTCGACGTGCTCCTAGCAATGTTCCTGACCGTTCAGTTCTCCGAGCCCATGGACCCGGCGAGCACCGAGGCGGCGTTCTGGATTTCTCCGCCCGCCCTCGTCATGGGCAAGGTCTGGCCCTCTGCGACGACCCTGGTCCTGCAGATCGAAGGGCTCCTCAGCGCGACCCGCTACACCTGGGGATTCCAGTGCTCCGCGACGGACCGGAGCGACCCGGGGAACCCGCTCGCGAATTGCACCGAGGCTCACTGGTTCACGACGGAGGGCGGGGTGGCGCGCCCCTCCGTCACGCTGGCCGCGCCGTTGGGCGGGGAGTCGTGGACGGGCGGGTCTGTCCATGCGGTCCGGTTCACGGTCGACAACACGGCGCCGAACACGGAGACGTACGTCGTCTCCGCCGTGTACCGCTACGCGGGCGGGGCGTCGGGAGGGTCCATCGGGACGCAGACGCTCACGGTCCCGGGGGCCACCGCGATGGCCGGCGCGATCCCATGGACGCTTCCCGCCATCGACGCCACGGACGTCGTCGTGAACGTGACCGCGACGAACCGGACCCGCGCATCGTTCTGGGACGAGAGCGGCCCGTTCGAGATCGACTCCACGGCGCCCGCCGTGGCGGCAGTCCTCCCGGCCCTCGTGCATCCGCGAGACCCGCTGACGGTCACGTTCTCCGAGCCCATGGCGTCGGCACCCACCGAGGCCGCCTTCTCCATCACGCCGAACCCCGCGGGCCTCACATTCGCCTGGGTTCTCACGCGCGCGGTGCTCACGATCGGCCACGCGGACTTCCTCGCCTGCACGATGTACACGCTGGCCGCCGGGACGTCCGCGCGGGACGACAGCGACCCGGGCAACCCGATTCCGGCCCCGTTCGCACGAACGTTCCTCGTGGTCTGCTCGCCCTCCGTGGACCTCTTGTCGCCAGACGGCGGGGAGGACTGGACGGGCGGGAGCGTCCACGACATCGGGTGGACGACCCTGGACCCGGACGACGCGACCCTCACGGTCACCCTCTCCTACTCACTCGACGGCGGCGCGGACGGCTTCCCGCACGTGACCTCGAGCGGCCTCGTTGTGCCGACGGGGGCGGGGAGCCTCCCGTGGACCCTGCCGATGCTGGACGCTGGGGAGGTCCTCGTCAGGATCGACGTCGCGGACGCGGCGGGCAACACCGCCACGGACGCGAGCGCCGCCGTCTTCACGATCGACTCGACGCCGCCCGCCCTCTTCGTGAGCTTCCCCGCGGACGGGTCGACGGGGCACAAGACGACCCGGGCAATCTGGTTCGTGTGGACGGAGCGGGTGGACCCGGCTTCGTTCGTCGCCGCGTTCTCCCTGGCCCCGGACCCCGGCGGCCTCACGTTCGACTGGAGCGTGAGCAACCTCGGCGGGGACGTCCTGCTCGTCGACCACAAGCCCTTCGCGTCGAGGACGTCGTACGCGGCCACGTTCGCGGTGAGCGCGAAGGACGACAGCGACCCGGGAAACTTCCTGGCGGCCCCGCTCGTCGTGCGCTTCTCGACGCAGCCCCCGCCGAACGTGAACCCGCCCGTCGCGAAGGCGGTCGGCCACCACCAGGTGGAAGCGGGCGTCCCGGCGACGTTCGACGGCTCGGCCTCCACGGGGGACATCCGGGACTACACGTGGCGAATCACGGACAACCAAAAGCGGTTCGTCGCGGTCCTCGTCGGGGTCCGCGCGACGTACACGTTCACGGAGCACGGGCGGTATTCCGTCACGCTCTTCGTCACCGACGCGAGCGGGCTCTCGGACGACGACACGATTGAGATCGCGGTCACGTCGAGCTCGAACTCTGCGGACATCGTCTTTGTGGGCGCGGCGGGGGCCGCGCTCCTCGTCGCGGCCCTCATCGGGGCCACGGAGGCGGGCCGGCTCGCCGCGTTCTCCCTCGTGCTCTTCCCGCTGTACGCGCGGAAGCGGAAGGACGAGCCCGCGGAACAGGAGACGCGCGGGATGATCCGCGGGTACGTCCTCGTCCATCCCGGGGATTCGTACACGGACATCAAGCGGAACCTCGGGCTCGGGAACGGCACGCTCACGTATCACCTCACGATCCTGGAGCGCGAGGGGATCGTCAGGTCCCAGGTCCGAGGGTCCCGGAAGCTCTTCTTCCCGCGGGAGGCGCGCCTCCCCGAGGACGGCGGCGGACTCCACGAGGTCCAGCTCCGGATGCTCCGCGCGGTCCAGGCGATCCCGGGGCTCGCCGTGACCGACCTCGCGGGCGCCCTCGGGATCACGAGCCAGCTCGCCCTGTACCACCTGCGGGACCTCGCCGCGAAGGGCCGGATCCGGTTCGAGCGGCGGGGCCTCCGGCTCCGGTGCTACGCGGACGATTCGAACCCCGCTCCGATGGATTGAAATACGCCGAAAACCGCGTTCAAATCTGCTCATATATCGCGGGGGACTCTCCGCGACCCGAGGTGGGAAAGGTGGTTCGAGGAGGCCGGGAGGTTGTCCTCTTTCTTTTCGTCGTCCTGGTCGCGGGATACGCGCTCGGGTCCGTCCCCGCCGCGACGGCGGAGGGCGCGCCCCATGTGGTCATCACGCACCCGGACGCGGGCGCGACCGTGAGCGGGACCGTGACCGTGGCGGGGAACGCGTGGGACGACGGCGGGATCGTGAAGGTCCTCGTGGGGATCGACGCGGGCGAGCGGAGCCTGGCGACGGACACGTCCGGGAACGGGACGTTCTGGTCGTGGGAGTGGACGTGGGACACGACGAAGTGGGCGAACGGGTGGCACCACATCGTGGCGATCGCGTACGACGCCGCGGGGCTCGCCGCGGACGTGGCGCGCGAGGTGTTCGTGGACAACCCGAACGGGGCGCCGCACGTCGTGATCCACATGCCCGACGATGGCGCCGTCGTGAACGGGACGGTGACCGTCGCGGGCCACGCGTGGGACGACGAGTACGTCGCGCTCGTGAAGATCCGAATCGACCTCGAAGGGCCGATCTACACGGCGGAGGACGTCTCCGGGAACGGCACGTGGTGGATCTGGCGGCTTCTGTGGAACTCGAGCGACGTCCCGAACGGGGAGCACGTGATCTACGCGAAGGCGTTCGACAACTTCGAGCACGTGGGCTGGGACTCCATCCACGTGAAGGTGATGAACGAGGGCGGGAACACGCCGCCTTGGGTGACGATCGTCGTTCCGCCGCAGGGCTCCACGGTCTCCGGCGTGGTCGTGATCAAGGGCCACGCGGGGGACGAGGACCCGGACGACGCGGTCGAGCTCGTCCAGGTGAAGATCGACGCCGGCGAATGGCACAACGCGACGGACGCCTCGGACCTCGGGAACTGGGCCACGTGGACGTTCACGTGGGACACGACCCACGTCGAGGCGGGCTGGCACCACGTCTACGCGCGGGCGTTCGACGGCGAGGCGTACTCGACCATCAAGGTCCTCGAGGTGTACGTGAAGCACGAGGGCGGCGGGGACCACGCGCCGGAGGTCCGGATCGACGACCCGCACGATGGGGACGAGGTCGTCGGGGCGGTGCTGGTCCACGGACGCGCGTGGGACCCGGACCCGGACGACCGGGTGACGGGCGTCTGGGTGCGGATCGACGCGGGAGAGTGGCACAAGGCGAAGGACCTCACGGACAACGAGTCTTGGTTCATCTGGGGCTGGGTCTGGGACACGACCCGCTACGAGAACGGCTGGCACACCGTGTGCGCGAAGGCGTACGACGGGGAGCTGTACTCGGAGAAGGGCTGCATCGAGGTGAAGGTCCACAACGCGGACAAGCCGCCGAGGGTCTCGATCGAGCACCCGGAGGACGGGAGCGTCGTGACCGGCGTCGTCCTGGTCCATGGGTTCGCGTCGGACGACCACGGGGTCGTGAAGGTCCAGGTCCGGATCGACGAGGGGGAGTGGCACACGGCCGTCGACACCTCGGGGAACGAGTCGTGGCTCACGTGGGCGTGGTCGTGGGACACGCGGGACTTCGAGAACGGGGAGCACGCCGTGTCCGCGCGGGCGTGGGACGGCCACCAGTACTCCGACGTCGCGACGGTCGTCGTGAAGGTGCAGAACGAGCACCACGGCTTCTGGGAGATCCTCCGGGAGAACCCGGTCCTCGCGGGCCTCCTCGGACTCGGCGGGACCGCGGCGGCGAGCCTCGTCCTGTGGTGGCGGCGGTTCGGGCTCACGGGCAGCCTGCGGTGATTCGGGCCATGGGACGCTCCGCGGTCCTCCTCGCGATCGTGCTCCTGGGGATCGGGGCGCTGGCCCTCGTCCCCTCCGCGCGGGGGGCGGGCCCGACGCCCGTCTCGGGGGACGTCTCCGGCTCGTGGACCTTGGAAGGGAGCCCGTACCTCGTCACCGCGGACGCGACGGTCGGCCCCGCGTCGACGCTGGACATCGGGCCGGGCGTGGAGGTCCGGTTCTCCGGCGGCACGCACCTCTTCGTGGCGGGCGAGCTCGTCGTCCGCGGGGCGGGGCTCACGCCCGTCTCGTTCACGTCTGCGGACTTCGCGGTCGCGGGGGCCTGGGGCGGGATCGTCGTCACGGGCCGGGCGACGCTCCAGTCCGCCTCGATCACGTACGCGACCTGGGCGTTCGACCTCGAGGGGGGGACCGCCCTCGTGGACGGGCTCGTCGCGTCCCAGTCCCGCATCGGCCTGCGAGTCAGTGGCGCCGCCGCCTCCGTGACCCGGTCCGCGTTCTCCATGAACGAGGTCGCAGGGGTCTCCGTGACGTCCGGTACCGCGGACCTCGCCCGGGTCGAGCTCGCGACGAACGCGTGGGCCCTCGCCCTGTCCGGCGCGACCGTCACGATCGACAACGGCACGATCACGGGCTCCGTCCTCGGGGACGCGGACCTGACCGCGTCGAGGCTCCTCCTCCGGAACTCGACGAGGACGGGGGCCTTCCAGTTCCACGACGCCGCGTCGACGGCGACGGAATCGTGGTACGCGCACGCCCTGGTGAAGGACGCGTTCGGCACGCCCGTGCCGAGCGCCTCCGTCACGGTGGAGGGCGGGGGGCTTCCCGCCCCGATTCAACGGGTCACCGACCCGGACGGGCGGGCACGGTGGATCGAACTCGTGGGGAGGGTTTCGAAGGCCGCGGGGACGAGCGTCCCCGTGTACACGGTCACGGCCTCTTCGCGCGGCGCGAGCGCGGGGCAGTCCCTCTCCCTCTTCCGGGAGACCGAGCTCGTCCTGGGGCTGCCCGCGGACGTCACGGACCCGGTGGCCGCCGCGGGCCCGAACCGGTCGGTCCCCGAGGACCGGGCGGTCACGTTCGACGCGGGCGGGAGCACGGACAACGATCCCGCCTTCCCGGCGGGCGCCTCGTTCGCGTGGCGGTTCGATGACGGCGTCCCCGTCGTTCTGCGCGGGGCGACGGTCACGTACACGTTCGCGACGCCTGGGCGCTACACGGTGGTGCTCGACGTGACGGACGCCGCGGGGAACCTGGGGCAGGACGTGTCCGGGGTCACCGTCCAAGACACGACGGCCCCCGCCGCGGCGATGCAGGTCCCCGCGCAGGCCTATGCGGGCGAGTCCGTCGCCCTCGACGCCCGCCTCTCCACGGACAACGATCCCGGCTTCCCGGCAACGGGCAACTTCACCTGGACGATCGAGTCCGGCGGGACGAGCCGCACGGTGTACGGCCGCACGGCCGCGTTCTCGGGATGGTGGGGCCGGGGCACGTACACGGTCACGCTCCGGGTGCGAGACGCGGGGGGGAACGATGACGCGGAGACAGCGACTCTCGAAATCGTCGACCGGCCGTTCCCGAACTTCCTGTGGTTGGCGGCGGCCCTCGCCGCGTGGTTCGCGGCCCTCGGGATCGCGGGCACGGAGCGCGGGAGGATGGCCTTCATCACGTGGCTCGTCCTACCCCTGTTCACGCGCATGCGGAAGGACGAGGTGCTGGACCAGTTCACCCGGGGCCAGATCTACGGGTACATCGTCGTCCACCCGGGCGACTCGTACGTGGACATCAAGCGGAACCTGCAGCTCAACAACGGCACGCTCACGCACCACCTGAACGTCCTGGAGCGGGACGCTCTGATCCGGTCGAAGAACGTGGGGACCCGGAAGCTGTTCTTCGCCGCGGGCGCAAGGGTCCCCGAGGACGGGGGAGGCATGCACGAGGTCCAGCAGCAGATCCTGCGGCACCTGAGGGAGTCGGGAGGGCTCGCCGTGAACGACGTGGCGGGCGTGATCGGGATCAGCCGGCAGCTCGCGATCTACCATCTGCGGGACCTGAGCCGGAGGGGGCTCGTCCGGATCGAGCGGCGGGCGTTCCGCATCGTCGCGTACGCAGAGGAGCCGCAGGGCCCAGCGTTCCCGTAGGAGCGCACCCCCGCGCCACGGACGCACCGGGGTCCACCTGCTTCGCCCTGCGTCACGGCGTGCCGCCGGCACCGCGGCTCCAGGTCCGGTTGCGGTCGGGCCCCGGTTTCTCTCCCGCGTCCTGGGGCCAGCCGACGAGATCGAAGAGGTCGCACAGCACGCGGAACGTGAACCCCCACAGCGGCTTCCCGCCCGCGTCGAAGGCGGGCGTCTCGAGTTCCGCCTCCGGAAGCTCGATGAGGGCCTTGTGCAGCGTCGCGGGCAGCCCGTCGAGCGGGGCCCAGAACGCCCGCGCGGCCTCGTCCCCGGGCCGCGGCGTCGGCGGGCGGGACGCGTGGAACACGAACGGGACGACGACCCAGTCCACGCGGTTCGCCGGGTATCGGGTCGGGAGCCACCCGAGAAGGCGGGCGCCTCGGGAGAGGCCGATCCCAACCTCCTCCTTCGCCTCGCGCCTCGCGGTGTCGAGGGGCGTGCGGTCCGTGCGGGTGCGGCGGCCGCCCGGGAACGCGATCTGCCCGGACCACGGGTCGCCCTCCCGCTCCGCGCGTTCGATTAGCAGGACCTCGGGAGCGGCCCGCCCACGGAGGATCATGGACACCGCGCCCCCCGCGGTCTTCGGCGGGGGGCCCAGGGACTTCGAGAGGGCGGAGACCTTCCGTTCGATCTCCGCGATGCGGGCCATCGCGCAGGGATGGGGCAGCCGGCCTAAATCGTTTCCATGGTGGGCGCTGGCGATCGCGTCATGGAGGCGTCCCGCGCCGCGCCCGGCTCGGGAACCGTCAAATAGCGTCGCCCGCATGGGGTCGCGCGCATGCTCGACGTGAAGGTCCTCCGGGAGAACCCGGAGCTGATCCGCGCGAACCTCGAGAAGCGCGGGGACCTCGCCCGCATCCCCGTCCTCCAGGACGCGGTCCGCTGGGACAAGGAGTGGCGGGAGGGACAGCAGGAGCTGGATCGGCTCCGGCACCAGCGGAACGTCGTCACCGCGGAGATCCGCGAGCTGAAGAAGGCGGGCCAGGACGCGGGCGCGAAGATCGCGGAGGCCGCCGCGCTCCCGGAGCGAGTCAAGGTCCTCGAGGCGCGAGTCGAGGAGCTCCAGCGGAGCCTCCGGGACGCGATGCTCCGGCTCCCGAACCTGCTCCACGAGAGCGTGCCCCCGGGCCTCCGTGCGGAGGACAATGCCGAGTTGCGCAGCTGGGGAAAACCGAAGGCCCCAAGGTTTGAGCTGAAGGGACACGGGGAGCTCGCGGAGGCCCTCGGGCTCGCGGACTTCGAGCGGGGCCGGAAGGCCGCGGGCGCAGGGTTCGTGTACCTGCTCGGGGACCTCGCCCGCCTCGACCTGGCGATCATACGGTACGGCGTGGATTTCCTCGTGAAGCGCGGCTTCACGCCGGTGTTCCCGCCCCACGCCCTGCGGCGTGCCGCGTACGAGGGTATGGTGGACCTGAGCGCGTTCGAGGACGTGATGTACAAGGTCGAGGGCGAGGACCTCTACCTGATCGCGACCTCCGAGCATCCGATCGGCGCGATGTTCATGGACGAGATCCTCGACGCGGACCGGTTGCCGATCCGGTTGGCGGGCATGTCGACGAACTTCCGGAAGGAGATCGGGGCCCACGGGGTGGACACGAAAGGCCTGTTCCGGATGCACCAGTTCAACAAGGTCGAGCAGTTCGTGTTCTGCCGCCCGGCGGAATCCTGGGACCTGTACGAGGAGCTCCAGCGGAACGCGGAGGACTTCTACAAGGCCCTCGGGATCCCGTTCCGCATCGTCGTCCTGTGCGCGGGGGACACGGGGAAGGTCGCGGCGAAGACGTTCGACCTCGAGGCCTGGTTCCCCCGCCAGAACGCGTACCGCGAGGTCGGCTCGAACTCGAACTGCACGGACTACCAGGCCCGCCGGCTGAACATCCGCGCGGGGAAAGTGGGCGGGGACAAGTTCCTCGTCCACACCCTGAACAACACCCTCGTCGCGACGAGCCGGTGCATGGTCGCGATCCTGGAGAACTTCCAGAACAAGGACGGGACCGTAACGGTCCCCAAGGTCCTGCGGCCGTACATGGGTGGGGTCGAGCGGATCGGGGCGGGGCCTGCGAAGGCGAAGTCGCGCCGGTCGAAGGCCCGCCACGCGCCCAGGCGGGCGGGGCCCACGAAGAAGCGGACCCGATTCCGCCGGCGCTCAGGGGACCGCCATGGCCCGCGCCGTCCCTGAGCCCTCGACGCCGCGTTGGAGGGCGACAAGATTATCTACATGACAAGTCATTACATTGTCATATGCGAAACCTGCAGGTCCGCTTGGACGAGGAGGACCTCGAGGAGCTGGACGAGCTGGCGGGAGACGAGGGGCTGTCCCGGTCCGACGTCGCGAGAAGCGCCCTGCGCGAGGGGGTGCGGAAGCTCCGGATGGAGCGGGCGCTGAACCGGTACCTGAACCTGGAGTTCACCCTCACTCGGGCGGCCCTGTACGCGGGCGTCACAATCCGGGAGATGGCGAAGGCCGCGGGCGACCGCGGGATCCCGTTCTTCCGGTACTCCGTCGAGCAGCTGAGGCGGGACCGGGACCGCGCAGCGAAGTGGCTCAAGGGCTGAGCGATGCGGACGTGGGTCGACGCTTCCACGCTCATCGCCATCGACCTTGCCGGCGAGGTCGAGGTCCTCCGCACGCTCCTGGGGCGCGTCTCGGTCACGAAAGAGGTCGCGGCGGAGGTGTTCACGGGCCGGGAGTCCAGGGTCCTCCGAGAGGCCGCGGGCACGTGGATCGAGGTGGCGGAGGTCAGGGGGGACCGCCGCCGATGGACGACCCTCGGCCTCGGGCTTGGAGAGGCCTCCCTCTTCCTCACCCCCGCCGGGGACCGGCTCGTCCTCGACGAAATTCCCGCCCGCACCGTGGCGGAGGCGGAAGGGCGGGCCTACGTCGGCCTTCTCGGGCTCCTGCTCGCCGGTGTCCGAAGGGGACTCCTGACCCGCGACCGGGCCCGCGAGGTCCTCCGAAAGGTCGTTGAGTCGGGGTTCCATCTCGCGTCCCCCCTGCACGACCGGTTCCTGGCGGACCTCGAGGAGGGCTAGGCCAGCCCCGCCGAAATCCCCTTAACCGCCCGCCGCCTTGCCCACTGCGGATTGCCATGTCCCTCCTGTGCCCGATCGACTTCCGGTACGGCCGCCCGATCATGAAGGACCTGTTCGGGGAGGAGGCCCGCCTCCAGCGGCTCCTCGACGTCGAGGCAGCCCTCGCGCGGGCCCACGCGAAGGCGGGGAACATCCCGAAGACCGCGGCGGTCGCGATCGGCGGGAAGGCGAACACGAAATCCGTGAAGGTCGATCGGGTCAAGGCGATCGAGAAGGAGACCCGCCACGATATCATGGCGGTCGTCCTCGCCCTCTCGGAGGCGTGCGACAAGGAGGCCGCGAAGTACGTCCACCTCGGGGCGACGAGCAACGACATCTCGGACACCGCGACAGCGCTGCAGCTGCGGGACGCGATCCGCGTCCTGGACGAGGGAGTGCGGGAGCTGCGGGACATCTTCATCAATCTCGCGAAGAAGCACAAGCGGACCGTGATGCTCGGCCGGACCCACGGCCAGGCCGCGGCCCCGATCACGTTCGGCCTGAAGCTCGCCGTGTTCGCGACGGAGACGGACCGGCACCGGGAGCGGCTCTCGGAGGCCGCGAAGCGGGTCGTCGTCGGGAAGATGAGCGGCGCGGTGGGGACGGGCGCGGCCCTCGGGGAGCGCGCGCTCGAGATCCAGCGGCTCGTGATGGTGGACCTCGGGGTCGGCGTCGAGGAGGCGTCGTCCCAGATCGTGGGGCGGGACCGGTACGCGGAGTTCGTCGCGGTCCTCGCGAACCTCGCCGCGAGCCTGGAGAAGTTCTGCACGGAGGTCCGGAACCTCCAGCGGAACGAGATCGGCGAGGCCGCGGAGGCGTTCGAGACGGGCCAGGTCGGGAGCTCCACGCTCGCGCAGAAGGAGAACCCCGTCACGTCGGAGAACGTGTGCAGCCTCGCGCGCGTCGTCCGGGGGTTCGTGGTGCCCGCGTACGAGAACGTCCCCTTGTGGCACGAGCGGGACCTCACGAACAGCGCGTCGGAGCGGATCGTCCTCCCGCACGCGGCCGTCCTCGTGGACGACATGCTCGCGAAGACCGCGGACGTGTTCCGGGACCTGCGGGTATACCCGGATCGGATGCGGACGAACCTGGACGCGCTGAAGGGGCAGGCGATGGCGGAGAGCGTGATGATCGCCCTCGTGGGGAAGGGGATGGGGCGGCAGGACGCGCACAAGCTCGTGCAGGCCGCGGCGAGGGTTGCACGCGAGAAGGGCGTGCACCTGCGGGAGGTCCTCGCGGCGGACAAGGCGGTGATGAAGTCCCTGTCCGCGAAGGAGATCGAGGCGGCCTTGGACCCAGAGAACTACATCGGCGCCTCCGTCGAGATTGTCGAGGGCGTCGCGAAGAGATTCGCGTGAGCGCGGAGTACTTTCACCGCCCCCACGGCGAATGGGTCGGAGTAGTCTCGGCCACCTCCCCCTGGAAGGGTGAAGCCCGCGTCCTGTATGCGACATGTCGCATGGAACCCGCGACAACGCGCTCGCTGGACGTCCGGCCGATGACGCCGGAGCAGGTCGCATGGCGTCTCCTCCGGGACCACAATGCTGAGTTTGTGGCAATCGCCCCGACGGGATACTGGGTCGCGGTGGCCATGGAGAATCGAAGCGCGACGGACCCTGCGGAAACCTCGAATGGCATGCGGCCCTCGACGGCGGACCGGGTTGAGATCGTCGACGTGAACCGGGCCTCGGCCGATGACGTGCGCCGGATCTTGGACAGCGCCGTGGCGGTCGTCGGCTCGGCTGCGAGGACGACCCAGGGGCACCCGCTCCGGAAGATGATCGACCTCCACTACGATGTCCCGGTCGGAATCCGGTCGCTCAAGGACCGCGTCAACCGGCTCGTGTTCGGCTACCGCCTGACGATGGAGAGAGACGGCCGGCGGCGGACGTATCGGTATCCCGGCATCGTGCATCGGAAGGGCGTGCGCTGGATTGGCCAGTCCGTGCTCCGGTTGCCGCCCGTGGTCGCCGAAGAAGTGGAAGCGCTGCTTCGAGGGTGGGGGGTGCCCGTGACGCTGCAGGAAGTCTACGAGGGGTACTAGGCCCGACGTCCGAGCGGTGCCGCCCCGTTTGCGACATGTCGCATAACGAGGGGGCCCGCCTGTGGACCGCCCTAGCACGTCCAGCTCACAGACGCGCTCGCACGGAAGGACCACAAGCTCAGCGTGCAGGTGCCCGGGTTCCCGGGGTTTTCGAGGCGGAACGCATCGCCTGCGTCGAGGTGGTTCGAGATGCCGACATCCGTGAAGGTCAACCTGACCTCTGAGTCGAAGATCGGGCCGGGAGCGAGCGGCGCGCTTTGGGAGGATCCTGTTCCCTCTATGTCGATTGATAGTGTGTAGCCCCACAATGGCTCGGAAGTCGAAACGCTCGTCACGACGATGTCCCAGCACGAGGTTCCGCAGGGCGTCGGTGCTCCGAGAGTTACTGTAATCCGTAGCAACGTTACGCCGACCGAGACGAAAGCGAGTGCGACGGCCACGATGATTGGGGCAAGGACGACCCCCGGCACAACTTTCGACTCATCGGGTCTTCTCTTGGGCGACGGCCTGGGTGGGACTGGCGGCTGCCCGGGAAAGGCCATTGCCAGGCAATTGCGGCCAAGTCGAAAAAGCTTCGTGCTGAAGCGAATTCTACGATGAGCGGGGCTCCGTGTTTCGTTGTAGATGTCCGCGACCTTGTCGACTACGCCCCGGCATCCGGTTCAGGCACCGCGCGGAGGGTGGACGGTTCCCGACCGATTTTCCCCTTCTTGTCACGCCCGCCATGATTTCGTTCGAGTGTATGCGGATCACTCGCACCTCGAGAACCCACACGCGACGCACATCTGCACCCGTGCCGAGGGACGACCATTCCCCGCGCCCCCGGACAGCCGGGGGGGCTCGAGTTCCCCGCCGCCCGGGCTCACGCGACATGTCGCATATCTCGGCGAGCCCACCCCCAAGCTCTCCGCGATTCTGTCGACATGTCGCATAATCGCAGGGTCTAAGTCCCGACCTGGGTTACCGACGGCCGTGCTCTTCTCGAAAGTCGTGGAGTACTACGAGCGGATCGAGGCCACGACGAAGCGGCTCGAGATGACGGACCTCCTCGTGCAGATGTTCCGCGAGACGCCCGCGGAGGACCTCGACAAGCTCGTGTACCTCACCAAGGGCAGGCTCCACCCGGACTACCTGGGCATCACCTTGGGCCTCGCGGAGAAGCTCGCGATCCGTGTCCTCGCTCTCGCGACCGGGCTCGAGGAGCCACGCGTCACGGAGCTGTGGAAGGAGAAGGGCGACCTCGGCCTCGTCGCGGAGGAGGCGATCGCGGCCCGCCGCCAGACCGCCCTCACCTCCGAGCCCCTGACGCTCGCGAAGGTGTACGGAAACCTCGACGAGATCGCCCGCGCGAGCGGCGGCGGGAGCCAGGAGCGGAAGATCAGGCTCCTCGCGGACCTCCTGAACTCCGCGGCCCCGAAGGAGGCGAAGTATATCGTCCGCGCGGTCGTCGGCAAGATGCGCCTCGGCGTCGCGGACATGACGATCGTCGACGCGCTCGCGGCGACGTTCGCGACGAAGGAGGACCGGGACCGCGTGGAGCGCGCGTACAACGTCTCGTCCGACCTCGGGGAGGTCGCCCGCCTCCTCGCTGCGGAGGGCCTCGCGGGCCTTGCGAAGGTCCGCCTCCAGCTCTTCCGCCCGATCCGCTCGATGCTGTGCGAGCGCCTGGAAACCCTGGAGGAGATCCTCCAGCGCCTCGGGCAGTGCGCCCTCGAGTACAAGTACGACGGGATCCGCGTGCAGGCCCACATCGGGCGCGGCGACACCCGCCTCTTCTCCCGCCAGCTCGAGGACACGACCGGGCAGTTTCCGGAGATTGTCGCGGGGCTGCGGGAGGCGTACACAGGGACGGAGGGGATCGTGGAGGGCGAGGCGGTCCCCGTGGACCCGAACACGGGCGAGTTCCTCCCGTTCCAGGAGGTCTCCCGTCGCCGGGGGCGGAAGTACGACGTCGAGGTGATGATGAAGGAGTACCCCGTCACCCTGTTCCTGTTCGACTGCCTCCTCGACGGCGGGGAGGACCTCACGGGCCGGAGGTACGAGGATCGCAGGGCGCGGCTCCACGAGCGGATCGGGGAGAACGACCGGGTCCAGCTCTCCGAGTACAAGGACACGGACGACGCGAAGGTGGCGGAGGCGTTCTTCGACGCCGCCCTCGCGAAAGGCGGGGAGGGCCTCGTCGCCAAAGCGCTGGACTCGACCTACGAGGCCGGGGGCCGCGGGTACCAGTGGATCAAGTTCAAGCGGGAATACGCGGCCGCGATGTCCGACACGGTCGACCTCGTCGTCGTGGGCGCGTTCGCGGGCCGCGGGAAGCGGGCGGGGACGTACGGCGCCCTCCTCATGGCCGCGTACGACAAGGACGCGGACGTGTTCCGCACGGTGTGCAAGCTCGGGTCCGGCTTCGACGATGCGACCCTCGCGTCGCTCCCCGAGCGCCTCGGGCCGCACCGCGTCCCGCAGCGGCCCGCGCGGGTCGACTCGACCCTCGAGCCCGACGCGTGGTTCGAGCCCGCCGTCGTCCTCGAGGTGCTCGGCGCCGAGTTCACCCTGAGCCCCGTCCACACGGGCGGGCGGGACCTCGTCCGGAAGGGCGCGGGGTTCGCGATCCGCTTCCCGCGGTTCACGGGCCGGTGGCGGGAGGACAAGGGGCCGGAGGACGCGACCACGGTCCAAGAGGTCATGGAGATGTACGAGAGGCAGCGGAAGGTCGCGAAGGCGGGCGTCGCCCCCTGAGCCGCGGTGGCAACGATTTGGCAACAAAGGAGAGGAGCCCGCCAAGACATCCCCTCCCGCTGGCGGACCCGGCCGGGCCGGAGACCCACGAGAAGGCGACCACCTCGTTCGTGGAGGGGGAGACGACGGCCCTGTCGCCGACGTCCGCCGCATTCCCCCTGCGACAGCCCTACTCCCGCCATTCCGCGATGTACCCGCAGTATTCGTCCCCCTTGAGGAGGCACTCCACCTTCCGGACCTGCGCGCGAACCTTCCTCAGGGCGAACGCGCCCTCGTACGTCCCGAGCCACGCCTGGCACCGGGCGGGCGAGCTAAGCCAGTCGAACTGCTTGAAATGGGCCCGCCCCTCGCTGCTCTCCACCTCCATCCGCCCGTGGTTGAACTCCCGGAGGTACACGGCTGGGGCAAGGTCGGCGAGGACCCGGACGGGCAACGCCCGCATCAGGAACCGCCGAACTGAGGGGAAGTGTGCGACGGCCTCTGCCGCGACCTGTCGGATGCACCCGTACGTCCCGTCCCCGAACCGCGCCTCGACCTCCTCGAACAACCGCATCATGGACCGGAGCGGGACCCAGCGCTGCGCCGTCGCGGAGACTGCGCGTGCGAGGCCGGACTCCGCGAATGCGGGCCGCGCCCGTGGCTCCCCGAACCGCTGGCCGAAGACCCTTGACCAAGCCCGGGGATGCGTCGCCCGAATCATCGGGATCATAAGGGGCTGGCGGCCCCTCCACTGCAGGATGGACGCCAGGGCCTTCCCGGTACCGGTGAGGTCGTACATCCGACCGCGGCCGCGACGGTCCGGGGTGAGGCACTCCACGAGCCCGCGGTCCGAGAGTTCGCGGACCGCTCGACTAGCGTGCGCAGCGCTGATCCCGCTCGCCTCCGCGAGCTGGCCCGTTGTCTTCGGCCAGTCCAGCAGGGCCGCAATCACCGACATCCGCACGAGGCTGGCCCTCACGAACGCCGCCACGGACGGCGGACCTGCCATCGCATCCCACCTGCAGGGGCCATCGACGCGAGAGCCTTGAACATTCGCTAAGGACTTTTCCCAGCGTGTCTGCACAGCAGCCTCATGCTCCCGATGCCGGGCAGAGCCTCGACACCGTCCGACGCGCGCTCGCCGCGTTTGCCACCGGCCCGCCGTTCAGGGTTCGCGCCCGCCACGGCTCGTTTGTGAATCGCCGATTCAACTACCGTCAGAGGAAGCGAGCGAATCGGTGGGCGCGATACTCTTCGACCGTCATTGAAGGCCCCATCGATTCGACGAGACGATCGAAATCCTCGTTGACGTAAAGACTTAGCTTCTGCCGGACGGCGGCGGCGGCCCGAAACTCATCTTTGAACTTGTCTCGCAACAATCCTACGTAGTTTGCTCCCGTCAGAACAGATTCTGCCGCCAGTGCCGCGGTGAGGACCGCGTAGCGGAACCCGAAACCCGCAATCGCATCTTGGAACCCTCCCGCCTCGCCGACGTAGCGCACCCCGTCCCGCTCCGCAGTCTCGATTGGATCAGCAGACCAGAAGGCCTTCCCGTGTATCGCGCCGAGCCTTCTGCTTGATCCTAAGATCTCGCGCACCCAAGGTCGTGCTGCGCATGCCTCTGTCAGCCGGAGCAGGCGATTGTAGTCGAGCTCCCTCCACGAGACGCTGTAAATCGAGTGAAAGCCGATGCCTGGTGTGATGACCAAGTATCCTCCGGGGGCAACGTTATTGTCAAGAAGAGCGTATGCTGTGTGTTCATCGAGCGCGCTTCCCTCCGAGGAGAACGTGAATCCCGCGCCGACAATGTTGTGGAATCGCTCAGGCGGACCCGTGGCCGCGATGTCCGCATCCGTTATCTTCCCCCGGGGGACTTTGAACACGAAGTTCACACCCGCGTCGAGACAACGTCTGTACAGCTCCTGGTCAACGGTCCCGGATTCCCGCCCTCGAAGAAACAGGTAGTATGCGGGTCCTCGAAGGACGTTTTCGAAGTGCACGGACTTCCTTACCGTCGTCTCGACGCTCCCGAACGGCTTCACTACAAACCCGCATCGTCTCAGCTCATGGAGCGCATCATCCCCGATGTAGTTGCGAACCGCTTCTGTGTGCGATCCCGAGCTCGGGGCGATGCGTTCCTTGGTTTCGACCACCTCGACTTCCATACCTTCCTCTGCCAGGCGAAGCGCAGCGAAAAGGCCCGACAGGCCTGCTCCAATAATCCTCACGCGGTCCATGGCGTTCCGACGACCCCCATACGTGGGAGATTCATCTGAGCCCCGAAGGGCGACAGTCCCTTTTAAAGCCGGTCAGGTATTTGCGGGTATAGACGCCTCGCGGGGTAGGGTTGAGTCGTGGCCGTCGTCGACGTCCTAAAAGTCTTGCCGGTGGTCACGGCGGTCATCTGGTACCTTATCGCCATAAACCAGGTGCGTCGCGACAGGATGCGGACGGCGACGGAGGCATTCTTCCTCGTTTCCTGTTTCTTCACGGGCACCTACGCGCTGTCAGATTTCTATTTCTTCAATGCAGGCTCCCGAGAAACCGCGGCCAACGCGGCCCTCACAGGAATCTCAAGTTTGACCTTGACGGTTGTCTTCTTCTTCCTGTTCACGCAGGTCTACCTAACCAAGATGCGGCGCGGCTACCTTCTCGCCCTTACCCCGGGAATCCTCCTCCTGCCCATGGTCTGGTCCGTGATGCTTCAGGGCCTCGTATCGGCGGAATCGTTCTACCTTCCGCAGTACCGCCTGATACCATTCACGATTTGGCTGGCGTTCGTTGTCGTGTACGCCCTCGTCGGCATTCGCAATCTCTGGAAGCTCCACACGATTGTCAGGTCCCAGAGCGCAACCCTTGCGAAGCGTTCGGGTGGTATCTTCTACTCGTTCCTCATCACGTTCTTCCTCGGTTTCGCAACAAACGGGCTCATCGGGACCCTCCCGAGCCCGGCAATCCCTCCGCCGTTCTCCACCTTGCTCATGATCCCGGGAATTGTTGCACTCTTCACCCTAGCCCCTATCCGCCGCGACCGAATTTCGGACGTGGTCCGGAGGTTTCGGGCGAGGCGCTACAATCTCCGACAGGCCTACTTTGTGTTTAACGACGGAACTCTTATCGCGTCGACCGTCCGAGCCACGGGGCCGCAACTCGACAAAGACCTGTTCAGCGCAACGCTCGACGTGATTCAGAACTTCATGCGCACCTCTTTCCCCTTCCTCAAGGGGACTTCTCTGAGGACCATTGAGCACGGCGATTATCGAATCCTCATCGAGCGCGGCCGCTTCTGTTACCTCACAGTAGTCCTTGCAGGCGAGGAAAACGATTTCCTCCGGCGCCAGATGCGGGACTCGCTGCTTGAATTCGAGTCTTTGAACGAACAAGCGCTGCAGCGGTGGAGGGGCGTTCCTTCGGATGCCGTCGACTCCGAGCGGATACTCGGCCTGCTCTTCGAGCCGGGTGAGCTCTTCTCCCCCTGAGACTGTGCGAATCGTGCCGAGTTCTCGTCGCCCGCGCCGGAGCCCCGCCTGAACTGGGGCCGTACGCCTAAGGCATTCTACAAGCACTCGGAGTATCCGTGGTTTGAAGGCTAGGATTACGAAATCCCACCGGCCCCCAGAACGCCCAGCAACTCCGGAAGCCCGTTCAGGACGACCGTTCCCGGGGGAGGCTCTGATACAACACCCCGGTTGCGCCGAATCCACACGGTTCCCATCCCGACCGAGGCGGCACCATCGAGATCGGTCACGGAATCAGAGACAAAGAGACTCGTGGCCGCCCTAGCAGACGTGTCTCTCAGGGCGGCCTGATAGATTCTAGGGTCGGGCTTGTACGACCGGTGCATCTCAGAGACGACAACCACGTCGAAGACTTCACCGATACCGAGGTGGCTCATCAGGGGACGGACCAAATATTCATCGCTATCCGTAACGACGGCAAGGGCTTCCACCATTGAACGCAGGGAACGCAGCACCCGGAGGCTCGCATCTTCATACAGCTTGGCTTGGGGGAGAAATGCCTGACACGCCCGACGCACAGACTCCACCGCGGTTTCGAAGCTTGTGTGCACCCCGACTTTCGCGAGTGCGTTGACGAGTTCCTCTCCAGTGAGCACGATTCCGGTCCGAAATGATGCCCCTTGAGCCTTCGACGTTGCTGCGGAGGTTCCCTGAAACCATGCGCGGGCAACTCCCCGGGCCTTCGCGCCCGAGATGGGGAACTCAGCAAGGATTTCCCGCTCCATGGCCGGTGCTAGACCCCGAAGGTCGACTAAGGTGCCGCCCAAGTCAAAGAACAGATGTGTAGTTCGCCGCATGCGAATCTCCTTTGGACTCAAGCTTTTGAGGCGCGTTCAGAGTCGCGTCTTCGCCACCCGGGAATAGCAGGGAGAGGCCTTAGTAATAAACTTGGTACAGGCCGATCGGCGAGCCCACGACGAACAGCTTCCGCGGCTCCGGCCGGAGCTTCACGGTCCTCTGGAACAGGTTCAGCTCCCGGAGCTGGAAC
>Ga0209002_10001312_pt1 | contig 20070 bp, 16 predicted proteins | sample Rifsed16ft2_FD_184010 | JGI IMG/M metagenome (GOLD analysis project Ga0209002, IMG submission 184010) | Soil microbial communities from Rifle, Colorado, USA - sediment 16ft 2 (version 2) | ecosystem: Environmental > Terrestrial > Deep subsurface > Rock core/Sediment | place: Rifle, Colorado... | reverse complement strand
CTTCGTCCAGCACGCCGTAGTAGTCGTACCGCACCCCCCAGTTGAAGGTGAAGCGCGGCGTCACGCGCCAGCTATCCTGGATGTAACCCGCCCAGGAGTTCTGGGAGGTCCCGCGACGAGAATCGCCCGCGTAGGTGAAGGAGAAGCCGTGGACCTCGATCATCGCCGACTGCTCCTAGGTGAGCCTCACCACGATCAACCCGGCCATGATCAGGAGCAGGAGCCAGCGCAGGGCGCGTTCCCAGGCGGGATCGCGGATCTCGGTCAGGCTGGTCTTGGGTCCCCGCCGGGTGAAGGCTCTCGCTTCCAGGGCGATCGCTCTCTCTTCGAGGTCCATCAGGCTCCCCAGGATCAGGGGCGACACGAGGGGGACCAGGGCGCGCAGCCTCCGCAGGAGATTGCCTTCCGTCTCGAGGCCCCTGGACCGCTGGGCGTCCAGAATCGCCTGGGCCCGCGCCTGAAAGCCCGGGATGATCTGAAGTGAGGCGACGACAATGTACGACACCTGGGCCGGGAGCCCGTGCCTCACCAGCGAGTGCATCAGCACATCGGGGCGAGTGGTGAGCATGAGCAGCGTCGCCGCGCCCAGGCCGACAAGCAGACGTGCCGTCAGCAGGGTGGCGATCCACAGGCCCTCCGCCTTGAGGCTGAAAGGGCCCAGAGTGAAGAGAACTGTCGTCCCTTGCGCGAAGAATCCCTGGATCGGAAAGAGCGAGATCGCAAACGGCCACACCACGCGGACGCAAATCCGGAGGAACGGCCGAAGGATGCGGCCCCAGACGGCCAGGGGCACAAGGCCGAAAACGAAGACCGCGACCGTCACGGTGAGGGTTTCGAGCGTCGCCCCGGCCACGACTGCGACGAGAGCCAGCGTAAGCTTCGTGAGCGGGTTTAGGCGGTGGACGCCTGAAGCGCCGGGTAGATAGAGGGTGGCCGTCATGGCGGAGGGAAGCAAGGCTCCGGCCCCGTGGATGGCCGGCAAGAGAATAGGAAGGGCCCCGCGCCGGGGGCGACCGTGCGAGGCCCCATGGCTACGATCGAGCCCGCCCAGCCTGGGCTAGCTGTGCGGCGGCAGGTTGGTGAACCGGGCGAGAAAGCGGGATGGCAGGGCCCGCAGCACGCCGAAGACGATCAGGAAGGTGATCATCTTGTCGAGGGGATCGGAGAACGTGCCTTGGGCGATGTTGGCCCCAAGCGAATCCAGGCCCACCGATCGGGCAAGGGCGACAATCGCGTCGGTGCCGCTCCCCATGACCCCGCCAAAAACATAGGTGGCGATCGGTGCCGAGAGCAAGGCGGCCGCCAGGCCCGTCAACAGGCCTGCCAGGATCGCCTTCCACCAAACGTTCAGCCAGGCGGACCGCCCGAAGGCTCCCGCCAGGGCGCCGATCACCGCGGCGACCCCGGCGAACGCGATCGCCGGAGCGTACCAGCCGGTCACCGTCCAGATGACGTTGGCCAGGAAACCCGTCACGGCGCCGGCCCACGGCCCGGCCAGAACGCCCACTAGGACCGTCCCGATGGAGTCCAGATAGAGTGGGACCTTCACGGCCAGGGCCACCTGGCCGACCGCGACGTTGATGGCAATCGCGACCGGGATCATCACCAGGGTTAGGGTGTTGAAACCTCGTTGGGACATCCGGGCTCTCCTCTTCCGCGGCGGTTGTGCGCGAACTATACGTCAAAGGTCAGGCGATGTCCAGCCGGCCCGACGCCGGCACCGCGCTCGGGCCGTTCGGCGCGAGCCGCTAGGCAACCCTCTCCCGAAGGGTGCTGCTCAGGTAGTCCATGGAGGCCACGACGATCGCGATGGCCAGCATTGTGCGCTGGCTCCGCGGTAGTTGAGCAGGTTGATGTTCTCCTGGAGCAGGAATCCGATCCCGCCGCCGGCGAACCCGATGATGGTCGACATGCGGACGTTGATATCCCCGCGGTACATGGTGAATGAGATATACTCTTGCGCATCGTGCTTCTCCTGCTCAAGTTGTCTCGAACAGTCCTGCTGTTGCGGGGATCGTGCGGGGGAATCGGGCTTGATGGGGAGTCACCTTCGGAGAAGAGGATTTCTACCGGGGCACATCATAATCCGAATCCAGGGGACACGCAAGACACCTCCGCAAACGCCTGGTCAAGGCCGGAGCGGCGCACTCACACGCGGCGAGCGCGATCGTGTCGAATTCCGAGGTCGGTCCCCCGCCCAGGGACAGAATGATTGGCCGTGACCGGGAGCAGGGCTTGTCGCTTTGAGGCCCGGCGGTTACAATGCCGACCCGATGGCTGCCTTCTCCTACCAGGAAGCCCTGAACTACCTCTACAGCTTCGTCGACTACACCCTCGAGCGAAGCTATCGCTACACTCCGGATCGCTTCAACCTCGACCGCGTCCGGGTGCTGCTACGCGCCGTTGGGGACCCTCATCGCGCCTTCGGCTCGATCCATGTCGCCGGGACCAAGGGCAAGGGGTCGGTCTCGTCCCTCTCGGCCTCGGCGCTGCGCGCCGCCGGATACCGGGTGGGCCTCTACACCTCCCCCCATCTCATCCGCCTCACCGAGCGAATCCAGGTGGACGGGGAAGAGCTTGGCCAGCAGGCCATGGCTTCGCTCCTCGAGGAGCTCAAGCCCGATGTTGCCCGGATCCCGGGCATCACCATGTTTGAGATCCTCACGGCGCTGGCTTTCCTTCACTTCGCCCGTCAGAATGTGGATTTCGCCGCCGTGGAAGTGGGGCTGGGGGGGCGCCTCGACGCCACCAACGTGGTTGAGCCTCTGGTATCGGTGATCACCTCGCTCTCCTACGACCACATGCACGTCCTCGGCAACAGTCTCTCCGATATCGCCCGGGAGAAGGCCGGCATCATCAAACGTGGGATTCCGCTCGTGCTCGCCCCGCAGCAGCACGAGGCGGAGCGCGTGGTGGAGGAAGTGGCCCGGGAGCGAGGCGCCCCGATCATCCGTGTCGGCCGCGATTGGCTCTATGCCCCCGGCGGCCACGATCTGGAGAGCCAGAGCCTCTTCATCTGGCCCGCCTCCGAGCAGGCCCACATGGACACCTTCGTCGAGACGGCCGGAGGCGAGGAGTGGGCCCCGCCGCGCTACGAAATCCCGCTTCTGGGATACCACCAGGTAGTCAATACGGCCGTCGCCTACGCCGCCCTGCAGGTGGTGCGCCAATCCGGGGTGAGGCTGGAGGAGGAGGCAATTCAGGACGGCTTTCGCCACGTCTCCTGGCCCGGCCGCTTCCAGATCCTCTCTCGCTCGCCGGCGGTGGTGATCGACTCGGCGCACAACCGCGATTCCGCCCTGCGCCTGCGCATCGCCCTCGACGACTACTTCCCCGGCCAGCCCGTCACTCTGGTGTTTGGGGCGATGGGTGACAAAGACATCCCCGGCATGCTCGCCGAGCTTCTTCCCCGGGTCTCCCGGCTGATCCTCACTCAACCCGACCACCCGCGGGCTGCCACGATCGACGAGCTGGCCGTGCTCGCCCACGGCTACGGCTGGCGCGTGAAGGAGATCAAGCCCGTCGCCGAGGCTCTGCGCTTCGCGCTCTCCCAAAGCCGGCCGGGAGAGGTCGTCGTGGCCGCCGGAAGCCTCACCGTCGCCGGTGAGGTACTCTCCGCCTGGGATTCCATTCGCCCCCTCGCCCTCGAGCCGGTGAGAGCCGAGGCCCGATGAGCGGCTGGCTGGCGCGCTGGCCGAACGCATCCTCCGAGTTTGGGGAGGCCTTCGGCCGCCGGGCGGATGAGCTCTACGAAATCGACGACGCCCCAATCGACGACGGGGGCCTCATCGAGTGCGCTCTCCTCCCCCTGCGTGACGTCGTCCTCTTTCCCAAGATGGTCGTCCCGCTTTTCGTGGGACATGCCCCGACTCTGGCGGCGATCGAGGAGGCCATCCACCGCGGGGAGACGATGGTCGCCGTCACCCAGCTCGACCCGGAAGTGGAATCGCCGCTCCCCGAAGATCTCTATCCCGTAGGAACCGAGATCGCCGTCGGCCGGATGATGCGCATGCCCGACGGCTCAACTTCCGTCCTCTCCCAGGGCCGGCGCCGGGTGGAGATCGTCGAAATCATCCAGACCACCCCCAGCCTGCGTGCCCGCGCCCGCCCTGTGTACGAGTCCACGGAGCGCGCCAAAGAAACGGTCGCCCTCATGCGGGCCGTGCTCACCCTCTTCGAGAAGTGCGTCCAGCTCAACCGCAGCCTCCCCGAAGAGAGCTACGTCTACGCCATGAATATCGAGGAGCCGGGGTGGCTCGCCGACCTGGTGACCTCGGCCCTCAACATGACGATCTCCGAGCGCCAGACGATCCTGGAGACCTTCCAGCCCACCATGCGCCTGCAGCGTGTGAGCGTGATGCTGGGCCGTGAGCTCGACGTTCTGGAGCTGGAAAACCGGATCCACAGCCAGGTGCAGAGCGAGGTCGATCGCTCGCAACGGGAAATGTATCTCCGGGAGCAGATGAAGGCCATCCAAACGGAGCTCGGCGAGGCAGACCTTTGGGCCCATGAGTTGGCCGAGCTGCGGGAACGGGTCTCCCACCTGAGCCTGCCGGAGGAGGTGCAGGCGCGGGCGCTCAAGGAGATTCAACGCCTGAGCCAGATGCCCCCGATGTCGCCCGAGGTGGGGATCATCCGCACCTATCTCGACTGGCTCATCGAGCTGCCCTGGACCGAATCGACTGTCGACAACTTGGATGTGCGCAACGCCGCCAGGGTGCTCAACCGCCGGCATCACGGCTTGCGCAAGGCCAAAGAGCGAATCCTCGAATACATCGCCGTGCGCAGCCTGGCGCGGGAGAAGCAGCGGCAGCCGATCCTGTGCTTCGTCGGTCCGCCCGGGACGGGAAAGACCTCCCTGGGGAAGTCGATCGCCGAGGCGCAGGGAAGGAAGTTTGTCCGCGTCTCGCTGGGGGGTGTGCGCGACGAAGCCGAGATCCGCGGCCACCGCCGGACTTATATCGGAGCGCTCCCCGGCCGCGTCTTGCAGACGATGCGCCGGGCCGGCACCATCAACCCGCTTTTCATGCTGGATGAGATCGACAAGCTCGGCCACGACTTCCGGGGCGACCCCTCGGCCGCCCTGCTCGAGGTGCTCGATCCTGAGCAGAACCACGCCTTCTCCGATCACTACCTGGAGATCCCTTACGACCTCTCCAAGGTCATGTTCATCACGACCGCCAATACCCTTGGGCCCGTGCCCCCGGCTTTGCTCGACCGCATGGAGGTGATCGACTTTCCCGGTTATATCGAGGAGGAGAAGCTGATCATCGCCCACAAATTCCTCCTGCCGCGCCAACTGGAGGAGAACGGGCTGGGCGTCGCCGAGCTCTCCATGCCCCAGGAGAGCGTGCAGGCGATCATCCGCCAATACACCTGGGAGGCAGGAGTCCGCAATCTAGAGCGGGAGATCGGCAAGGTGTTGCGTAAGCTCGCCCGCCGAAAGGCGGAGGGGCATGAGGTTCCCAAGAAGGTGATGCCCTCCATGCTCGCCCGCCTCCTCGGGCCCCCGCAGATCCTGCCCCACGAAGCCGAGACCGAGGATCAGGTGGGCGCGGCCATGGGCCTGGCCTGGACGGAGAACGGCGGCGAGACCATGCCCGTGGAGGTGCTCCTCATCGAGGGCAAGGGCAATATCCAGATCACCGGCCAGGTGGGCGATGTGATGCAGGAATCCGGACAGGCCGCCCTATCGTATGTCAAGTCGCGTGCTAGGGACCTGGGCGTCAGCTCGGAGCTTTTCGAGAAGTACGATATCCACATCCATATCCCGGAGGGCTCGATCCCCAAGGACGGGCCCAGCGCCGGGATCACCATCGCAACTTCCCTCGCCTCCGCCCTCACCGGCCGGCCGGTCAGCCGCAAGGTGGGTATGAGCGGCGAGATCACGCTGCGAGGGCGGGTGTTGCCGATCGGAGGCCTGCGCGAAAAAGTGCTCGCCGCCTACCGGATGAAGCTCTCCACGGTCGTTCTCCCGGCGCAAAACCGGAAAGACGTGGCCGATGTGCCGGCCAAAGCGCGCTCGACGATGGATCTTCGCTTCGTCCGCCACATGGACGAAGTGCTCGAGATCGCCCTCTTGCCCACGCCGGTGCGGCCACCGCGGATTCGGCGGGCAAAACGCAAGCCCGATCGTCCCACTCCGACGCCTCACCCGCCCCCTCAAGCCTGAACCCAAAGCAACTTCCGAAGTTCGTTTTGCGAACTTCGGAAGTCGCTATGCGGAGTCTGCCTCGTGCGTGCAAGGATCTCTGGATCCACCGAGTGGGGCTCTTCTCCGCGGCCAGCGCGTCATCGATCACCCCCAGGGGAGGTTACCTAAGGACGCGTCCTTAGACCTTCAGCCCCCCTCTCCGCTCTCGCGCGATGCGGTAGGAAATCATGACAAGCGGAGAGGGGGGTGAGGGGGGTGAGGTCGAGATGTACCAGACGAGACGCCCAGGGCTTCTGAGCCCTTGGATGCAAGGCAAACTTGTGGGAGGTCTTGTCCGATCCATTCACAACCTTTCAGAGGCGCAAGAGCGTGCGGTGGAGGCCCCAGTCGCAGGCGGGCCGCGAAGACTCCCATGGGGGCCGCCCCGCCGCCTCCGCCCTCAATCTATGCTATCCTCACTCCAAGGTCGAAAGCCGCAAGGCTCCCTCGAGGGAGGCGTATCTGACGACCGCTGCCGAGATCCGCTACATGCTGGCCGGTGGCCAGGGCGCACAGGTGGATTGGATGCCGGCGGGCACCCCGGCTCCGCGGATCGCCACCTCGCTCGTCGGGATGGCCAATGGGCATGGAGGCCATCTCCTCATCGGCGTCTCGCCACGCACCAACCGTGTTCACGGCGTCGCGGATCCGGAGCGCGAGGCCGACCGCGTCCTCGAGGCCGCCCAGATGGCCGAGCCTCCGCTGGTGATCCCCTTCCCTGAGCCGGTCGATTTCGACGGCTCGAGAGTGATCCTCGTCCGCGTGCCGCCGGGATTGCCGCATGTCTACGCCCTTGGCGGCCGCTACTGGCTGCGCGACGGGCCGGCCACCGGCCCTCTTTCGGCCAGGCGCCTGCGACAGCTGTTGATCGAACGCGGCGAGGCCAGCTTCGAATCCGAGCGGCCCGAGGGCGCCTCCCTCGAAGATTTCGACCCGGCCGAGATCCAGGCCTATCTCGCTGCGATCGGCGCGCCGCAAACCGCCGATCCCTGGCAGGTGCTCCAGAGCCGGAGTTGCCTGGCCGGCTCCGGCGCTGGGCTCAGGCCCACCGTGGCCGGCCTCCTGCTGTTTGGGCGCGATCCCCAACGCTGGGTCCCTCAGGCGGACCTCATCGCCGCACGTTTCTCCGGGCCCACCGTCACCGACGCCTTCGTGCGACAAACCCTCCGCGGCACCCTCCTTCAGCAGCTGCGCGCCGTCGAGGTCTTCCTGCGGGATCACCTGCGCGAAATCGTCTCGCTCGACGGCATGCAGTCCAGGCGTCGGCTGGAATACCCGCTCGAGGCGGTGCGCGAGCTCGTGGTCAACGCAGTGGCGCACCGCGACTACTCGATCGCCGGCGACGGCATCCGCCTCTTCATCTTCTCCGACCGCCTTGAGGTTCATTCGCCCGGCCGGCTGCCGGGCCCGGTCACGTTGGAGAATCTCCTCGAGGCACGCTTCTCACGCAACCCGGTCCTCGTCCAGGTGTTGGCCGACCTCGGCTATATCGAGCGCCTGGGATACGGCATCGATCGCGTCGTGGCCCTTGCCAAGGAGTGGCAGCTGCGTCGGCCGCTCTTCGAGGAGGCGGCCGGCGGCTTTCGCGTGAGCCTTTTCACGGCCGCCCCACAGGCCGCCCTCACGGCTCGCCAGCGCTGGCAAGGGATGGACCTCAATCCTCGCCAATGGCAGGCCCTCGAGTTCCTGGCCCGCAATGGGCGCCTCACCAATCGCGAGGTGATGGAGATCGCTCCCGGAGTGACCGCGGAGACGATCCGCCGCGATCTTGCCGATCTGGTGGAGCGCGGCCTGCTGCTCAGGATCGGCGACCGGCGGGGCACCTACTACATCCTCAAGCAGATCGAGCCTTCGAATGAATGACGAGGCGCTCTCCCGGCGCTGGCGCGCTCCGGTCGCCGTCGCTCTCACCGCCGCGGCTGTGTTGGTGTTCTCGCTCGCTGCGTGCACGCGGGACGTCATCCCCTTGAGCTTCGTCACCCGCACGCCCTCCGGCCCCACGCGCACGCCCACCCGCACTCCCGGCCCCACATTCATCGCGATCTCCGGCGATCCGACCGGGCATCCCTATGCCGTCGTTTGGGTCCCTGCCGAGAGCGAGCTGGCTGTCCAACAACCCGCCGGCATCCCCGGCCTGCAAGTGGGAACTCTCGCCCCCGATCAGCGAGGCATCTCGCTCACCGGCGCCAGCACGCTCCTGGGAAGCTCGCTTTGGGTGGAGATCGTCGCACCCGGAGTTGCGGGATGGGTGAACAGCTGGTATCTCACCGAAGATATCCCCCCGGCTGAGTTTTGCTCCGACCCTCAGGTGGTGGCCGTCCTCGAGGCGCTGGGCGAGGCGATCCAAAGCCGGGACGGGGGCCTCCTCGCCTCGCTCGCCAGCCCGCGGCGCGGCCTGGTGATTCGCCATGATTGGTGGAACCCGGAGGTCATTCTCCCTCCGGCCGAACTGACCGGGATCTATGAGAACGAGATCCCTCTCACCTGGGGCGCCAGCGATAGCCCCGGCCTCCCTATCCGCGGCACCTTCTCCCAGGTAATCGCCCCACTCCTGGAGAATGTCTTCACCGGCGAGGCCGAGGTCACCTGCAACAGCCTGCGCACCGGAACGACGTCCGGCGAAGTGCGCTGGCCGGGCGAGTACACAAACCTGAGTTTCTATGCGTTCTATCGTCCTGCCACTCAGCCCGGCAGCCAGCTGACCTGGCACACCTGGGCGGTTGGAATCGAATACGTCGATGGGCGGCCCTGGGTGACGGTGCTCGTCCATTTTCGAGCCGAGATCATCCCGCCGTCGGGCCTTTCGTAGGAGCCGGGATACCTTCGTGAATCATGCTTTCTACAGCCGGGAGGACCTGGTCACCCGCGCCTCCTCGGGTATCGGCGAGGCTGCGGCCGCCGGCCTCCTCTCCCCTACCCTTCTTATGAGGACACCGACCGCGTCCGTCCCCGGAGAGAGCGCGGGCGTAGTTCTGGTGGCTTTCGTCGCCGTCTCAATCTCGCACCCGCGCGTCCGCGCCGGGCCTAGCCTGCTCGCAAGCCCCTCGCGCACAGATCGCCTCAATGCACCGTTGCTTCGGCGAGGCTCCATCGCCGCTGAATCGTAGGGGCGGCTCGCGAGCCGCCCCTACACCCCCCCCGAACATCCCCTTCCGCCGAAAGGCACGACGATGGCCCAACGCGACATGAGGTTACATCGCTGGCGACCCGTAGGGGCGGGTCTCAGACCCGCCCGTCCACGCACCTCGAACATCTCCTTCCGCCGAAACGCGCCTCGACGGCCCAACGGGGCGTCGCAGGTGCGGTGTGCGGTGCGTTGCAGGTGCGGTGTGCGGTGCGTCGCAGGTGCGGTGTGCGGTGCGCCGGAGGTGCAGGTGTGCGGTTCTGGGCAGGTGTGCTGCCCCTGCACGCATCTCGAACGGGCCCCTCCCGCCGAAACGCACGATGACGCCCCAACGCGGCCCGACGCGCTCGCGGCCGAATCGTCGGGGCGAACGGCCTTCGGAGACCGGCCCTACGGCTTGTGGCCGAGGGACGCAACCTCAGGGATGGCCCCAGCCCGCGCGCCCTGGCGCATGTCAACGCCGTGATCGCCGAGCGCTTTCAGCAGATCGAGAACACGTGTCTGCCAATCTGGGGAGCCCGCTCGCGAGAGCCACAGCCCGCGCTTGCTGCGGCGGACGTCTGAGCCGAGGTCAGGGAGCTCAGCCTCGCTGAGCGAGGCGGGCAGGGCGACGAGGATCTGCCCGTTCTCCACGGTGACTCCGTCGGCGCCGGCCCGGCCGGCGAGCACCTTGACGCGGAGCTGGTAGAGGAGGTTCCTCACCTCCTGCGGAGCGGGCCCGAACCGGTCGTCGAACTCGGCGGCGATCTTTCCCAGCTCCTCCTCGCTGTTCACCTGCGCCAGGCGGCGGTAGAGCTGCAGCCGGAGATCGCGGCTGGGGATGTAGTCCACCGGGATGGCGCTGGGGAGGGGCAGCTCGATGGTCACCGGCGGCAGGTCCGCGGCGGAGGGCGGCTCGGCGCCGGCGTCGCCGGCCTTCAAGCGGCGGACGGCTTGCGCCAGCAGCCGGGTGTAGAGGTGGAACCCGATGGCCGCGATTTGGCCGTGTTGGCGGGTGCCGAGCAGATCGCCCGCGCCCCGCAGCTCCAGATCGCGCATCGCGATCGAGTAGCCGGCGCCGAGCTGGGTGTGCTCGGCGATCGTCTCCAACCGCTGCAGCGACTCTTCGGTGGGGCGAAAACGCGGGTGGCGGAAGAAATAGGCATAGGCTCGGGAGGCTCCCCGGCCTACGCGCCCACGGAGCTGGTAGAGCTGCGCCAGGCCGAAGGTGTCGGCCCGATCGACGATCAAGGTGTTGGCGTTGGGGATGTCGAGGCCGGATTCGATGATCGAGGTTGAGAGCAGGACGTCGATCTCGCCGGCGTAGAACCGTTCCATCACGTTCGCCAGCTCCCGCTCGGGCATCTGGCCGTGGGCTACAGCCAGACGGGCTTCCGGCACGAGATGATCGAGGCGGGCACGGATCGCCTGAATGGTCTCGATGCGATTGTGAACGAAGAACACCTGGCCGTCCCGGTCGAGCTCGCGCAAGACGGCTTGCCGCACGAGCCGAGGATCGTAGGGGCCGACGTGAGTGATCGCCGGCAGGCGCTCCTCGGGCGGCGTGTTAATGGTCGAGACGTCGCGCACGCCCGTGAGGGCCATGTAGAGCGTTCGAGGGATCGGAGTGGCCGTCAGGGTGAGGACGTCCACCTCCGTCCGCATCTGCTTGAGGAATTCCTTGTGGGTCACTCCGAACCGCTGCTCTTCGTCGATGATGAGCAGCCCGAGGTCTTTGAGCCCGATGTCCTTCTGCAGCAGGCGGTGAGTGCCGATGATGATGTCGATCTCGCCGGCCTCCAGGCGGGCGAGGATCTTCTCGGTCTCGGCGCGGGTGCGGAAGCGGGAGAGCATCTCCACTTCGACGGGGTAGGCGGCCAACCGCTGGCGGAAGGTGTCATAGTGCTGTTGGGCCAGGACGGTCGTCGGGACGAGCATTGCCACTTGCTTGCCGTCCATCACCGCTTTAAAGGCCGCCCGCAAGGCCACTTCGGTCTTGCCGTAACCCACATCGCCGCAGATCAGGCGGTCCATCGGCAGGGGCCGCTCCATGTCGTGCTTGACGGACTCGATGGCTCGAAGTTGATCGTCGGTCTCCACGTAGGGGAACGACGCCTCAAGCTCTCCCTGCCAGGCCGTGTCCGCCGAGAAGGCGTGCCCCCGGACGGCCATCCGCCGGGCATAGAGCTCGAGAAGCTCCCGCGCCACTTGCTCGGCGGCCTCGCGGGCGCGACCCTTGATCCGGTCCCATTCCTGGGTGCCCAGGCGGGAGGGGCTGGGGGATCCGTCATCGACGCCGACGTAACGCGTGACGCGGTCGGCTTGGTGGATCGGGACGAAGAGCTGGTCTCCTTGGGCATACTCGACGAGGAGAAACTCCCTCGTCAGGCCGTCGAGCGTGCGCTCCACCAGGCCGCGGAACTGGCCGACGCCGAAGTCGATATGCACGACCCAGTCGCCGGGGCGCAGATCGGCATGGGCCTGCTCCGGCGCGGCGGCCGTGTGACGGACGTGAGGCCTGGGCCGCGGCCTTCCCCATCCAAAGATCTCGGCGTCGGTGAGAAGATGCAGCCTGCCGCCTTCCGCCAGGTGCATCGTCCACCCTTCGCTAAGGGCCCCCTGGACAAAGGCCACCTCGCCAGGAAGCAGTTCCTCCGGCACCCGCTCGACCAGCGCCCCTCCATGGCCGCCTTCCGACCAGAGCTCCGCCAGCCGCGAAGCCTGCCGGCTTACGACAACCACGGGCTCGTGCCGCACGCGTCGTTCTCCGAGGTGCTCCAGCAGCGGGCGCAGCTGGCCGCCGAAGCGGGGGCCGGGGACGAAAGCCTGCTCGAGCGGATCGGCCTCCGGTGAGGCCTCTCCGGTGAGGCCAAGATCGAGCGTTTCGCCTCCGGCTAGTCCTTCAAGGATCTCTCCCCAGGTGGCATAGGGCACGGGGAAGTCTTTCGGGATTGCGCCGGCACGGATCTGCTCCTCCCGCAGAGACACGGCTTGCTCCTCCAGCTCGGCGACGGCGTTCTCGAGGGCCGGCTGATCGTCGATCAGCACCAGCGCCTGGCCCGGCAGGAAGTCGATGAGGCCGGCCGAGTTGGGATTCATCTTGGGGAGCAAGAACTCCAGCAAGCCGTCGCGAACCGAGCCGTGGTCCGCTCCCGACGCGGGAAGGAGGCTTTCCCAGGAGTCCTCAAAGAGCCTGGGGAGACCTTCGCGAGCTGGGACGATTCGCGTTCCTTCGACGGGATCGAGTGATCGCTGTGTGGCAGGGTCAAACCGCCTCAGCGAGTCGATCTCGTCGCCGAAGAGCTCGAGGCGGGTGGGCAGCGCGTCCGGAGGCGGCCAAAGGTCGAGAATCCCGCCGCGGTGGCTGAACTGGCCGTGCTCGGTGACGAGAGTCGCCGGCCGGTAGCCGGCCCCGACGAGCAGCGCCAGGAGGTTGTCAAGCCGCAGGGAAGTGTGAGGGCGGATCCATCGAGAACCGGAAATGAAGTCCCGTTGGGAGACGGTGCGAGTCATCAGGCCGCGCGCTGAGGCCAGGATCAGGGTGGGAGCGGCCGGCTCCGGCTCGGTATTCGGCTCCATACCCTCCGTGAGGGCGGAGAGGGCCGTGGCTCGTTGGGCGAGTGTGCGCGGCCCCCAGGAGGCGAGCTCATAGAAGAGAGGGCGCGGATCGGGGAAGGGGAGGAGCCGCACTCCGGGCGCCCAGGCCGGCAGCTCATCGGCCAGGGTGAGAAGCCGATCGTGCCGGGGGACCAGGAGCACGACCGGCCGGTTCAGGTCGAGGCTGAGCGCGGCGGCAAGAGGCGGCCGTGCCGCGCGGGGCAGGCGCAGCGGCCGCAGGTCTTTCCGCCCATGCCTAAGGCCCTGCACGAGGTCCTGATACGCCCGAAGGCCGCGGACTGGGCGAAGCAGGGAAGCGAGATCCATCATCCGGCCGAGTTCCCGTTGTAGCGGCTCATCGCGGCTTCGATGCCCTCGGCGGCGTAGGTGCGGATGGCATCGGCCGCCCGACCGAGAGCGTCGTCGAGGATCGGCCGCTCGGCCTGGCTGAAATCCTGGAGGACGTAGTCCGAAGGATCCATTCGCCCGGGCGGGCGGCCGACACCGATGCGCAGGCGGGGGAAGTCCTGGCTTCCCAGGTGCTCGAAGATCGAGCGCAACCCGCGGTGCCCGGCCGAGCCGCCGCCCGGCCGGAGGCGGATCGTCCCGAGCGGAAGATCGAGATCGTCGCAGATCACCAGCAGGTCCGGCAACTCCACCCGAAAGAACCGGGCCAGAGGCGCGACGGATCCCCCGGCTAGATTCATGAAAGTCTGCGGCTTGGCCAGCACGGCCTTGCGCCGACCCAGCCTGCCGGAAGCGACCTGGGCCTTCGACTGGCGGCGCGTGAAGTGGAGCCCAAGGTCATGGGCCAGCCGCTCGACCAGCATGAAGCCCACATTGTGCCGGTTGCGGCGATAGCTTCGGCCGGGGTTGCCGAGTCCGACGATCAGCAGAGGGGGGCGCGATCGGCCATCGCTCACCGGCGCGCCCTCCAGCCCCTTTCGCGCCGTTCGATCCTTCGATGGAGGAGACGGCTCCGCAGCGCCGCCCAGCGTGGGCTCAGCGTCGAGCGCGTCAAGACATACCCTCCGAGGGCGGCCAGGGCCAGAAGCGAGAGCCCTGCGCCGGCGAGCAAGGCAGATTGGGCCCGGCTCGGCCGCGACGGGGGTGGCGTTGGCGTCGCCGCGAGGGGGAACGTGGGAGAGGCTGCGGGGGTGAGGGACGGGCCGAGGGTGGGCGTCGGCGCCGGTGTGGAGGTCTCAACCGGGGAGTGGTTGCGCACCCTCAGCCCATCGACTTGATGGGTGAGCGCGGTGCCGTCACGGAGCCAGAGCCGGAGGCGCAGGCTGTAGACCGCATCGGTGATGCCGGTCGTGTCCCAGAGAGTGAGCCTACCGGCTGTTACGGGTGTGCCGACCGGTTCTCCCAGCGCAAACCAGGTGTCGGTCGGATTCTCGGCATAGGCGAACGCCAGGTCGTATCCCGAAAAGTCGGAATGGCTCGCAGTTCCGATGATCGTGACCACGCCGCTGAGCGCCTCACCGGGCCCAGGGCTCGTGATCTCGGCGATCCCGCCCGTCTGGGCGCGGGGCTGGCCGGCGATGAGCAGGAGGAGAATCCAACCAAGAGAGAAATGCGTTCTCATTCGAAGCCCTGGAGATTCGATGACCGTTGAGTCTAACACGCTCCCCGGCTGGGGGTCAACGAACGAGGAGCGAGGGGATCAGTGAACAGTGAACAGTGATCAGTGGGCCGGCGAGGGCACGGGTCATTCAGCTATCTGGGCCTGGGGTGGTGCGTTTCGCCGGAGCCATGGTGATCAGTGATCAGTGAACAGTGATCGGTCAACTGGACGCGAAGGAACAAGGGCACAGGCGCGCTAGGCCCATCCGGTGCCTGGGTGCCTGATCAATGAGTAACTGATCACTGATCACGGGTGGTTTCGATTGGCCGGCGATTGGGCGCCCCGTTGTAACGCGGATGGCCGGCCGGCTCGAACGCGCGCGTTCGTGCAAGACCTGGCGGCGGAAGAGGCCGAGACTACGCTCGCAGAATCTGCGGGGACGGACCCGGTCGGTGTCGAAATGAAGAAAAGGACCCTGGACGGGCCGAGGATCTGCCGGTAGAATGCTCTCCCCGAGAGCGGGCCCGTGGGCGCCCCCTCTTGCACACCAAGCGAGGATGAAGATGGATCCACAGAAGCAAAGTGAGCCCGAAGAGGGCCTGACGGCGGATGTGATCCACTTGAATGGCGGGACGATCGGCGCCATCTCGGCGGATGCAGTCCAGATCCAGAGAGGGGGCGCCACACGCATCGTCGCCACCGATGTTGAGCTGCGCCAGGGCGCGGTGGGCGTCGTAACGGCCGAGAACGTGGCCATGAATCAGTCCTGGGCGATGGGGGTGCGCGCGACGCAGGTTGGGTTGGCGGGGGGAGGCGCGGGGATGGTGATGGGCGAGCAGGTCGGCCTGGATAATTCGCGTGCCGGCCTGACGCTGGCGCGTCGCGCCGACCTGACCAACAGCAATACGTTCATCTTGCTGGCCCGGGAAGTGAACGGCCCGGTCGAGACCGTGCTCGACACCCGGGGGGCGGTGGCGGCCGGGCTCGTGGCGGGAATCGCGATCGGCTTGGTGCTGTTCGTCGGCGGGGTTCTCAGCCGGCGTAGACTGTAATCGCCACCGGCTCCGGCCGGTGAGACTCATCGAAGGAGCGAAGGTAGCCCATTGGGTGAGAGGCGCTCCGGAGGCTGAAGGAATGGAAAGACCCAAGCTCAACGCTCGCCGGCGGACCGTGTTGGGCAAGCAGGTGCGGGCGCTGCGGCGCCAGGGGATGATCCCCGCTGTCCTTTACGGGACAGGCGTCGAACCCACCCCCCTCGAGCTCGAAGGCCGGGAGGCTTCGCGCGTTCTCTCCCACTTGAGCGGCTCTACGCTGCTCGACCTTGTGGTCGAGAGCAACATGCATAATGTGCTCGTGCGCGAGGTCCAGCGCGACGCCATCCTGCAGGACGTACGCCACGTCGACTTTCTCAAGGTGGCGATGGACGTCGTCATCCGGACGTCGGTGCCCGTGGAGCTGGCGGGCGAGGCTCCGGCGGTGAAGACGTTCGGCGGCATCCTCGTCACGGGGGTCTCCGAGATCGAAGTCGAAGCCCTCCCGGCCGATCTGCCGAACCGGCTGACGGTCGATCTCGGGCCCCTTACCGAGATCGGTAAGGCGATCACCGTGGGAGACCTGTTCCTGGGCAAAGGCGTCAAGGTGCTCACATCCATGGACGACTTGATCGCCCGTGTCACGCAGGCCGCGGCCGAGGTTGTTGAAGAGGCTCCGGTGGCTGCGGTTCCCGTGGAGCCCGAGGTGATTGAGAAGGCGAAGAAGGAAGAGGAAGTCGAGGAAGAGGCCGAAGAGTAAAACCGATCGCGTTCGGAACGTCACGGAGCGGGCTGTGCCCGCTCCGTTTCTATTCCCGAAGGCCCCGGACGAGCTCGAGCAAGCTGAGGGTGATGCGCGCCGTGGCGCCCCAGATCACCTGGCCCTGATAGGGCTTGAAGAAGTAGACGGGCACCTCCGGCCCTTCCGGCCGGAGCCGGCGAGCGTGCTCTTCCACGTTCAATGGATCGGCGAGCCAATCCAGGGGAACGCCGAAGGTGAGCGCCACCTCCCGGGAGTTGACGCTCAAGGGATACGGCCAGGGGATCACGCCCACGACTGGATCCACGCGAAACTGCGTGACCGTGAGCAGCGTGTCCAGGCGGCCGAGCAGGCGGACGTCCTGTCGCCGGATCCCGATCTCTTCCTCGGCCTCCCTGAGGGCGGCCTGCTCGGGCCCGAGGTCGCCCGGCTCGATGCGGCCTCCGGGGAAGGAGACCTGCCCGCGATGCGCGTCGACGGTCTGGGTGCGCAGGGTGAAGAGGACGTGCCAGCGGCCGGCCTCCTGGTAGAGCGGCACGAGGACGGCCGCGGGAAGCGCCAGCCACTCGGGCTTCAGCTCCGGCGCGCGGCCGGCGAGCGTGCGCGCCAGCCGGTCGAGAAAGGGATCCTCGAGGTGAGTCAGCGGCTATCCCTCGGCTTGAAGGACGCTGCCGCAGTAGTCGCAGAGGGCGCTCATCTCATCGGCCCACTCGACCGAGTCGGGCAGAACGCTTCCCCCGCAATAGGGGCACTTCGGCGGGAGGCGCCTTTTCGAGGCTGCGGGCTCGGCCGGGGCTTCGATCGGGAGGGCGAGCCCGGGTGCTAGGGCATTCACCTGCGCCTGGAGCTCGTCGGCCTGCGCGGCCAGGCCGCGGGTGCGCAGCTCGGACACCACCCGCCCCGCAACACGCGGCAGATGGCCTTGCTGTCCCATCTGGGCCATCATGCGTAGGCCCTGCCCGAGCCGTCCCATCCCTCGCTCGATCTCTCCGGCCAGGATCCAGGCCCGGCCCGCCTGGAGGGTGAGCTGAGGCGCGCGGGGGATTCCACGCGCGGCAGCCTGGTCGGCGAGGTGCTCGAAGATTGCTGCGGCCGGTGCGGGCTTCCCTTCGCCGAGGAGGCGGTGGGCTTCCTGCAGGCGGAGCAGAGCCCTCGGCCCGGCCGGGCCGAGAGGACGGCGAAGCCTTGGGGCACGAAATCGTCGGCGAAACATGGCGAGGCGATACCTCCAGGTCGGTGAGGGGCGACGAAGCCGGAGCCTAGCCCTCCGTCGGGAGCGCCGCCTCGTCGTCGGCGGCGATCTCGAACTCCGGCGGGGTGGTCACGGGCCGGCCGAACACCAGATAGCCGGTGTGGGCCACCATGCGATCGGTGGGCCGCAGGCGCTCGGGGATCGGCTTGTAGTGGCGCAGCAACAACTCGCAAACCTCGATGAACGCGAAGGGGTGCTGCTCCATGGCCTGCAAAAGGGCCGCCACCTGAGGCGTCGTGGGGAGGATGGCCCCGAAGGCGCCGCCGCCCTGGAGAGCGGCGCGCACCTGGGGGAGAAAGAGGTGCGGGGTGGGCAGGTCGAGGAACAGCGCATCGGCTTCGACCTCGTCGAAGCCCTGCTCGATATCGCGTTCCTTGAAGACCACCCGATCCTCGAGCCCCACTCGGCGCAGATTCCGCATCGCCAGCTCCTGCATGTCGGCGCGGCGATCGTAGGAGATCACCCGGCCGCCGGAGCCCACGGCCCAGGCCAGGGCGGTCGTGAGGGCTCCGGAGCCGGTGCCGGCCTCGATCACCGTCTTGCCGGGCCCCACCGAGAGACGAAGCAGGATGTAGCCCAGGTCCTTGGGGAAGATGATCTGGGACGAACGGCGTATGTTGAGCAGGATGTCGTGGAGGGCGGGCTGAACGAGATAGAAGCGGCTCCCCAGGTGGCTCTCGATCATTGAGCCCCAGGGGCCGCCGATCATCGCGTCGTGGCGGACGACGCCGCGATGAGTCTGGAGCTCTGCTCCCGGCTCGAGCCGCAGGATGAAGTGCTTGTGGTCGCGGGCGACGAGCATTGCCAGATCGCCCGGCTGCGCCGTGTTCAACGCCGCCTCCTTGCGTGAACCAATGTTATCACCCCGTCGTTTCCGCGTCCCGGGCCGATAGGACCGCAAGAGGGTGATCGGTTACTCGGTGATCGGTGCTTCAGGAGCTTCACCGATCACCGATCACTGATCACTGATCACTGATCACTGCTCTCCCCGATCTCCGGGGTGTATCTATCCGCCCCGTTTCCTCGCCGTGATGCACAGAACCTCGGCCCGCGCCAAGCGCACTCGTTCGAGCGACGCCGAGAACCCGTTGTTCTCGAAGGGCCGGATCCAGCCCTCGGGGAGGTCCTTGGATTCACCCGTGACGCGATTGACCCAGGCGGCAAGCCGGTCGGGGATAGAACGGCCCTTCACGGAAGCGCCGGGGACGATGATGAAAGCCCCGCCGGGACGGAGCACGCGTGCCGCTTCGGCCATCGTCTGGGGATCGACGATGTAGGCGCTGGGGAAAGTCGAGATCACGCCATCGAAGAAGGAGGCCGGGAAGGGGAGCTGCTGAGCCTGCCCGCGGAGCAGCCTCGGCGAGAGGCCGGCCCTGGCCAGGCGCCGGGCGGCGCGGCGGCCCATTTGGCGCGAGGCATCCAGGCCGACCACGAACCGCCTGTCCCTCGAGAGCCGGAGCAAGACATGGCCGGGCCCATGGCCGATCTCCAGAATCCGCCCGGGCGGCAGCCTCTCGATCCCGACGACCTGCCACTGCGTCCATTGGCCGGTGGAGACCAGCCAGGCGACGACGTCGTAGGTGAAGGCGAAGCGCGTGTAGAGCCGGCGCTCAAACCAACGGACGAAGGGGAGGAGGAGGTTCACCTTGAGAACTGGCCTCTCGGAGATTCTCGGCTCCTCCCCCAGCAAATCCTCTGAAATGCTACCTGCGACGAGCGCGTTGGCGGAAAGCCACTAGACATGAAGAGCACTGCGTCAGTCCAATCGGATGCGAGGGATGACGGCGCATGTCCTCGTCCGATTCATTCACGGCCTCTCGGCCTCGCGGGTCTCGTCGCGGCGCAGGGGGATGAGGGGGAAGGTTCTGGGCAAGAATTCTCGTAATCCATCCACAGCTCTCACGGCGAGAGGATATCGAGCCGCGCCGGAAGACAGACATAGGTGAAGTCGGAGAGCGCTTCGGCCCTCACCTCGCCATCCACCTGCAAAGGCGATGAAGGATCGGTGCGGATGACGAGGCGGCGCGTGTGATGCTGGTGGATGGCCGGGTCGTTCACGTGCTCGCCGGACATCGTCTTGGGCAGCAGGGCGAGCATCTTCCGCCGCGTGGGGGCGAAACCGTAGATGAACGTGAGTCTTCCGTCGGCCGGGTCGGCCGCGGGCGCCATGCGGAATACGCCGCCGGTGAGGGGGCAATTCCCCACCGACACCAGGCTGGCCGGCCCGTCGTAGGAGCCGTCATCCCATTCCAGGCGCATCGTCCACTCCGGCTTCTGGGCGATGGCCCGCAAGGCGGCGACGAGGTAGCGGATCACGCCCCTCAGTCGCGTCATCCGGACATTGTAGATCGAGACGACCGGCTCGAGCCCGACGGCAGAGTTGTTATCGAAGACCCAGTCGTTCACCTTGCCCAGGTCGATGCGGCGGGTATGGCCGGCGGCGATCACCCGCGCCGCTTCGCGCAGATCGCGCGGGAGCCCCAGATTGACGACGAGATCGTTCGCCGTCCCGAGCGGCAAGACCCCCAGGGGCCCGAGGACGCCGTCGGGCGCGGCCCGATGGAGGC
>Ga0209002_10001311_pt1 | contig 20070 bp, 15 predicted proteins | sample Rifsed16ft2_FD_184010 | JGI IMG/M metagenome (GOLD analysis project Ga0209002, IMG submission 184010) | Soil microbial communities from Rifle, Colorado, USA - sediment 16ft 2 (version 2) | ecosystem: Environmental > Terrestrial > Deep subsurface > Rock core/Sediment | place: Rifle, Colorado... | reverse complement strand
CAGTAACGGTCATCACCCTGCCTTCCACGCATACCGATCGCGCCGCCAGCACGGCTCGAGCACGCCCGAACGTGCCTGGGTCCCGGATCTGTGCGCAACTCGAAGCACGACCCATGCTTGGCTCGGGCTGACGGCGGCTTGAGGGCGGCGCCAGTGCTCCCGCTGTCCATGCAGTCGACACGGCAGTCGACAGTCCCTGGAGAAGCTCGGCCGGGCGGAGCGACCCACCCCACTCGCTGCGCCCAAGGCCGCGTATCGCGCGGACGTCCGGTCGCTGATGGCGGTCGTGATGGTGGCCCAACGGCCCTACTCCTCGCCGGCGAGAAGGAGTCGCTCCCGCGTGGTCGATTGTGCCGTCAGGGCCATGCCCGAAAGTTCCGACAGCGCAGCGAGGACTTCCTCCGGGCGTCCAACGCCCCGTTCCGCGTCAAACCGTGTCCGGATTCGGAGCTGGACCGCCAAGGGCGGGATCGACTCGGGCGCTGCGTCGCCCGCTTGCACCTCGATGCTCGGCTGCACCTCGATGCCTGCGACGAGCGGGCGCAGGTCATACGGGATGGCTCGACCACCCTTGTCGCGCGTACGGGGCAGCGCGTCAGCGGCCAGAAGGCGCCGGATACCGCCCGCAAGCGCGGCAGCGTCGGGCATCACCCCGTCGAGTGTCGTCACGTTCAGGCGGTAGTCGGCGGCAACCACCTGCCCTGACAGCGCTGGTGCCCCGAGCCAGACGTCGTGCACCTCGATCAGCTCGTGGCCCGTCGGCAGGGATCCGGCAAGGCGCTCCCGGACCTCGGTCACGGATCGGCGCGCGACGAGGAACAGGTCCAGGAGCTCGCGCTCGGCGGGCATGCCGACGGTCAGCGACGCGGCGAAGACGATCCGAGGTCGCGGAACTGCGAGATCCAGCCCCGCAAGGGGCAAGCCGCTCGAGATCAGCGCCGCGTCCCACGCGGCGCTCTGGTCGCGCTGCGGAAGTGGCGGCGCCTCGGGCCGACGCCGGTAGACCAGCCGCCACCGCTGGCGGGGCTCGGCCGGCTGAGCATTGAGGGGATCCATCGCTCTGCTAGTCTGCCGGAACGATGGCCATGACCGCCCGTCGCCTCCCCTCCGTGTCCCCTCGGGTGGCCCTGCTTGCGGGCGCGGCGCTCATCCTCGCCATCACGCTGTACGCGGGCCGGGAGGCCCTGGGCCCCTTCGTCGTCGGCCTGCTGCTCGTGTATCTTCTCGCGCCGCCCGTCGAGTTCCTGGCCCGTCTCCGGGTACCCCGGTCACTCGCGATCCTCCTCGTCTACGTTGCCGCGGTCGGCCTGGTGATCGAGGGGCTCAACCTGATGCTCCAACCGCTCGTGGACCAGCTTCGGCAGTTCACGAGCGATCTCCCCGGCCTCGCGGATCGCCTGCGGGTCCAGCTGGAGGACGTCGGGGCCGTTTATCGAGGACTCGAACTACCGCCGGCGATCCGTCAGGCGATCGACGAGTGGCTCGCCAAGCTGGCCCAGGGGGATGTCGGCTTTGATCCGGGGGTCCTGTTGCCTGTGCTCCGCGCGACGACTGCGGTCGTTGCCACGTTCCTGGCGTTCTTCATCATCCCGGTCTGGGGATTCTTCCTGCTCAAGGACCGGCCGGCCCTCGTCCGCGCCGCCCAGGCGTCGATCCCCCCGGAGTGGCTGCCGGATGTCGAGGCAGTCGTGGCAATCGTCAGTCGCGTGTTCGGCTCGTGGGTCCGTGGACAGGTCCTGCTGGGGCTCACCGTCGGAATCGCCACGTTCGGTGGCCTCCTGATCCTCGGGGAAGCCGTGGACCCGATCTTCTCCCGGTTCGCGATCCTGCTCGCCGTCGTCGCGGGTGTTCTTGAGCTCCTGCCGATCATCGGCCCGATCATCGCGGCCGTGCCCGCCATCCTGCTGGCCGCAACTGCCGGCCTCGATGCCGTCGGCGCCGCATTCATCCTCTACTTCGGCGTTCAGCAGGTGGAGAACAACCTGCTCGTGCCGAAGATCCAGGGCGACGCCACCAACCTCCATCCGAGCGCGGTGATGGTGGCGCTCATCGTTGGAGCCACGATCGGTGGTCTGCTCGGTGCGATCCTCGCCCTGCCGGTTACGGCGGCGGCGCGGGATGTCTACCGCTACCTGTTCGCGCGCCTGAGTGTGGCCGCCGATCCACCGGCAACGGATACGCCGGTCGCGCCACCGCAGGAGGAGTCAGCCACGCCCGACCAGAGCTCGGAACCGAGCGTTGACTTCCCTGCCGACACGGACTGATCTTCAGGCCAGGTAGCGCACCCACATGTAGATCGTGGCGATCACCAATGACTCGAACGTGACCAGGGCGCCATACGGGAGGAACGCCCGGAAGGTGATCTTCTGGCCGGCTCGAGCCGCCATGTTGGCCACCACCACGTTGGCCGAGGCGCCGATGATCGTGAGGTTGCCGCCGAGGCAGGCGCCGAGCGCGAGCGCCCACCAGAGAGGCTCGATCACCAAGCCGTCGGCGCCCAGGCTCTCCACGACCGGGATCATCGTGGCCGTGTACGGGATGTTGTCCACGATCCCGGAGGCGATCCCGCTCAGCCAGAGCAGACCGAGCGTGGTCACCGCCTGGTTGCCGGCCGTCAGATCGAAGACACGCGCCGCGAGCTCGTCGATGATCCCGACGTGGACGATGCCCTCGACCAGGATGAACAGTCCCACGAAGAAGAACAGCGTCGGCCACTCGACCTCGCGGTAGACCGCTTCCGGGTCGATTCGCGAGATCAACATCAGGATGGTTGCGCCGAGCAGGGCGATCGTCGCGGGCTCATACCCGAGCTGGCCGTGGAGCAGGAAGCCGACGAGGGTTGCGCCGATGACCAACAGGCTCCGGCGCAGGAGTGCCGCGTCTGCGATGACCTCACGCTCGTCGAGCGCCAGCGCCGCCTCCCGGGCATCCTCATGCACGCTGAGCACCCCGCCGAACACGAAGCGCAGCGTGAGCAGGAAGACCACGAACACGATCAGCGCGACGGGGCCCATGTTCGTGAGGAACGCGACGAAGTCGAGGCCCGACGCTGACCCAATCAGGATGTTGGGCGGATCGCCGATCAGGGTGGCTGTCCCCCCGATGTTCGACGCGAGGATCTCGCTGACGAGGAACGGGATCGGGGACACGCCGAGGATCGAGGCGATCGAGAGCGTGACCGGCGCGATGAGCACGACGGTCGTCACGTTGTCCAGGAGCGCGGACAGGACCGCGGTGATCACGCTGAGCACGATCAGGATCCGAAACGGATGCCCCTGGGACACCTTGATGGACCGGATGGCGACCCACTGGAAGAACCCGGTGCGCCGGAGAATGCCGGCCAGGACCATCATCCCGGCGAGCAGGAAGATCACGTTGAAGTCGACTGCCAGGAAGGCTTCGTGCTGGTTGATGACGTTGAGCACGATCATGGCGAGGCCGCCCAGGAGCGCCGCGATCGTCTTGTTCATGCGGTCGGACGCGATCACCGCGTAGGTGACCAGGAAGACGACGGCAGCGATCGTGACGTCCATCGCTGTCAGGAGGTCCGGTCGGAGCCGGTACCCTCCGCGTGATGGCCCTCGATCGAGGCTCTGTCGCCGAGCGCCTCGACGTAGACGAGAGCGAGTTCGAGGAGATCGAGGTAGCCGGTCGGGCGCCCATCGGCATCAACGATGTACAGGCCCGCGAGATGGCGATGATGCATCACGCGGAAAGCGTCGCCGATCGTGTCTGACAGCACCGTGGTGGCAGGCGCGAGCATGATGTCGGCCGCTACCCGGTCTTCCATGCTGTGGCTGAACTGGGTCGCGGTCTCCGCGTCGGCGACATCCACGAGGAGTGCCTCGGGCACGACGCGCGCGATGATGCTGTCGGCGACCCTGGTAACCGGGATCACCCCGGCGAGCCGGCCCGCCTCGTCGACCACGCCGATCACTCGCGTGGCCGATTGGCGTGCCACCAACCGGACAACGTCGCGGAGATCCGCGCCGAGGGGCACGAGGAGCGGGCCGATCTCCAGGAGGGTCTGGCATTCGGCGACGCTCGTCTGGCGAGCAAATCGCGGTCGGCTGGTCATATGGGTCCCGCGCTCATCGCGGAAGAGTCTACAGCCGTGGCTTGTCGGATGACCCTCGAGGTGGTCCACTGGTCCGGTCATATCGCTGACGAGATGGCTTCACCACTCGGCCCGCCCCTGCCGGATGTTGATGCTCTCGAGGATCCCAAGGCCGGCCGCGATGCTGATGAGCGACGCGCCGCCGTGCGTGATGAACGGGAGAGGGATGCCGGTGATCGGCATGATCCCGATCACCATCCCGACGTTGACGAACAACTGGAACACGAGCATCGAGCCCAGGCCGGCTGCGAACATCGTCCCGAACGGGTCCCGTGACCTCCATCCGCCCACGAGCACCCGCCAGATCAGGGCGAGGAAGAGGCCGATGACGACCATGCCGCCGATGAACCCGAGCTCCTCGGCGAGGATTGCGAAGACAAAGTCGGTCGTCTGGACGGGCAGGAAGTCGAGCTGGTTCTGGGTGCCGTTCGTCAGCCCCTTGCCGAACCATCCGCCCGAGCCGACCGCGATCTGCGACTGATACAACTGGTAGCCCGCGCCACGGACGTCGGACAGGGGATCGATGAACGACGTGAGGCGCTCCTTCTGGTAGTCGCGGAGGACGTAGGTCCAGACAAAAGGCAGCGCGGCCAGAACCGCGAATGTGATCGCGCCGAGCCAGCGCAGGCTTGCTCCACTCATGAACAGCATCCCTGCCACGATCGCCGCGAAGACGAGTGAGGTGCCCAGATCCGGCTGAATGAGGACGAGGGCCAGCGGAGGGCCAGCGAGCACGCAGGCGCCCACGATGTTGCGCAGGGAATCCATCCTCCCCTGTCGCGCAGCCAGATAGTTGGCGAGGCTCACGATCATCAGGATCTTCGCGAGCTCCGAGAACTGGAACTGGAGGCCTCCCACACTGATCCAGCGTGAAGCGCCACCAACCCCCGTGCCGATCGCGAGGGTGAGACCGAGCAGCCCCAGCTGAACGGCGTACAGAGGCCAGGCGACGGTCTTGAGCCACTTGTAGTCGAACGCTGTTGCCAGGACGAACACGATCAGGGCAATCGATGTCCAGAGCAGGCCCCGCAGGAAGACCGAGCCTGTGAGAAGCAGGGCGTCACCGCCGGCGACGGTGTTGCTGTAGGCCATCGCGAGCCCGAAGCACGTGAGCAGCACTGCGTAGGTGGCGAGCTGGAGGTCGAAGGCGCGCCACACGATCGCGACGGACCTGGACGCCCAGTCGGCCAGTCTGGCCGGCCGCGTGTCGATGGCGCCCATATCGCCGCTCAGTTCGACTGGTAGAAGTTGCCGCGTTCGAGAAGGTCGAAGTTCCGGTAGTCCTTCTCGATCCCGTAGTGCAACTGCAGGTAGTACTTGACGATCTCGGTCGCGGCATTGCCCTTCGTCCCGGAGTCGTACGCGAAGGCCAGGACCGCGAGTTCCGAGTCCGTTCGGGCCACCGCCTTCATGCCGGTCGGGTCCTTGGGGCTGACGGCCGGATCCTTCGGGACGAACGCGACGAACCAGGAGTGGAAGGGGAGCCGGCCTTCGGCGTCACGCGTTCCGAACTCGGCCGTGCCCGACTTGCCGGCCACGACGATCGGCAGATCGACGAGGTTGTACGTGTGGCGCACGAGGACGACCTCCCGGGCCGCCTGGCGCATCGTCTCGAGAACCGACGGGTCCACGTCGAGCTGCCGGATCACGTCCGGCTCAAAGCCCCGGACGATCCTCCCGGTCGCGTCCTTGATGGAGCGGACCACCTGGGGTCGATAGAGCGTCCCGCCGTTCGCGAGGGCAGCGTAGGCGTTGATGAGCTGGAGCGGCGTGGCGACGTCGTAGCCCTGGCCGATCCCCGCCTGATAGACCTCGCCCGGGTAGATCTCCGCCCCGAGCGTGTCCAGCTTCCACTGGTTCGACGGGACGGTGCCCTTGACTTCGCCCGGCAGGTCTACGCCGGTCCGGGCTCCGAACCCGTACTGCTCGGCCCAGTAGGCGAGGCGGTCGATGCCGAGCATTCCGGCGACCTGGAAGAAGAAGGTGTCGCTGGAGTGGGCGAACCCGCACAGGAGGTTGCACTTGCCGAAGCCACGCCGGTTCCAGTCCCAGAACTTCGTGTCCCCGATTGCCAGGTACGCCTGGGTCAGGAGCTGGGTGCTCCGCTTGATCTTGCCGTCGGCAAGCCCGCCGGTCGCGGTGACGAGCTTGTAGGTCGATCCAGGCGGGAAGTTCTCCGCGATCGCCCGGTTCGTGAGGGGCTTGTCCGGGTTGTCCAGGAGCGCCTGGTAGTCAGCCGTGCTGATCCCGTGGGCGAACAGGTTGTCGTCATAGGTCGGCAGGCTGACCATCGCGAGGATTTCGCCGGTCTGCGGGTTCATGACGATCACGACGCCCCGTTTCAGGGCGGCCTCGGCCATGCCCCACTGCAGCGCCTGCTCCGCGTAGCGCTGTTCCTGGACGTCGATGGTCAGGTCGAGGGAGTTCCCGGCGATCGGCTCGCGCACGGTCTGCAGAACCTGCAGCTTGCGGCCGGATGCGTCCTTTTCGACGCGCTGGACCCCGTACGTGCCCCGCAGGTCCAGCTCGTAGGTGGCCTCGACGCCAGCCTTGCCGAGGAGGTCGTCGGGCAGGTAGCCGGCGGCACGGAGCGTATCGAGTTGGGTCTTGTTGATCGGTGCCGTGTAGCCCATGACCTGAGCAAGGAGGGCTCCGGTGGGGTACTCGCGCCGGGACTCGACGACGATCTCCACGCCCGGTAGGTCCAGGCGTGACTCGGCGATGAAGTTCGCGACGCTTCCATCGACATCGGACGCGATCCGCACGAGATCGAACCTCGAGCCGGGATTGGCGTCGATCGCGATGTTGATGTCGGCCGGATCAAGGTCGAGGAGGCCGGACAGCCGCCGCACGACGTCAGCACGACGATCCTCCGGAAGATCTGCGGGACGGATCTTCACGGCATACGAAGGCACGTTCACGACCAGCGGCGTCCCGTTGCGGTCGTAGATCACGCCCCGGGTGGACGGCAGGGCCTGATCCACGGCCCGATTGGTCTCGGCGAGCGTCGCGAAGTGCCTCGCGTCGGCGACCTGGAGCAGGAACAGGCGCAGGCCGAGAATCGAAGCGAGCAGGACGACAAGCAATCCGAAGACGAAGAACCGAATCGGGGATCGGCCCTGGGTCAACGGGCGCTCTCCCGGTCCGATGACGCGGGTGCTCACCAGTCCATCCGTTCATCGGGCCGGTAGCGGTCTCGAATCGAGAGGATCAGTGGCCCGAACAGGAGCCCGAGCACAGCGTCGTACGTCGCACCCGGCATGAACGTGGCGACGGGGTCGGCCACGGTCACCGGTGGGTCAAGTGCGGCGATCAGCGCGAACAGGATCATCGAATACAGGAGGCTCACGATCGGAACGGCGATGACGGGGGCAAGCGGTCGGATGCGGATGAACGTCCGGGCGATCAGGACCGTGGCACCGAGCGAGATCACGAGTGCGAACGCCGAGACCCCGAGCGGCCTTGACGCCAGGCTGTCGAGCATCACGCCACCGACGACGGCCCAGATGAGACCGGCTTCGAGGCCTGCGGCAATCGTCCATATGGCACCGAACACGAGGACGGGATGGGGATGAGCCTCCCCGATCTGCAGGTACGGAACGAGGCTCAACTCCATCAGCGCGGCCGCCGTCGCTCCGATCACTGCGAATAGCTGGGTCATCAGGCGACGTCGATCCTCGGCGTGCCGGCCAGGGGTCGAAGGCGGAGCTGGAACCGCGAGCACTACGAACGGACGGCCGGCCCGCGTCCGCGCCGAAGTATCCCACGGGTGGTCCGGAGGGGCAATGACCGAGCCACGGACACCACGTATGAGCCACGGACGAGGAAGTGCGGACTTCGGGGGCTTCCGGATGAGGCGCGGCGCTCTGCGACGACGACCGCCGGCCACGGAGCCCGGCCTCCCCATGTTTCACGTGAAACATCGGTTGAGCGGTCGATGATTGGCGATGCAGTGCCCGTGAAGAGCAGCCTGCGACGATGCGTCCCACGATGATTCGGGCGTTCTCCGCGGCGCCGCCTCGACCACCCCGGATCGAGTGAGCTCCACGAGGCGGTGGAAGGGGGCGGGAATGGTAGAATCCGTGCTTGTGGACCACCTTCAGATGAGGACCTAGTGGGTCGGACGATCGCCTGCACCAATCAGAAGGGCGGCGTCGGCAAGACCACCACGGTCGTGAATCTCGCGAGCTATCTCGCGCTCGCCGGAGATCGGGTTCTCGTGATCGACCTGGATCCCCAGGGCAATGCTACGAGCGGGCTCGGGATCGACCGCACCAGCGGGGCTTCCGTGTACGACGCCGTCGTGGACGACACGGCCCTGGCCGACCTCATCATGGGGAGTTCGATCATCGGTCTCGATGTCGTCCCATCATCGATCGCCCTCGCAGGCGCCGAGGTCGAGCTCGCTCCGCTCGAGCAGCGCGAGCGGAGGCTGGCGCGCCTGCTGGCCCCGGTGCGCGACCAGTACGACCACATCCTCATCGACTGCCCCCCATCACTCGGGCTGTTGACGGTCAATGCGCTCACGGCCGCCGACGTCGCGCTCATCCCGATCCAATGTGAGTACTACGCCCTCGAGGGGCTGTCCCAGCTCCTCGCGACCGTCGCGCTGGTCCGGGATCACCTGAACCCACGGCTTGAGATCGAGGGCGCGGTCCTCACGATGTTCGACGCCCGGACGAACCTCGCGCTGGAAGTTGCGGCCGAAGTCCGCGCCCACCTTGGTGATCTCGTCTACCAATCGGTCATCCCGCGGAACGTGCGCCTCTCCGAAGCGCCGAGTCACGGCATGCCGATCCACGCGTACGCGCCCGAAGCTCGCGGTGCCGCTGCGTATCGCGCCCTCGCCGACGAGTTCCGCGCACGAGTGGCCCGCCACGTCGACCCTGCGGTCCTGGTGGCGTGATGACGGGCCGACCCGACCGACCGCAAGGCCTCGGACGCGGCCTTGCTGCGCTCATCCCGCTGCGATCCCAGCAGGCGTCGGGCTCCATCGAGATCCCGCTCGATCGGATCCGGGCCAATCCCCGACAGCCGCGCCTCCGGATGGACGACGCAGCCATGCAGACGCTTGCGGCGAGCATCCGCGAGCACGGTGTGATTCAGCCCATCCTGGTTACCGAGACGCTTGACGGCTACCAGCTCGTCGCCGGCGAGCGACGCGTGCGGGCAGCCCGAGCGGCCGGCCTGGAACGGATCCAGGCGGTCATCCGCCAGCTTGCGGATCGGGAGCAGCTCGAACTTGCCCTCGTGGAGAACCTCCAGCGAGAGGACCTGGATCCCCTCGAGTCTGCGAGGGCGTATCGGCAACTCATCGATGAGTTCGGTTTCTCCCAGGAGCACCTCGCCGAGCGGGTCGGCCGCGCCCGATCCACGGTTACCAACACGCTCCGACTCCTCGACCTCCACGAGACCGTGCAGGCGGCGGTCGCAGACGGCGTCATCAGCGAGGGCCACGGTCGGGCACTCGGCGGGCTCGCGGTCGAGCATCAGCCCAAGGTCCTCACCTCGATCGTCGGCCAGGACCTCTCGGTACGCCAGACCGAGGAGCTTGTCCGCCGACTGCGCGAGCCACGTGAAACCCGACCGTCCACTGCGGCGGCCCGGGATCCGGAGCTCGAGCGCGTGGAGGAAGACCTCCGTCGCGCGCTCGGAACGAAGGTCCGGCTGGCGCGTTCGCGCCGGGGCGGACGAATCGTCATCGACTACTACACCGACGAAGAGCTCGGGCGCCTCTACGAGCGCCTGATGGGAGGAAACGCGTGACGGAGCCCACAGTCCGAGCCAGAGGCGCCGCGGCGGGCGGGACGACCCGCCGGAAGAAGGCGGCCGCCTCGGACTACACGGCCGCCAGCATCCAGGTTCTCGAGGGCCTCGAGGCCGTGCGGCGACGGCCTGGGATGTACATCGGGTCGACCGATGTCCGGGGCCTCCATCACCTGATCTGGGAAGTCGTCGACAACTCGATCGACGAGGCCATGGCCGGCCACGCGACCACGATCCGGGTCACGATCAATGTGGACGGAACGGTCGAGGTCATCGACGACGGCCGAGGAGTGCCGGTCGGCAAGCACGCGACGGGCAAGGACGCGCTCGAGGTCGTCCACACCGTCCTCCATGCCGGCGGCAAGTTCGGTGGGGGCGGATACAAGGTCTCGGGCGGTCTCCACGGTGTGGGTGTCAGCGTGGTGAACGCGCTATCCGATCACCTGCGCGTGGAATCGGCCCGCGATGGGTCCATCTGGGCCCAGGAGTACGTTCGCGGCAAACCGACCGGGGCGGTCAAGAAGATCGGGCCGCAGGGCAACCGACGCGGCACGCGGACGGTCTTCCACGCGGATCCCCAGATGTTCGAGACCATCGAGTACTCCTTCGACACCGTTTCGCAGCGGCTGCGCGAATCGGCTTACCTCACGAAGGGCGTCTGGATCACGCTCATCGACGAACGGGTCGACCGCGAGCGATCGTTCTATTTCGAGGGTGGTCTCCAGTCGTTTGTCCGCCACCTCAACCGCAACAAGGAAGCCCTCCACGCCCGACCGATCTACGTCGAGCGTCGGGAAGGATCGACTGCCGTCGAGGTTGCCCTCCAGTACAACGACACCTACACGGAGAACGTGCTCGCGTTCGCCAACAACATCAACACGGTGGATGGCGGCACCCACATCACCGGTTTCCGGGCCGCCCTGACAAGTTCGCTCAATGACTGGGCACGCAAGGCCGGCATGCTCAAGGATGCCGACTCGAACCTGTCCGGCGACGACGTCCGTGAGGGCCTCACGGCGGTGATCAGCGTCAAGCTCACCGATCCGCAGTTCGAGGGCCAGACGAAGGCGAAGCTCGGCAACGCCGAGGTCAAGGGCCAGGTCCAGACGGCCGTGACGGACAGCCTGATCCAGCACCTCGAGGAGAACCCTGCCGACGGCCGGCGGATCATCGAGAAGTGCCTGACCTCGGCCCGCGCCCGGGAGGCCGCGCGGAAGGCGCGCGACCTGGTCATTCGAAAGGGCGTCCTCGATGGACTGTCGCTTCCGGGCAAGCTGGCCGACTGCCAGGAGCGCGACCCTGCGAAGAGCGAGCTGTTCATCGTCGAGGGTGACTCGGCCGGCGGTTCGGCCAAGCAGGGCCGCGATCGGCGCTTCCAGGCCATCCTGCCGCTTCGCGGGAAAGTCCTCAACGTCGAGAAGGCGCGCCTGGACAAGATCGTTGCGAGCGAGAACGTCAGGCCGCTCATCATCGCGCTCGGGGCCGGGATCGAGGGGATCGGCGACAGCTTCGACCTGACGAAGCTCCGCTACCACCGGGTCATCATCATGACCGACGCGGATGTCGACGGCGCCCACATCCGAACCCTGCTCTTGACGCTGTTCTTCCGGCACATGCCCCAGATCATCGAGGCGGGCTACCTCTACATTGCCCAGCCCCCGCTGTACAGGGTGTCGACCGGGAAGGTCACGAAGTACGCCCAGTCCGAGGGCGAGCGGGACCGAATCGTGAAGGAATTCAACGTCAAGAACCTGTCCGTCCAGCGCTTCAAGGGGCTCGGTGAAATGAACGCCGACCAGCTCTGGGATACGACGATGAACCCCGAGACCCGGATTCTCCTGCGCGCGGAGATCGAGGATGCCGCCGAGGCCGACGGGATCTTCACGATGCTGATGGGCGAGAAGGTCGGTCCCCGCAAGGAATTCATCAAGAGCGAGGCCAGAAAGGTCCGGAACCTTGACATCTGAGGCTCGGCCGACGACCGAGATGGGCGGCCAACGGTTCACCTTCGAGCCGCACCACTGCTTCGCCTGCGGCGAGTTGAACGAGCATGGCCTGCACCTGGTCCTTCACACGGATGCGGCCGGCTGCTGGACCGAGGTCACACTCGATGCCGCGTTCCAGGGCTGGGAAGACGTGGCCCACGGTGGGATCCTGTGCACGATCCTCGATGAGGTCATGGCGTGGGCGGTGATCGGCCAGGACACCTGGGGCGTCACCGCCCGGATGACCGTCGACTTCAAGCGGCCCGCATCGGTCGGACGGCCGCTGCGCGCCGAGGGCATGGTGACCGAGGCCGGCCGTCGATTGATGCGCACCCAGGGCCGCATCGTGGATGTCGGCACCGGCGAGATCCTCGCGACCAGCACGGGCACCTATGTCGCTGCCCCGCCGGAGCGCCTGGCCGAGCTCAAGGCGCGCTATCAGCTCCGTCCGGCTGACGATCGGCGCACGGCTGACGATCGGACCGATGCTCCCGCACGGGTGGATGCGTGATCGCCATGTCCCGGGCGTCGACAGCCCGCGCTACCCCCGGCGCCCCCGGTGGGACGAGCGCGAGCACTCAGCGTGCCCGGGAATTCGTCGCCGACCGCCTCGCCAGTGCCGAGTCGCTCGGGCGCGGACTCGGAGAGCACGTCCAGGATCCCGCAGCGTTCGCGGCCGCGCTGCGAGCAGCCTGCGTCCAGCTTGCGGACCCCGCGTACCTCGCCGGTCAGCAGTTCGTCGCCCCGGGCATCGGGCTGACCCACGGCGTCCGGAGCCCGCTCCAGGGGGCGCTCGGACGCGGCTTCCGGGCGGCCACGCGACGCGACTCGCCCGCGTTGCTCCTGCTTGTTGCCGATCGCCTCCTTCGCGAGCCCGAACTCGAGGCGCGCTGGTTTGCGATCGGGATCCTCGACCGAACGCTCCAACGGGAGCCTGAACGAACGTGGCAATTGCTCCGGCGCGCAGGTCGTGACGCCGGCGACTGGATCACCGTCGACACCCTCGCCGGGGCCGTCGGCAAGGGGATCCTCGCCGAGCCGTACCGCTGGGCGGAGCTCGAGCAGCTCGCCTTCTCGCCATTCCGCTGGGAGCGCCGGCTGGTCGGGTCGACGATCGCCACGATCCCGTTCGTGAACCGGACGACCGGCCGCACGCCGGATGTCGCGGCTCGTGCGCTGGCCCTGCTCGGCCTCCTGATCGGCGATTCCGAGCCGGATGTCCAGAAGGCGCTGTCGTGGGCCTATCGCTCGATGGCCCTCGTTGACCAGTCGGCCACGACGGCAGCCCTCGATCTCGAGGCCGGCCGCGCCGCCCGTGACGGCGATGGGTATCGGGCCTGGGTCATCCGTGACGCCCTCCTCAAGCTCGAACCGACCGACGCTGCCCGGATCCGGGTAGAAATGGACGGGATCCGGCGGCGCCCGGGGGCGCCATCGACCTCCGTCGCGGCTGAGATGGCCGCGCGATTTGCCGACCTGAACACCGGCCGACCCCTGCCCGAACCACCGCTGACCTGACCGAAGGAGCCCTCCACCCGTGACAGACGACATCGGCTCCACCAGGAGCATCCGCATCGAGGACGAGATGCGTGTCTCGTACCTCGACTACGCGATGAGCGTCATCGTGGCGCGCGCGCTGCCGGATGTCCGCGACGGACTGAAGCCCGTCCATCGCCGGATCCTCTACACGATGGGCGAGATGGGGCTGTCGGCCACGAGCTCGTTCCGAAAGTGTGCCGCGATCGTCGGCGAGGTCATGGGCAAGTACCACCCGCATGGCGACGTGGCGCTGTACGACGCTCTCGTCCGGCTGGCCCAGAGCTTCTCGATGCGCTACCCGCTCATCGACGGGCAGGGCAACTTCGGATCGGTGGACGGCGATGCCGCGGCGGCGATGCGCTATACGGAAGCCCGCCTCACCGCGATTGCCTCCGAGATGCTGGCCGACATCGACAAGGACACGGTCGACTACGCGGACAACTACGACGGGACGCAGAAGGAGCCGACGGTCCTCCCGTCGAAGCTCCCGAACCTCCTCATCAACGGCAGCTCGGGCATCGCCGTCGGCATGGCGACGAACATCCCGCCGCACCACCTGGGCGAGATCGTGGATGCGACCGTTGCCCTCATCGAGGACCCCGGGATCACGTCCGATGGCCTGTGCGCCTACGTGACCGGCCCGGACTTCCCGACAGGCGGCACGATCTTCCGCTACGAGCGTCAGCGCAACCTGATCACGGGCGAGTGGGAGACGGTTGACGCAATCCGCCAGATGTATGCCCACGGCCGCGGCCGGGTCGTCATGCGGGCGCAGGTCGCCTTCGAGGAGGTTCGCGGCGACCGGATGGCGATCATCGTCACCGAGCTGCCGTATCAGGTGAACAAGGCGAGCCTGCTCGAGAAGATGGCGGACCTGGTCAAGGACAAGAAGATCGACGGCATCTCCGACCTGCGAGACGAGTCGGACCGCGATGGGATGCGGATCTACATCGAGATCAAGCGGGACGCCAACCCGCACAAGGTCCTGAACAACCTGTTCAAGCACACCTCGATGCAGATGGCGTTCAACATGAACATGCTGGCCCTGGTCGATGGGCAGCCCCAGACGCTGCCACTGAAGTCGGTCCTCCAGCACCACGTCGACCATCGCCGGGAGATCGTCCGGCGACGTACGGAGTTCGACCTCGGCAAGGCCCGGGATCGTGCTCACATCCTCGAGGGCCTCAAGAAGGCGCTCGACAACCTCGACGCGGTCATCAAGACCATCCGCGAGTCGGCGGACACCGAGGTCGCCCGAACGAACCTCCAGGTCCGGTTCGAGCTCAGCGAGCGCCAGGCCCAGGCGATCCTCGATATGCGGCTGGCCCGGCTGGCCGCCCTCGAACGCAAGAAGATCGAGGACGAGTACCTGCAGGTCATCCAGCTCATCGCCGAGCTCGAGGACATCCTCGCGAACCCGGCCCGGGTGCTGGCGATCATCAAGGACGAACTCGCCGACATCAAGAAGCGCTACGCCGGCGAGCGCAAGACGCGGGTCCAGGAAGACTCCTCCCGGGAACTCACGGACGAGGACCTCATCGCGGACGAGGACGTCGTCATCACGATCAGCGGCCGCGGCTACATCAAGCGGCAGCCGGTCGATACCTACCGGCGCCAGGGGCGCGGCGGGAAGGGGATCATCGGTCACGTCACGCGCGAAGAGGACGCGGTCAAGCACCTGCTCGTCGCGAACACGCACGACTGGGCGCTCTTCTTCACGAACCGCGGACGGGTCTTCTCGGCCAAGGTCCACTCCATCCCGGACGCGAGCCGGCAGGCCAAGGGCATGCCGATCATCAACCTGCCGGGCGTCCAGGTGGAGGCCGGCGAAGTGCCGATGGCGACGATCACGTTGCCCACCTTCGCTCCGGGCAGCTACCTCGTCCTGGCCACCACGAACGGGAAGATCAAGAAGACGCCACTGGAGCAGTTCGAGCGGGTCCGGTCCACCGGCATCCGTGCGATCACCCTGGACGATTCCGACGAGCTCGCCTGGGTCAACGTCTCCTCGGGGCAGGACGACGTCATCATTGCCACGGCCCAGGGGATGCTCGCTCGATTCGAGGAGGACGAGGTCCGGGCCATGGGTCGCGACGCGGCCGGTGTCATCGGAATCCGCCTGCTCAAGAAGGCCGGCGATCGGGTCGTCTCGATGAGCGTTGTCCAGCCCGGAGCCGACCTCCTGGTCCTGACCGAGACCGGCTACGGCAAGCGCGTTCCGCTGACCGAGTTCCGGCTCAAGCACCGCGGCGGGCAGGGCGTTCGCCTGATCGCGCTCGAGGGACGCAAGACCGGGGTGGTCGCGGCGGTCCAGCAGGTCACGGAGCTGGACGAGGAGCTCGTGCTCATCTCCGCCCACGGGCAGGTCGTTCGTACGGAACTCGGGTCCATCAACCGCTACTCGTCCGGGGCGCGGGGCGTGATCGTGATGCGCCTGAACGAGGGCGATCGAGTGGTCGGAATCTCCGCCTTCCGCCCGGGGTTGGCAGAAGGCCGTGACACCGGCGACAATGGCGACCCGGAAGCGGGCGGCGCGGGCGACCGCGGCGACAGCACTCCGGAACGCGGCGCCTGAGCGGCGCGTTCCGGCCCGGCGAGCGGAAGGAGCCCTCCGTGTACGCGGACCAGTTCGAGATCTACCACGGCAACTCGAACCCGGACCTCGCCCGCAAGATCTCCCGCTACCTCGGCGCGGAGACCGGGCGCCTCGACGTCTTCCAGTTCGCCAACGAGAACATCTTCGTCAAGATCCTGGACAACGTCCGGGAGAAGGACGTGTTCATCGTCCAGCCCACCTGCCGGCCGGTCAACGACTCGATCATGGAACTCCTGATCATGATCGATGCCTTCAAGCGGGCCAGTGCCGGGCGGATCACCGCCGTGGTCCCGTATTACGGCTACGGACGGTCGGACAAGAAGGACCAGCCCCGCGTGCCGATCACGGCCCGCCTTGTCGCGGACATGATCACGGTCGCGGGAGCGGACCGGGTGCTCACGATGGATCTCCACCAGGGGCAGATCCAGGGCTTCTTCAACATCCCGGTGGACGAGCTCACCGCGGTCCACATCCTGTCCAACTACTTCAAGCACAAGCACCTCGAAGACCTCGTCGTGGTCACGGACCTCGGCTTCGCGAAGCGTGCCCGGACGTTCGCCGAGCTCCTCGAGGCTCCGCTCGCGATCATCGAGAAGCGGCGGGTGGGCAACCTGGATCGCGCCGAGCTGATGAACGTCATCGGTGACGTGCGCGGCAAGCGGGCGATCATCGTGGATGACGAGATCGACACGGCCGGGACCCTGGCGGAAACCGTGGGTGCCCTCGAGCGCGAGGGCGTGACCGAGATCTATGCCTGCGCCACCCACGGCATCCTGTCCAACCCTGCGATCGAGCGGATTGCCGAGTCGTCGCTCCGTGAGGTCGTCCTCACGGATACGGTGCCGCTGCCACCGGCCAAGCGGATCCCGCAGATCACCACACTCTCGATCGCCCCGCTTATCGGCGAGGCGATCAAGCGAATCCATCGCGGCGAATCGGTCGGCGCGCTGTTCAGCAGCGAGGTCGAGTTCACCCAGGAGATGCTCCTGTGGGAGGACGGCGTCGCCAAGAAGCTCGATATTCGGAACGAGCCGGACCACGCGGCGGACGCCGACACGGTCGACGCGGCGATGCTCGCCGCAGGCAAGTCAGGAGAACGATGAGCCTTCAGCTTCACCGACCGGACGGCAAGGGCGGCCTGGAGCCGCGCCTGGTTGTCGAGCGCGATTGGCGCCACCAGCTTCGTTCGCGGCGCTGGGGAGCCGCCCTCGCCAAGGGGCGCCTACCCGAACTCACGAACACCGAGATGAACCCGACGTCGGTGGTCCGGTCGGTCGCGTTCTGGCTCGTCCTGGCCGCCGCGACATTCGGCGTCCTCGTCGTCGGATACGGCACCGGGTTCTGGTCGCTCGCCCGCTGAGCCGGCTGGACCGGTCAGGCTCGAATCGGGGCCGCCTCGGCTAGACTGCATCGGCCATGCTGGGATTTCTGTCGCGCTTCGTCGACTCGAACGACCGAGAACTGAAGCGGATCCAACCATTCGTCGACGCCGCCAACGAACTCGAGGCCGAGATCCAGGCCCTCTCCGACGAGGAGATCCGGGCTCGGTTCGCCGAGATCCGCGAGGAAGTTGCCGAGTCCGCCGTGCCCGACGAGCCGTCGGACGACGAGCGCCACCACCCCGACCTCGAGCGCCGCCGGGATCTCGTCAAGGCGCGTCGCAAGCGCGAGAACGATCGGATCCAGGCAGCCCTCGACAGCGTCCTGTCCGAGGTCTTTGCGATGGGCCGCGAGGCGATGCGCCGGACGCTCGGGATGCGCCAGTACGACGTCCAGCTCCTCGGCGGCGTCGTCCTGCACCAGGGGAAGATCGCCGAGATGAAGACCGGCGAGGGCAAGACGTTCCTCCCGACCTTTGCGGCGGCCCTCAACGCCATGGCCGGACGCGGCGCCCACATCGTGACCGTCAACGACTACCTCGCCCGACGCGACCCCCAGTGGATGGGGCCGGTCTTCCACTTCCTGGGCCTGACCGTCGGGATGATCACCCACGACGCGTCCTACGTCTTTGAGCCCGGCTACCCCACGAACGACGAGCGGCTCATCAACCTCAAGCCCGTGACGCGCCGCGAGGCGTACGCGGCGGATATCACGTACGGGACCAACAACGAGTTCGGGTTCGACTATCTCCGCGACAACATGGTCACCGAGCTGGACCAACGGGTTCAGCGCGAGCGGTACTTCGCGATCGTGGACGAGGTCGACAACATCCTCATCGACGAGGCCCGGACGCCGCTCATCATCAGCGGCCAGGCCGAGGAGTCGGGCGACCTCTACTACCAGTTCGCGCGCCTCGTGCCGCGCCTGGACCCCCGCCCCGAGGGCGAGGACGAGGAGGGCGGCGACTACTTCATCGATCTCAAGGACCGTGCCGTCTCGCCAACAGAAGCGGGCGTCAGCAAGATCGAGAAGCTGCTCGGGGTCGACAACCTGTACGACGCCGACCCGCGGCTCGCGCGTCACTTCGAGCAGGCCCTCCGGGCGCACGCGCTCTACAAGCGCGATCGCGACTACATCGTCAAGGACGGCGAGATCGTCATCGTCGACGAGTTCACCGGCCGCCAGATGCCGGGCCGGCGCTGGAGCGAGGGCCTCCACCAGGCGATCGAGGCGAAGGAGGGCCTCCGTGTCCAGCGCGAGAGCGTGACCCTGGCCACGATCACCTTCCAGAACTACTTCCGGCTGTACGACAAGCTGGCCGGCATGACCGGCACGGCGATGACCGAGGCCGAGGAGTTCCACAAGATCTACAAGCTCGAGGTCGTCGCCGTCCCGACCCACCGGCCGATGATCCGGGACGACGAGACGGACCTCGTCTATCGAAGCGAGAACGCCAAGTTCAACGCGGTGATCGAGGAGATCGCCGAGATGCAGGAGCTCGGCCGGCCGGTCCTCGTCGGCACCGTCTCGGTCGAGAAGTCCGAGAAGCTCGGGACGATGCTCACCCGGCGCGGGATCAAGCACGAGGTCCTGAACGCCAAGTTCCACGAGAAGGAGTCGCAGGTCGTCGCCCAGGCCGGTCGCACCGGCGCGGTCACGATCGCCACGAACATGGCCGGCCGGGGCACGGACATCCAGCTCGGCGGCAACCCGGCCGGCCTTGCCTCGGAGATCCTCCACCGGCGGGGCCTCAATCCGGCCGAGGTCGACAAGCCGACCTACGACGAGGCGTTCGCCGAGGCCAGGCGGGTCTGCGACGAGGACCACGTCCGGGTCGTGAACGCCGGCGGGCTCCACATCGTCGGCACGGAGCGCCACGACAGCCGCCGGATCGACAACCAGCTCCGAGGCCGGGCCGGCCGCCAGGGCGACCCCGGCTCCTCGCGCTTCTACCTGTCCCTCGAGGACGACCTCATGAAGCGCTTCGCCTCGGACCGCGTGACGGGCCTCATGGAGCGCCTCGGCCTCGACGACGAGACGTACATCGAATCGGGGATCGTGGGCAAGACGATCGAGAGCGCCCAGTCCCGGGTCGAGGGCTTCAACTTCGACATCCGCAAGCGCGTCGTCGAGTTCGACGACGTCATCAACAAGCAGCGGGAGACGATCTACGCCGAGCGCGACAAGGTCCTCCGGAACGAGGACCTGACCGAGACGGTGCGAGCCTTCCTCGACGAGGAGATCGACGTCCTCGCCGACACCCACCTCAGTGGCGGCAGCGTCGGTGAGTGGGGCATCGAGGCCTTCGTCGAGGCCATCCGGCGGATGGGCTTCACCCCGGACGACATCCCGGACGACGAGCTCCACGACTTCCGGACCCGCGAGGACGCCGCCGAGACTCTCAAGGACGTCGCGAGCCACAAGCTCGACAGCCGCGAGGAGGAGATCGGGCCGGAGTGGACGCTCATCGAGCGGTTCGTCCTGCTCCGGACGATCGATTCGCTGTGGGTCGAGCACCTCACCGAGCTCGACGACATGCGCCGCGGCATCGGCCTTCGCGGCTACGCCCAGCAGGACCCGCTCAACGAGTTCCGGAAGGAGGCCTACCGCCTCTACGAGGAGCTCAGCGGCTTCATCCGCCACCAGGTCGCGAGCACGATCTTCCGGGTGACGCTGACCCGCGCCCC
>Ga0209002_10001309_pt1 | contig 20072 bp, 33 predicted proteins | sample Rifsed16ft2_FD_184010 | JGI IMG/M metagenome (GOLD analysis project Ga0209002, IMG submission 184010) | Soil microbial communities from Rifle, Colorado, USA - sediment 16ft 2 (version 2) | ecosystem: Environmental > Terrestrial > Deep subsurface > Rock core/Sediment | place: Rifle, Colorado... | reverse complement strand
CCGCGGCAGTAACGTTTCCGGGATTCAATCCGCCCGAAAGTATGATGCGCCCGTATTTTTTGGCCGAAACCGCGATATCCCAGTTAAAACTCTCCCCGGTCCCTCCTATGATGCCTTGCCTGTGCGTATCCAGAAGAAACGCGGACGGGCTGTAAATTTTTAGTTTTTCAATATCCGCCGCACCCTTTATCCTTACGGCCTTGATAACCCTGTATTCAATTCTTTGGCAATCTTCGGGGGATTCTTCTCCGTGGAGCTGCACGCAGCCAAGCCCGATACTTCTGATTGCCTTATTTATATCCTCCGGTTTTTCGTTTACAAAAACACCCACCGCTGTTATAAAAGGAGGCAACTTATCTATAATATTACCGGCATCAACCTGACTTATAAACCTCGGGCTTTTTTCCCAGAATACAAACCCGACTGAATCAGCCCCGGCATCCGCCGCAGCCATTGCGTCGTCTATATTTGTTATCCCGCATATCTTTATCTTCATTTTTTCAAATAACCGCCGCCGTTCCCTCTCTCTCTCCCCCTCTCTCTGAAACTCTCTTTTTCACCCCCCCATCAACTCCCGAAGCTTACCCGCGATATCCTCATCTTTTACCAGGGCCTCCCCGACAAGGAAGGCATCCACGCCCGCCTCCCTGAGCGTAACGATATCGGCGTAACTCGTTATCCCGCTTTCGCTTACAATTATCCTGTCCCGGGGGATTTTTTTTGCAAGGCGAAGCGTTGTGGAAATATCTGTTTTAAAACTGTTCAGGTCACGGTTATTTATGCCTATAATCTCCGCGCCGGCTGAGATTGCCGCAAGAAGCTCCTTCTCCGTGCGGACCTCGGTGAGTGTGCGCATGCCGAGCGAGCGGCTTAAATCAAGCAGCTCCTCCAAAAGGGTTTCTGACAATGCCGAAACTATCAGCAGTATCGCGTCGGCGCCCGCAGCCCTCGATTCGTAGACCTGATAGGCGTCTATTATAAAATCCTTTCTCAGGACCGGGATGCTTACGCTCCCCCTCACCTTAACGAGGTCTTCAAGGCTCCCCATGAAATATTTTTTCTCCGTCAGAACCGATATCGCGGATGCGCCGGCATCCTCGTAGAGCCTTGCAATCCCGGCGGGGTCAAAACACTCTCTGAAAACACCCTTTGACGGCGATGCCTTCTTAACCTCCGCTATGATATTTATCCCCTTTCCCCTGAGCGCGGAGGCAAAATCCTTTACCGGAGGAGAAACTTTTATCTTTTCCTTTAACCTGCCCAGCCCTTCTTTCTTTTTTGCCGCCGGAAGTTCTTTTTTCGTATATTCAAGTATCTCTTTAAGTATCACTGCTTACCTGTTTGTGAGGGCAATAAGTTTTTTAAGTTTCCCCAGCGCCTCGCCTGAGTCCACCGACCCTCTCGCAACAGCCACCCCTTCCTTAAGTGTGGAGGCCTTGCCTCCCGCAACTATGCCGGCCGCGGCATTCAATAAAACCACTTCCCTCTTCGGCCCTTTTTCCCCGTTGAGTATATCCATTATTATCCCGGCATTATCAGAAGGCTCCCCTCCCCTGAGGTCTTCGGGTCCGCACCTTTCAAATCCAAAATCCTCCGGCTTTATATGGTATGTCTTTATTGAGCCTTCTTTAAGTTCCGTGACCCTGGTTTCGCCGGTAAGCGTTATCTCATCCAGGCCGTCTTCACCTCTTACTATAAAGGCATGCTCGCTTCCGAGGTTAAAAAGGACCTTTGCCATGATATCGGTGAGAGCCGGGTCATACACGCCTATCACCTGATATTTTGCGCCGGCCGGGTTTGTAAGCGGCCCCAGTATGTTGAATATCGTCCTTATCCCTATCTCGCGCCTTACGGGCGCCGCATACTTCATTGCCCCGTGAAGAAGCGGGGCAAAAAGAAAACCTATGCCAGCCTCCCTCAAGCACTCTTCAACAATTGAGACCTCCGCCTCTATATTGACGCCGAGCGCCTTTAAAACGTCGGCGCTTCCGCTTCTGCTTGAAACGGATTTATTCCCGTGCTTTGCAACCGTTATGCCGCCTCCCGCGACAACAAAGGCGGCGGCGGTTGAGATATTGAAGGTCAGAGACTCGTCCCCGCCGGTTCCGCAGGTGTCAACGACCCTCGGGTCTTTAGCGCTTATGGTCGTTACCTTTTCCCTCATGACCCTCGCGGCGCCCGTAATCTCATCCACGGTTTCCCCCTTAAGCCTCAGGGCCGTTATAAAAGACGCTATCTGGGCAGGGCTTGCGGCGCCTGTCATGACCTCATTCATAGTATGGACCATCTCCTCTTCGGTGAGGTCAGTACCTGCCACTACTTTCCGTATCGCCTCTCTAATCATAATTTTAACCAATAAAAATGCTGCATTTAAGATAAGTTACCCGACCAATCTAATAAAGTTCTTTAACAAATCCTTCCCGGCCTTCGTGAGTATGCTTTCAGGATGGAACTGCACCCCTTCAACCGGATATTCTTTGTGCCTTATCCCCATTATCTCGCCTTCCACTGTCCACGCGCTCATCTCGAGGCAATCGGGCATGGTATCCTTTTTTACAAGGAGTGAATGATAACGCGTCGCCTCAAACGGATTTTCAATCCCTTTAAAGATTGTTTTCCCGTCATGGTGAATCAACGATGTCTTTCCGTGCATGAGCCTGCCCGCCCTGACTATCTCGGCGCCGAAGGCATAGGCTATTGACTGATGCCCGAGGCATACCCCGAGGATCGGTATCTTCCCCGCAAACTGCCTTACGCAATCCACCGACACGCCCGCCTTTTTGGGGTCGCACGGCCCCGGGGATATCACAATCCTTTCAGGAGAAAGTTTCCCGATATCTTTAACCGTTATTGCGTTATTCCTGAAAACCCTCACATCCTCGCCCATCTCAAGAAAATACTGAACAAGGTTATATGTGAAGGAATCAAAATTGTCTATCATCAAAAGCACGGAATCTCCTTAACCCTTCCAAAAACTTTCAGGCCTGAAAGTTTTTGGAAGCGCGGAAACCTTTACTTGAAACAGGTCTTGCGCTGAACCTTGCCCTGAACCATGCCCTGAACTTGTTTCAGGGTTGTTTCAGGGTCGTTTCAACATCATTTCAGTATTGTTTCAGTATCAGCGCAAGTTTACAAAAAGGTTTCCGCTTCCCTTGCCATATCAACCGCCTCAAGCATTCCTCTTGCCTTGTTCACCGTCTCCTCGTATTCCTTCAGGGGGTCTGAATCGGCAACAATGCCTGCGCCCGCCTGGACATAGATGCGGGCGTCGTTTATAAAGACCGTCCTTATCGTAATGCACATATCCATGTTGCCGGAAAAGCCGAAATACCCGACAGACCCTCCGTATACCCCCCTTTTATTCGGCTCCACCTCTTCTATTATTTCCATTGCCCTTACCTTCGGCGCCCCCGTGAGGGTTCCGGCCGGGAAACATGAACCGAGGACATCGAACGAGTCAACCCCTTCCCTCTTAATCCCGTGGACATTTGAGACTATGTGCATTACATGAGAGTATTTTTCTACCGACATAAACTCGTCAACCCTGACGGTCCCCCCCCTTGCAACCCTGCCCACATCGTTTCTTCCCAGGTCAACGAGCATAAGATGCTCGGCCCTTTCTTTGGGGTCTTTTAAAAGTTCTTCTTCAAGCGCCTTATCCTCTCTCTCATCAGAGCCCCTTTTCCTGGTGCCGGCAATGGGCCTCAAGTTTATGTCTTCTCCCTCAACCCTGACCAGGACCTCAGGGGAACTTCCGGCAAGGACCGCGTCACCGAGCCTGAGAAAAAACATGTACGGCGATGGGTTTGTCACCCTGAGCGCCCGGTAGATATCAAAAGGGTCGCAGTCAAGTTCCGTTTCAAACCTCTGGGATATTACGGCCTGGATTATATCGCCGTCTTCTATATATCTTTTTACGCGCTTTACGGCCTCGGTAAAATTACCCTTCGGAAAATTTGAGTTCACCCTCGCTCCTTTCCCATGAGAGGCGCGCGGGGCCGGTATCCTGCCCTCTTTAAGACGCTCAATAATTTTATCTATTTTCAAGAGGGCTCCCCTGTAAACTTTTTCAGGGTCCTCCCCTTCGGATACAAACGCGTTGCAGACAACCTTTATCGCGTGCCTTGTATTGTCAAAGACAAGAAGCGTGTCGGTCAAGATGAAAAAAAGGTCGTAGATATCAATGTCCCTTTTCGCGATATCCGGCAGATTTTCAATATTCCTCACGATATCGTAGCCAAGGTACCCTATCGCGCCCCCGAAAAATCTCGGCACAGAGGGCATAGGCGCGCACCTGAAACCCTTCATGTAGTTTCTGACGACCGAGAGGGGATTACCCTCTTCTATCGTCGTTTTCTTGCCCTCTAAAATCTCAACTGTTCCCCTTTTCCCCCTTATTATCGCCCTGGGCCGGGTCCCGAGGAAACTGTATCTTCCCCATTTTTCCCCTCCCTCCACACTCTCAAGAAGGAATGCCTCTTTACCCGTGTCAATCTTCATGAAAGCGGATACCGGGGTTTCGGTATCGGCAAGGATATCCCTGGATACGGGAACGATATTGTAAGTCCGCGCCTTCTCCTTAAACTCTTCCAGGGCGGGAGAATACTTGGGGATTTTCATAAGATTTATAGGTTATCACAGGGCGGACGGGATAGTCAACCGGTTGAGGGGCTATTGACAGAGGGGTGCCGCCTTTGGAGATGGGTAAGGAGCGGGGTTCTTTTTAAACCTTTTTTTCCTGGGTTTCCGGGCCTTTTTTTCTGCTTTTGGGCCCCTTCTTTTTCCCTTCGGCTTTGGCCGCTGGGGAAGCTTCCTCCACAAGTTCCACAAAGGAGACGGGGGCGCAGTCGCCGGGCCTGAAACCCACTTTCAGTATCCTCGTATAGCCGCCGCTGCGCGCCTTGTATCTGGGGGCAATATCGACGAAGAGCGTTGTTACGGCCTCTTTATTCCTCATAAATGCCATGGCCCTTCGCCTTGAGGAAAGGTCCCCTGTTTTCCCAAGCGTTATCATCCTTTCGGCAAAACGGCGGAGTTCCTTTGCCTTGGGGGTGGTGGTCTTAATCCTTCCATGCACTATCAGGTCATTTACAAGATTCGCCATCATGCACCTTAAGTGGCCGCTCGGCCTTGAAAAACGCTTATCGTCTCTGTTGTGCCTCATGGCATTCCCCCCTATTCAACTTCCTTTTTATCAAGATGCGTCAGGTCGAGGTCTTTTCTTGCAGGGAAGCCCTCAAGCTTCATGCCGAAATCAAGATTCATTTCACGGAGTATCTCTTTTATCTCATTAAGGGACTTCCGTCCGAAGTTTTTTGTCTTGAGCATCTCGCCCTCGGTTTTTTGAACCATCTCGCCTATATACTTGATGTTGGCGTTCTTCAGGCAGTTTGCGCTCCTTACGGAAAGTTCCAGTTCGTCAACGGTCTTGAAAAGGTTTTCGTTGAACCACGGTTTGGATTCAACCCTTTCTTCCGCGGCCCTTCTTTCTTCTCCCCTATCCTCAAACGGTATAAAAACGTTGAGCTGGTCTTTCAGTATCTTTGCCGCTATGCCGATGGCTGTCTGCGGTTCAATCGCCCCGGTTGTCCACAGCTCAAGGGTAAGCCTGTCATAATCCGTCCTCTGCCCCACACGCGCGTGAGTTACGTCATAATTAACGCGTGTTACCGGCTGGAATATGGAATCTATCGCTATTGTCCCCACAGGCTGGGTAGGCGCCTTGTTGAGTTCGGCCGGGACGTACCCTTTGCCGGTGTTAGCGGCCATCTCGCATATAAGTTTGCCGCCCTTGCCGACCGTTGCTATATGAAGTTCCGGATTAAGCACTGTGACAGACGTGTCGCTCTCGATGTCCCCCGCCTTTACCACTTTGGGCTCCGTAATCTTGAGTTTGAGGGTTTTGGGCCCCGCGCCGTCGATCTTGAGCCTTACCTGCTTCAGATTAAGTATTATATCCGACACATCCTCTTTTACGCCGGGAATTGAAGTGAACTCATGCAGCACCCCATCAAAACTTACGCTTGTTATCGCGGCGCCATTAAGGGAAGATAAAAGTATCCTTCTGAGGGAATTCCCGATTGTAACGCCATAACCCCTTTCCAGCGGCTCCGCGACAAACCTTCCGTAGGTAGCCGTCAGTTTGTCAGCCTCAAGCTTCTTTGGTTTAATAAGCTCACGCCAGTTTTTCTCCATCATTACCCCCACTCAAAGTGAAAATTATTTTTTAGGGAACAAATTCCTGAATGTCATATTACAACAGGTAAATAAAAAACAATTTTCTCTGTCCCGGCTATTTGGAATACAGCCCGACAATAAGGCGCTCCTCTATGGGAGGCATGGTTATATCGGCCCTTACGGGGAGCCGGAGAACTGTCGCCTTTAAAGCGTTCCTGTCGACGGCCATCCACTGCGGAGACGGGCGCCCCTCCGTAAGTTTAAGGTTCTCGCTTATCTTCGCCCTGTCTTCTTCTTTACCGGCAACATCTATGGTTTCATTGACTGAAACCGAGTAAGAAGGTATGGTCACCTTTCTTCCGTCGACCATGAATAGTCCGTGGGAGATCATCATCCGCACCCCTCTTCTTGAGGTTGAAAATCCGCTCTTGTAGAGAACATTATCAAGCCTTCTTTCAAGAAGCGACATGAGTGTTTCGCCGGTAATACCCTTTTTTCTTTCGGCCTTTGCAAAGAGGTTCTTAAACTGGGTCTCCCCAAGGCCGTAGAGGCGCCTTACTTTCTGTTTTTCCCTGAGCTGAAGGGCATATTCGCTCATCTTGCCCCTTGTCTGGCCATGCTGCCCCGGGGGGTAACCCCTTCTTTCAAAGGCGCACTTATCGGTATAACACCTCTCGCCTTTCAGGAATAGCTTCATGCCTTCACGCCTGCATATCCTACATACCGAACCGCTGTACCTTGCCACTGGGATTCCTCCTCGTTTACTTTAAACCCTGCGCCTTTTCGGGGGTCTGCATCCGTTATGGGGAACGGGTGTGACGTCCCTTATAAGGGATATGCTGAAACCCGCCGCCTGAAGGGCCCGAAGCGCCGATTCCCTTCCCGCGCCAGGCCCTTGTATATGGACCTCAACGTTCCTCAATCCGAATTCCATTGCCTTTCTTGCGGCTGAGTTTGCCGCAACCTGGGCCGCAAACGGGGTGCCTTTTCTTGAACCCTTAAAACCCTCTCTTCCGCAGCTCGACCATGCAATGACATTGCCGGCCATATCGGTAATGCTGACCACGGTGTTGTTGAAGGTTGATTTTATATACACAATGCCCCTGGATATTGTCTTTTTCTCTTTCTTTTTAACCATCTCTCTCTCCCTATTCTGCTTTCCTCATGACCGCGGTGCTTTTGCGGGGGCCTTTTCTTGTCCTTGCATTGGTGCGCGTCCTCTGCCCCCTTAAGGGAAGGTTCTTTTTATGCCTGAGACCCCTGTATGTGCTGATATCTACAAGCCTTTTCACATTCATGGAAATCTCTTTCCTGAGTTCTCCTTCCGTCTTATAAGCAGTATCAATCACCTTCCTGATGGAAGAAACCTGGCTGTCCGTGAGGTCGGCAGCCTTCGCAGCGGGGGCAACGCCCGCCTCTTTGAGTATCTTCGCTGAGGAACTGCGCCCTATGCCGTAAATCTTGGTAAGGGCTATGTCAATCCTTTTGTTTTTTGGCAAATCAACACCGGAAATTCTGGGCACTTTCTATCTCGGGCCTCCTTTAAATTGAAGAATTTAACCCTGTCTTTGCTTGTGCTTTGGGTTTTCGCAGACGACCCTCACCACACCTTTTCGCCTTATAACCCTGCATTTTGCGCATATCTTTTTTACGGAACTTCTTACCTTCATACCTGACTCTCTTTCCCTTTGGTTTTAACCTTGCCCGGAGACTCCTTTTAAAACCCCGCAATCTCCCCTATTTGCTTCTGAATATTATCCTGCCCCTTGTAAGGTCGTATGGCGAAAGTTCAACAAGCACCTTGTCGCCGGGAAGTATCTTTATAAAATGCATCCTCATCTTGCCTGACACATGCGCAAGCACTCTGTGCCCGTTTTCGAGCTCAACCCTGAACATCGCGTTGGGCAGAGTCTCCACGACTACTCCCTCAACCTCTATAGGTTCTTCCTTCGGCATTTTCCCTTTGATGAACCCTCTTTTGCAAAAAATGGTTCCTCAAAACTCCTCCCAAAAACTTCCGGCCTCTTTAATCCGCGGTGAAATAAAACCTTTTAACCATACCCCGCGGTTCTCTTTAAAGCCTGCTTAAAACAAACGGGCCGTCTTGCGTTATTGCGACCGAATGCTCGAAATGCGCGGAAAGAGACCCGTCCACTGTCACGGCGGTCCATCCGTCATTGAGCACTTTTACTTCGCTTCCTCCCTGATTTATCATCGGCTCTATGGCAAGCACCATTCCCTCTTTAAGCCTTATGCCGGTTCCGGGCAGTCCAAAATTGGGCACCTGCGGCGGCTCATGAAGTTCCCTTCCTATCCCATGCCCTACAAAAGTCCTGACAACCGAATACCCCTCTTTTTCCGCATGACTCTGGATTGCGGATGATATATCGTGGAGCCGGTTTCCAACCCTGGCTGAAGAAATAGCCCTTTCAAGACATTCTGCCGCAGCATCTATGAGTCTTTTCGCCTCCGGGCTTATTTTTCCCACCGGAACCGTAAAAGCCGCGTCTCCGTAATAGCCGCCGTGGCATACCCCGAAATCAATGCTTATTATATCCCCTTCCTTAAGAACCCTTCTTTCCGAGGGCATCCCGTGCACCACCTCTTCGTTTATGGATGTGCAGAGACAGTACGGGTAACCGTTGTAACCTTTAAAAGCAGACATGACTTTTCTTTTTTCAAGTTCCTCCCCGGCAATCCTCTCAAGATCCATCGTGGCAATACCGGGCATAACATTTTTCTTAAGGATTTCAAGAACTTCGGCAACAATAATGTTGCTCTTCCTTAGTTTTTCTATCTCATCCAGTGACTTTAGTATTATCGCTTCCTTTCTCAATTGCCTTCACTATCGCATCTGTTATCTGGTCAACGCTGCCGATGCCGTTTACCCTCATGTAAAGCCCTTTTTTTATGTAATATCCGGAAACAGGCAGTGTTTCTTCTTCATATACCTTAAGCCTCGCCTCTATGGTCTCATCTTTATCGTCATCTCTCTGATAGAGTTCTCCCGCGCACCTGTCACAGGTGTCCATGTTAACAGGGGGGTTAAACATTATATGGTATGCGGCGGAGCATTTTTTACAGAGCCTTCTTCCGCCAAGGCGCCTCATAAGCTCTCTTCTTTCCACCTCTATCCCGACTGCGGCGTCTATGCGCCTGCCGTCCTTTTTAAGCGTTTCCTCAAGGGCCTCCGCCTGTTTTATATTTCTTGGAAAGCCATCGAGTATAAAACCCTTTGCATAGGCGCTCTGCGAGAGCCTTTCCACCACCATCTTCACGACAAGTTCATCCGGCACAAGGGCGCCCCTGTCCATATATTCCCTTGCCTCAAGCCCAAGAGGGGTTTTTTCCTTTACGTTTTCCCGCAGGATATTGCCTGTTGAAACCTGCGGAATGGAAAACCTCTCCGCGAGAATCTGCGCCTGAGTGCCCTTGCCCGCCCCCGGCGGCCCCATTAATATCAGGTTTAACATTTCTATCTAAAACCGCCTGCCCTTGATCTTGGCCTTTTTCATCAGTCCTTCGTAACTCCTTGAGAGCATATGCGACTCTGCCTGCTGGGCGGTATCCATTGCCACCCCCACAACTATAAGAAGCGCTGTGCCGCCGAAGTAAAAAGGGATATTAAAATTCGCTACAAGCAGCGACGGCAGGACACAGACTCCCGCCAGATATATCCCTCCCCAGAGGGTAATCCTCGAAAGGACCCTGTCTATATATTCCGCGGTGGAGGTCCCCGGCCTTATGCCGGGGATAAAACCGCCGAATTTTTTCAGGTTATCCGCAACATCCTTGGGGTTAAACTGGATAGCCGTGTAAAAATACGCAAAAAACATAATAAGCCCGACATAGAGGATGTTATATATCACCCCGCTCGGGGTAAGGCTCTTTGATATAGACTGCAAAAACGGTACATTTATGAAGCTTACAATGGTAGCGGGGAATATTATAATGGACGACGCAAATATCGGAGGGATAACGCCGGCTGTATTAAGCTTAAGAGGAAGGTGCTGGGAACCTCCCCCCATAACCTTTCTTCCGACTACCCTTTTCGGATACTGCACGGGGATTCTCCTCTGCCCCGTTTCGACAAAAACTATAAAGGCGACAACCCCAACCATTATAATAATCAAAGCCAGCACAAAGAGAAAATTCAACTCCCCTGTCCTGACAAGGGTCACGGTGTTGCCCACTGCCGACGGCATCCTCGCCATAATTCCCGCAAATATTATAAGTGAGATACCGTTTCCTATGCCCCTTTCCGTTATCTGTTCCCCGAGCCACATGATAAAGGCAGTCCCCGAGGTGAGTGTTATCGCGGTCAGAATCCTGAAACTCCATCCGGATGCAAGGACAACCGGCTGCCCGGCCGCGCCAACCATCCTCTCAAGACCCACACTTATCATAAGGCCCTGAACAATACTCAAAACCACCGTGAAATATCTTGTGTACTCGGTTATCTTCTGTCTTCCCTGCTCACCTTCTTTTGAGAGTTTTTCAAGGCTTGGCACCACCACCGTAAGAAGCTGCAGGATTATGGACGCGCTTATATACGGCATTATGCCCAGGGCAAATACAGAAAAATTCTCAAGCGCCCCGCCGGTAAACATTGTGGCAAAATCCAGGAGTGTGCCTCTTGCGCCGCTGAAAAAACCTGCAAGCGCCTCGGCATCTATCCCTGGCGTGGGTATGAATACGCCCACCCTGTAAACGCCCAGTAAAAGCAGGGTAAACAGTATCCTTTTATTTAACTCCGGGATGCCGGTTATCTTGTCAGCGAGTTTAGACGCCACCCTCTATAACCTCCGCCTTGCCTCCGGCGGCTTCTATCTTGGCAACGGCCCTCTGGCTGAACATGTTTGCCTTCACCGTCAGGGCGACATTTATTTCACCGTCCCCGAGTATTTTAACCGGCCTCTTATTATTTTTCAGAAGACCCTTTTCAACAAGAGAATCGGGGGTAACGGTAGAACCGGGCGGAAATTCCTCGGAAAGCCTGCCAACATTCAATACGGAACAATTAGTCTTGAAGATATTGGTAAAACCCCTTTTCGGCGTCCGCCTCTGCAAAGGCATCTGCCCTCCTTCAAAACCTCTTTTAATGCCCCTTCCGCTCCTGGCGCGCTGACCTTTGTTGCCCTTTCCGGAGGTCTTTCCCCGGCCGGAACTCTCCCCTCTTCCAATCCTTTTTTTCCCTTTTACCGCGCCTTCGGGAGCCTTTAATCTGTTTAACATAAACCCTATACCTTCCCCTTAAACACTCTCGGCAACCACAAGATGTTTCACCTTTTCTATCATGCCCCTTATGCTCGGGGTATCCTTGAGTATGCTTGAAGAATTTAACTTCCTGAGCCCAAGCCCGAGAAGGGTCTTTCTCTGCCTTTGCGGACAACCTATGCCGCTTCTTTTAAGCGTAACCTTTATAAGCTGCTCTTTCTTTTTTGTCATTTACTGCGCCCCTGAAACCTCTTTTTTGCCCCTTGCGCGTGCAATCGCCTGCGGGTCTATTAATCTTCCAAGCGCATTGATTGTAGCCTTGACCATGTTGTGCGGATTGTTTGATCCGAGCGACTTTGTCAAAACATTGTGTATGCCGGCGCTCTCCACAACGGCCCTGACCGCCCCTCCGGCAATTATCCCCGTGCCCTGGGATGCCGGTTTTAAAAGCACTCTGCCCGCGCCGTACTCTCCGGTAATCGCGTGGGGAATAGTACCCTTGACTATGGGAACCTTAAAAAGGGTCTTTTTTGCCTGTTCCACGGCCTTTCTTATGGCATCGGGAACCTCGTTTGCCTTTCCCAGGCCGCATCCGACATGGCCGTTTCCGTCCCCGACAACGACAATCGCATTGAAGCTGAAACGCTTGCCTCCCTTGACAACCTTTGAAACCCTGTTAAGGTAAACGAGTTTGTCTTTCAATTCCAAAGAAGTTACCGCACCCCTCTCCAAATAAAAACCTCCTTATCGCAATCAAAAATTTATGCCGCTCTTCCTTACGCCCTCTGCAAGCGCCTTCACCCTTCCGTGGTAAAGGTAACCGCTCCTGTCAAATACAATTTTATCTATCCCTTTTTCCTTCGCAAGTTTCCCTATATGCTCGCCGAGTTTTCCTGCGGCATCGGTCTTTTTAAGCCCGGGTATCTCGCCTCTCAGCGCCTTTGAGAGCGTGGATGCGGAAAGTATGGTTTTACCTTCCCCGTCGCTAACGATCTGGGCGTAGATATGTTTGTTGCTTCTGTACACATTGAGCCTGGGGCGCTCGGATGTGCCTTTTGTCTTTTTTCTTACCCTGGCCTTTCTTCTTTCCCAGCCGCTTATATTCTCTTTGTTTACGCCCATAGTCCCCTATTTACCTTTACCGGCAGCGCCGCCGCCTGCAGCGGCCTTCCCGGCCTTTCCGGCCTTTCTGATTATCACCTCGTCCGAATACTTTATACCCTTGCCCTTGTAAGGTTCCGGCGGCCTCAGCGCCCTTATATCGGCGGTAACCTGCCCCACAAGCTGTTTATCGGCGCCTCTTACCGTGATAGCGGTCTGCTTTTCCACGGCCACTGTAATCCCCTCCGGAAGCGCGTATACCATGGGCTGTGAATACCCCAGCAAGAGGGTAAGTATTTTATCTTTTGCCTCTGCCCTGTAACCGACCCCGACTATCTCAAGCCTCTTTTCAAAACCATCGGTAACCCCTTTAACCGTGTTGGCTATAAGCGTCCTTGTAAGTCCGTGGAGCTGCCTTGAGACCTTTGTCTCCTCGCTGCGGCTTACTTTGATTACGGCGCCCTCAATTACAACCCCTACCTCATCCCTTACGGGAATCTGAAGGCTCCCCTTGGGGCCGGTAACTTTTACGATATTGCCTTCCCTTGAAACCTTAACCGAAGAAGGTATGTTTATTGGCTGTCTTCCTATCCGCGACATTTTTCAGACCCTTCTTTAAGTTTTCCCTAATAAACCGTGAAAAGAAGCTCCCCTCCGACGCCGAGTTTTCTTGCCGCCTCGTCCGTTACAATCCCTCTGGACGTTGAAATGACGGCAATGCCTATCCCGTTCATTACCCTCGGGATGCCCCCCACGTCCACGTATACCCTTTTCCCCGGTTTACTGATTCTTTTAATTTCAGTTATAACGCTTCTGTCCGCAGGCCCGTATTTAAGGCGCACCTTTATATCGCCGTTCTGCGTGTAGCCCTCTATGTACCCCTCTTCCTTCAATATCTTGAGTATCTCTCCTTTAAGCTTTGAAGAAGGCACACTGACATCCTGCTTTTTTGCCCTCAGGGCATTCCTTATCCTTGTAAGCATATCCGCTACCGGGTCTGTCATTGCCATAATTTTAATACTCCGCTTTTCTCCAAGATTATCTTACCAGCTTGATTTAGTGACACCCGGAAGTTCACCCTTCAGGGCCATCTTCCTGAAGCACAGACGGCACATATCGAATCTGCGGTAATAGCCCCTGCTTCTTCCGCATATGGGGCAGCGATTATAGTCCCTTACGGGGAACTTATTTTTTCTTTTTGCCTTTGCAATGAGCGATTTTTTGGCCAACCGCGCCTCCTTAAAATATCAGACTCTGAAAGGCACGCCAAGGAATTTCAAAAGGGCCTTGGCCTCCTCGTCTGTTTTTGCCGTGGTGGAAATTGTTATGTTCATGCCCCTTATCTTGTCAATCTTATCGTAGTCCACCTCGGGGAATATCACCTGTTCCCTTATGCCGATTGTATAGTTGCCCCTGCCGTCGAAACTCTTGTCGCTTACCCCCCTGAAATCCCTGATCCTTGGCATTGAGAAATTCACGAAACGGTCCATAAACTCATACATCATGGTTCCCCGCAGCGTCACCATGCACCCTATGGGCAGGCCCTTTCTGAGCTTAAAAGCGGCAATGGATTTCTTTGCCTTTGTTACCATGGGCTTTTGCCCGGAAATTGCCGCAAGGTCGCGGCTTGCGGAATCAATGACCTTTATATCCCTTATTGCGTCGCCAAGCCCCATGTTGATTGTCACCTTCTCAAGCCTGGGCACCTGCATGACGTTTTTATATCCGAACTCTTTCATCATTGCCGGCACCACCTCGTTTGCGTAAAGCCCTTTAAGCCTCGGTGTCATCTGTCAAGCACCTCGCCGCACTTTTTACAGCATCTTACCTTTTTCCCGCCTTCGAGAAATTTCCTTCCGGTCCTTACGGGCCCCTTGCATTTGGAGCATATTATGTTCACGTTAGAGACGCTTATCGGTGATTCCTTTTCTATGATGCCGCCGTGGGCGTGCTTTTTGGAGGGCTTCTGATGGCGCTTTACAATGTTCAATTTTTCTACTATGACAGCCGCCTCCCCCGGCATAACCATCAAAACCTTGCCGGTTTTACCCTTTTCTTTCCCGCTGACAACCATTACCTGGTCGTCTTTTCTTATACTGTATGATATCGCCATATTCAGATAACCTCCGGCGCGAGCGAGATAATCTTCATGAATTTTTTTGCCCTGAGTTCTCTCGCCACCGGCCCGAATATCCTGGTGCCGATGGGTTCATTTTCCTTGCTTATAAGCACAACAGAATTTTCATCAAACCTTATATAGGTCCCGTCGGGCCTTCTTACGGGCTTAACGGTCCTTACGACCACCGCCCTCACAACATCCCCCTTTTTGACCTTTGCCTCGGGGATGGCCTCCTTTATGTTCGCGATTATCACATCGCCTACCCCGGCGTAGAGCTTGTTTGAAGCGCCCACAACCTTTATGCAGGACACCTTCCTTGCGCCTGAGTTGTCGGCGACGTTCAGTATGGCGCGCATCGGTATCATCTTGACTTCTCCACTATCTCCTTAACGCGCCACCTTTTGAGCCTGCTTAATGGGCGGCACTCAACGATTGCCACCTTGTCGCCCGTCTTGCATTCATTCTTCTCATCGTGGGCGAAGTATTTCACCCTTCTCCTTACAAACTTTCCGTAACGGGCGTGCTTTCTCAGGGTATCGATGGCAACAACAGCGGTCTTATCCATACCCCCGCCTATAACCCTTCCCACAAACGTCTTCTTTATGCCTGGACTCTTTTTCATCTTATCTTTCTTTCCATTTCAAGGATTATTGTCTTGACCCTGGCGATATCTTTTCTCATGAAACGAAGCTTTATGGGGTTTTCAAGAGACCCGAGCGAATGCTGAATGGAAAGATTGGAAAACTCTTTTCTCAGTTCCCCTTCCTTGTTTTTCAGCTCCTCTATACCCATTGCCCTTAATTCAGACGGTTTCATAAAACCTCGCTTGATATAAACTTTGTCGGAATGGACAGTTTATAAGAGGCGAGCCTGAAGGCCTCCCTCGCGATACTCTCGTCCACGCCTTCCATTTCATAAAGGATCCTGCCCGGTTTAATGACCGCCACCCATTCCTCAGGCGCTCCCTTGCCGCTTCCCATCCTTGTTTCCGCCGGCTTTTTGCTGACGGGTTTATCCGTGATTACCCTTATCCAGATCTTGCCGCCCCTTTTTACATAACGCGTCATGGCAATACGCGCGGCCTCAATCTGTTTTGTCGTAAGCCATCCGCAGCCGGTTGCCTTAAGGCCGTATCTGCCGAAACTCAAAGTGGAGCCGGATGTTGCGATACCCTTGCGTCTCCCTCTTTGCTGTTTTCTGTATTTTGTCTTTTTTGGAATCATTGTCGTTTTCCTTCTTAAACCCTCAAACCGCTACGGGCTTTTGCGCCTCATGGCCGGCAAACTCCCCCCTGTAAAGATAAACCTTAACCCCTATCACGCCGTATGTCGTCTTTGACTCGGCAAGGCCATAGTCTATGTCAGCCCGGAGCGTATGCAGCGGGACCCGCCCTTCCCTGTACCACTCGCTTCTTGCAATCTCAGCCCCTCCGAGCCTTCCCGCGCACATGACCTTTATTCCCTTTGCGCCCATCCTCATGGCGGTGGTCACGGTCTTTTTCATGGCGCGCCTGAAAGAAACCCTTCTTTCAAGCTGAAGCGCGATATTTTCCGCGACAAGCTGCGCGTCAAGGTCGGGTTTCCTCACCTCAACAATATCTATATCAACGCTTTTGCCTGTAAGGCGTGAGAGCTCCTTCTTCATCACATCAACCTCCGCCCCCCTCTTGCCAATCACAATGCCGGGCCTGGCGGTGTGTATAATAACCTTGGCGTTGTTTGCCGTCCTCTCTATTTCAATCCTCGAAACCCCCGCATGGTAGAGCCTTTTCTTGAGAAAATTCCTTATCTTAAGGTCCTCATGGATAAAGGCCGAATAATTTTGCCTTTCGCCGTACCAGCGCGATACCCAGTCTTTGTATATGCCTAATCTAAAACCTATCGGATTAACCTTCTGTCCCAAATACCCCTCCCTTTATTCTCTTTCATCCAGTACTATCGTGATATGGCTTGCCCTCTTGATTATCGTATAGCCCCTGCCCATTGCCCTCGCCTGCATCCTCTTGGAAGACGGCCCCTGGTCAACATACGCCCTTTTTACATAGAGCCTGTCCACGTCCATCTTTTTTGTATTCTCCGCGTTAGACAGCGCGCTCTTTAAAACCTTGGAAATATCCCTTGATATCGCCTTGGTGTTCAGATTAAGGACACCCAGGGCGTCGGAAACGTTTTTACCCCTTATAAGGTCAATAACCAGCCGCGCCTTCTGCGGAGAAACCCGTATATATTTTGCAACTGCAATTGCTTCCATCGCCTTTTAACCCTTTGCCCCCGCCACTTTTACCTTTTTAATCCCTGCGTGGGCGGTAAAGGTGCGGGTCGGGGCAAATTCCCCGAGCTTATGCCCTACCATATTCTCGCTTATGAAAACAGGGATGAATTTTCTCCCGTTATGCACGGCTATGGTAAAACCCACCATCTCGGGGGTTACCATAGACCTTCTCGACCATGTCTTTATGACCCTTTTGGACCTCGCTTCCCCTGCCTGCTGAATCTTTTTTTGAAGATGAGTGTCTACGAAAGGCCCTTTTTTTGAGGAACGCACCTTTACTTTTTCCTCCTCGCAATAATAAACTTATCCGAATATTTAGTTTTCGGCCTTGTCTTATATCCCTTTGCCGGTGTCCCCCACGGGCTTGACGGATGATTTCCACCTTTGCTTTTCCCCTCTCCGCCTCCGTGGGGATGGTCAACAGGGTTCATCGCCACCCCCCTGACGCTTGGAAGCCTTCCCAGCCAGCGGTTTCTCCCCGCCTTGCCTATGCAGATATTTTCATGGTCAATATTGCCGAGCTGTCCTATCGTGGCGTAACACTTCTGCCCCACAAACCTGACTTCGCTTGAGGGAAGTTTAACGGTAGCGTAGTCGCCTTCCTTTGCCATGAGCTGGGCATAACCGCCTGCCGCTCTTACGAGCTGGCCGCCCTTGCCTATCTTCATCTCGATATTGTGGACAAAAGTGCCTACCGGGATTGCGGACAGGGGAAGGGAATTGCCCGGACGTATGTCCGCATCCTGCCCTGCCGCGACCGTATCGCCGATATTAAGCCCATCCGGGGCGAGTATATATCTTTTATCGCCGTCCGCGTAATTAAGGAGAGCCAGGTTTACGGTGCGGTTCGGGTCATACTCTATAGCGGCGACCTTTGCCGGTATCCCGCGCTTATCCCTCTTGAAATCCACAATCCTCAAAAGTCTTTTGTGCCCTCCCCCCCTCCAGCGGACAGTCACCCTGCCCGATGAATTACGGCCGCTTATGCGCTTTTTTGGAAGCACAAGGGATCTCTCGGGCCTTTTTTTCGTCAGCCCCTCATAAGAAAGGGTCGTCCTTGTCCTTATGGCCGGGGATGTTGGTTTATAACTCTTAAGCGGCATAGTTTCTTTCTCTCTCTAAAAAAAACAAAATCTATTATACTCCTTCAAAAATCGGTATCTTATCGCCTTCTTTCAGCGTTATATAGGCCTTTTTCCTTGTGGATGTCTTTCCCTCAAATCTCCCCACCTTCTTTATCTTCCCGGGAACCTTCTCCGTATTGACATCCAGAACCGTAACGTTGAATATCTTCTCAACTGCCCTCTTTATCTCGTTTTTGTTGGAAGAGGGTTCAACCCAGAAGGCAACCTTGTTTTTGACGCCCAGCATCATCGTCACCTTTTCGGTAATAACAGGTTTTTTTATTATTGAGTAAATATCCTTCACTTCCCTAACCTCGATTCCATCTTCTCAAACGCATCCTTTGTCATCACAAGGGTTTCGTAACGCAGTATGTCGTATGCGTTTATTGCGGCGAGGTCAAGCAATTTAAAATTTTTCAGGTTCCTTGTCGCAAGCTTTATATTTCTATCCGCCGCATCCGCGATTATAAGCGCGCTCACAAAGTTTGCCTTCTTTAAAATTTCCAGGGCAAGCCTTGACTTCGGCACTGGAATATCAAGCGAGTCGAAGAGTTTTATTTTGCCTTCGTTTATTTTATGCTGTATCGCGGATTTTACCGCAAGGACCGCGGATTTCTTTGGAATCCTGTAAGAGTAATCCCTCGGATGCGGGCCGAAGACCGTTCCGCCGTGCCTCCAGATAGGAGACCTTATTGAACCGGACCTTGCCCTGCCCGTCCCTTTCTGCTTCCAGGGTTTTCTTCCGCTTCCCGATACCTCCGCGCGGGTCTTTGTAGAGGCGCATCCCAATCTTTTTCTGGCAAGCTGCATCTTTACGGTTTCATAAAAAAGCGCCTCATTTACCGTGCCGGTAAAGACTTCCTTTTTCGGCTCTATCTCCGAAATCTTTTTCCCTTCCCTGTCCAGAACCTCTATTGCCATAAAGATCAACCCTTTTTCGCAGCCTTTTTTATTACAATAAAACCGTTAACAGCGCCGGGAACCGCTCCCTTTACCATAAGAATATTCTCAGTTTCCTTTATGCCGACCACCCTGAGGTTCTCAACAGTCGTATTCCTTGCCCCCATATGCCCGCCCATCCTCATCCCCTTGAAAACCCTCGATGGGTAAGAACTTGAACCTATGGAGCCGGGGGCGCGGGTGGGACTCGCGCCGTGGCTTTTGGGGCCTCCGGAAAAATGCCATCTCTTCATAACGCCGGCAAAACCCTTTCCCTTTGAAACACCGGATACGTCCACAATATCACCGACCTTGAAAACCTCGGAAACCGTTATCTTCTGGCCTTGCCTGTAGCCATCAAGGCCTTCTCCTCTGAATTCCTTCGTTTTGTAGAAGCACGCGGTAGCGGCTTTTTCAAAATGCCCCAGAAGCGGCTTTGTGGTCCTGTCCTTTCTTTTTTCCGCAAAACCAAGCTGCAGGGAATCGTAGCCGTCTTTTTCCCTGACCTTTTTCTGGGTCACATAGCACTCCCCAGCCTTTATAACCGTTACCGGCGTATCTATGCCATCAAGGAATATACGGGTCATCCCGATTTTTTTCCCAAGAAGTCCTGCAACCATCTTTTCCGCTTTTTCCACCGTTAATCCGTATCACTCACTCAGTTTTATTTCAACGTCAACCCCTGCCGGCAGATCCAGCCTCATAAGGGCGTCTACCGTATGCTGGGTGGGCTCAACTATATCCATGAGCCTCTTATGGGTTCTTATCTCAAACTGCTCGCGGCTTTTTTTGTCAACATGGGGAGAGCGAAGAACGCAGAACTTGGATATACGGGTTGGAAGCGGTATGGGACCTTTTATGCTCGCCCCGGTCCTCTTTGCCGTCTCAACTATCTCCTTTACAGACTTATCCAGGAGCCTGTGGTCGTACGCCTTTAGTCTTATTCTGATTCTCTGGCTTTCCAAGTCCCGTCTCCGTTAAATTCTTTCGTGAGGAACCCTTTCCGGGCTTTGCCTGGGCTTGCCCCTGCGAAGGCAGGGGTCGAGTTTCCTGCCTGTTACGCAATCACCTTTGTTACGACCCCGGCCCCTACCGTCCTTCCGCCTTCCCTTATAGCGAACCTA